>Ga0172372_10002213_pt1 | contig 29786 bp, 23 predicted proteins | sample LakKiv5m_2_FD_114544 | JGI IMG/M metagenome (GOLD analysis project Ga0172372, IMG submission 114544) | Freshwater microbial communities from Kabuno Bay, South-Kivu, Congo - kab_092012_9.5m | ecosystem: Environmental > Aquatic > Freshwater > Lake | place: Democratic Republic of the Congo...
CTAGCTGCCAACAGACTACCCACATAGAAATAAAGACCCAATTAGGTGGCACCGTGTATGATCAAAACACAAGAGCTTGTGCCAGTTCAGGTAATCCGAGGGTCTCAAATGGACAAGTATGGAAAAAGGAATTCCGTAGTGAAATGGAGAAGTGGCGCGACACACTAGAAAAGATTGGTATTGATCCGAATAATGCTAACCTCCAACAAGCACCCACACTTTATGCCAATTGGCATAAGAAAAATATAGGCAGTTTCGTTAATACCTATGCTCAAGGTGGCAATGTTAAGGAAAAAATGCAGGGCGCAGCTAATCAAGTCTTATCTAACTTTGGGCTAAGTGAACACCAACGGGCGACACGTGAATACGATGCTCCAGTATTGAAACAATATAAAGAGCACGCGGCATTGGCTGCACAAATAGATGCGACTCTTCATCGGATTGAGATTGCTGAACAAGATGCAAAAAATGCACAAAAGTGGGCAAATAGATGGGAGCGCTTTGATGACTGGTTCATCAGTCCCTTAAAACAATACGTATGGGACCCATTTGATAAAGCCGCCACAACCGCCAAAACCGCCTTTTTTACCAAACAAGACGCCCGTTACTGGAGGGGAGGCGAAGAGGGGCACTGGGACAATGTAGAAGGCACCTCTTATTTTAGTTTGGTGGGGTTTGACCGTAATAAGGTAGACCGCTTAATCGGAGAGGATCGCCTTAAATCGACATTCACATCCAATGTTTCCTTTCCAGATAAACAACGTCATCCGATGGATTTTGTCGAAACGCAATCGTCGACAGCTGGTTTTTCGGTCATGATAACCGCTAGAATTCAGTGGGCCAGGCTACGTGAGATGTGGGGTGAGGTTGACCATAGAAAACCGATAAAAAGTTTTGGTCAATTCTGTAAAATGGTGGGGTTTGGAGTGGCGTGTATACTCCAATATACGGTCATTAAACCCATTAAAATTGCCAATTTTATCCCCTTCGCTATATTGATGGGCGCAGGGACAATCGGTGCAAGTATAATGGCAAAGGTGGGGGTCTCAGAAAGTGATAAAGAGATTCAAGCACGACTGTTTTTCAAAAAGTTTGAGCACATTCGCAACCCATTTTTTGTGTTAAATTGGCCCCTTTATGGGGGCATTGTGTTGGGGGGACTTTATAATCTTACCGGGGTTAGTAGGGGTATGAATTGGTGCGGGAAAAAAGTCGCATCGTGGGCTTCAATCAGTGATTTGACTAATGGAATACAGAACCAAGTAAAAAATGCAGAAAAAGCAACAGAAGCAACAAAAGTTGCAGCAAAAGAAGCAACAGATGCAGCAAAAGCAGCAACAGCAACAGCACCAGCAGCAGAAGCAGCAAAAGCAGCGCCAGCAACAGCAGCACCAGCAACAGCAGCACCAGCACCAGCACCAGCAGAACCCTTCAATCCTTTCGATAAGCTACAGGATGGTTTGGGGAGTTTAGTAGAGGTATTATTCCCAGCCTCCGCCGCAACCACCACAGTAACTGCCGCCGCAGCCCCCGCCGCAGCCCCCGCCGCAGCCCCCGCCGCAACCGCCGCCTCCTCTCCCATAAACCCCCTCGAGCTAATGGGTCATTTTTTAGAGGCATTATTCCAATACAACGCACCCCCTGCAACCAGTGCAACCAGCGAAACACCTGCCCCCCCCCTCCCCCGCTAAGTGAACGTGAACAGGAGGCAGCAGAGAAGCGTCTCATGCATAGACAACTAGAATTGGCGGGAATCGATCCTCATGAATGGGTAAAAAAGAATTATCCTAACGGCGGTTTTAGTTGGTATGACGATTCGATTTTATAGCGGGTGCCCAATTGGGCCCGCGCCCGCCCAGGAGTGGTTTTTTAATGTGGGGCGGGGCCCCACACCCCGTGAAGGGTTTCTTTTTTACCCCCACCCTGACCCTCCCCAGAGGGGAGGGAAAATACAGTTTATTTTGGGGACCTGCGGTCCCCAAACCCCTGCAAAGGGGCTTCGCCCCTTAAGAATCCCAGACCAGGGGCGTTGCCCCTGGACCCCAGTAAGAAAGTTTTATTCTGGGGACCTGCGGTCCCCAAACCCCTGCAAAGGGGCTTCGCCCCTTAAGAATCCCCGACTGGGGGCAGAGTGCTTGAAATTGGGGTCCAGGGGCGAAGCCCCTGGTCTGGGGTTCGGGGACCGAAGGTCCCCGAAATAAAAACGGTTACTCCCTCCCCTTTAGGGGAGGGTCGGGGTGGGGATAAAAATAAGCCCGCGCCCGCCTTAAGGGGCTTCGCCCCTTAAGAATCCCAGACCAGGGGCGTTGCCCCTGGACCCCAGTAAGAAAGTTTTATTCTGGGGACCTGCGGTCCCCAGACCCCAGCAAAGGGGTTTCACCCCTTTAAATCCCCAAGTCATGGGGTGGTTTTTTAGTGTGGGGCGGGCCCCCACTAACCCCCGGCCCACTCAATCGACTACACCCATTCGCAATCGGCATGACCTGAATCTGGGTGCGAATGCGCTCTTTTAAGGCCGGTACATGCGAAATCACCCCAATCATCTTTCCCCCCTGATACAAACTGGATAACGTGTCAATCGCCGTGTGCAAGGCCTCATCATCCAGGGTGCCAAATCCCTCGTCTAAAAACAACGAATCCACCCGCACATTCTGACTCGCCATGTGCGATAACCCCAATGCCAACGCCAAACTCACCATAAAACTTTCACCCCCCGATAAGTTTTTGGTCGATCGAATGCTCCCCCCTTGGTAATGGTCCACCACATTCAAGGCCAATGGCGTCGTGTGATCTCGCACCAATAAATAACGGTCGGTGATGGCCCCCAAATGATGGTTCGCATGGGCGATTAACACGTCAAAGGTAATGCCCTGCGCAAACAACCGGTATTTTTTGCCATCCGCCGATCCAATCAACTCGTGCAACTGGGCCCACCGCTGCCACTCTTTTTGCTGGGCCTCAATGCGATGCCGCAAGGCCACCATTTGCTGGGTCGCCACCTCGTTGGCCGCCAATTGCTGGCTCAATACCTCCCATTGGGTCCAATGGGTTTGCATGGTCACCTGCCATGCCTCAACACTCGCCTGCGTGTCGTCCCTTGATGCCTCGGTTACCGCCCGTGCCTGTTCGGTGGCCAAGCGGGCCTGACACGCTTGGGTCTTGCTCGCCACAATCACCCCACGGTCATCCAACGCCTTCGCCTGCTGGGTCAGTTGCTCAATCACCGCCATCGGACGGATGGCCCCCAAATAATCCGCCTCGTCCTCAAACCCCGCCCGCACACACTCCCGGTGCCATGCCACCCGCTGGGCCTCACATGCCACCGCCCGGTCTTGCCACTGGGCCGCTAACCCATCCACCCGACCCTGGGCCATGTCCACCCGCTGGACAAGGGTTTGCCACTGGCTTTGCACCTGCTGCAAGGCCTCGGTCGCCACCTCAATGGCCCGCTTCACCCCCTGTTGCATCGCGTCAACGCGTTGCGTGCCTCCCCGTGCCACCCGCTCGTCTGATAACCGTCGGTGGGTGGCTTGCCATTCCGTCAGGGGTGAGCAAAGGGCCGCAATGGCCTGGGTTTGGGCCGCCTCGGTGGCAAGGTTTTGTTGGATTAACGCCAGATAATGGGCCCGTTGCGCCACATGCTGCCCCTCGTCCGCTTGGTTGGCATGCCACCTGCCCACCCGATCGGTGAGTTGTTGCCAGGCCTCGGCCATCTCAACCGCCGTGTCAGGGGCGGGACCTTGCCACCAGCTCGTACGCGCCCACCACGCGGCCACCGCCTCGCGATCCCGGGCCAGATCGGCCGCCACCGTGTCAGCATGACGCTGGGCCCCCGCTTGTTGCACTTGGGCCACCGATACCTGATGCTCGGCCTGCAACCGATGGGTGTGCGCCATTTGCAACACCGTCTCGCAGTCTCGAATCGTGGTCGCCAACGCCTCGGCTTGGCTGATAATCGCCCCCACCGCTGCCAATGCCTCGTCGTCGGCATCTGGGATCGGGTGCCCCATTCCCCAGGGATGGGTCGTGGCCCCACACAACGGACAGGGGGTGCCGGGTGTCAACTGGGCCCGATGGGTCTGTAAAGTGGCCACCAGCTGTGCTTGGCGATGGGCCGCGTCACGCTGCGCTTTTTCGTCTCGATAAGACACCAAGTCCCTGTCGCCCAACACGGCCTTTTGCGCCGCCATGGCAGCATGATGGGCCCCCTGACTCACCTCCCATTCGTGCTGATACCGTGCCCATTCGGCCTGACGCCGGGCCACTTGCTCGGTGGCCTCATCCACGGCCTGCATGGCCGCTTGCCATTGGGTTTGCTTCATCTGAATCGTCTGTTGCATGGTGTGCCACCATGCCATCTGGTCTTGCAGGCGGGGCCAAGCATCCGCCACTGCCTGATCCGCCGCATGGGCCTCGCGCCATTCGGCCAAGGCCTTGCCCGTTTGCTCGCATGCCTGAAGCGCCTCGCGGTGCGCCATCAGGCGTTGCTGGGTGCTTTCAAGCTCGTGCTCGGCCTGACGACGCAAGGTTTGTTGGGCCTCAATGGTGGCCGTCAATGTCGCCAATTGCGTATCCAAAGCCGTCACCTGTTGCCACACGGGCTCTCGGGCGGCCCATTCGGCGTGGTGCTGGGCCAGTGTCGCTTGGGCCTGGGTCACGGCAGCCTGACCACTCGCCATCTCTGAACGAGCCCGTGCCAAGGCCTCTTTTTCTTTTGTGAGGGTGCTCAGATCGTCCGCTTGCTGGGTGATGGTCTGTTGCAGGGCCCCATATACCGGGGTGACCGCGTGGGCCGCCAAGGCCCGCTCTCGTATCACCTGGTCGGCGGCGAAGGCTAACCGGTCTGTCGCCAATTGGGCCGCCTCAAGTTCCAATTGGCTGGCCTCGTGGGTCAGTTGGTGAAGGGTGTCATGCCAGGCCAGGGCATGCCGTGCCTGCTCGAGTTGTGTTTGGGCATGGGTTTTGGCCTCGAAATGGGTTTGAATCGCCACCCTTAGCGCGTCGGTTGCCTCGGGAGACAATAGGGTCAAGTGGTGGGTATCTTGTTGAAGGGTTTGCAAGGCTTGTTTTTCGAGTTGCAACTGACCGTGCACTTGCATCGAAATTTGACTGTAACATTCTGATCCGGTGATTTGCTCCAGAATGGGTGCCCGTTGGTCGGTATCGGCTTTTAAAAAGGCATCAAACCCCCCTTGGGCCAACAACATCGAGCGGGTAAAGCGATCAAAATCCATGCCCGTCACCAAGGCCACTTGCTCGGGAACCCCTTTTAATGAGGTGTCCAATAGTTGGCCTGTGATGGCACAGGCAATTTCATGTTTGGGGGATTGCCACTCCCCATCGGCTTTGCGACGGGCCCGGTGGTGTGACCAGTGGCACCGATACGTCCCTTTTTGGGTCGAAAACACCACCTCGGCAAAACAGTCCCCTGCCGGTCGTGACATGATGTCGTTGCCACTTTTTGTCACCTTCGACAAGCGCGGGGTGCGACCATACAGGGCCAAGCATACCGCATCCAATAGGGTGGTTTTGCCCGAACCCGTGGGGCCCACAATGGCAAAAATGCCATCATTCACAATCGCCGGGTGGGTTAAGTCGATGGCCCACTCCCCCATCAACGCATTCAGGTTGCAGAGTCGAATGGCGTGCAGTTTCATGGGCCACCCGCCGCAACCGGCCCAACGGGGGCTTGTCTCACCCCAGGGCATGCCCTGGGCATGCCCTGGGGTGAGACAAGCCCCCCGCCCCAAGGGGGCACCGTGCAAAAGGGGCTCATTGGGATGCCGCCACCAACGCCACCGCTTCGCGATAGGTTTGCCACAAGTCCGGCCAATCCGATTCGGGGACTTGGTGGGCCACCAAGCAGTGTTGAAACACCTCATCCGGACCCAGGGTGGTGATATCAATCAGGGGCTGTGACGGGTGCGCAACCGGCAGGGACATGTTTTTGACCCGCACCAATTCGAGTGCGGTGCCATGGGTGAGGGCCATCAATCGGTCGTGAAGGTCGCCCATCCAGTCAGTCCCGTCGTACGTCACCTCAAGCCAATAGGGGTGAGGATCGCGGGCCAGTGCGGTTAATTGGGTGGTGATGGTGGCCCAATCCCCGCGGATGCTGGCCAACCGGTGAAAGGTGGGAATGGGAAGGGTCACCACCGTGGGGGCCGGTGTCCCCCACTCGATCAGACACACCGATTTGGGGGAGGCCGCATCTGAAAACCCCATGGGAATGGGGGACCCCGCATATCGAATCAATGGGTTGCCCCCAACGGATTGGGGGACATGAAGGTGCCCGAGTGCCACATAATCGAAACACGTGGGAAACATGGCCACGGGGACATGGGCGAGCGAGCCCACATACAGGTCACGCACCCCATCGCCTTCGACGGTTTGGCCACCGGCGGTAAACAAATGGCCCATGCCAATGATGGGAACCGGGGGACTGGGTTGGCGTTGCAAGGCGGCGTCGGCCACGGCATGGTAGTGGCGATGGATGCCAGCCAGTCGTTTGCTGTCTTTGTCGGCGATGGTTTCACCGGGTTCCACGGCCCGAATATCACGGTCCCTGAGATAGGGGACGGCACACACCATCAGTTCGGGCACCCCCTCGGGGGATCGCAGCAACACCACTTCGTCTTGGGGTTGAGGGGTTGGGGTCCCCACCACATGAATATGAAGGGCATTTAACAAGGCATGGGGGGCATCGAGTAGGCTGGGCGAGTCATGATTGCCCGCAATAATCACCACATGGCGACAGGGCGATTGGGCCACTTGGGCTAAAAAATGGTAGTAGAGTGACTGGGCTTGGGGGGAGGGGGTGGTGGTATCAAACACATCCCCTGCAACCAGCAAGACATCCACGGCTTGCTCATGTAGGGTCGCCAGCAACCATGATAAAAAAGCAGTGGATTCCGATAACCGCGAATGGTGGCACAGCGACCGACCCAGGTGCCAATCTGCCGTATGCAACACCCGAAGGTGTGATGTCATGGCCACCCAATCGCCGGGTGGGAGGGGATCAAAACACAACCCAACAGGGTAAAGGTGAGCATAACCATTAATGCACCGGAATCATAAATTAAAATGGAAGGTGAACCGCAAAAAGAGGGTATCAGAGTAAGAAATGACAATCAAGTGAATACAATTGGATGCGTGAGCGTGAGGCGTTAACGGCTTCAATGGCACCCAAACCATGCGGGGGGGCACGAGTGATGAGACGCCAAAAGCGTCTCACCCCGGCCTCAACCCATCGATGGGTTTCGATAGGTCGTGACAATTAACCCGCTGTGTTGATACACTAGATACGTTGTACCTTCCCTGTTTCACTCATCACCGAATCATTTTTTATGACCATCACGCAGTCACCCATCGTAACGGCTCAGTTATGCTGGCCTTCACCGGGTACCGAAAGGCATCGCATGCAATCACCACCCATTTCCCCTCGGGCGTCAGGGGCCGCCCCATCGAACGCTCAGGCACTAAGATCACAACCAGGATCACAAGAGGTGCAGTCATCGACGATCGTTACCAGTGAGCGTGCCAGTCTTGCGATCCACCGCTTGGCACCCATGGCCCCCCGCGAATCAGTCGAGGTGGATGCCCCGGCACCCGCTGGTTTACACCCTGAAGCCGACGAGAATGGCCATGCCCCCCCCCCTCTGCCCAGTGCCCCTGTCAACGAGGCGTCGATGCAGCCCCTGATGTACCGACGCCTGTGCCAGCTACCCATGGCAACGCAGTTGGTGGGACGAGACACCGAATTACAGGTGTTGATGGATGAAGTGGAACGATTTGTGACCGAGGCCAAAGCCGTTTACCAACGATTGGCTGCGTTTCAAAGCCCCAAAGGCTATGGGATTGAATTGAATCAGATTGGGGATATGACCGACGTGGTGACCCAACGGTCACCGTTTTTGTTGTTGTCGGGTGAGTATGGCATTGGCAAATCCGAGGCCATGACACTGGCCATTGCCCATTTAGATTCCCTGCTCAAACAAGCCGGGTTGGCGGATTTGGTGTATGTGGCCACACGAGAAGGGGATCACGCCACCATCTATTTGTCGACCCAGGCGCAGGCCGATGTCATTTTTAAGGACCATGAAAAAGCCGAACGCATTCATGCCCGTAATCAACACCTGTTTTTGGGTGGTAGCCTGTTGGTGTCGTTTTATTCGTTGGGGTGCTACCTTTATTTTGCAAACCGCATGATCGAGTTTGTAAAAGAAAAACCCTTGTGTTATGACACCAGTGACAACCAAACCCTGGTCCCTGCAATGGCCCCCCCCCAAAACGTATTGTATTACAAAGACGCGGGCTTTTTTCCGACCTCATATACCTATCATTACGTCTTCAAGATCTTTTTGGATCTTCTGTATAAAGTGGTCTCGTTTTTTTCTTTTTTTGGGTTGCAACACCTGTTGTCCAAAGACAGTAGCACGGCACCGGTTATCATTTCTGAGCCCGGCCATCACATTGTGTTGGGGGGCATCACCGCCGATAAAATGAACGGTATATATGATGGTGTCGCAAAAACACCCCAGATGAAATACGCGTCCGGACGGGCCGTATTAAGGGGTGGGTTTGGGGCCATCTTCTTTGAAAACCTTCATTTGGTATCCCCTCAGGCACAGGTAGAAGTGAACCATGCCGTTGAGAGTCGATACATTAAAATAGAGGGTGTCGATCGGCCGACCTTTCCTTTTTATCGCATGATCGTCGCATCGACTAATTTTCCGGATCAAATCGATGCCCGCTTGAGCAAAAGCGGTCGCACCAAGAACCTTCATTTTTCACCCACCCTCCCCAATACACCCAAGGTCAGGGAGGCACTGATGCACAAATGCTGCCTTTTTTTGGCCTCTAATCAATTGCTGCCTATTTCGGATGCGGCACTACACAGTCTGTTTGATGCCATCACAACCCCCAAGGGGATTCAATTCAACCGCAGTGTGTTGCAACGATTGGAATCGGCCAGTCATGTGGCCAAAACCACACAATCGGCGGTCATCTTGCCAGCACATTTTAAAGACGATCGCCCGGTGGTCATCACCCAATCGATTGGTCGACGGAAGCAGGGGCACATGCGTCGGGCGATGGGTTTTTTTGAGGCCGTCCACCACGCCATCGAAGCACAGGCCGGGCGTGCGGGTCACCCACAAAGCCTATATGATGGCTTGCCTTCTGTGACCAAAACCGAACGCGAGCAAAACCCTTTCGTATCGATATTGGATTTGTCGGGGCATGTGGCACAAGTCAAAGAGACGTGCGACCAGTATATCCAACAACTGTTGAATATCCATCAGTATTTGCAGTCATTGGGTGACGTGATCGACCCGTCACAGATTGAGTGGGGGAAATTGCCCTCTAAAATACCAGCCATCATCTTGTGTGGTACGTTTGGTATTGGCAAAACATCCATCATTGAGGCCGCCCAAAAGTATCTGTTGCACCAGCTTACCCAATATACCTCGGCAGGGCAGTATGAACCCCGTGGGATTGTATTGGTACGACAATCGCCGACGGGGGATCTTATCCACCCATTATTGGTAACCCAATCGGGATTGGATCGCATCCTCTCGGCACATCACAACCGACAGGTCACCCGTGAGCGACTTAGCACCACGGCCCCGTTTGGGGCCCTTGCCATTGCCATGGTAACGTTTGTGGCCAACTTTGCCTTTAAGACGTGGGAATCACGGCGGTTAATTGACCACTATGATCAGTGTGCCATCCCAGATGTGGGTCAAGAAGAAACCACCATGATTCAATCTTTGACCGGCAATATTTTTGATCAGAGTGGGTTTTTGGTAAAAGAATTTTTTGAATATACGTTTAATTTAATCGCGCTTTTAATGCTGATGCTCACCATTAAAGGCATCTTTAACGAAGCCAACAAAGGCCGGGATATGACACCCGAAGTCTACGTGCCCCCCGCACTGCCCAAGCCACATTACATCCCAGAGCATTTGTCTGAAGTGGTGCTGTCGGGCAGAAAAAACCCCCACAACAGTCCCGATCCTCAAAAACAATTCAACCAAAGCCCTTTGCTTCAGCAGTTTTTTGGTGGTAGCATTCACGTTCAAGATCTCGACCAGGTAACAATAGATGTTCAAGAGTTTTTAGGCGGGCTCGTTTCTTCTCGTAAGGTTCTTATTGGGGACACCATTCAGTTGCAATTACCATTTTTTTCACTTGTGTTAGCTTCTGCCAATGAACCAGACAAGTTGTCGCCCGTCTTGTCTCATAGCGGTCGCGTGGACATGATTCATGTGCCCGCTACCATGCGCATTCGCTCAGAAGACGACTGTCGAAACGTGTTGATTCACATTAAACATTGGGTCGAAAGCAAGGGGTTGTTGCCACTGAGCAATGGGGCATTCCAGGCCTATTTTACCCACCTCAATGCCAATCAACACCTGTCGTTTTCGAGAAAAGAACAAAATGTATTGGTACAAGCCAGCGCCCGTGCCAAGAGCGAAAAGTCGACGATGATTCAGGATTATCACATCCAATCGGCGATTCAAGCATCAGGTGAACCGGAGGGCAGTCATGAATAGCCACTCAAAACCCGTTGCCATTGTCACGGGGGCATCCAGGGGCATTGGGTGTGCCATCGCCCAGTTATTGGCCAGTCGGGGGTATCATGTGGCCTTGGTCTATCGCCAACATGATGGGGCCATGCAACAAGTGCGGCAGGCCTTTGATCAACAAGGGTATTCGTATTCGGTGTTTAAGGGGGATGCGGCCGATCAATCGTTCGCACGGGATGTGGTGAAGTCAATCAAGCAAGACGGGGGCACCATTGAGGCCCTGGTGAACAACGCCGGCATCACCAAAGACCAGTATTTGGCCTTGATGAGTGAATCGGATTGGGATGACGTCATTGCCACCAATTTGAAGTCGGTTTATTCATTTTCAAAGGCCGTGTTAACCATGATGATGGCACACAAAAAAGGGAGTATCGTGTCCATATCGTCACTCACGGCCATTGCCGGGCGCGAAGGACAAACCGCCTATGGTGCCGCCAAGGCGGGGCTGTTGGGGTTTACAAAGTCGTTGGCTCGGGAAGTAGGGCCCAAACAAATTCGGGTTAATGCGGTGATCGCGGGGTTTATTCAAACCGACATGACCAAGCAGTTACCCGATGCCATGCGGCAAGACCTGATGGCCCGTATCCCCTTAAGACGGTTGGGGACCGTTGAAGATGTGGCCAAGGTGGTGGGTTTTTTGGTGTCAGATGAATCGGCCTATGTAACGGGTAGCAGCATCAATGTGAGCGGAGGAGAATATGTATAATCACACCCAGCGGGGTATCAGAAAGGTGGCATCATGACACGGGCAGCATTGGCGATTCCTGAAACGGAACAGGCGTATATCGACCTAAGAAAAACCGTAACCGATACGTTTAAACAACTGGTCATCGAGGCCCTGATGTTAGAGATCACGGCCCATGATATCGAAAATGATACCCCCTTGTTTGGCTTGGGATTGGGATTGGATTCGATCGACATTTTAGAACTGGTGGTGGGCATTGAACGCCACTTTGGGATTACGGTCACCGATGACAACATGGCCGCGTTTCGGTCGGTGAATACCGTGGTGGATTTTGTATTGTCACACCCAGAATTTAAAGGAATCGGTCATCATGACTAATATTTTTCAACCATATGACGGGTGGGAATTGGCGTATGAGGCCATCCGACAGTCGGTCGGCTTGTTGCACATCTCGGAATGTTGGGAATCGATCGACATTAAAGGGCCCGATACCCACGGGTTTTTAGAGCGGGCTGCCACCAATACGGTGCCCCACAAAAAAATCGGGTATACGGCGTTTTGTGATGAAGACGGGCACTTGCTGGCCTTGGCCTGGGTGGTCATGCACGCAAAAGACGCCGCGACGCTTTATGTCGACAAAGGCCTGGGCGGGCCGTTGGCGACCCACTTGCAACAGGTTGCAACGACCCACCAACGGGACGTGTCGGTGGCAACGGGGTGTCCCACTGGCCTGGCGATCGTGGGGCCACAAGGGTTGCGGGTGATTCAAAAGGTGGCCGGAGACGATATGATTGGCTTGCCGTATCTGGGATGGGTCAACCAAGCCATTCCCAACGTGGGGCCCTCGCTGATTTGTCGGTGTGGGCTAACCGGTGAATATGACTATCGCGTGTTGGTTTCACCCGATCAAATGGCGGCCTTGGCCCATCACATCGAACAGGTATCAGGCCCCATTCCCACCTTGTCACCGGCGATTTTGTCTCTGTTGCATATTGAAATGAAATCAGTATCCCCTGCCCACTGCCCCCCTGGCATGACCGCTGTGAATGCGGGGTTGCATGGGGTGATTGGGTTTAATAAACCGGATTTTTGTGGCAAACAAGTGTTAACCGATCAAAAAGAGGGGGATCGCTATGTTCGAATGATCATGCTACAGGCCAAACAAGACCACCCCTTGGTGACGGTTGATTCTCCCGACGTGATGTTTGACCACCAACCCGCCGGTACCTGTGTGGGTGGGGGGTATAGCCCCACCATCGGGCGTACCGTTTTGATGGCCTATGTTCACCCCGAGGTGGCCTGGCCGGGCCTGTCATTCTCGATTCAATCCAATGGGGAACGAATCGAGTTGGAGGCGGTCTCTTCCCCTGTTTTTATCACCCAATCAGTCGGGATTGCGCGGCAGCATGGGGCCTAGTGCAAAGGTATCGTTTTGTACGATTGCGTATCGGTTTTTGCCCCATCGGCTTGAAACCTGCATCCAAGACATCAAGGCCGCCGGGTACGAATTTGTCGAGATTTGGGGGGGGCATATCAAAAAAGCCACCACCGATTACCTGCTCAAATTGGCCGACGATATCCATCAACAAGGGATCCGCGTGAGCACCGTGTCACACTACCTTGACTTTACATCGGGGGCATTCAAGTGGCAGCAAAGCATCGACCAAGCCACGGTGTTGATGCAACAGGCCAAGTGCTTGCAAGCACCGTATGTGCGGTGTTTTACGGGGGTGTGTTCGTCCCGACAGGCCACCGAAGCACAACGGCACGAGGCCGTGATGGGCATTCGGCATGTTGCCACACTGGCACAAACGATGGGGATTAAACTGCTCATTGAGGTGCATGCCAATACATTGGCCGATACCGGCGAGCAAACCCAAGCCTTGCTACACGCCATTGCGCACCCCAATGTGGGCGTCTTGTTCGATCCGTTTAATATGTGGGAAACAGAAGGGGACGCGTGGATCAAGGGGTTTGATGCCTTATACCCACTCATTGAGGTCATTCACTTAAAAAATGCCACCTGTACCGCCCCGCACCAAAGCCCCTTTCCGTTTGTTCATGAGGCGGCCAGTGATACCGCTTGTATTGCTTCGATTCGCACGGGTGCCATCGACTATGCCGCCTTTTGTGCCACGTTAACCGCCCGGGCGTTCAATGGGTTTTTAAGCATCGAATGGTTTGGCGATGAGGTGGCGCGGGCGGCCGTAACCGAAAGGGCCTGTCTTTTAGAGATGCTAAACGCCAGTCGGGTGGCCGTCTCATGATGCCATCGCAACGAATACCAGAACCAGAGGCCATGGTCGATGACACAGTCGAATACGATCAATGGGCCCAACACTATTTACACAAAGTGGGGTATTCGTGGATTCGTACCCTTCTCACAGACGGGCACTGTCCCCCGGCACCCCGTGTGCTGGATCTGGGAACAGGGACGGGGCGGTTGTTGACGACGGTCCTCGAGGCCTTTCCGTTGGGGGAGGGAGTGGGCATTGATTTGTCGGACACCATGCTCGAGATGGCACGGGCCCATGTTCAAACCAAACCCGGTATCAAGGCGACGTTTTGCCGGGGCAATGTTCGGGCCTTGCCGTTTGAGACGGACCAATTTGATGTGGTGGTCAGTTTTGCGTCGATGCACCATTGGCAAGGGCCGTTGGCCCCCGTGTTTCTTGACGCCCATCGGGTCTTAAAACCGGGCGGTATGTTGGTGATTGGGGATTTAAAGCGAACCGAGCAAAATCGACTGTTGCTTAATTGGATTCCCTCCCCGTCGTTTCGGAAATTGGCCGAAGCCTCTATTTACGCATCCTATACCCCCCAAGAGCTCGCCGACATCTTGGCCCAACACCCGCTTTTGAGTACGTGGCGCATCGTGGAAAACCCTTTTGCGATGGCTGTGGTGACACCACAATGACGACCCCTCGCCATAGTGTGGTCAGGGGGGTGGGGGTATGGAATGCCCTGGGACGGTCAGTCGCCGCCTGTTGGGATGCCTTGCAAGCCGGTAAAACCGGGGTGGCCCCCTTATCAGACGCGTGGTTGTCGGGGTATTTATTGTCAAAAACCGAACAGTTTGAGGTGGGGTATGTCACCGATTTTAATACCGATGCCGTTTTTTCTGACGCCGAACAGCAACGGTTTGATACCCGGGTTCGGGCCGTATTGACCGTTGTCAGAGAGGCCTTGGCGGGGGTGACCAGGGACGAGTTGGCCGCCTCAAGGGTGGCGGTGGTGGTGGGCACGGCGGTTGGGATGAGGGCCCCCTACAAACGGTTAATGGATGGCTTGAAAGTGTATCAAACGGGCAACCTGTCTGAATTGCCTCGTCCCCATCATTATGCATCGTTTGTCATGGAAAATTTGCCCGACACCCTTTTTCATGCGGTGGCACACGACCTGGGGGTGAGCCTGCGTGAGTCGATGGTAGTGAGCAATATTTGTGCATCGGGTAGTACCACCATTGCCCATGGCCATGAGTTGATTCGTCAGAATCGGGTGGATGTGGCGATCTGCATTGGGTTTGATTTTTTTCATCCCCGACAAAACCGGGTGTTTGGTGATTTGCAATTATTGAGTCAATCGCCCTGCATGCCCTTTGATCAGCACCGCAAAGGGTTTCAAATTGGCGAGGGCATTGGCGTGGTGGTACTCGAGCGTGAGAAAGGCCAACCCCGATATGGCGAGGTACTGGGATGTGGCCTGGCATCCGATGCCGCCCATCCCACGGCACCCGATCGGTCGGGTAAGTATTATGCAAGGGCCATTCAGATGGCGTTGTCAGAGGGCGGGGTCGCCCCCACCTCGATTGATTATGTCAGCGTGATCGGCAGGGGCAGCGTGCAATCAGACTTAAAAGAAACCAATGGGACCCTGTTGGCCTTGGGGGCACATGCCAAGCAGATTGCCATCAATTCGTTCATTCCCCAAACAGGGTATTGTTTTGCCGCGTCTGGGATGTTTGGGTTTGTGTTGACCATGATGCAATTTCGGCACAAGGTATTGTTGCCCACCCGTCATACCACCCAAGTGGACCCCCAAATCGAGATGCCCATTATCTGCCAGCAGGCGATGCCATTTGATGGGCAGTATGCGGTGGTGAGTAATGATGCGTTTATGGGGGGCAACGCCGCCTTGGTGGTGCGAAAGGCCTCCGCATGAGCATTGCCATTACCGGAATCGGATTGATGACACCGTTTGGCACGACCCTGCCAACCGTATGGCAGTATCTTCAGTCAAACGATCCCCCGACCTTTGGCACATCCGGTATGGATGTGTATCCCTTTCCATCGAAACTTGCGGGGACCATTTCATCGTATTCGTTGGGCGACGCCCCCTCGGCTTTGTTGAGACTATCGAATCGGTATTGTCAGTTGGCGAGCCTGGCGGCACAAGATGCCCTGGTCGATTCGGGGGTGCTTGATCACATCTCAGCCGATGACATCGGGGTCATTGGGTCGACCCAGTTGGGGTTGCCGGGTATTGAACAACTGGGGGCCACCATTTCACCACTCAAAGCACAATTTCTTTATTTGCATTCGGCCACGGGCCTGATTGCCATTCAGCACCAGCTTCATGGGCCCTCTTGGACGGTGGCAACCGGAGAAGCCAGTGGGTTGATGGCGGTGACCCAGGCAGCCCGGTGGTTGCGGGATAAAAAATGCAAGGCGATATTGGTGGGGGGGGCGGATACATTGTCTCGATCGGCTGGCCTTCACTTTGCATCGTTGGGGGCCCTGTCGCCGTGTAAAGGGGGAAAGCGAGAGTGTTGTGAGCCATTTGGCATCCATCGCAATGGCACCATCTTGTCAGAAGGATCGGTATGGATGGTGCTTGAGCCCTATGAACAGGCCGTGCATCGAAAGGCACCCATCCACGGATTGATCGAAGAGGGGGACTCGTTTCAACTGCCCACCACCGAAAAAGGCGTGTTACGGACCTGGGAATCAGCACATGCACCCGGGGGGCCGTTTGAGGCCGTGCGAAACGACGGGGGGTATGTGATGGCCGCTGCCAATGGCAGCCCCCTCATTGACGCGTGGGAACATGCGTTTTTAACCCACACCGTCGGTGAGACCGTGCCCGTGGTCACCCTTACACACAAAGTGGGCAACATGATGGGCACGGGGGGGCTTGTTAATGTGGTAGGGGGCCTGTTGATTGCCCGACATCGCACCATGCCAGGGTTGCCACCTTATGACCGAATGCCCGGGATTCAGTATGCCTCACCCGACACCCCCGTTACCTCCGATCGGTTTGTGGCCCAGGCCATCGCCCACCAAGGATCGGTGGCCACCCTGTTGGTACGTGGGTATTTGTCGGTGGCCGACGCCATTCATGAACTGAGCACCCGGTTGAATCGGGAGATGCTACCCGACCTTCCCTTTGTCGCCCAATATACCATTACAGAAGAAGGGGTCGACCATGCCTGGCATATTCAAGCCGATGCGCAGGCGGTGTCAGTGGGTGAGGGCGTTCATCCGGCACCCACCATTCAAATGGCCATGTCTTATGCCACCTGGATGGACATTGTGCGGGATAAAAAAACGGGCCAACAAGCCTTCTTTGAAGGCGACATCATGGCGGATGGCGACCTGTCATTGTTGGCCAACCACGAATGGCTATACAGCGAAAGCCAATGGGTATGAAAACCGTTGTGATTGTGGGAGGTGGCATTGGCGGACTGTTTGCCGGCGCCATCCTCGCCAAAAAAGGGGTGAGGGTGCAACTGTTAGAACGAAACGGACAGGTGGGGGGCTATCTTCAATCCAAAATTGTGAATGGGTGTTGGTTTGATATTGGGGGCCAAGACCTTACCTTTTTAGGGTCGCACGACCAGCGTGTGTTGCAGGAATTGGGCATTTGGGACCAGTTCCGGCCGATGCCCCAACACTCGTCTGTTGTGTTTTTGAATCAAGGGGTGTCGGTGGTGATCTCATCATTTGCCGACACCCGTGCGGCCCTTTGCCAACAATTCCCAGCGGAGACGGCCGCCATAGGGTCGTTTTTTAGTGAGATTGAAACGGTGATGGGGGCCCTGAATGATTTTTTTAGCATCAAAGGGTTTTACACCAAATCATCGGCCATGATGACCTTGTTTCCTTATTTTTCAAAAACCGCCCACGATGTATTGGACGCCGCCTTTAATGACCCCGTTTTAATCGCCACCTTGGGTAGTTTTTGCGTGTTTTATCAAGGCGAAATCCCCACCAAATTATCGGCACTCAACTTTATGGGGTTGTTGGGCAGTTACCTCTTAAATGGGGGCCATTGTTATCAAAAGGGCAGTGGCCAATTGGCCATCGACTTGGCCACCATTATCACCGAGGGCCAGGGAGAGATTATCCCCCACACAACCGTGACCGAATTGTGCATCGAAAAGGGGCGATGCGTGGGGGTAAAAACCGATGGTGGCACGGTGTATTCAGCCGATTGTGTGATTGGCAATATCGACCCCACCCAATGGGAAGCGGTGGCGCCCAAAGGCTTGCAACCGTGGATCAAAAAAATCAGCCGTCAAGAACGGGGGGTATCCCGGGTGGAGGTCTTTTTGGTGGTGAAGGCAAGGCACCAGCTAGAGACACCCGTTTATTTTTTAAAAGGGGGGTTGGATGAGGCCATCGACTACGATGGGTTTATCACGGGCTCGCCCACCAGCTTGCGGTGTCTGATTCCGACGGTGGTGGTGCCAGACGGCATGGCCCCACCGGGGGTGCATTGTTTTAACGTGGCGTTTCCGTCCGCTTATGAGCAGTGGCAGCAGGTAGCGGACGATCCGGAGGGGGTGACGCGATTCAAACAACAGTATGTGGCGTGTACCATTGACTTATTAAGCCGCGTCTTTGATGGGGTAGCAGAGTCGGTGCTGGCCCACCATGTGGTGACGCCCACTGATTTGTATCACATCGGCCACCATCGGGGTGCGGTCTTATATGGGGCTTCGGGGACCCCAGCACAATCGGGGTATCATCGCTTCCCCATCAAAACCCCGATCCCCCATCTTTTTTGGACGGGGCAATGGACATTGGGGGGCTCGGTTTGTTTGGTGTTGCGCAGTGCCATCATGGCGGCTGATGCGGTGCTCGATCGGGTGACGGCATAATGGCACCGATTGTGGTCACGGGCATCGGATTGCTGTGTCCGTTTGGTAACACGGTATCGGCGTTCATGGCAGGCATCATGGGCGATGAGCCCGTGTTTAAACCAGTGTCTTATGATCATTTACCCGACGGAAGTGCCGGGTTTATTTTAAACCACGTGCCACGGTCCGAATTCCCCAAAATGAAGCGATTGCCCCCTGTCTCGCAATATGCGTTTTCGGCTTGTCTGGATGCGTTAGATGATGCGGGGTTAGCGGTCGGACCTGACAACGGCCACCGCATCGGACTTTTTTTTGGCACCACCAATGGGGCGTCCCACGCAACCCAGGTGATTTATGATACCCTGTTTTTGAAGGGGCCCCGCTTGGTTGAGCCGAGCTTGTTTCAAGAAACCGTGTTTAATGCATCGGTGGCCCATATTAGCATTGCATTGGGGATTAAAGGCCCTTCCTTTGCGTTTCCGGGGTGCATTTGCAGTGGGGGGTATGCCATCGAGACGGCCATGATGTACCTGCAGGCGGGGCTGATCGATTATGCACTGGTGGGCGGTGCCGATGAATACAGTGCCTTGGTTCATCAAAGTTTTTCGCATACCCGGCTATTGGCTGGTGACCCGGCCCTTCGGTCGGTGCCGTTTGATCGTCACCGTCATGGGATGCGGGTGTCGGAGGGGGCGGCCTTTGTGGTGTTAGAAAAAGCCACCACCTTTTACACCCGTGTCACCACCCGATTGCCCTATGCGATACTCGAATCGGTGCAGACGGGTCAAGATGGCACCACCACATTAGAGGCCCACATCAACCCCAAAGGCCTCGCCTTGCAACTGGCCCATCATCTGGGCCACGCACCCGCCGGACCCTTGGATGCGGTGGTGGCATCGGCATCGGGCCACCCCGCCTTGGACCAGTTCGAAGCAGAGGCGGTGGGGGCGGTGTGTCCAGGGGTGCCAATGACCAGCATAAAAGGCACCTTGGGTGAGACCCAAGGTGCCTCGGTGGTGTTTAATATGGTGGTCGCCATGGGGGCTTTTTCGACCCATCCGTTGGCCCCTGTTTATGGGCTCAGCACACCCTGCCATGACCAAAACCCCATTATTGACCGGCCGTTGGCAATGGTGTTTCGACGCATTTTAATTCATTTTTGTTTTTTTGGGGGTATCTGCGGGTCACTGATTCTGAAGCGGGTCACCGAAGGGGGGGGACATGACACATAGGGTGCCAGTTGCGATAACGGGCATGGGGATTGTGAGCCCCTATGGGGTGGGGAATGCCCGGTTTTTTGATGGCCTGATGGCCAATGAATCGGCCATTCAGGTCCATGATGGACTGCCGATAGGCAAAATACCGGGGGTGTCGCCCTTGGTGTCTCACCGGTTTCGTGAGGTGGTGGCACTCGCGTTTGACGCCGCCGCGTGTGATGCGGGTTTGTCGGTAGACGACTTAAAAGAAATGGCGGGGTGGATTGGGACGGCACATGGGGATTTGCCCCGATGGGAAACCCTCGGAGACTCCAGCAGTGCGGTGGCGTCCCTCATGGCACTGGGGTGGCAAAAAGACCGCATGCGGGTGGTGTCAACGGCCTGTACGTCGTCGACCATTGCCATCGGCCTGGCCAGCCAATTGATTGCCACGCAACGCATCCAGCGGGCCTGGGTGTTGGGTGTCGACCTGTTGTCGGGGTTTATTATCAATGGCTTCCAATCACTTCGGGCGATGAGCCCTGACACGTGCAAACCCTTTGATCGCAATCGAAACGGCTTGATTTTAGGGGAAGGGGCGGGGGTGCTGGTGTTGGAATCAGAACACGCCTGCCAAGAACGGCGTCGCACCCCCTATGCGTGGATCAAGGGGTTTGGCAATGCACTGGATGCGTTTCATATGACCGCACCCCATCCCACTGGCAAGGGCATGCTGGCTGCGATTGGCCAGGCCTTGGGTGAGGCCAGCCTGACCCCCGCAGCGATTGGGTACATTAACGCACATGGTACGGGTACGCGGTTAAATGACCAAATGGAATACATGGCCTTTGATGCCTTGATGCGACAGGGGTTGCCCCCCCACACCCCCATGAGTGGCATCAAGTGGGCCATCGGGCATACGAGCGGGGCGGCGGGTATTCTAGAGTGTGCGGTGTCTGCCGTTGGGGTGTCGGGTCAACACGTGCCGGGCATCCCAACCTTACAAGCGACTGACCCCGGGTTTCCGTGTCTGACGGTGCCCAGGCAGGCCATCCCAATGACCCACACGACGGTGTTGACGGTTAATGCCGCATTTGGGGGCAGTAATGCGGCCTTAATTGTGGGGCGGGACGTGGCATGAGACAACTGGCTTCAATCGGTGTCACACACGAAGACGTCGATGATTTCAAAACAATAGCGGGGGCTTTTTTGCCAGAAGAACTACAAAACCGCACCCTTGATTTTGAAGCACAACTGGTGCTAGTGGCCGTGCATCGGGCGATTCAAGCATCGGGATTACGTGCCGATGCCCTCAAAACGGCGGCCTTGATTGGGGTGCCGATTTGGGGTGGCATGCGGGCGTATGAGCAATTTAACGAGACAAAAAAACCCTTTTGGTTTGCGTCGGCTTTGCCGGGGTATCCGGTGGGGTTGGTGTCACTGTGTTGGCAGATTGAAGGCGCGTATTATGTGTTACCCCATGTGCCAGGCGAAAGCAACGGGTGCGTGACCGCGTTACCAGACGACCTGGCGCACGAGGTGCCGTCGCATGCGGTATCGATTTGGATGGCATGGTTTGCAGGGTCGCAGACCTCCCATCGGTGGGGGCTGTCGTCGCATGGGTGTCATAATCAGGCGATGGCGTGGATTACCACCCATGAATAACCGAGTCCAGGTGCCCATTACGGTGCGATATGGGGAAGTGGATGCCATGCAGGTGGCCTATCATGCCCATTATTTTCAGTGGTTTCAGTGTGCACGGGATGCCTTTTTTAAGGCCATGGGATGCCCCGTCCGTGCGTTGGAACAGGCGGGCTATCAATGCCCCATTATCGAGGTAGGGTGTTCGTATCATGCCCCGGCGACCTATGCCGATGAATTGATGGTGAGTGCCACCTTGAGCCCTGCCGAATTGGCCGTCAATAAATTTCGATTTGAGTTCGAACTGTCGCACCAAAAATTTGGCACACGATTGGCCACGGGGTTTACGGTATCGGTGTTGGTAGGGCCCCACAAGGCCCTGTGTATCCGGCTGCCCGACACGCTTCGGGCCGCCCTCGATCGACTGGTATGGGACTAATCACATGGAACCCATGATACCCTTGGCGCACCGTGAGGCAGTGGCGATGCAAATGGGCGATGCGGTCATGACGTATGGGGCGTGTCGGCATCGCATCGGTCAACTCTTGGCAACACTGCACCCCCTTGCCAAGGCCCTGAATCGCCCCTTGGTTGTGGTGCCGTTTTTACCCGAAGGCTTTGACTTGGTTTGTACGTGGGTATCGGGCCTGTTTTGTCCCATGGTGTATGTGGCCCTCAACAGTCGATACAGTGCCCGTGAGCATCGTGACATCATGCAAACCGTTCGACCCGATGTGGTGATCACCTGCCACGCATTATGGGACGACTGCCAACGGGCCTGTCGAGGGCTTGACCCCCATGTGGTGGGGATGGATACCCTTGAAGACTGTCCGGTCGACGATGCATTCTGGCAACAGCCCCAGCATGAGTCGGAGGTGATTTTGTTTAGTTCGGGGTCCACGGATGTGCAAAAAGGGGTCCGGCATCGATTTGCTGATTTTTTTTGGGTGGCCGAGCGATTGATCACACGGTGGCAGATTCGGCCCCATGATCGGTTGTTGATGGGCATGCCCATTGTGTCGGCGGCGACGCTGGGGTGTGGGGTGGCCGTGGCCCTGCGGTCTGAGGCCTGCTTGATTATCCCCAACAATCGAACCCCCCCCACCATGGCAGCGACCATCCGTTACGCGCGCCCCACGGTGGTGGTGGCAACCCCAACGACCTTTACCCATCTGTTAACCGAGCCCGACATGGGGCATGAGTCGGTTCACTTTCGTGGGTCGGTGGCCGGGGCCCCTTTTAATCCTCGGGTGTTGCAAGCATACCAAGACCGACACATCGAGATTTGGCCCCACTATGGCATGACCGAGTGTTTGGCCCTCACCGCTGCCACCCAGGTGGGGGCGGCATCGGGTCCCCCATTAGACGGGGTGAGCATCACCATTGTCGACGCCAACCACCAACCCGTTGCCCCTGGCACCATGGGCGACATATGGGTAAAATCACCGGCCTGTTGTCACGGGTTTCTACATCGTCCATCCGTGCCCCTGGTGGATGGGTATTTTCAGACGGGGGATGTTGGGTGGTGCGACGAATCCGGTGCCCTGACCGTCACGGGAAGGCGCCAAGAAACCATTTATAAAGGGGGTAATTTGATTTTGCCCAGTGAGATTGAATGGGCCGTCGACGGGTCGGGGTCATCGGTGGTGGCAATGGGGGTCAAAAACGAATGGTCGTATGATGATGAGATTGTGTTATTTATGGCATCACAACCCCACACCACGGCCGACACCGTGATGGCACGCTTAAAAGACACCTTGCCATCGTTTAAGTGGCCAGATCATATTGTGTTTTTAGACACCTTACCCAAAGGCCCCCAAGACAAGGTATCCAAACCCCACCTTCGGGCCTATTGGGAATCGAAAGGACGATCCAACCGATGACACGCGTGTTCATAACGGGTGTGGGTGTAAACAGCCCATACGGCCATTCGTTTCAGTTGTTCTCAGATGGGATTTTAAATGGGGTGAGTATGATCAGCCCCATTACACGGTTTGATACCACCCCGTTGCCCTATCACCTGGGGGCCGAAACGGCAGACCCACCCCGGGTTGACGGGGTGTCCGTCAAAGACTGGCACCGCATGGACCGGTCAAGCAAAATGGCCTTGGACACGGTGTCGCAGGCCATGGTGCAAGCCCAGGTGACCCCCGGCGAACTCAATCCATTGGCGTGGGGATGTATGGTGGGGTCGACCCTGGGGGGCATGGACAATGGGGCCCGCTACTATCAAAAATGGCTGGCCCATCGCCATGGGTACGCCGCTCATTTATTGGATTATCCGATGTATGCATGCACGAGCCATGTGTCACAGCGCTATGGGTTTAAAGGCACCAATACCGTGATTTCAACCGCCTGTTCATCGTCATTGGTGGCACTTGGTCTGGCCGCCGATTATATTCGATCGGGTCGATATGATGGCATGGTGGTATGTGGGATTGATGTGTTATTGCCGTTAACCTGGGCAGGGTTTGGTATTTTACGAAACATGACCACCAGTGTGCCGAGGCCCTTCGATAAACATCGCAATGGCTTGGTATTGGGAGAAGGGTGCGTGTCGGTGATCATTGAATCGGAGGCCCATCTCAACCGCCGCACTCAACGTCCCTTGGCCGAAGTATTGGGGTATGCCGTGACCAGTGATGCCTATCACATGACGGCACCGGATATCACAGGCCAGGGGGCGGCAGAGGCCATGTCCCGTGCCATCCAATCCAGTGGGATGGTGCCAGACGATATCCATTACATCCAAGCCCATGGTACGGGAACGGTGCATAATGATGCCATGGAAGTGAGGGCGGTTCGTCGTGTGTTTGGGTCAGAGGGAAAGGGCCCCCCGATCAGTTCGGTGAAATCGATGATCGGGCATACCCTTGGGGCCAGTGGGTTGTTTGGGGTGTTGACGGGGCTCGTGGCCATGGCGAATCAGGCCTTGCCACCCACTGCCCATTATGAGACGCTAGACCCCAATTGTGACTGGGATGTGGTACCCAACCACCAGCGCCCTGCAGCGGTCAAAACGGTGCTGGTCAATGCCTTTGGCTTTGGGGGAAGCAACGCAGCCCTTGTATTAAAGAAAGTTGAAAGAAAGGACCCAACATGATGGACCCCACACGACCGGGTATGTGCCTATCGAGTGATCAAATTCAACGTGTGTTACCGCATCGCTACCCGTTTTTATTGGTGGATCGTATTGTTGAGGTGTCACCCACCCACTGCAAGGCGATTAAAGCGGTGTCAGTGGATGCACCGTTTTTTCAAGGTCATTTTCCGGGCCAGTCTATTATGCCTGGCAACTTAATTGCCGAGAGCATGGCCCAAGCTTCGGCGTTTGTGGGGGTTTCGATCGCTGGGTGTCAGGGGGGGGACGTGTCACCGAGGATGGGGTGGTTGGTGTCGATGGCGATCAAGTGGTCTGGGATGGTGATTCCGGGGGATGTGTTGCGTATTACGGTTGAAAAAAAGAAAGCCCTGCAAGACATGATCGCGTATCACGGCACGGTGCATGTGGACGATCAATTGGTGTGTAAAGGCGATTTTACGGTTTATCATCCACCGCATCAACCGGCACCGCACCAACCGACTACTCAATCAGCAGAAGGGGGCGAGGCATGATCAAGTGGTGGCAGGTGGTGGGGGTGATGGTCATGGTGGGTATGGGTGGGGTGGGGGGGCAACCCATGGCCCATCCGCTGGACGCGGTATTGTTGCCTTATTTAGACATTCGAAACACCCACATTCCGGATTCGGTGACCATTGATGCCCGTTTCAAACAGGCGGTGATGTTGCATAATACGGCCTATTTAACCGATCAGGTGGCGGCGGCCCGGCAAGCCAAGCGCCTGTTCGAGGCGATCCCCAAAACATCGACGCTTTATCCCTATGCCTTGGCCTATGGGGGGTCGGTGGGCGCCATTATTGGCAAGTTATCGACCAATCCCATCGAAAAACTCATGAGTACCAGTGAGGGGTTAAAAAAACTGAAGCAGGCCAATCAATCGTATCGAACGGTGAGTGTGATCATTCCCATTTTACAGGCCAATGTGTGCTTGTCGGTACCGGATTTTTTTAATGCGGTGTCCGATGCCGATGCGGCGGCCAGTTATTTGATTCGGGTGGCCCAACAAACCCCCCTTCACCCCGACATCGAGGGAGAAATTTATCGGTTGTATGGGGATGTGCAACGGCGCAAACGAAACCCTCAGGTGGCCATTGTATACTGGAAAAAAGCGGTGGCCATTGCCCCCCAAAGCATGGGGGGTGTGCAGGCCGCGGCCCAACTCAAGAAAGAAACGGAGTAACCAATGCCAATTGTTCAGGTTCAACAGGTGGGTAAATTATATGGGTCAGGAACGGTGGCGGTGCAAGCCTTATCGGAGGTGAGTATCGAGATTGAAACGGGTGATATTGTATGCATCATGGGGGCATCGGGCAGTGGCAAATCAACCTTGTTAAATATGATGGGGACGATTGATACCCCAAGCGAAGGGACCGTGTGGATTGCCGGTCAACAGCCAGCGATGTTGTCGGATGGGGCGTTGTCGCGGTTTCGGAATCAAACCATTGGGTTTGTGTTTCAATCGTTTAACCTGATTCCGGTGTTAACGGCGTTTGAAAATGTGGAATACCCGTTGCTATTGGCAGGCGAGCCAAAGGCCACACGAACGGAAGTGGTGATGGACCTGTTGCAACAAGTGGGAATGGCAGAGTGGGCCCGGTCGTATCCCAACTGTTTATCGGGGGGGCAACAGCAGCGGGTGGCCATTGCACGGGCCTTGGTGGCACGTCCCCAGCTGGTGATTGCCGATGAACCCACGGCCAGTTTGGACCATCAAACGGGCACCCACATTTTGGAGCTGATGAAACAGATCAATGCCACCCATCGCACCACGTTTGTGTTGGCGACGCATGACCCCCTGGTGGCCACGTATGCCACCCGGTTGATTCGAATGGATAGTGGGAGGATTGTGGCATGATGCACCTCAAATTAGCGTTTCGGAATTTATTACGAAACAAACGCCGGACCACCTTGACCTTGGCGTCAATCGTATCGGGTGTGATTTCGTTAATGGTGTATGCTGGGTTCATTCACTATTCGTTATGGGGGTTGAGAGAGTCGACGATTCACAGTGGGTTGGGGCATATTCAAATCGTTAAAAACGAACACTATTTTACTTCGGGGGCATTTGATCCGTTTGGGTTTTCGTTGGATCGGGCGACCGAGATCACCCAACAGATTCGCGCACTGCCCCAGGTGCGGTATGTGGTCCCCCAATCCACTTTTGGCAGCACCATTGGGTTTAAGGATAAAACAGGGTTGGTGATGGTGCAGGCGGTGCCAGTGAATACCCCCAAAGACTTGTTGCGGTTTCGCCGGGTCATACAAGGCAAGGATTTGAGTCAGTCGAACACCCCTGAGATGGTGTTGGGGGTGGGGGTCGCCAAGCGGTTGGGTGTGACCATTGGGGATCAGGTGACCTTGTTAACCGCGACAAAAGGGGGGGGGGTGAATGCGATGGATGTGGCGGTGGTGGGCATTTCGAAAAGTGGCATTCGTGAAATGGATAATATCTATGGGTATATCGATTGGGAGTTGGCGAGCCACTTTCTTTTTTTAGACGGGCCATCGGTGTTAATTGGGGTGCTTGATCAGACCGAGGCCACCAACGCAACGTTACGCCAGATTAACGCGGGTTTAAAACAAAAGGGGTGGGTGGCAACCGCACGTCCCTGGCATCAATTGGCCGACTATTACACCCAGGCCGCCGGGTTTTTTTATGCGTTGATGGTGGTCATCAAAGCCATTGTGGTGTTGGTGAGTGTGTTTGCGATTATCAATACGGTGACGATGTCGGTGTTTGAACGGGTGCGTGAGATTGGCATGTTAAGAATCATGGGCAGTACCCAGGGGGCCATTATGACGTTGTTTATTCTAGAAGGCATGATGATGGGGCTATTGGGTGGCGTGATGGGGGTGGTGGGCGGATTTGGTGTCAGTGCCATTTTGAATCTGGGCGAATGGATTTATATTTCCCCGCCACCGGGGATGAGTGAGGGGTATGTGGCCCAATTTAAGCCCACGGTGTGGGATGCCATGGAGTGTGTGGTGTTGGCAACAGGGGTATCGGTATTGGCGTCGATTTATCCGGCGTTTAAGGCGTCTAAAATTAGTGTGGCCGAGGCCATTCGGTTTAAATAACCAAGAAAGGTGCATGAGATGAACATCAAGGGTTGGGTGATAGGGTTGGGGCTGGTCATGGGGGTGGTGGTCACGAATGGCGACACGGCCTTGCTTAAAAAAGTGGATGACTACCGCACATTTGGCAAAAATTTTTCATTTGATATGCGCATCATGGCCCTTAAGAATGGTCAACGGGTTGATGAGTACATGGTCAAAGGGTATGTGGTGGTCGATCGATATGCCAAAACCATGTTGTATTTTTATGACCCACCCATGGTAAAAGACCGCAAAATGTACATCGAAGACAGCACCATTTGGATGGCCTTTCCACGCACGCAAAACACCATCCGCTTGTCGCCCCTGCAGACCATTTTAGGCGAAGCATCGGCGGGCGATGTGGCCAACATTAGTTTTTCGGCCACCTATGAAACCAAGTCGGTGACCAAAGAAACCAAAGACGGAACGGCGACCCTCAAGCTGGTGTTGGAGCCATTGCCTGACAAGCGAACCAGTGCATATGGCCGGGTGGTGTTGTGGGTGTCGGCCACCACCCATCAACCGTTGCTGGCCCAGTTTTATACCACGCCAGCGGGCCAACAGAAGCTGGTTAAAACGGTGGCCTATGTCGAGACCACCCCGACCCCCTTCGGGATGATTGTATCCAAAATGGAGATATCGAATGAGGTGACCGATGACAAGCGTCGCACCATTTTAGAATACAAAAACTTTAAACGGCATACCTTGCCGGCCGCGTTGTTTCAAAAAGACTATTTGCAACGGTTTCAACCCGAAGCACGATGAATCGAGTCTGGTTGTGGCTGGCATGGCTGGCATGCGGGATGGGGCCGGTGTATGGGGAGTGGGTGGATGAGGCCATTGGGTTGGTGTATCTGAGAAACCAGACCAAGCCGGTGGTCACCACCACGACGATGCCCCCGGTGGTGAAGATGACCCCCGAATCCACCGTTGACACACAGTGGGTAGTGTTGCATTCGTTTCGGGCCCCGTTTGATTGGGGGTCGGTGTCGGTGATGGGGTTTACGAGGATTCAGTCTGGTGCGTCAGATGGGGAGGTGAGGGTGGGGGGCAATATAACAGAGCTCAAGCTATCGATCACCGCGTCAGACCATTGGTTTGTGGATATGGGGGTGTTGCAACCCAAGCCAGCCAGTGCCTATTTTATGTCGCCATCGAGGGTGTTGTATGAGGTACAACGCACGTTTGAGTTACCCAAAACGGTGTATGACAAATTGTATCAAGGCAACATTGGCATTAGCACCGACTATTTTTTGGCGGATTCGACGGTATGGGCGGGTATTTATCCGGCGGTATCGTCGGGTAGCACCTGGGGAAGGGCCTTGCCCGTGGCAGTGGGAATGGTGGGGATGGGGATGACGGATGGGTGGGGGATTGCCCACCAACTGGTTTATTTTCGGCATACCACGCAGGGGCTGGCATGGAATGGGTCGTGGCAATTGGCCCCTGAGTGGACAGTGTATGCCGATGCGGCGGTGCACGACAGGGTGTCCCAATGGGCCACCCAAGTGGTGGTGGGAGGAACGTATACCCAGTCACGGGCGTTTCAAGTGACGCTGGAAACCTATCAAAACGGTAATGGGTTATCGGATGTTGCCTATCGTGACACGGTGCAGGGCATGGCGACCCAGTTGGCCATGGGGCAACCCACGGCGTTAACGCCCTTGACATCGAAGGGGCCCTTTGGGTTGGGACGATATTATCAATTTGGCCGTGTAAACTGGGAAATGATCCCCAAATGGACGGTGGAATGGTTGGGGGTGTTGAATTGGCAAGATGGCAGTACCCTTCAATCCAGCACGGTGCAATGGGAAGTGGGCGATCATTGGTCTGTGCAGGGGACGTATTGGGTTTTAACGGGTGGGGATCAAAGCGAATTTGGGATGAATCCTGACAAGTGGGCCATACGGGGGCAAGTAACGATATATTAAGGGGCGAAGCCCCTTTATAATCCCCAATGCTTTTGGGAGCAGGGGCGCCCCCCTGGACCCCAACGAGGTATAAATAGTTTATTCTGGGGATCTAAAGGGGTGGTTTTTTTAGATGTGGGGCGGGGCCCCACGCCCCGTGGTTAAATTTTTATATGAGGGCGTTCCCCCGGCTCTAGGCCCCCCTGGCCCTTCGGGGCCCCCCCTTATTTTCGGGGACCTGCGGTCCCCGAGCCCCAGCAAAGGGGTTTCACCCCTTTAGAACCCCAAGATATGGGGCAAGCATCCCTTCTTGGGGTCCCGGGGCAACGCCCCTGGGATCCTAAGGGCGAAGCCCTTAGTCTGGGGTCTGGGGATCGAAGATCCCCAGAATAAATTATTTTTTTCCCTCCCCTTTAGGGGAGGGTTAGGGTGGGGGTAAAAAAGAATCCCTTCACGGGGTGTGGGGC
>Ga0172372_10002214_pt1 | contig 29780 bp, 18 predicted proteins | sample LakKiv5m_2_FD_114544 | JGI IMG/M metagenome (GOLD analysis project Ga0172372, IMG submission 114544) | Freshwater microbial communities from Kabuno Bay, South-Kivu, Congo - kab_092012_9.5m | ecosystem: Environmental > Aquatic > Freshwater > Lake | place: Democratic Republic of the Congo...
CCGCCGCAGGGGCCGCCGACAACCCTGCGCTGCCCGCGACTGCCGTGCCAAACAGTGCCTCATCAGAACCATCAGCCTCACCACCCTGCCCCGGCACCTCACGTGACTGAGACACCAGCAAAGCCGAACGCGAATCTGTTGGAGGCATCGTGGCATCCGGAGTCGGAGCAACAAAACCGTCGCCCTCAGCAACCGCCGCCGAACCGCCTGACCCCTCCACCAGCAAACCACCCTCGGACGGTGTGATCATCCTCGGACCCGCAGGTTCGACAGACATTGACGGTACCTGCGGTGGCCTGACCTGTACCGACGGAACTGCTCCCGGCATCATCGAAGCAAAGCCGTGGCGAGCAGCCAGGGCTGCATCCCGCTGCTCCGTCTGACTCTGCAGCTGACGAACCTGCAGCAGCTCAGCCAGCCGCTGCCGATAACGCTGAATCGCTCCATAACGCAACTCGACAGCTCCGGATATCTGCGGATTCGTCAGTCGCCCCTGCAGCTCACGATACGCGCCCTCCAGACTATCCAGATCCCACGTCGCTGCATCCTGCAGCACCATCTCACGAAAACGCTGATCCAGCTCCGCCAGCTGCTGCTTCTCACCCTTGTCCTGCTGCACCTTCTGCAAAGCCTCGCTCGGCTCCACCAGCGGCACCTCCACCAGTCCTGCCGGCAGACTGGCGGCGGCAGGAGTCGCCATGGCAGTCGCCCGCCGACCATTCGCCGGCAGCCGCCACGGATCATTGTCCGCCTGCCGCTGACGATCCGGATCCACCGGCACCAATGCCGCTCCCGGTGCCCAGCGACGCTCACGCATCGGCGGACGAATCTTCAGCATCGCCTGAGCCCCCGTCGCGGTATCAATGCTCCGCTGACCCAGAATCGATACCTTCTCACCCTTCTTCATCCGCCGCTGAAATACCGAGGTCTCGTCACCAAACTCGCTGCCCACACTGGCAACAACATTCTCCTCCAGAACCTCACCCTCCTGCTCACTCAAACGCTTCACAAATCGCTCCGGAATCCAGCTAAAACTACCCTCCGGAGGTTCAATCACATACCAGCCACCCGGATCATGCCGGTGCACCCGCACCACGGTTCCTCGAGTCAGACGCTGCGTCGGATAATAGGCGTCACCACCACCCGAACGCGCAAACGTCTCCTCGGCAGCCACTCGAGCCTCATACGGGAAACTTCCGCCCTGAGCTCCGGCTGAAAGACTCAGAGGCACCAGCAGCAGCCACAAAAACAACGGCAGCCAGGCACATACCGCACCAGCAAATCGGCAGTTTCTGCCGCTGCCAGCACCGCTTCGGCAGATTCTGCCGCATGCCGCCAAACCCCTCAGGACGCCGAATTCTGAAAATGCGTTCAGCATATCAAACTCCATCACTCCCGCTGCCATCACTCACCAAACCACCCAACACATCGGTTTTCACGGCAAAAACGCCTGAAATACCGCGTTTTCTGCCAACCGTCGCCAACCACTCTGCACCACTGGCAGGTTCCGCCGAAAGAACAGACCGCGCTTTCAGAAAACCTCACTCCGAATTACAGTTTCCCCCAATTCGACTCAAGTCCTGTTTTCAGTCCTCCACAAACGATTTCAGCAACCTCACTCCGCCGCGAGTCCACCATGCTGCTGCACCTGCTGCTGACACTGTTGATCAACCTGCCCGCCAGCCACAGTCAAGCTGACGAACCGGCCAGCCAGAAACTGCAGGTCGGCGATACCGCCCCCGACTGGAAAGAACTCAAAGGCACGGACGGATCAGCCCACTCACTGGCCGATTTCTCCACTCACGCCGTCGTGGTCCTCTGCTTCACCTGCAACTCCTGCCCCTACTCCGTCGACTACGAAGATCGCATGATTGCCTTTGCCCGCAAATATGCCGACACTCCCGCAGGTGTCGTGCTGGTGGCCATCAACGCCAATCGCAAACCGTCTGAATCACTCGACAAAATCAACGAACGCGCACTTCAAAAGAATTTTCCCTTCCTCTGCCTGATCGATGAAACACAGCAGGTCGCTGCCAGCTACGGCGCCGTCTACACCCCCGAATTCTTCGTACTCAACAAAGATCGTAAAGTCATCTATATCGGCGCCATGGACGACCGCACCGATGCAGCACAGGTCACCACCCGCTACCTCGAAGACGCCGTCAACGCGGCACTTGCCGGAAAACTGCCCGCCGTCTCTGCCATTCCGGCTCGCGGCTGTGCAATTCCCTACCGCAGCCGCCAGCGACGCTGAAAACCGGCAATCATCCCACCCACCCCAAATCCGCCCCAACCAGCAACAGACGCAGAAAGGAGTCGCGAGAATTCATGGATGCTCTGCCAAAACACAATCAGCAATCCCCCCCGAAAACAACAGTCGCGACACTTTGCCTCGGAATGGTAATCGCAGCCTGCCTGCTTTCCTCAGGCTGCAGCACCACACGCTCACAAACCTTTTCCAGTGAACGACCACAGTCTCACACATGGGCCACCGAACACTTCGTCGTTCACTCCGATGATCCGCTGCTGCCCGGTAATCCGCTCATCCAGGAACTTCAGGAGGTTCGTACACGGCTCCTCACCCTGCTTGAACTTCCCGAACAGCGAGATCTTGTGCACGTCTACCTGTTCAATGACGAAGCCTCATACCGCTGGTATATGCAGTCCACCTGGCGGGATCTGCCACCACGCCGCGCCTACTTCGTCGGAACCACCCGCGAACTGGCCGTCTACTCCTTCCGCGGCCAGCATGCCGCTGAAGACCTCAGACACGAATTCTCCCATGGACTGCTCCACGCATCCCTGCAGACCGTCCCGCTCTGGCTCGACGAAGGACTCGCCGAATACTTCGAAATCAGCTCAGACTCCGAAAATCAACTCAGCCCTGCCCACCTGCAGGAACTGTCTCAGGCCCGCACAGAAGGCTGGAACCCAGGACTCTTCAGGCTGGAACAGATCACCGACTTCCGAGCACTTTCTCAGCGCGACTATGCCGAATCATGGGCATGGGTCCACTTCCTGCTGCACGCAACACCCGCAAGCCGACAGGTCTTGCTGGACTACCTGCAAACCCTCGCCAGCACTCGTACTCCAGGCAAACTGCTCAATAAACTTGAAGCGGCAATCCCGTCCTGGGCACTCGACTTTGAAAATTACACTGACCAGCTGATCGCCTCAGCACCCTTCTCTGCAGGCGAATCCAGCAATCGCAGGGATACTGCCGGTCCCTGAGGTCCGCGACTGATCCAGGATCTGTTTTGCCGTCTCCATTCCTCAGGCCGACTTGCGACGGCGTCCCCGAACCTCACTTGCTGCAGGCTGCTCCGGTACCGACTCTGCAGACACCACCGCCTGCTCTGCCGTCGTCACTTCCGCTGCCTCAGCCAAAATCGATTCAGCCGCATGTACTTCTGCGGCCGAGTACCCTCGCGCCAATGTGCCGCCCACGGGCAACAGGCCAGCCACTGGCGGGTGCGGATTCACATGAATCACACTGCGAGTCTGCAGCAGCATTGCCGACAGCAGCAAACCTGTCGACAACAGGCCCGCTCCCGACAACACGCCACCAGCCGCCACTCCCAGACGAATCTGCAGCACCACGCACAACGCACTCAGCAGAACCCCCGCCAGCAACAGCACCTGCGCAGGACGACAGCGCCCCATATCCGGCAGTACCGCCTTCAGCACCCAGGCCAGAATGCCGGCACACGGCACGACAATCAGCGCCGGCCGCGCTGCCTGCAGCGGTCCGATCAATCGCGCAAACAACTCAGCCAGACCACCCGACGTGACATCAGCTGTATCACTCAAAACAAAAAATGCTGCCGCAAAAAACCACACACTTAACCAGCGCCAACAACGATACCTGCCATGGAAATCCACATGACTGGCCGCCCGAACGGCAGCAATCAAAAGACACAACTGGCCCGCCGCAAACAGCTGCAAACCGGCAGTCGCACCCACCACACTGCGACCGGCAGACCCCGACGCCACTCCCCCAAAAGCTCCGCTCCACGCCAAAACCATCACAATCACCGGAATCACCACCAGTACGCCCACAATTAACCAGTGCTTCCACAACCGGTCCGACAGCAGACGACGAATCAGCCGGTCCTTCGTCAGCGACTCAAACGGATCCAGGTCCTGCGCACCCGAAAAATAAAACAGCCCGGCCGGAACAGCAGTCTCCTCATCCGCACCAGCGGATTCCAGAGTCAGACGACGACGGCGACGGTCCAGTGAACCCGAATTACGCACCAGTGTCATTCCACGGCCCCCGTTCCGAACCGCCAGCCTGTACAGCAGTCAATAAATAATGCCCCGGATCTGTCACCAATCGACCGGCAGGTTTCGCAGGATCAGAAAATCTCATACTGCCGCTGCAATCGATACATCCGGAATCCCCCCAACACTGCTTCCACAACCCCTGTTACCACCTGAAACTGGCCGCTTCACCCGGATTCTCAAACTGTTTTTCCACGACAATCCTTGATACACTCGCGGCTCGTTCGCCTGAGCCTGCGTTGGACTCAGCCCCGCTTCCCCTCCCCCGCACCGCGCCAGACTCCCCGGAAAGCCACGCCATGCGGCGAAATCTCCCGGTTTTTCTGCTGCTGCCAGGACTCTGCCTGCTGCTGGCCGCTACCCGACTGGCCGCACAGGATGCTGCAGCCGCCGCAGATTTCGAAAATCAAATCCGACCGCTGCTGCTAAACCGCTGCGGACAATGCCACGGTCCCCGCCAGCAAAAAGGCGGTCTGCGACTTGATGCCCGCAGTCACTTCTTCCGCGGTGGCGACAGCGGTCCAGTCATCGTCGCCGGAAAAAGCAACGAAAGCCCGCTCATTGAACGCGTCAGCTCCACCGTCGCCGACCTGCAAATGCCGCCCGCCGGCCCGCGCCTGACTGCCGCAGAAATTGAACTGCTGCAAACATGGATCAATCTCGGAGCAAACTGGCCGGAATCTGATTATGATCGACAGGCTCTGATCGACCCCCGCACACAACACTGGTCCTTCCAGCCCCTGCCAGCGTCTGTCACGCCGCCTCCCGCACAGCAATTCCCGCAGTACGCAGACATCGACCGCTTCCTGCTGGCTCAGCTAAAGCCGCTCGGCCTCAGCATGAACCCCGCAGCCGACCGGCGTACTCTGATTCGTCGCGCATACCTGATCATGACCGGACTGCTGCCCACGCCCGAACAGGTCACTGAATTCCTCGCTGACAATTCTCCCGCAGCGTGGGATCACCTGATTGAAACTCTGCTCAACAGCCCGCACTACGGCGAACGCTGGGCTCAGCACTGGCTCGATGTCGTTCGATATGCCGATACACACGGCTTTGAAGTCAATACACCTCGCGACAATGCATGGCCCTACCGCGACTATGTCATCCGCTCACTCAACTCCGACAAGCCATGGAATCAATTCGTTCGTGAACAGATTGCCGGTGATCTGCTCGGTGAAGATGCCGCCACCGGCTTTCTCGTCGCCTCAGCAGTTCTGCTGCCCGGGCAGATCGGGGCGGACGATGCATCTAAACGACTGGCCCGCCAGGATGCACTCGACGAGATCATCGCCGGCACCAGCAGCGCTATGCTCGGACTGACGCTCGCCTGCGCTCGCTGCCACGATCACAAATTCGATCCGCTGACTCAGCAGGATTACTACCGCATGCAGGCCTTCTTCGCCGGTGTTGAATACGGCGAACGGCCACTGCGTGATCATGGCTGGCTGCAGCGACAGCAGCAGGCAGACTCCCTGAATGCCCCGATCGAACAGCTCGCAGCACAGTTGCGCAGCATCGTGCCGTTCGCCACTCCCGCACAACTGCTGCTGATTGATGAAGAAGATGCCACACAAGTCAAATTCCTCAGCCCGCCAAATGGACCCGGGGCAAACCCAGCCGGTACACAACGAGGCTACCGCGATGATCCCGGCTCAGTCCTGCAAACCGGAAACCTCAGCAGTGGACGTTACACATGGTGGAACAATGTTCCAGGCAAAGATGTCGTCATCTGGAAGCCCGCACTCGCAGGTACCGCACGACTCTGGTTGTCCTGGGGCGCACACGGCAGCGGTGTCCACACCAGAGATGCTCGCTATCTGCTCGATGCTGACGGAAACCCAGAGACTCGTGAAGACCAGCAGCAGATATTCGTTGCCGATCAGTACTACCCCGCCGGTGTTACGACCGGAACCACCGAACAAACACCGCTGTGGAGCGGATTTCAGTATGCCGGAACCGTCGATCTCCAGCCCCGCTCAGCAATTCTGCTCCGCGGAGGCGATACCGGTACAGGCATCACCGCAGACGTCATCGCACTGCAGCTGCTGCCCGCCGCGGACAGCGCCGCGAACAATCTGCCGGCCCCGGCCACACCACCCCTGCGTGACCCCGTCCAGACACAAGCCAATACCGAACGCTTCAAACCCCGCCCGGTCCGCTTCCTCCGCTTCACAACACTCCAGACCATCAACAACAATCAGCACGAACCATGCCTCGATGAACTCGAAGCCTTCGGACCCGCTCAGCCACAGCTCAATCTCGCTGCCGCCAGCCGCGGCGTACGGCCTTCATCCTCCGGAAATTATTCCGATATCGGTATCCACCAGCTGCCACACATCAATGATGGCCGCTTCGGTAATGATTTCAGCTGGATCTCAAACCAAACCGGCGGTGGCTGGGTACAGCTCGAATTCCCCGAAACCGTGGAACTTGACACTGTCACCTGGTCACGTGACCGGACCGGAAAATTCCTCGATCGACTGCCCACCAGCTACTCCGTCACTGTCTCCGCCGACGGCATCAGCTGGACCACCGTTGCTGACCATACCGATCGAGCACCAGCTGGAACACCATGGGACTCACAGGCCGCACTGCTCCGCACCGCCGCACTCTCTTCCGCATCAGCCGCCACACTCGTCACACAGCTGCAGCAGCTCCGCAGCACACAGACGGAACTCCGCCAGTCTCAACTGGTCTTCGCCGGCACTTTTCGCGAACCAGATCGCACGCGAATCCTGCGCCGCGGTGACCCTGAACAACCCACCGAAGATGTACTGCCGCAAATTCCAGGACTCTTTCAGAATACTGCTACAGGCAATCCATCGTCCGCCAGCACTCAGACAGCGATCTCCGCCGAACAACAGCGCAGAATTCAGCTCGCCGACTGGCTCGCCGCAGATACCAACCCGCTGACAGCTCGAGTCATTGTCAATCGGGTCTGGCAACACCACTTCGGACTCGGAATTGTCGAAACCCCCAACGACTTCGGACTCAACGGTACACCGCCCGCCAACCAGCAGCTGCTCGACTGGCTGGCCACCGAACTGATTCGCAGCGGCTGGTCACTCAAACATCTGCATCGACTGATCCTCAAATCCGCTGCCTGGCAGCAGGATTCCACTCTCCTCGCCAAAGGACTCGAAATCGACCGCAATAACTCACGCCTCTGGCACTTCGCCGCCCGCCGCATGGAATCCGAAGCCATCCGCGACTGCACCCTCCAGGTGTCCGGTGAACTTAACCTCAAAGCCGGAGGCCCAGGGTTCAGCTTCTTCCAGACTCGCGGCGGACTCAGCGGATTCCCCGAACAGGAACAGCTCACCAGCGAGGAATTTCGCCGCATGGTGTATGCACATCGAGTCCGGATGGAAGCGGTGCCGGTATTCGGCGCCTTCGACTGCCCGGACTTCGGACAGTCCATGCCCCGCCGCAGTCGCTCCACCACCGCTATTCAGGCTCTCAACCTGTTTAACAGTCGGTTTACAAACGACCGCGCTGAGGCCTTTGCTCGCCGACTCTCAACACAGGCTGGCCCACAGCTCACCAGTCAGCTGCAGCTGGCATGGCAACTGACCCTGTCACGCAGTCCGTCCACCACAGAGCTGTCCGCGGCAGCAGACATCGCTCAGCAGCACGGCCTGCCTCAGGTCTGCCGCGCTCTGCTCAACAGCAGCGAATTCCTGCTCATACCCTGAACTCCATCGACCTCAAACAGACACCGCAGACACAACGAAGTCATGCCCCAACCCCAAAACAACATCACACACTCAGGCCGCCTGCTGCTGGATCGCCGCAGATTCTTCGGCGAAACCGTTTCCTCACTCGGCAGCATCGCCCTGCTTCAGTTGCTCCACTCCCAAAACCTGCTCGCCGATGAACAAAACTGGACGCCCCAGGTGCCCTCCACAGCACCACATGCCGCACGCACCGCACCACTGACCGCCAAAGCTCGAAATGTCCTCGTCGTGTTCTGCGCCGGAGCCTGCAGCCAGCTGGAAACCTGGGACTACAAACCCGAACTGATTCGACTCGATGGACAGCCTATGCCCGGTGGCCCGCCCGTCACCTTTCAGGGCCCCGCCGGAAATCTGGCCAGACCTCAGTACCGCTTCCGCCCCCGCGGACAATCAGGAAAAATGGTCTCCGATATGCTGCCGCACCTCGGAGCCCTCGTGGATGACTTTGCTTTCATTCACACACTCACCAGCAAAACAAATACCCACGGCCCGGCCGAAAACTTCCTCTCCACCGGCTTCGTACAGGATGGCTTTCCCAGCATCGGAGCCTGGGTCACATGGGCACTGGGAACAGAAAACCAAAACCTGCCCGCCTTCGTCGCCATACCCGATCCCCGAGGTATCCCGCAGGCCAGCGTCAATAACTGGGGACCCGGCTTCCTGCCAGCAGTCTTCCAGGGCACCTCCTTCAGCGCCAGCCAGCCCATTCGAAACCTGCAGCCGCCCACTGGTACATCAGTCGCCGCCGACAGCTCCGCCCGCAGCCTCCTCAAAATGCTGAACGAACAGCAGCTCCGGCAAAACCCCCTCGAATCCGAATTGGCAGCCCGCATCGCCAGCTACGAACTGGCCGCACGCATGCAGACCTCCGTTCCGCAAATCACAGACCTGAACTCCGAGTCACCGCACACACTCAGTATGTACGGAGCAGATGATACGTCCGACCCCGTCCGCGCCGGATACGCCCGCAACTGTATCCTCGCCCGCCGACTCATCGAACAGGGCGTTCGCTTCGTGCAGCTGTTCAATGGCGCATACGCCAGCGCAGGAAAACTCAACTGGGACGGACACCAGGCACTCCGCGAACAATACGATGTCCATGGACGGATTATGGATCAGCCCACCGCAGCACTCATTCGCGACCTCAAACAACGCGGGCTGCTGGAAAATACTCTCGTTGTCTGGTGCACCGAATTCGGACGCATGCCGATGTTCCAAAAAGGTGCCTTCGGACGCGATCATAACCCACAGGGCTTCACTGCTGTCCTCACCGGTGCCGGCATTCGGCCCGGTGTCAGCTACGGGCAGACTGACGAGATCGGCTTCAAGGCCGTACAGGATGTTTCATCCATCCACGACCTGAACGCCACAATACTCCACCTGCTGGGACTCGATCACACCCGCCTGACCTTCAAACACAACGGCATCGCCCGCCGGCTGACTGACGTGCACGGCCATGTTCTGCAGCCAGTCCTCGCCTGAAACAGCTCGCTCAGGTCTGCCGGTTCTTCCGCAGCTGGCGACTGGCCTGAGTCAGGATCTGACGCTCCTTCGCAGTCAGACTGGCCTCACCCTGCTCGCTGATCTTTTGCAGAATCTTGTCCACCTGCTCGTCCAGACTGCTTTCCGACGCAGCCGGCGCAAACAATTTCAGGTTGCGGTTCTTCTTCGGACGCCCGGCACGCCGCGGCAGCTCCTCCAGCCAGCGACTGAAGTTCATGTTCTGTCGGAAATACAGAAAACCGAACAGCACACCACCCAGGTGCGCCGTATGCGCTGTCCGGCTCAGTCGCCAGCTGCCGGACAACAGCGGCAGCAAATCCATCGCCACGTACAGCAGCAGCAGCCAGCGCATCTGCAGCGGCACTATTCCCATCAGCAGAACCTCGCGACGCGGATAATGCAGCGCTGCCACAGTCAGTACCGCCAGTACTGCACCCGAAGCTCCCAAAATCTTCACGTCCGGCAGAAAAAAACGACAAAACACCAGAGAAACTATCCCTGCAAACACCGCCGATGCCGCATAAAACCAGCGAAATTCCCGCTCGCTCATCACCGACAAGACCATCTGGCCGGCGAAATACAGCATCATCAGGTTCATCGCGATATGAAAGATGTTCTCGCGGTTGTGGCACAACGCATAAGTCGCCAGACGCCACACCTGACCGCCGCTGAATACGGTCTTCACATCCATCCGCAGCCACCGCTCAACACCAGAATCCCGCAACTCACCGGCATCCCCGGAAACCGTCAGCAGCTGCAGTAAAAATACGGCAATCGTCAGAGCAATAATCTGCGCAACGGCCGAAAGTCGCGGACGCGGACGCTGCCCGAATCCCGACCCAAAACCAAACTCATCCTGCATGTATTCCCGGTTTTCCAGCCCCATCACTCTCGCCAGACTGCTGCAGACAACGAAATCCCCGCACCTCTGTTCCGCTAAAACCGCCCGCATATCCTACGCCAAATCCACCGCACATGTCGACGGGAACCTCAACGCCTGCCACCGCACCACGCTCACCGCAAAACACACCGCTGCATCCGCTCACTCAGCCCCGTTTTTCCCTGTCAGGAATGCCCCCGCTTTCCGTGAATTCGCCGGGGTTCCCACTTCCGAAACACCAATTTCGCCGATAAACTCTCAACTCTTGAAAAACAGATGATGTACATGTGTGCATGTCTCAGGCAGCGACTGATGTCCCGTTCAAGGGTTTCCGTCAGTGCTCAGGCTGGTCGCCTCCAGCGAATTTTCTCAGTCCTTTCAGTTTTCTAAGGCTTGTTGGTCAATCATGGACATTACCAAACTCCGCAACATCGGCATTTCCGCCCACATCGACTCCGGCAAAACAACTCTCACCGAACGTATTCTCTACTACTGCGGACGCATTCATAAAATTCGCGAAGTCAAAGGTGGTGACGGCGGCGCGACCATGGACCACATGGACCTCGAACGCGAACGCGGTATCACCATTACCTCCGCGTCAACTCGCGTCGAATGGGAAGACCGCGAACTGGGCAACAGCCATCCGATCAACATCATTGACACCCCCGGACACGTGGACTTCACTGTCGAAGTGGAACGCAGCCTCCGAGTGCTCGATGGCGCCATCCTTGTGCTGTGTGCCGTGGGTGGCGTCCAAAGCCAGTCACTCACCGTAGACCGCCAGATGCGCCGTTACGGTGTCCCGCGTATTGCCTTCATCAACAAGATGGACCGCATCGGGGCCAATCCCGAAAAGGTCATCGGCATGATGAAAGACAAGCTCAAATGCAATGCCGTCCCGCTGCAGATGGCCATGGGACGTGAATCCGCGTTCCAGGGCGTTGTCGACCTGATTCGCATGGAAGCAGTCTACTTCGAAGGCGAAAAGGGCGAAGACGTAATGCGTCGCCCGATTCCTGACGAACTCAAGGCTGCCGCCGACAAAGCTCGTCGCGAAATGCTGGAAGAACTGTCCCTGCACGATGACGAACTGATGGGCATCCTGCTGGAAGAACAAGAACCTTCCATCGAACAGCTCCGCGACATCGTACGCCGCCTTACACTCGCTCAGGCCATTACTCCCGTTCTGATGGGCACCGCCTACAAGGACAAGGGCGTACAGGAAGCTCTCGACGCCGTCGTGCGGTACCTGCCGGCTCCGCCGCACCGCGAAAAGTACGCCATCGACAACAGCAAGCCGGCCGGCGAAGACGGACACCACCCCCGTGTTCTGCTCAGCGACTCAAATGATGCCCCGCTGGTCTGCATGGCATTCAAAACCGTGGTCGAAAGCTTCGGCCAGCTCACATATACCCGCATCTACCAGGGACGAATCATCAAAGGTCAGTCCTACGTTAATGCCCGTACCGGTAAAGCTGTGCGCTTCGGTCGCCTCGTCCGCATGCACTCGAATGAACGCGAAGACATCGACGGTGCAGAAGCCGGCGACATTATCGCACTCGTCGGTGTCGACTGTGCCTCCGGCGATACATTCACCGCCGAAGGACTCAGCGTCTCCCTCGAAAACATCTACGTCGCCAACGCCGTGATTCGACTGTCCATCGAGCCGAAGAAACGCGATGACGCCGACAAACTCAGCAAGGCACTCGAACGCTTCCGCCGTGAAGACCCCACGTTCCGAGTCATGACCGACGAAGAAACCGGACAGACCCTGATCGCCGGTATGGGTCAGCTGCACCTCGAAATCTACGTCGAACGTATTCGCCGCGAATACAAGTGCGAATGCGTCGTCGGTGAACCACGCGTGGCCTACCGCGAAACGCCAACAAAAGCCGTCGAATTCGACTACAAGCACAAGAAACAGTCGGGCGGTTCCGGTCAGTACGCTCACGTTAAGGGCATCCTCGAACCACTGCCCGAAACCTCCGATGTGCCTTACGAATTCTCCGACGAAGTTACCGGCGGCCGCATTCCTCGCGAATACATCCCAGCCTGTGACGACGGCTTCGAAGATGGTCTCAAAAAGGGTCCGCTCGGCGAGTACGAAGTTGTGAACGTCAAGATGCGTTTGCAGGACGGTAGCTACCACGACGTCGACTCATCCGAAATGGCCTTCAAAATCTGTGCCCTCGGCTGTATGCGTGAAACACTCCGCAAGGCAGAAGTCGCCCTGCAGGAACCGTTCATGAAACTCGAAATCGAAGTTCCTGACGAATTCCAGGGACAGATCACCGGTCACCTCTCCAGCAAACGCGGACTGGTTACCGGTTCCGAAGTCAACGGCGGCATCTGCGTTATTAATGCAGAAGCACCGCTGTCCAGCATGTTCGACTATGCCAACGAACTGCGATCCATGACTCAGGGTAAGGGTACCTTCACCATGGAATTCCTGGCCTACCGCCAGGTTCCTCGCGGCCTGCAGCCCGAAATCCTCGAACGACGACGCAAGGAAAAGGAAGCCAAGGCTGCCGCCAAATAGGCCGCCCGCCTCTGACCTCTGCTCGCAACTCTCACGGGAGCTCAGTCGGTTCGGCTGAGCTCCCTTTTTCACGCACTCCGCAGCAACACACAAAGACCAGCACATGCCCGACATCTTCCTGCGACAACTTCTGCAAACCCCAGGGACCTCAGGGGCCGAACAGCAGATCCAGTCTGTCGTCCGCAACTTCGTCTCAGAGTTCGCTGATCAGGTCACCACCGATGTCCACGGCAGCGTCCACGCCGTAGTCAACCCCGCAGGCACTCGCACCATACTGCTCGATGCCCACTGCGACCAAATCGGACTCATTGTCCGCCACATCGACAGCCACGGGTTTCTGCGAGTCAACCCGGTGGGCGGCTGGGACCTCCAGATCCTGCTCGGTCAGCGCATGCTGGTACACACTGCAGCCGGACCGGTCCCCGGAGTCATCGCGCGCAAACCCATCCACCTGCTGGACCCCGATGAACGCAAGTCCGTCCCCAAAATGAAGGATCTCTGGATCGACATCGGCTCCGCCTCGGAAGCCGAAACCCGCTCTCTCGTCCGAATTGGTGACTTCGTTACGCCCGAACCCTGCCTCCGCGAACTCCGCAACGGTCGGCTCTCCGGTGTCGCTATGGACGACCGCACCGGCATCTGGGTCATCATGCAGGCCCTGCGACAAATCGCCGCTGCAGCCCCCTCCTGCAAAGTCGTCGCTGTCTCCTCTGTTCAGGAGGAAATTGGGTTGCGAGGTGCCACGACCAGTGCCTTCGCCATCGCCCCGGATGTCGCCATCGCCGTCGATGTTACGCACGCCACCGACTGTCCCGGAATCGATCAAAATGAATTCGGCAGGATCGAAATCGGACGTGGCCCCGTTCTTGTTCGCGGTGCTAATGCCAGCCCCGTGATTTTCGAACTCCTCGCCGCTCAGGCCACCGCTCGCAATATCCCATTCCAGATCAACCCACTCGGATATCCCGCCAGCAATGATGCTGCCGCTATTCAAATCTCCCGCGCAGGCTGCGCCACGGGACTGGTTACCATCCCCAATCGCTACATGCACAGCCCCGTCGAACTTGTCGCCGAGTCCGATCTGCAGCACGCCGCTGACCTGATTGCAGCATTCTGCCTGGCCATGACACCCGATCTGTCTTTGATACCGTCATAGCTGCCTCACTCGCAGCCCCCCCCGAAAACCGCACAAAGTCCAGCTTCAGCAAGGCAATTCCGCTATGGTACGGCTCGATCGAATCTACACAGGCGGAGGTGATGCGGGGGAAACCAGCCTCGGAGATGGCTCGCGAGTCTCCAAACTGGATGCTCGAATTGCCGCCGGGGGAGCCGTCGACGAAACCAGCTGCTGCCTCGGACTGGCACTCACCGCCAGTCCGCCCGCCGCCATCGCAGACATCATCAAACCGCTCCAGCAGCTGCTGTTCGACCTTGGAGCCGATCTCTGCGTGCCCCTGCCCGCTCCAGACCAAAAAGATCTGCTGCCCTCTCGCATTTCCCCGGCACATGTCACTCGACTGGAACGACTGATCGATCACTTCACCGATCAGCTGCAGCCGCTGTCCAGCTTTATCTTGCCAGGCGGATCACAGGCCGCCGCCTGCCTGCACATGGCCCGCGCTGTCTGTCGCCGAGCCGAAGTCGACGCACTGCGACTGCACCAGCTGCATCCCCTCAACCCCAGCCTGCTCGTTGCACTCAATCGACTTTCAGACCTGCTCTTCGTTATGGCCCGCGCCGCCAATGACAATGGCAGGAGCGACGTGCTTTGGCAGCCCGGAGCCGGACTGCCACCGGCTCCCGCGACTGCCACATAGCCCCACACAGCCGCCTACAGCCTGACGCTCGCTCCAGTTGTCGCCGCTTTGTACAGCGCCAGAATGACCTCCACGCTGCGACGACCCTCACGCCCGTCCACTCGCGGTGCCCGGCCCTCGGCGATCGCCTCAACAAAATCCTGCAACTGCAGCTGATGCCCAACAAAAGAAATCGCCTTTGGATCAGCAGCACCACCAGTCGTCGCAGAACCACCACCCAGCTTCGACAGCAGCTCCCCGTCACCAGACACAGGCTCAGCAAACTCCCACTTCAAAATCGAATCCTGCTCTACAATCGCTGTGCCACGGCTGCCGTGTATCTCGGTTCGCTTCAGCATCCCAGGCCACGCAGCCGTCGTTGCCTCCATCACCCCCAAAGCACCACTCTGAAATTTCAGACACGCAACTCCCACGTCCTCGACCTCAATCCGCTCGTGCGCCAATGTCCCCGTATACCCCGAAACCTCTACAACATCACCCATCAGCCAGCACAACAGATCCACATTGTGAATCGCCTGATTCATGAAGGCCCCGCCACCATCCAGTGCCCACGTACCACGCCAGCCGCCTCCGTCATAATACTCCTGAGTCCGCCACCACTTCACATAGGTATCACCCAAAGTCACCCGACCAAATCGCCCCGCCTCCACCGCCACCTTCAATGCCTGATTCGCCGGACTGAAGCGAGATGGAAAAATCGTACACAGCTTCACACCCGCTGCATCACAGGCATTGATAATCTCATCACAACGTTCCAGCGTAATCTCCAGCGGCTTCTCCACCACCACATGACGGCCAGCCCGCGCCGCCGCAAGAGCAGGCTCGCGATGAGCACCACTGGGAGTACAGATCGTGACAATCTGCACCTCAGGATCCGACAGCAACTGATCCAAAGTGTCATAGGCCCTGCAGCCATACTCCGCCGCAAATGCTCGACCCTTCTCGGCGTTCTGATTGAAACAGGCCACCACTCGGCCACCCGCCATGGCCTGAATCGCCTTCGCATGAAAATGAGCGATCATGCCCGTGCCAATAATTCCAAAACCCATACTCATCGCCGCCCGTCCCTTCACGAAGTTTGCCGCTAATGCAATTGGCCCGACTCAAGAAATCGCAGACACCACGCCAGCAGGATCCCGCCCAGAAGCACCGTTGTAAGCTGCAGACGATTGTGAGCATGAAACTCCATCTCCGGCAGCAAATCACTCAGCGCAATACAAATAAATACTCCGGCAGAAAACGCCAGCATCCCGGACGCCGCACCCGCAATCACACCACCCGATGCTGAAAAACCAAGCACAAACAACACGGCCCCCATTGGACACATCAGCGCAAAACCCAGATTCACGCGAAAACGCTGTCGAGCATTCCAGCCGCCAGATTTCATCAGTGACGTAATCGACAATGCATCCATCGGCTTGTGCAGCAGCACCGCCAGAAATGTCCCAAAACCATACAGCGACATCAGCACTGAATGACGACTCTCCGCCGCAACACTCGCCGCCAGCGCCATTCCATCCAGCAACGTATGCAAAGATAAACCAATCAAAATTCCCATCCAGCTCAGCTGATGAGCATGATGACAGTGCGGTGCCCCTGCTGTCACAGACAGCTTCACACCAGCGCCTCCGTGCCCATGCCCATGCCCGTGCCCGTGCCCGTGGTCAAGCCCATGGTCACGCCCATGGTCACAACTCACAGCGGAATTCCCCAGCTGCACAAGCGGCAAAGATCTGACATCAGGATCCGCATGCTGCCCGGCACACGGATCTTCCCGATCTGTCGAAATCTCCAGCGGACCATGATGGTGAAAATGAAACCAGCGAATCAGCAGAAACATCGCCACGATACCGCACATCATCCAGCCCGCCGCCTGACTGGGAGTCTGCCCGGCGTGCATCGCATGCGGCAGCAGGTGAAACACACCAATACCAAGCATCAGTCCACCCACAAAACTAATGATCGTCTGACTCACCGTGTGCGTCAGATTCACCAAAGATGACAGCCAGCCCCCCACCAGTGAACCCAGCACAATCGCCGCACTATAGCCGCACAGCAACACCAGCATCCGCCCGGAAAACTCAACTGCCCGCTCCGCTGAGCCGCCCCGCACCATCTCGGCAGGCGCAGCCTGAGCAAACACCGGAGCTGCCGTCAGCAGCATCAGCACCATGGCAATCAACGCCGGATTACCAGACAATCTGCGGAAAACACGAAAAAAGGCGCCCAAAGCTGTAGTTTTCGTTCCTGAATCGCGGGAAATACATGCCATACCAAAGTCCCAGGGCTGCAAAGTCTAAAGACCGGCTCCCGCAGAAGTCACTCCGCCGCACCACTGACCGCTCGATTTTTGGGAAATCCCCCCGCAGACTCCGCCAATCCAGCACACTTCAGCCAACTTCTGACCCCTTCCACAGCACTGAAAGTGGCACCGCTCGCAGATCTGTGTATGCTGTACACTCCATCATTCTAAAAAATCTGCCAGCCACTCACCCGACAGTATCCACCGCCTCTTCCCGAAAATCCTCCCGATGTCACTTCCCGCCGAATCGCAGTTCACAGATCGTCGCATCGCCTCCGAAATCGCCGATCCTCCGCGCAGGCCTTTCCAGATCTTGCAGCACATCGGCCCCGGACTGATCATCGCCGCAAATATCGTCGGATCCGGCGAACTGATCATGACCACAAAAACCGGAGCACAGGCGGGCATCGCTCTGCTCTGGCTCATCCTCCTCGGCTGCGTCGTCAAAGTCTTCGTCCAGCTCGAATTCGGACGATTTGCCATCAGCCATGGCGAAACAACACTCACCTCTCTCAATCGCGTCCCCGGACCACGACTCTTCGGAATTAACTGGATCGTCGCCTTCTGGGTCCTCATGATCTCCACCTCAACCGCACAGCTCGGGGGCATCGCCGGTGGTGTCGGACAGTCTCTGTCCCTCACCCTGCCCCTCACCGGCGACTACGCTGCCGCCGTTAACTGCCCCTCCACAAAGGAAATACAGCAGTGGGCCGCATGGAAAACCACAGCCTCAGAAGTTAATCCCCTGCCCGCCACACCGCCCACCCCCAAACAACTCAACGTCCTGCAAAGAATCGAAGCTGAACTGCAGGAACTGGGACCACGCGGCCAACAAATACAAACACTCGCACTCGCCGGAAAACCACTCGTCGACGATAACGGCATCAGCCTCGTCGATCCGCCAACTCGAGATGAAAAAATCTGGGCCATCATTCTCAGTGTCGCTACCGCTGTGCTGCTCTGGTACGGTCGCTATAAACTCGTCGAAGTCTTCTCCGTGGCACTCGTCGTCGCATTCACCTTCATCACCATCGGCAACGTCTTCGCACTGCAGCAGACCTCCTATGCACTCTCCTCTGCCGAAATCCTGCAGGGGCTCAGCTTCGGACTGCCTCCCGGTGATGCCGCACTGATCACCGCACTGGCCACGTTCGGCATCATCGGCGTCGGAGCCACCGAATTGATCAGCTACCCATACTGGTGCATCGAGAAAGGTTACGCACGCTCGGCCGGACCACGCGAATCCTCAGCACACTGGCTCCAGCGCGCTCAGGGATGGTTCAATGTCATGAAATGGGACGCCTTCGCCTCCATGATCATCTACACACTCGCCACCGCCGCGTTCTATCTCATGGGAGTCTGTGTGCTGCACTCGGAAGGTCGAGACCCCGAAGGCATGCGCATGGTCGGTACCCTGTCACGCAGCTACGTCCCCATCTTCGGCGAATACGCTCGCTGGCTGTTCCTGATCGGGGCCTTCGCTGTGCTCTATTCCACGTTCCTTGTCGCCAATGCAGGAAATGCCCGCATGATCGCCGATTTCTGCGGCGTCGTCGGACTCAGCTCCGCCGAACACGAAAGTAAACAGCGAGCCAAACTTGTGCAGTGGATCTCTACCCTCCTGCCACTCGTCTGCGTTCTCGCCTTCATCCTCTTCCCCGAACCAGTCAAACTCATCAAAATCGCCGGACTGACGCAGGCAGCCATGCTCCCCATGCTGGGATACGCCGCAATCCACTTCCGACGTAATGTCACTGATGAACGACTGCGACCCGGAAAACTTTGGGATGCCGCTCTCGGTATCTCCACCGTCGCACTGCTCCTCGCTGCCGGATGGGGCGTCTGGAAATCAGCACTCGATCTGCTGCCCAAATAACACATCCTCGCCGCAGTCACACTCACTTACCCTCAACTCCATCACTACGCGGCTTCAGGTACCCCTGCTCACCCAGCCAGGCCAGCGACTGCTGCTGCCACGCATCCCACATCGGCCCCTGATACCCATTCAGGCCGTGCCCGCCAGATGGCAGCTCCAGATAACGCGAAGCGACCCCAGCCTTCTGTAAGGCAGCATATAAATCCCGACTGTTCTCCGGAGGCACCGGCTTGTCGTCCAGTGCATGCGCCAAAAACATCGGCGGAGTCTGAACACAGACCTGCTTCTCATTCGAAAACAAATCCATCAGCTCCTGACTCGGATTTGCCCCCAGCAGATTCTGCTTCGATCCGCCATGAGTCGCTGCACCCATCGTCACAACCGGATACACCAGCACCGCAAAGTCCGGTCGACTCGATGGTCGATCCAGCTCATCCGCAGCGTCCGGACGAGCCGCCTCGAAATGCGTCGCCGCCGTAGACGCCAGATGCCCGCCAGCCGAAAATCCCATAATCCCCACTCGCCCGGCATCCAGCCCCCAGGCTCCGGCACGCGCTCGCACAATCCGCAGAGCTCGCTGAGCATCCAGCAGAGGCACAAACGATCTGCCCCGCGGCAAACGATACTCCAAAACTACGCCGGCAATACCGTGGCCGTTCAGCCACTTTGCTATCCCATGCCCCTCCGCTCCCGTAACCAAACCCCCATATCCACCCCCCGGACAAATGACAACAGCAGCACCGTTAGGTTGCCCTGCCAGATGTACTGTTACCTTCGCTTCCGAAACCTCAAATGACTGATCACCCACCGGAGCCTGCTCAGGCCACAGTCGCACTTCCTGCCGCTCCTCAACAGACGCAGGCAGCAACAGCGCAGCCATCACCTGCGCATAAACCCGGTGACCAAAATCATTCGGATGGTTGACCCCATTACCAGTCAGATCACTGTCACGCTTCCGCTTCAGAAACTCCGTCCAAACAGATGTCAGATCCGCCAGCACTACTCCCGGACCCGTCAGCTCCTGCAGCGCATCACGATATTCCCCGAATAACTCCTGCTTTAATGTCACCCAGTCCGCATTGCCACGCATCGTCGCCGTCAAAATAAATTCTGCCTCAGGAACACCCTCCCGGATCTGCTCGATCATCGCCTGCATGTTCGCCCGATATTCGGCGGCCGGACGACCCGCAGAATCATTCATGCCAAATGCCAGCACCACCAGATCCGGCTTCGCGGCCACAACCTCAGACACTTTCGTAATTCCCCAGGGCGTCGACGTGCCACCAACAGCCAGATTCGTCAGCGTGATCCGACCGACACGCCACGCCTGCAGATGCTGCACCAGCAGATCCTGCCATGGCGGCTGAAACGGTGCAGTTCCCGCCCAGCCCGATGCATTGCAGCCCGTCGATATACTGTCACCCAGCAACACGACCGACAAACCCTGCCCCCGCTGCAGACGCTGAGTAGTCCTGGGCAGCGCCGCAGCGTCATACTTCGGCAGCACGCCCGACCAGTCCTCCTCAATCACAGCATGCTCATACGTCACAGCAGCCTGCATCTGGTGATACTCAGCTCCCGCAGCAAACAATATCTCTCCATTGCCGTCCCGATGCGTCAGCCGATACTTCTGACTGCCGGCAGGCCGCCGCAACTGATCTGCTGTAAATGACGGCACACGCGAACCAACAGGCAAAACGATCTCCCGACCGCCCCGCTCAAACACATAATCCCGCCCCTCCTCAAACACCACGCCTCCCGCCTGACGCCAGTCAGCTGCCGTCGTCAGACGCACAATCTTTTCAATCGGATAAAGCAGTTGCCCGCGAGCCACCCCGGTGTCGGCATCTCGCACAAACAACACCGATTCACCATCCACCACACGCCCCTGCCAAAATGGTCGCAACAACTCAGCCGAATACTGCCAGCCACCAGCCTGCTGCTGCTGCGCCTGCAAACATGCGCCCCAGCCACCCGACTGAAAAACACCACAGCAAACAGCAACCACCACCAGCCGCTCAATTGCAAATCTCATCTCTGCCCCCCCTCCCCCAACCACACAGTCACTAAAACTACTCACAAAATCGCAGCCAGGCCAAAACATCAGCGCTGCCGCCCAACCCGCAAATCAGACAGCACACTGCTCGCCAGCAACTCGCCCAGACGCACCACACCAGCTGCATCCAGTACCAGCTGCTCACGCTGCGGCGGTAAGTCCAGCGCCCGCAAAAGCACAACACCAGATTCCCCCGCCAGCACAATCAATCGCACTTTCGAACCGGCGGCATAAGGCCACGCTCCCAACCCCCGTGATTCTCGTTTCCACTGACCCGTTGCCTGCAGCCACGAACGCGCATAACACACACCATGCTCCAGCTGCCCCAGTGTCCCGTAATGATAGTGCAAACCGGCACCACCACCGATCTCTGTTCCCACGTGCGAAGTCGGCACATATTCCACCAAAGGACCCGCGTCCGCCACCTCTTTCTGGCCCAGACTGATCGCATACATCCGCGGCCTCAAATCCATCCCCCAAATCGTCTTGGTACACAATTCTCCAATAAAAAATCGAAGTTCCGGCGCCCGCAGATCACGACGCCAGCTGGCAATAAAGTTCTTCAGATTCTTCCCGTAAGACGCCATGTACTCGGCTTCAAACATGTCATTCTCACCCTGATGCCACATGAAGCCCTCCAGCCGCCACTTCACCCCCTCGCTGTCCAGCCGCCCCAGTGCCTCCCCACATCCGCATTCCGCTATCCCTTAGTGCCTCCAGTCAGCCATTCCAGTGATTCCGGAAACTGCTCAGACCAGGACTTTTCATTGTGACCCGCACCCGCGAATTCACGAAAACACCAGCGACCAGTAATCCCCCCCGCCTCTGGCTGCAGCTGTCGAAACAATCGCCTCGCCCGCTGCAAATTAACAGCACACGCACCCTCGTCAGCACCCTCCGCACTGCCCATCGAGACCCATAAACGCACATCCTTCGGCCAGCCGGCTGCCGAATCCAGCTGCTTCAGAATTTGCTCCCGATCCCAGCCCAGAGACGGGGAAAAGGCCAGACAGCCACCAAAAACTGCCGGCTGCTGCATACAGGCATGCATCGAAATCAATGCTCCCAGTGACGACCCACCAATCCACGTAAATTGCCGTTCAGACTTCGTGCGATACGAGGCATCAATCAGCGGCTTCAGCTCCTGTACCAGAAACCGAATATAATCCGCACCGCGTCCCCCTGCCACCAACCTCTCATCTGACGTCACCGTGTACTCATCTGTCCGCTCAACACTGTTCCAGATCGCCACCACAATCACCGGCATGATTCGATCGTCACGAATCAGCCTCGCTGCCGTTTCATCGACCCGCCATTCCACCCCAAAGGCTGCCGTCGCAGCATCAAACACGTTCTGCCCGTCCTGCAGATACAAAACCGGATACCGATCCCCAGACTCTGAATAACCCTCCGGCAGCCAGACGGTGACCCTGCGAGCCCGCCGCAAAAATGCCGAACGCTGCGGCCCCAGCTGCACCACCTGACCCGTAATCGAAGACTCCTGCACTCCCCCGGAACTCCAGCGAGCAACCTCGACCACTGCCTTCACAGGCCCCCCGCCCTCCGGTGGCAAAACCCGTATGCGACGATTCGCCACGTCACCGCCACGCCCGTCCCGCTCAACCGTTCGCCAGGTCCCGCGAGTCACCTTGAATTGAATATCGCTGCCCGCCACAGCCGCAAACTCGCCCGAAAATAAACCTTCTGACTCGCGATGCAGCTTCAAACCGTCAGGACGCCACACCCCCAGTGCCGGCACATTGCCCGCCACATAAATGTCACTGTTTCCAGCCTCAGCCGCGGCAACCTCACTCAGGTGCACTTCAATTCGCACACGGACATCATCTGACTCAACTGCCACCGCCAAAACGCAGGCTGCTGAAAACTGGATACACAGAGTCACCAAAACAGCGAGAAACATCTAAGCCCCAATCTTCATCCGAATCCCACACTCTTTGAACCATGCACGCGAAAACCAGAACTCTCAATCCTCAGAACAAAAATCATCGTTGTCGTACTCTCACATGAGAGTCGTGCGGGAGCAAGCCCCCAAATATCCCAAAACTTGAATTCGCGAGTACACCATCATGACGACCGACTTTGTAAGTGCGATTGCCGGCCAGCTCGTGACACAGCCAATTCTCACAGCCGCAGAAAACACTCTCGTCGAACTGCTTAACAGTGACCAGGCACGGCAGGTGATACTCACAACAATCGCCCCATCCGACACAGTGCGGGAAAATCTGCAGGCTCATGTCGGCTCAGAAACATTCTGGGCAACCCGCGAAATCCTCAACGCAGCCGGGCTGAATCCCGTTCAAACCATCGCTGCTCCCATTCTCAACCAAACGCCCTCACTAACCCACGACCTGTTGGCCTCGTCCGCAGGTTTCATCGATCAGAACATACGCATCGGAGATCTCTGGGACGAAAAACTCGAACAAGCCATCAGCAGCGCTTTCGCCGTAATACCAATCCGGACACCTTCGTCAGTACAGTCAAGGTGGGTCAGACTGGAAGCACGTTACGCTTTTCGTATGGGAATTCTCTGCCCAATACTCCGACAGCCCTGTCTGCCGCCACTCGAATTGCCAGACGTCGAATTCGCAAATCTCACCGACTGGGAACCAGACAACACCCAGCACGCAGAATGGAATAACCTTGTCAACAGCCTGAGGCGTCTGCAGCTCGGAAACAATCAACCCAGGCCCGGCAGCGCAGCTGACCTCTGCTTTAGACTGGGCATGCGGTTTCTTGAGGGTCTGCAGGCCCCGCAAAATGACACCATGGCTTTGCAATGGTTCACAAAAGCGCTGCACCTCGGAAATCCTCGAGCGTCCGCAGCCATCTCCGCGCTTAAATTGCCCGGACACAACGACATTCAAATCATAACCGCCGAAATTCACCCAAAAGACGACAGCAAACCCGCCGCCGCAACTCCCGAATTTCAGACTCCGAAAACAATGCCGAATGATGAGTCGTCGAGATGCGACAACTGGTTCCGCACGTCGTCAACCCAACCATCATCGATGTCATAATTCCCGTCCCTGTGTAACGGGAATAATCCAGCAGCTGCCCACTATGCAGCTCGTCCTCAAAAAACTGATTCAAATTTACATTCGATGCCAAAGCGGCAACCGGTGCCAAAAATGGACCAGCCAGCCGATTTGCTCGCTGAGACAATCGGTCCCAGACCGCCGTCATGAACGAAAGATGCCGCTCATAAAGCCGGTAATGCCCCGTCCGCTTGATCTCACGACTCTCACTCGATACCCGCTGCACTAAATCCGCAAAATTACCGCCTCGACTCCGAGGCAGCCGCAGCGTATACCCGCCCAGCACCTGACCACTGGCCTCAGGCACAGGAGGCTCCGTTTCCTGACGCAGATCCACAGGTGTATACAACCCAATCCGCTGCCGCCGACCCGTAACAAGCGACATCGCTGACAAAGAATCATGCATCGCCGCAAGCAGCAAATCCTGGACCGTCACGCCCAGCGATCGAGCAGACTGCAGCACACACGCCACACTCAGACTCTCCTGCTCAATACCCGTTACACATCGGTCCTGACCAGAAAAACGCTGACTCGCACGCCATGAACCAAGACCATGGAAAACCTCTCGCGCAACACTAACCACCGAATGACGCGCCGCTGCCGAATCCGCAAACGCCGGCACAATCGTACTAAGATCAGGAGCAAATCCAGGAGCCGGCTCAGTCAGCTCATCACCACGCAACACTCGCAGCACCGATCGACACAATGCACTGACACCACGCGAATCCATAAACGCATGACGGTAAATCACCACAAAGTGCCAGCGATCCTCAGATTCGCAAATCGCATGAAAACGAAATGGCCAGTGCAACCCGCTCGGAAAATATCGATTCAGCTCACGATCAAGCACACTCGATACCGCAGACTCAGACTGCCGCGGTACCGACGTCACCGTCAGCTCAAACTCTGGAACCTGCCCCATCCAAATGCCACAACGCATCCGATTGCCCGCAGCACACACCTCCGCCGGCAGAGGAAAATGACGCCCCAAGGCCACCCGCACTGCCTCACCCAGCGATAACGCCGTCACCGAGCCACTTAGCGTCAAAACATGCGCAGCGTTCAAAGGACAAAACTGCTCCCAGCGCAGCATCATCCGCTGCAGCCCGTTCAATGGACGCCACTCCAGCAGACTGACATCAGCGTACACAGCCTGCGCACGATCCGTTGCAGGCAACTCAGCCAGCGACATGCAAAACATCCCCAACACAGCGAGTTTTCACGATGTTCAAAACCCCCAATCCCATTAATCGGTCAAAACCTGCCGGAAACACATCACGATGCCCACAAACAACAAACGCAACCACCCTTCACACAACCAAAACACCCCATCGGCATTTTCTGCCGATCAATGCCCCGCCACAACTCACAACAATAACCCAGTCGAAACATTCCCATGAACATCTGTTAGCCGATAATGCCGCCCCTGAAACTTGTACGTCAGCCGCAAATGATCAATCCCCAGCAAATGCAGCAGAGTCGCGTTCAAATCATGCACGTGGACCGGGTCTCGCACGATGTTGTAACTGAAATCATCCGTCTCTCCCCACATCTGCCCACCGCGTATCCCCGCACCCGCCAGCCACATCGTAAAACAACGCGGATGATGGTCCCGACCATAGTCCGACACCGTCAGCTTCCCCTGACAATACACCGTTCGGCCAAACTCACCACCCCACACCACCACCGTATCCTCAAGCAAACCACGCTGCTCCAGATCTGTCACCAGCGCTGCCGTCGGCTGGTCCGTCATACGGCACTGCAGCGCAATGTTCTTCGGCAACTCCAGATGCTGGTCCCAGCCCCGGTGGAATAACTGCACAAATCGCACTCCCCGCTCGCACAATCGCCGCGCCATCAGACAGTTCCACGCAAAACTGCCCGGCCGCCGAGCCTCCTCGCCATACAACTCAAATGTACCCGCCGACTCCCCCGACAAATCCGTCAGCTCAGGCACTGAAGACTGCATCCGATACGCCATCTCATATTGCGCAATTCGAGTCGTTATCTCGGGATCACCAGTCTGCTCCAGACGCAAACCATTCAGCGACTGCAGATCATCCAGCAGCCCCCGCCGAATCTCGCGACTAATACCCGCCGGATTCGACAAATACAGCACAGGATCACCCTGCGAACGAAACTTCACACCGGCATATCGAGTCGGCAGAAAACCACTGCCCCACAGCCGGTCATAAAGCGGCTGGTCACCCGTCCCCGAGATCATCGCCACAAATGCCGGCAAATCACTGCTCTCACTGCCCAGTCCGTACGACAGCCACGAACCCAGACTCGGACGACCCGCCAGCTGAGCACCCGTCTGAAAAAACGTAATCGCCGGATCGTGATTGATCGCCTCAGTATGCATCGATCGCACAAAACACAGCCGATCCGCTATCGATGCCGTCCGCGGCAGCAAATCACTCACCCACGACCCGCTGCTGCCACGCTGCCGAAAACGAAACATCGTCGGCGCCACAGGAAAGCTGGACTGGCTGCTCGTCATACCCGTCAGTCGCTGCCCCTGACGCACCGACTCGGGCAGCTCTGTACCACGCAATCCACGCAATCCAGGCTTATTATCAAATAAATCCAGCTGCGAAGGAGCCCCCGACTGAAACAGAAAAATGACTCGCTTCGCTCGCGGCGCTGCATGCGGGAACGCTCCCCCGACAGCCCCCTGCTCGGCCACACACTCACCACCCAGCAAACCACCCAGCGCAGCCAAACCCAGTCCACCAGCTCCGCGACCCAGAAATCCACGCCGCCCGCTCAACACATGCTGCTCTATCGTCCCCGACATCGCATCACTCCCTCGTAATCACCTCGTCCAGATTCAGCAGCACACTCGCAACCGTCGTCAATGCCGCCAGCTCGCCCGCATCCAGCGCCTCAGGCACTGCCGACTCCCCCGCCCTGATCAGTGCCAAAGCAGCCTCCGGCTGCCGCCGATACACATCCACGTTCCGCTCATAACGAGCACACAAAATCTCCAGCTCCCGCGCTGTCGGCAATCGAAATGTCACCGCACAAAACATCCGCTCAATCCGCTCCCCGGCACTCTTCGCCTCAGCCTGCAGCTCACGCTGTGCCAGCACACGAGCAGCCTCCAGAAACGTAACATCGTTCAGCAATGCAAGCGCCTGCAACGGAGTATTCGTGCGACCACGACTGACCGTACACGACTCCCTCGACGTCGCATCAAATGTCACCATCAGCGGCGGTGCCACCGTACGCTTCCAGTACGTATACAGACTGCGACGATACAAGTCCGCACCACGAGACTGCTCATACTCCATGTCCGTCGCGATCTCCTTCCACAATCCCTCCGGCTGATAAGGCTTCACCGAAGGACCGCCAATACTGCGAGTCAACAGCCCGCTCAAAGCCAAAGCCTGATCACGCACAACCTCCGCCGATAAACGACGACGCGCTCCCCGTGCCAGCAGACGATTGTCAGGATCAATCGCCAGCAGCTCAGGCGACTGCCGCGATGACTGACGATAAGTCGCACTCGTAACAATCAGTCGCTGCAGCCCCTTCATGTCCCAGCCACTCCGCTGAAACTCCAGCGCCAGCCAGTCCAGCAGCTCCGGATACACCGGAGCCTCACCCTGTGATCCAAAATCCTCGGTCGTCCGCACCAGACCAAATTCAAAATACCGCTGCCAAAATCGATTCACCGCCACTCGCGCCGTCAACGGGTTCTCTCCACTCACCAGCCAGCGAGCAAGGACCAGACGATTCCCGTGGCGACCAGCGAAATTACCCGCAAACGCAGCCGGTACCCCCGGCTGCACCAGCTCACCAGGACGGTCATACTGCCCGCGCTGCAGCACACGCGTCTCACGAGGCGTCGGCAGCTCCTGCATCACCATCACCGTCGGTATCTGATCGTCCAGCTCACGCTGCTGACGACGCAGCGCAGGCAAACGCTCAAAGACACCACGCAGCACAACATCCGCATGCCGCTCCAGCCAGACCGCCTCCAGCTTGCGCCGCTGACCCATATCCCGCTCGCCCACACCCCGCCCCGCTATCTCAGCAACAGACTCCGAAACCGCCAGTAACTGCACCTCCTCCAAAGACAAATCACGATCGTAAATCCGGACATCCGACACCGCACCACGAAAACGACTGTGCCCGCCGCCTATACGAAACGGCTCGGCCTTCACCGCGAACGTCTGATTCAGACGATCCAGCCGTACCACTAACGGAAACTCAACACCATTCACGTACAATCGAATACCCGCCGCCAGACGGCTCCCGTCATACACCACCGCCAAATGCACCCACTGACCAGCCGGCAGCACCGACTCACTCTCCACCCGAATCGCATCATCCAGCCAGCGCTTCACCAGATTCACCTGCACCCGACCGTCCTGCAGATGCACACTGTATCCCTCACCCTGCTCAACCGGAATCATCCGCGACAGCACCGTGCCGCTGCCCGCGTCCGGACGAATCCATGCAGACAGCATAAATCGATCGAAATAACCGAAGACACCCACACCAGAAGACTCCAGCACCCCGCCACCATCCAGCAGTATTGCCCGCCCGCCGGACCACGCTGTCCACTGCGGTTCAACACCAGCCGGACTCAGCGTCAGCAATTGCCCCCCATCACTCTCCAGACTGCCCGACAGACGATACGCCTGCTGCAGACCGTCAGTCAGCACCCAGTCGGGCTCACCCCGCGCCTCAGCAGTCAAACTCCACCCCTCAACCGCTGACGAAAGCTCCGGCCGCAGCTCCCGAATCCGCTGCTCCGCCTCCGCCACTCGCTGCTCCAGCTCACGCAGTTGCTGCTGCTGAGCCGGTAACGGTGCTTTCAACAGCGGCGGTGAATTGCCCTCCTTGATCGCTCGACCCGACTCCGGCAGATTGTTGAACCACGCAAAAACCTGATAATACTCCCGCTGACTCAGCGGATCATACTTGTGATCATGACACCGCGCACAACCCATCGTCAAACCCTGCCAGACCGCAAAAGTGGTATCCACCCGGTCCGCCACATATTCCACCTGGTACTCCTCCGGAATTATCCCGCCCTCCGCATTGCCCCGATGGTTCCGATTGAAACCCGTCGCTATCCGCTGCTCCAAAGCAGGCTCGACCAGCAGATCACCCGCAATCTGCTCCACCGTAAACTGATCGAATGGAAGATTCCGGTTGTATGCCTCAATCACCCAGTCCCGCCACCGCCACATACTGCGAGGCCCATCGTTCTGATAACCACTGGTGTCCGCATAACGAGCCGCATCCAGCCAGGCCACCGCCATGTGCTCACCATAAGCCGGTGATGCCAGCAGCCCGTCGACCACTCGCTCCCACGCATCCGGTGACTCATCAGCCACAAACGCCTCCACCTCGGACAGCTTCGGAGGTAACCCCGTCAGATCCAAACACACTCGACGAATCAGCGTTCTGCGATCCGCCTCGGTCGCTGGCCGCAATCCAGCAGACTCCAGCCGCGCCAGCACAAACTGATCAATCGGGTTGCGACACCAGCCCGGATTTCCCGTCTGCGGCGGCGCCTGAGCCTGCGGACGAACAAAAGCCCAGTGCTCTGACCACTTCGCCCCCTGCTGAATCCACCTGCTCAGCAGCTGCTTCTGCCCGTCCGTCAGATGACGCTGAGACTCCGGCGGAGGCATCTGCAGGGCAGGATCCGCCGACAAAATCCGCTGCACCAGCAGACTGGCTGCCACGTTCCCCGGCGACACCACA
>Ga0172372_10002215_pt1 | contig 29762 bp, 21 predicted proteins | sample LakKiv5m_2_FD_114544 | JGI IMG/M metagenome (GOLD analysis project Ga0172372, IMG submission 114544) | Freshwater microbial communities from Kabuno Bay, South-Kivu, Congo - kab_092012_9.5m | ecosystem: Environmental > Aquatic > Freshwater > Lake | place: Democratic Republic of the Congo...
GCGATATTTGTTTGCAAATATTCATAAAGCAAAAACTAAGCAAGATCTGCGGTCAATCCTACCATATAACATCGATCCAGGGTTTTTAAATCCTTAATTAGGGCAGATAAATTTACGCTTACCAATAAATATATTAGCATTAAACGAAAAATACTTATAATTATTCCTCTTATTTCTGTTTTTAGTATAGTAATTATTTTATTTATAAACGCAAGTAACTGGGAACATAACAAATTACAACAAGAACTTGAAAGCACTGCTAGAAGTACAATAATTCAGCTGGAAAACAAGATATATAATTACATTGAGGAAATATCTGCAATGAGTAATTTTTATCTTGCATATGATCAGGTAGATAGGTCAAATTTTAAATATCTAATTGGTAATCTCCTAAAAAGTTCACCGGAAATATACAGCCTACAATGGGCTCCCAAGATGGATATAAATTCCCTAAATAAATTTATAGAACAAGCTAAGAAAGATGGGATCAATTATCAAATAAAGCAATATTCCGGTAGTAGAAATTTATTAGAGAACCAAGGAAGTACAGTATTTTTTCCTATATATTACTCTGAAATTTGCGAGATCAAATATGACGACTTAGGGTACGATATATATTCCGATCCTAAATTTGCTGAATACATAAAACGTGCTATTAACACTGAGTTGCTGCAGATTTCAAATGTTGTAACCCTTACCGATAAAGCTGATTCTGATAAGGTTATTAGATTTTTTGAACCTGTATTTAATCATAATAACTATTATAATTTCTTAAAAACCCAAAAAAGTTCCATAAAGGGCATCATAATCGGAACTTTTAAAATTGATGATCTGTTTAGCAATTTCATAGAAAGCTTAAAAGAAAAAGGTATTGAAATAGAAGTAACGGATAGAACCAGTAATCCCAGCAAAGAAATTATATTTACTTCAATTAACGATAACTCATCCTATTCATTAAGCACTATTGATTTTATTGGATTCGAAAGCAAAATTTGGAATGTGTTATTCAAACAAAAAACTGAATATCTAATAGCCAATAAAGAATGGCACTTATGGTATCTGTTACTTGCAGGGTTATTATTTACAGCAATATCTGCAATTCTTACCATGGTAATAACTGGTTATTCGGAAAATATAGAAAGATTAGTAAACCAGAAAACAAAAGATCTAAAAGAAAGTGAAACTAGATTTCAGCTAGCTGTGGAAGGTGTCCGTGACGGTATATGGGACTGGATAAATGTAGATGGAAACAGAGTTTACTGGTCACCTCAATTCTACAAACTACTAGGATATGAAAACGAAGAAATAGAATCTTCTTACAATAAATTTATGTCCCTTATCCATCCTGATGATGCTAAAATATTAACACAAGCTTTAGAAGAGCATTTTAAAAATAATAAACCATTTGACGTAGAATGTAGGTTAATGCACAAAACAGGCAACTATAGATGGTTTCAAGCCAGAGGTCTGCTAACTATAAACCCTGATACAGGAATCAAGAGGATGACCGGTTCAATTACTGATATCAGTGATCGTAAAAATGCTGAAATAAAGCTGCAAACAGCTAAAGAAGAAGCAGAATCAGCTACCAAAATGAAGTCAGAATTTTTAGCCACCATGAGCCACGAAATTAGGACCCCTATGAACGGTATTATCGGTATTACGGAACTATTACTCGATACAAAACTTACTAAACAACAACACAATTACCTTAATAACCTACTCACCTCAGCAGAAAACCTTTTAGATATTTTAAATGATATACTGGATTTTTCAAAAATAGAAGCGGGTCAAATGGAACTCGAGAAATTGCCTTTTAACTTGAAAAAAGCAGTGCAGGAAGTAGTAGATCTATTATCACCGAAAGCCGAGCAAAAAGGACTAAAATTACTGGTAATATTTGAAAAAGACGTGCATGAATATCTAATTGGAGATGCAATGAGAATAAGGCAAATACTTCATAATTTAGTTGGAAATGCCATAAAATTTACTCAAAATGGAGGAGTAACTATAACTGTTAATAACCAACCTCTATATAAAACCCCTACAGGAAAAGCCATGATTCTGATTTCAGTTAAAGATACAGGTATAGGCATGACTAAAGACCAAATGAAAATAATTTTTAACAAATTTGTCCAGGCAGACAGTTCCACTACTAGAAAATTTGGCGGTACTGGGCTTGGCCTTGCCATTTGCCAAAAACTCGTAACACTCCTTGGCGGGGAAATTAGCGTTGAAAGTGAAGTCAATATTGGTACTACCTTTTCTTTTAATATGCTGCTCGATATTGCTAATGACAACACTAAGACTGACAATACCCGCTCTAAACAAAAAATATCCCTAGATCCTGATATTACCGGAAGTATAAGAATTTTAATGGTAGAAGATAACCGGATTAATGCTGAAATTGGCAAAGAGATGCTTGAGAAATTAGGATGTGAAGTTATAGTGGCGCAAAGCGGGCAACAATCTTGTGAAATTTTAAGAACCGAGAGAAATTTTGATTTAATTTTTATGGATTGTCAGATGCCTGTTATGGATGGTTTTGAAGCAACAGCTAAAATAATAGAATTTGAAAATATAAATAATCAAAAACATATTCCTATTATCGCTTTAACAGCTAATTCACTCCATGGAGATAAAGAAAAATGTATTGCAGCTGGTATGGACGATTACTTATCAAAACCGGTAAGTCAAAAAGATTTTGCCAAAATAGTATCGAAATGGTTAAAATACAAAAAAACTTCTACTTAAATGGAATTAATAGATGAGCGAACAGGTAATTTTAGTCGATAAAAACGATAATATAATTGGCACAGAAGAAAAGTTAAAAGCTCACCAACTAGGACTTTTACACAGGGCTTTTTCCATTTTTGTCTTACGTAGAACCCCAGACTTAGAATTATTGATGCAAAAACGTGCTCTTACAAAATACCACAGCGGCGGTTTGTGGACAAATAGCTGCTGCGGACACCCAAGGCCGTCTGAACCACTAATGGAAGCTGCTGCCCGTCGTTTAAAGGAGGAAATAGGTTTAAGCTTACCCTTAAAAGAAATAGGAGTTTTTACTTATAAGGCAGATGTAGGAAATAATTTAACCGAGCACGAAATAGATCATATCCTCATAGGCTATTGGGAAGGAGAGACAATCAGTCCTAATCCTGAGGAAGTAGAAACCTTACAATGGCACAATTTAGACCAAACATTATCAGAAATGAATCAGTACCCTTCCCTATTTACAGTTTGGGTTAAGGAAGGATTAGAAATGGTTATTAATCTTGCTAAAAATAAAGAGTAAAAATGACTCAGGAATCAGAAATAATCAATATACAAGCTTTAGATACCGCCAGGAACTTATTAGGAGATCGTTTCTCAATAATAATAAAATATTTCTTAGAAGATACAGAAATATATTTATCAGAAATCGCAAAAGGTCTTAAAGAGAAGGATATTCGAATTATTTCCTCTTCTTCTCATACAATAAAATCTTCTGCTAAGCAACTTGGTATTGACAGAGTCTCTGAAGTAGCAAAACAAACAGAGATATTGTGCCAAGAAATAATGGGTAGTAACAATCAAAATTGGGAGGGTTTACAGGAACTTTACCACAGGTTAAAGGATGAATTAGAAAAAGCAATTCCTGAATTAAATAAATTTTGTTAAATTTTACACTTTCATATATGTATAAATATACTGCCATTTTTCTCTTCATCATAATATCTTTTTGTTATTTTTACGTTGCATATTCTAAATATTACAATGGTAATATTAGCAATCATTTCGACGGCACCAGATTTTTTGACCCTGAGCTTAACAATGAAAAAACTTTTTTTGATTTTCTTAAATGGAGGATTACTGAAAAATCCTCTTCTTGGCCTGAGAAAGTACTAAATAACCAATTTGACTTGCCACCAGCTAGGGTAATGGGATCTGATCTTAGGGTTTCTTATGTCGGACATGTTACGTTTCTTATCCAAACGCAAGGCCTTAATATTCTTACCGACCCCGTCTGGTCTGAAAGAGCAAGCCCAGTTAGTTTTGCAGGTCCTAAAAGGGTAATAGACCCAGGAATTAACTTCGAGCATTTACCTTCTATTGATGTTGTTTGGATTAGCCATAACCACTACGATCACCTAGATCTTGCAAGTATTGACCTATTATGGCAAAAACATAAACCACGTATTATTACTCCCCTTGGCAATGATACAATAATTAAAGATTACAATTCTACAATACAGGTTGAAGCTTATGATTGGGAAGACGAGGTAATAATTAATGATTATGTAAAATTCCACATAGAACCTATGCAGCATTGGTCAGCAAGGGGATTATTTGACCGTAATAAAGCCTTGTGGGCAGCACTTAACATTGAAACCAACTCCGGTAATATATATTTTGTGGGAGATTCAGGATACGGAAATGGAAGATATTTTAAAAAAGCCAAAGAAAAATTTGGTAACTTTCGTTTAGCTCTACTGCCTATGGGTGCTTATGAACCAAGATGGTTTATGCAATATGCCCATATGGATCCTGAAGATATGGTAAAGGCCCATATCGATCTTGGCCAGCCTTTTACCGTACCTTGTCACTACGATGTATTTAAACTGACTGATGAACCAATAGGAGAAGCTTTAATAAAACTAGAAAAAGCAAAAAAGTTTCTATCCGTAGGGGATAAAATTAAAAGCCTTGAACCAGGACAGTTCTGGTTAGTACCTAGCGCAAATCCAGAATAAATTTAGCAATAATATCCAAATTCTAAATTTTCATTTTATATTCAGTTCTACCCTATACTTAACAGCAAAAGGTTTACTAGGATAGCGTTTATTTACTCTATAGAGTTTAACATCTAATTCCAGAAAACTATAAATCATAAACTAATCTATCTGTACCTTTTTTACTATGCGGGATTTCCTTAAATCCTGCTTTTTTATAAGGTTCATGAAACATTGGATGTAATAAATCAGTAAATAAAGTTTTAATTTTACTAGAATGTGCATACTCAATTACATATTCGAGCAATAAATTGGCATTAATATAAAATTCCGGTATTGCATCAAACATACATTCTAACGTTGCAGTTTTTCCTGTTGTTATTTTTCGAACACGGGCAATACCTAGAATTTCACCAGAATTATTCTTTTTATTCTCAACTACAAAAACCATTTCCTTATCATAATCAATTTGACTTAGGCGAGCTGATACCAAAGGTGTTTCATATGGCAGGGACGAGAGAATTTGTGAATGATTTGCCAGTTTAATTTTATTTAAAGCATCATTTAAGGCTGCAATATCTTTGGATTTTACAGGTCGTAATATCAGATCCTCATACCCAGCTATTGCTATCTTTTTAATTAAATGATGTGGATAAGGCACTATTGCCAGACGATTATGATTGGTAACCCCAAGATTGACCTTTATACGGGCATCCAACGCAATAACCCCTTGGTTATCTGCAAGCAATGGATTAATGTCTAATTCTTTAACCATCGGCAGATCTATAACTAGCTGCGATAAATTAACTAGACATTGCACAATAGCTTCCATATTTGCCGGTTTCTCATCTCGGTAACCTTTCAGCAAATTATAAATTTGAGTACGCATTACCAATTCAGTTGCTAATTCAGGTGTTAAAGGAGGCAAGGCAAGGGATTTGTCCTTAACCATTTCAACCGCTTTACCGCCCTTACCGAAAAGCATTACGGGCCCAAAAACGCTATCTTCTGACACACCTAATATTAGCTCATGTGCCCCGGAACGCTCGATCATTTCTTGGAGGGCAAAGCCTTGAATATTAGAATGAGGATGGGTTGTTTTATAACGCTGTAGCATATTCTCTGCCGCTTTGAGTACTGCCTCCGGCGAATCTAAACTTAAGATCACTCCTCCCGAATCAGATTTATGAGTAATATCCGGCGAGAGAATTTTAAGTACCATCTTCCCTTTCATTTTCTTTGCAGCTTTATAAGCCTCTTGCGGAGTCTCTACTTCAACAGTTTTGACAGTTGGTATATTGTAAGCACTTAATATATTTTTTGCTTCAATTTCAGTTAACCATTCTTGTTTATTATCAATCGCCTTTTGCAAAATATCGTGAGCAATTTTATGATGGAATCGTTGATGCTCTTCATGCGATATTAACGATTTTTTCCTATTATAATAATATTCAACCATGCGCTTAAACCCTTCTATTGCGCTCTCTGGAGTAGCATAAGATGGGATATCATTAACTGCAAATAATTGCCTTGCCGCAGCAGGAGCACCCTCTCCAAGCCATGCAGCAATCAAAACAGGTTTGGGATGTCTATTGCTTGCCTGATAAGCATGTAATATCGCTTCAGCCGGTTGCAGGCTAGGTACAATTGCTACAGGACAGTTCAGAACTAAAATAGCATCAACATTGCTATCCTCCATGATAATACGAAATGCATTTGCATAACGCTCTCCTGGTGCATCACCTATAATATCAACAGGGTTACCGTGTGACCAGGTAGGCGGTAGAACTTCATTTAAACGGGCTATTGTTTTATCTTGTAACTGAGCTAATTTCCCCCCAAGTTCTATAAGTTTATCGGTAGCTAGCACACCTATCCCTCCACCGTTAGTAAGGATACATAAACGATCACCCCAAAGTCCTTGAGTACGAGCTAATGTCTCCATAGTATCAAATAACTCATTCATATCATATACCCGCAAGAGCCCACAGCGTTGAAATACTGCATCATACACCGCATCAGCTCCGGCGAGGGATCCAGTATGAGAGGCCGCATCAGCTCCGGCGAGGGATCCAGTATGAGAGGCCGCAGCTTTTGCTCCTTCTTCACTACGTCCGGTTTTTAAAACTATCACGGGTTTTACTAGGGCTGCTGCCCTTGCTGCTGCTATAAAACTGCGAGCATTAGTAATAGCTTCAATATATAAAATAATAGTCTTAGTTTCTGTATCTTTTGCCAGATATTCTATAGCTTCTCCAAAGTCAAAATCTAGCATGTCCCCCATGGATATAACGTGAGTAAAACCTATATGTTTACTTTTTGCCCAATCAAGTACCGCTGTTACTACTGCACCGGATTGACTAACAAAACCTATATCGCCTACATCTGGGGTTACATGAGCAAAACTTCCGTTTAGACCGATAGGAGGTATAAGAAGCCCTACACAATTTGGCCCGATTAAACGGATATTATAATGCTTAGCTATTTCAATTAATTCTTTTTTGCGTCTTAACCCTTCCTCCCCTTCACTAGAACCAAAACCCGCAGAAATAATAACTGCAGCTCTTGTACCTTTTTCACCAAGTTGGGCAAGCACGGGAGCAATACCAGCAGCCGGAATACAAAAAATAGCTAGATCGGGAGTCATTGGAAGACTTTGAACATCTTTGTAACACAATACCCCTTCTATAGACGGGCTTTTTGGATTAACAGGCATAATACATCCACAAAAGCCACTTTGTAGTAAATTCTTGATAACTACAGAACCTATAGAATTAGGCCTAATACTTGCTCCTATAAGTGCTACGGAATTTGGCTTCAATAGAGGTTTTAGGGTTTCTATGCTCATAATTTTTACAAATTATTAATTAATATATTAATAATATGATACTTTATAAAAAATAATTAATTAAGCTTTTGTTCTAATCTAAACTGCAAAATTATGTTGCCTGAGGTTTAAACTTGACAAAGCTAGATATTTTTATAGAATTGGCTCACCCATTTATATGGGCTTGTAGCTCAGCTGGTTAGAGCACACGCCTGATAAGCGTGAGGTCGGAAGTTCAAGTCTTCTCAAGCCCACCATCAGTTCTTTCTGGTTTCTATAAAATCAGTTTTGTTCTTATTCTAGCTAGAATTTACCAAGACCTTAGCAAATTTAAAAATATTTACTTGTAAATGCTGATTAAACTATTAATATTCGCCGTTTTGAGCTACAACAAATATCAAGAACCTCTAGAAATTATTAAGCAAGAAATTAATATGCAAACTCCTCCAATAGCAAAAAAAATACCTTATAGCTTTAAAATTCAAGGCATGGAACTCCAAGATGAATACCATTGGTTAAGAGGAAAAGGCTGGCCGGAAAAAATTACGGATAAAGAAATATTAGATTACCTAAGAGAAGAAAATGATTACTTCAATCATTTTATGGATCCACTGGCCAAGCAAAAAGATATGATCTTTGAAGAACTAAAAGGCAGAATAAAACTGGCTGATCAATCTACATACATCCAGAAAGATGATTATTATTACTACTGGCGTACCGAAGAAGATAAGGATTATATTATCTACTGCAGAAAACATGGCTCTATGCAAAATCCGAAGGAAATTCTTCTTGACGTCAATAAATTAGCCGAAGGTAAAAAATTTACTACTATAGGCGCTTTTGCTATCAGCCCTGATCATAAACTTATGGCTTATTCAGCCGATTTCACTGGTGGTGAAAAATATACAATAACAATATTTGACCTCGCAAATAAGGAATTTTTAGCTGATCAAATTCCGAATACTATTGGCGATGTGGTCTGGCATGAAAACGGAGAAGGGTTTTTCTACACTCCATTAGATGAAAACTGGCGTCATGATAAGGTGATGTTTCATAAGCTTGGCACAAAAAGCGAGGACGATAAACTAATTTATCATGAAAAAGACGTTTTATACTCAGTTTCAGTAAATAAAAGCTCGAGCAAAAAATGTATTATCATTCACACTGGCGGGCATGACAGCAGCGAGTCCTATTACTTATCTATGGATGATAAAAGCTTTAAGCCAACTCTTATTCAAAAAAGAGCTGATAAAATTCTTTATTCAGTAGACCATGGTACTAACTATTTTTATATGTATAGTAATCAGGGGGCGAAGAATTTTCATATTCTAAAAACAGATAACATCAAACAAGGTTGGCAAGAATACATAAAGGAAGATCCTAACAAATATCTATCAGGTTTTGATTTAACAGAAAAATATATTTTACTAAATTACCGCCATAACGGTCTTCCTTTGATTGTAGTCAAGGATTTAGAGACCGAAAAAACAAAACAGGTACATTTCCCTGATGAATCTTATACAGCTTCCGGTTATAGCACTAATTTTGAGCATAATGATTTACGTATCGACTATTCGGCGCCAAGTAGACCTAATACTGTTTACAAATACAATTTTGATAATGAACAGCTTGATATTTTAAAAATTCAGGAAATTCCAAGCGGTTTTGATCCTGATGAATATGTTACCAAAAGGATATTTGCTAGTTCCGGAGAAGTAAAAGTTCCGATAACTTTACTTTATAAGAAATCTTTATTTAAACAGGATGGTTCAAATCCTTTATATTTATATGGCTATGGCTCTTATGGTTATGCCGTACCGCCAGCTTTTAAAAATTCAGCGATTTCCTTGGTAAACCGTGGATTTGTTTATGCGATCGCTCACATCAGAGGTGGAGACGACTTAGGTCATGATTGGTATGAAGCAGCGAAATTCCTCACTAAAAAAAGGACATTTGAAGATTTTATTGCCGCAGCGCAGAAATTAATTGAAGAAAAATACACTACTAAAGGAAATATAGTAATAGTTGGCGGAAGTGCTGGGGGTATGCTAATAGGCAACATTATCAATGAAAAACCTGAGTTATTTAAAGCAGCTATTGCCCATGTTCCATTTGTAGACGTTCTAAACACTATGCTCGATGAAACCTTGCCTCTTACTCCTGGCGAATTCAAGGAATGGGGAAACCCAAAAGAAAAAGCTTATTTTGATTACATAAGGTCCTATTCCCCATATGATAATGTTAAAGCTCAAAACTACCCTCACTTGATGGTTACTGCAGGACTCACTGACCCGCGTGTAGGTTACTGGGAAGCTGCAAAATGGGTAGCACGGCTCAGGAGCAAAAAAACTGATAATAACCTGATAATTTTTAAAACTAACATGGATTTTGGCCACAAAGGGGCTTCTTCAAGGTTTGATTACTTAAAAGAAGCAGCAGAAGATATTGTCTTTATTCTCAGAATATTTGGAAAATAAACTTTAAAGGATTATTGGGAAGTAAACCCCTAACTTCTTAAAATATACCAATACTAGCGGCATATCTTGCCTGAACCGTCAAGCTGGGGGTTCGGTAACCCCTCTCACCCGTGAATTAATACTGTGCTTGGCTACCCTACCTCCTCTGTTATAACGTTTATACATAATAAATATTCCGAGGCAAAAAAAACATATAATAGCATTTTTTCATTACTCATTCCTCTCTATAAGCTTAGGTTTCGGTAACAATACCTTAAGAGTTGCCAAGGACGAAATTTTTACCAATTAGATCCCTGGCAACTTCTACTACGTTTCTTTTATAATTCCTTAAGAGTTCTAAGAAACAGTTTTCCGCTAACTATGTCTTCGTACTATCAACCTGGTAAATGTTCTCCGGTTTCAGTACTATCACCTGATAGCTCAGAAGAACCGCCAGAGTCAGTAATAACCGCTATCTCAGGCAGAACACTACTGATAGTGACTTCACTAATCGTGCTCGCCGATAAACTACCGACGGAAGAAGATGTGCTAGAGGATTGGGATTCAGGTGTCACATCAATAGATATTTTCAAGGCTTTAGCAACTTCATTAATTACAGACTGTACTTTCTCTTGTTGATTTTTTATAGATTCATTGAACTCTATTTGATTAAATTGCCCTTCTTTCTGTTTTTCAAGGAAATACTTAAAATGCATTTCAATATCTGCAGTTCTAGGTAACATTTTAACGAAATTATCTTTATCGATCCTGGCAGCTAGATTAAGCAGTGACATCTTTACTAAATTAGCGTTATGCGTGTTATAGAGGAAACAAAAATCTGTTTCTGCCAGCTCATTACTAGCACAATCTTTATAAAACTCTTCAAGGATTTCTTCAATTTTCCCTTTTCCTAATTTTTCATTTTTTACCTGGTTTTTTAGTATCTTAAAATGTTCTTCATATTTATCTTGTAGATTCCAGGCTTCTTCATCATCACTATCAAAATCATCTCCTTTTGCTTTGAATTTACTATAAACTTCTCTTATTGAAGCTAGAGTGATTATTTTTTCAGGAAGCGCAATTGAAGATGAGCTACTAGAGGGTTCTGAGACTTTTCCTTCCTTAGCTTTACCTTCCTTGCCTGATAAATCTTCATCCGAGGTATTGCCATCTCTACCGGTATCATCATCAGAATTTTCATCTTCCTGGGAGTCAATAGATATTGATAAAGCTTTAACAACCTGATCCATAACAGACAGCAATTTCTCTTGTTGATTTTTTATAGATTCATTCAAAGTTATTTGGTTCAATTTCCCCTCGTTCTGTATTTTAAGAAAAGCTTTAAAATACATTTCAATGTCACTATGAGCAGGGATTTTTATTACTTCAAGAAAATCATCTTTAACCTTTCTAGCCGCCAGATTAAGCAATGATAGCATTATTAAATCCTCGTTGTGAGTTTGGTAGATAATATCCCAAAAATCTGTTTTTGCTATGTCGTTACTAACACAATCTTTATAAAACTCTTCAAGGATTTTTCAATTTTATCTTTCCCTGATTCTCCACCATTTAACTGCCTCCTTAATATATCTAAATATTTGAAGTATTCTTCTTCTAGACCCCGGAGTTCTTCATCATCACTATCCCCATCCTCTCCTCCTTTTGCTTTGAATTTACTATAAACTTCTCTTATTGAAGCCAGACTGATTACTTTTTTAGGGAGAATAGTTGAAGATGAGCTACTAGGGGATTCCGAGGCTTTTCCTTCTTTAGCTTTTCGTTCCTTACCTGATAAATCCTCATCCGAGGTATTGCCATCTCTACCGGCATCATCATCAGAATCTTCGTAAACTAAAGAGCTTGTTATGGATTTTTCTGCCCATTGGCGTAATATTTCCCTCTGTTCTTCAGTTGCTTCTCCCGCTTCTGCTTTCTTGGCAAGTTCTATCATTTCATGAGTTTCTCGATATTCTGAGTGTTCTGAAATCCATTTTTCTTTATCTCTTTTTTCTATCTCTTTTTGTAATTCTTCCTTTTTCTTTTGTATCAAGAGTTCAGATGCTCTTTCTAGACTTTCTACATATTTTTGCATCTCTTCTTCTATCATTTTAATCTCCTTAATATAATTAATAATTTATTTCAATTCACAGAACAGGTTTACCATCTTTAGGTTATTAACTTTAGATTAATAATATAACTGCTTAATAAACTTCAAACTAACAACCTAAGGTTAAAATATTCCGAAGATTAAAAAAGTCAAGCGGATGTAATTTAAATAAATATTTTTCTTAAAGTGTTTGATACATCAAGAAATATAAAAGAAAAATATGCGATCTTAGCATAAACCTTTAGTTGTTTATGGTTTTAAAGCCAAGACAGCGTGATTTTTGGTTATTTCAGGAAATAATTCTTTCGTAAAGGGTAGCATCTCGAACTTACCATTGGCGAGGAACTGTACCTCGATAATATCTCCCCCGCCATAATTAGCAATATTGATAATATTAGCTATATGATTGCCATTAAGGTCAATTACTTTCAAACCTTTTAAATCTTCAATGTAAAACTCATCTTCGGTTAAGATTGGCGGTAAATTACTTCTTAGACAATAAAGAGATTTTTTTATAAATCTCTCTGCGTCCGTTCTACTATGGCAATTATTCAAGCTACAAATGAGGTTTCCATCTGGTTTAGCTCTGATAATTTTTAGCTTAACTGGAGTATTATCTTGATCAAATACTGGTAAATTTACAATATTTCCAACAGGGTCGGTAAAGGATTTAACCACTACGTGCCCATTTATACCGTGTGCTGAGGAAATAACGCCTACTATAATTAATTTATCATCTAGTATTTTTTTATTAGCAACTAATTGATCCGACATTCAAAAACTATTATTATAAACTGACTGTAAATGCGGCATATATCAGGCCACAAAGACTATATAACTTACTATAGCTAAAAATTAAAGAGAGATCATGAAAAAGATTATTCTGTCGTTAATTGGTATAATTGCTATTTTTTTAACAGTAATGGGAAGTTCTATCTATCTAACAGATTATAATAAAATCTATAGAGATTTTGTTAGCAGTGCTAAAATTGACGTTAAGGATACTAATCAGGTTAATTATAAGATCAAACAATTCCCTTACCCTTCATTAATAATAGATGAAGTCAAACAAGAAGGAAAAATTGAACTTAAGGATATCAATATTAGATTCTCTTTATTATCGGTTTTAAGTTTCAGTCATAAGATTTCTGATATAGAAATTGGCCAAGCAATCATCCACCTATCTAATGATGATGTAAATTATATAGATCATGACGAATTTATTGGTGAGTTAATAAAAAAAGAAGCTCTTACTATTTCAGCTAGGATTGATAAATTGATTTTTGTTGAATCAGATAAGGATATACCATTTACTATAGAAAATTTTGTTTTTTCAGGCGATAAAAAAGGAGCAGAATTTACCGGCAAAATAGCCTCTATTGATAGTGTCAAAGGTAACTTTATTAAAAATAATGATCAAGTTAACTTTAACTTAGCTATCAATAACCCAGAACATAGCCTAAAGCTTGAGGAAGTATACGAAAATTCTGTCTTAAAAAGCGGGAAAATGGAATTAGTCACTGGATCTTTAATTGCTAAATTTTTAGCAGTGTTGCCAGATTTTGCTGATTTGTCCAATAAATTATCTTTTACTGAAAAAATAAAAATCACTTTAGATATTTCGCCTATAAATAATTGGCTTAATCTCAAAAATATTGTAATTCAGTCGGATTCTATTGCCGGTACTGGAGAGATAGCATTTAGTAAAAATAATCAGGATATTAATAATGTCCAAATCAATTTTAGTAAAATTGATTTAGGAAACTTGAATAAAAGTAAGGATACTGACAAACAAAACGTTAATTCGTACTCTCCCATTAATAGAGACAAATTCAGCTTGAATAAAAAACAATTAAAAGCAAATATTTCTGCGAAAGAGATAATATTAAGCCCTAAGAATCTTATAAAGGATGTTAATTTAAATTTCCTAATCCAGAATGGAGGAGGTAAAGTTGAAGATTTTTCAGGCACCTTTGACCAAGGAGGAGGGTTCAAGGTCCAAGGTAGTATATCCGAAAACTCTTTCAGAAGCATTTTTAATGGTGTAATTGCTTTAACACATAAAGACCTTAATGATTTAATAGAAATTGTGGGTGGTAACAAACTAAGGTCCGAAGGTTACATTCCATATAGTCTTGTCTCTAATGTCCAGTTTAGTTCAGTAGAAATTTCCATGCAAGATTTAGTGCTAAAAACTAACGATACCGAAATTTTGGGTTCTTTTTCAACGAAGTTTATAGGTGACTGGCCAAGGATTAATGCTGATTTAAAAATTGCCAAGGTTAATTTGGATGAGAAAAATTTTCCGGCTTTTAATTATTTGTATAATTATGCGATAGAGTTAACCCAAGATTCAAAAAAAGAAGATTATTTAAGTAAGTTTATTCCGCTGCGAACAATAAACTCTATAAGCAATTACAATATAAGTGTGGATCAACTTGTTGCTAAAGGTTCACTATATAAAAATGTTAACTTCAATCTTAACTTGTGGCCGGGAAAAATTAAATTAGAGAATTTATCTTTAAATGACGGTAAAAACCATATTGACGCAACAATTGAACTTGTTGCATCTTCGCTAAAACCATCCTTTGGAATTACAATTCATGGAGGAGCTATCGAAGTAGATTTCTTGTCGCCCCGTGCCATTTCTGAATTAAGGCAATACATTTTAGCAAATTATGCTCTAGACAAGGTTGATCTTAATATGAACTTTATGCTCGATAAACTTTACCAAGGTGACTTTTCTCTTGGGAGGGTTATTTTTAAAGCTAAAAATAACAAAGCTTTATTTGAGATTAATAAGTTTGATGCTGACATATTCGGGGGGAGAATGTCTTCTTCTGGTAGTATATTGCTTGATCCATATACAATAAATTTTGTATATGCCTTGAACTCAGCAAGTATTCCAGAAATTAGCAAGTTTATGCCACCAGGAGTCATTGAAAGTGGCGGTGTGATAAGCGCTAATGGTATGTGGTCTACCAATGGTAATTCGCTTGAAGAACAGTTATATAATTTATATACAAAATCAGAAATTCTTGCTAAAAATATAACTATAAACAATTTTTCTATTGATAACCTAATACAGGCAGTCAGTAATTCAAACTATAGCCTTAAATCTTTTAAAGATGATCTAAAAGCGGCGATATTAACAGAAAAAACCGATATTAGTGAATTAAAAGCTGCTGTAGAACTTGTAAAAGGGCTTTTTAGCTTAAAGGATGTAACCTTTAAAACAAAGTATACAGCTGCTGCTGCCTCTGCCACTTTTAATTTATATAATCTGGATATTGACCTTATTTCAGTATTTTCGTTCTATTTGTCTAAACCTGCTCCTGGCCGGAGTTATACCGACTCCACCCCTACTAAACTAACTCTTAAAGCTATAGGTAATTTATTTGCTCCCAAAAAAGAAGCGGATACTAAAGAATTAGAAGACTTGTTGAATACTATTGCTACAGCAAAAAAGAACTAGAAGCTATCGATAAAATATTATTATTTACGATTACTATATTTGGTAATTTACATAGCAGAACACTCAAGAAGAACTACAAGGTATAAAAAACTAAAAATATATATTTTTAGCAAGAAATAATGTACATTGGAATTGAAAAATATTATTTATTATATGAGAAAAAATTATTTACCTAAAAAGCTAAGACAAAAAAATTACTTATTAATGGCGGTAATTTTTTTCATTATTTTCTTGATATATGCAGTTACTATAGTGAAACTTTCGGGTTAATTTAGATAACCGATGAAATAATCTCAAGACCTTACTTGATTTGCTGAAGCGTAATTGCTATCATGGCCAGACTTTTTAAAATATTTCATATTATCAAAATAACCATGTACAGTGTTTTTTGTAATGTTTTACCTATTGTTTTAATTGCACTTATTGGAAGTTTTATAAGGAAGAAGTGGCTTATTTCTGATGAATTTTGGCGCGGACTAGAAAAATTATCTTTTTATATTCTATTTCCTGCTGTCTTGTTTGGTAGTACCTATAGGCTTGAACTAGCTGCAACACAATTTTTTCAATTAGTTATTGCTTTGGTAATATCAAATTTAATAATTTCTGGCCTTGCCATCTATCATCAAACAAAAGAAAACTACGATAAAGCTCAATTTACTTCATTATTTCAAGGGGCTACTAGATATAACAATTATATTTTCTTTGCCCTAAGTTCTGCTTTATTTGGGGAAAACGGTTTATCAGTAGTAGCTAGCATTTCACCCTATATGATAGTACTAACTAATGTTACAGCCATCATGTGTTTTGTTTATTATTTGCCTCCAGAAAGTGGAGGAGCTTCTAAAAGACAAAGTATGACATTAATGGCAAAATCTATCATAACCAATCCTTTCGTTATTGCGAGTTTAGTTGGTTTTTCATTTAACTATTTCAAAATTGAGTTAAATATGGGAATCGAAAAAACAATTGACAGCATAGCGAATTCGGCTTTGGCAATTGGCATATTAATAGTTGGTGCTAGTCTAAAATTTAAAATTAATCCTGATCATATGAAAATAATCATTTCTGCAAGCTTTATTAAGTTGATTATTACCCCAATAATAACTTTTATAATTTTATGGATTATGTCAATTAGCGGGATAGCAAAATCTGTAGGAATCCTATTTAGCTGTCTGCCGTGCGCAAGTTCTGCTTATATATTATCGAGGCAACTTGGTGGCGATCCGGAGACAATGTCGTCGATTATTACTTCTACCACTATATTTTCTATCTTGTCATTATCTATACTTGTGTATATCCTCGCTTAGCAAATACTGTAGTTAACTTTAATTGTATATATTAAAATGGATAAAAAACATTCACCTGATTATATAAAAGCTTTAGAATACCATGAAAAAGGCCAACCTGGGAAAATTGCTTTAAAACCTACGAAGCATCTTTTAACCCAGCATGATTTGTCTTTAGCCTATTCCCCGGGGGTGGCCGCACCATGTCTTGAAATAAAAAATAATCCCGATGATATATATAAATATACTGCACGTGGTAATACAGTAGCAGTAATATCTAATGGTACAGCTGTTCTGGGACTAGGTAATTTAGGAGCTGCAGCTTCCAAACCGGTAATGGAAGGAAAAGCGGTATTATTTAAGAAATTTGCCGATATTGATTGTTTTGATATAGAAGTAGATACAGCTAATCCTGAAGAATTTATTAATACTATAAAACATCTGGGATATAGTTGGGGCGGAATTAATTTAGAGGATATAAAAGCACCTGAGTGTTTCATCATCGAAGAAAGACTCAAAGAATTAATGGATATCCCTGTCTTTCACGATGACCAACACGGAACTGCTATAATTACTGGAGCCGCTTTAATTAATGCCGTTTTTCTAACAAAAAGAAAAATGTCAGAAATTAAGATAGTAGTAAATGGTGCAGGAGCAGCTGCCATGTCTTGTATTAACCTTGCTATATCCCTTGGAGTAAATAAAGATAATATTATTCTGTGTGATACTCAAGGCGTTATATATAAAGGACGAACAGAAGGAATGAATAGGTGGAAAGAGGAAAAAGCAGCCCAAACCACTCATCGCACATTAAGCGAAGCAATAAAAAATGCCGATGTGTTTTTGGGGCTTTCAGTTAAAGGAGCTATGACAAAAGAAATGGTGGCTTCAATGGCTAAGAACCCTATAATTTTTGCTATGGCTAATCCTGATCCAGAAATTACACCTGAAGATATCAAATCGGTCAGGAATGATGCGATAATTGCTACTGGTAGATCAGATTATAATAATCAAGTAAATAATGTAATGGGTTTTCCTTATATTTTTAGAGGAGCCCTTGATGTTAGAGCTACTTGCATTAACGAAGAGATGAAAATAGCAGCCGCTTACGCCTTAGCGGAATTAGCAAGAAAACCTGTCCCAGGAGAGGTTTACCGTGCTTATAATAGCAGTAGAAAAGCTTTTGGTCCTGATTATATTATTCCAGTACCTTTTGACCCGAGACTAATTACTACTGTCCCACTTGCAGTGGCACAAGCTGCAATCAAAAGTGGGGCAGCAAGAATTAAAGAACTGGATATAAAAAAATATAAATCCCAACTTGCAAGTAGATTAAATCCTGCTTCGAATTATATGCATTTCGTATTTGATAAAATTACCCATGATCAACCTCGAAGAGTAATTTTTGCAGAAGGAGAAGAGGAAGAAGTAATAAAAGCAGCCATGATGTTACGTGATGAGCGTTACGGAAGTCCAATTCTTATAGGAAGGCATAGTAAAATTGATCCAATTGTTCAAGCATTAGGGGAAGGATATTCCCTTGAAAATATTACAGTTATGAATGCTGCAATCAATAATAATTTAAGTAAATATATAGATTATCTTTATAAAAAGTTACAACGCAAAGGGTATTTATACAGGGATTGTGCAAGACTTGTTAAATCTGATAGAAATATTTTTGCTGCTTGTATGATGGCTTGCGGAGATGCTGATGCTATGGTAACCGGCCTGACAAAAAGTTATTACGATAGTATAGATGATATATCAAAAGTAATTATGCCTAAAAAAGGTAAAAGAATTATTGGATATTCTATAATGCTTTCTAAAGAACATAATATAATCTTTGCTGATAATACGGTTTGCGAATTACCTCAAGCAGAAGATTTAGTAGAAATTACCTTGCAGACTGCAGAAGTTGCTAAATCTATGGGATATAACCCGAGAATTGCTATAGTATCTTTTTCCAATTTTGGCAATCCACTTCGAGAGAAATCAGCTAGAGTACGTGAGGCAATCACGCTGCTTGATAAGATGAATTTAGATTTTGAATATGATGGGGAAATGTCAGCAGAAGTAGCATTAAACACTAATTTACAGAAATTATACCCTTTCTGTAGATTAACAGGTCCAGCCAACGTTCTAATTATGCCTGGCCTCCACTCTGCTGCGATTGCAACCCACTTACTTGAAGAACTAGCAGGAGAAGTATTTATTGGCCCAATTTTAAATGGTTTTGAATACCCTATACAAATAATACCTATGGGATCTTCTGCAACTGATATACTCGAAGTAGCCGCCTTTGCAATTATGGATTGCATCAATAACAAAAAATAATTTAATAAAGTCATAATAGACTAGCCAAAATGAATATATTCAGATCAGGCTAGTTTATTATACAAGAAAGCATTAAATTTAAGTAAATCTTATGCAATCAGTAAACATCAGTTCTGCAAAGGCTCATTTATTACCTTTATTAAAAAAATTAGAAGAAACTGTAAGAAATAATAATTAAAAGAGCTGGAAAACCTATAGCTAGGATTCTTAAATATGAAACTATGAAAAATTGTAATAGATTAGGGTGGTTAAAAGACAAAATTATTTTAGCTGAAGATTTTGATGAATGGCCAGAAGATGTAGCTGTAAAATTTGGTATAAAAGGCTAATATGAAGTTATTACTTGATACTGATGTCCTTATGTGGGCTTTATCTGAGCCAGAAAGAATAAAACCTAAAGTTCACGATTTACTTATGGATGCTGATAATGTGGTTTTTGTTAGTGTTGTTTCTTTATAGGACTTACAAATAAAAAATCATTAAATAAAATTTCTTTGCCTACCGATTTTATATCTCAATTACAAGAAAATGGATTTAATTTGTTAGATATCAATTACAAAAATATTGTAACCATACCTGAATTACCCCTTTTACATAGAGACCTATTTGATAGGATGTTAATAGCCAAAGCTATTAACAACGAAGATGTATCATTAATTAGTAGTAATTCCGAAATAACCAAATATGACGTGCGAATTATTACAAATTAATTCGCTTTTAAGGGGCAGTTGAAAATCGGAATACTAAAACTGTAACTTTTTAATTAAATTGGCAAGGAAAAAGCAACAGTAACCCCTTTACCTGGGTTTTGTTTAGCCCATATTCTACCATTATGTGCTTCAATAACCTTTTTACATAAAGCAAGCCCTATACCTCTTCCACCTGCCGGGGTTTTAGTTCTAGAACTGACTATAAAAGCACCAAAAATATCATATAGCTCTTCTTTAGGTATCCCTACCCCCTCATCTTTTACACTGAATTCTACCTCTTCTCTTTGGTTTTTACAAAGTTTAATAGTTATTCGCCCTTCAGAACAATATTGAATAGCATTAATTATAATGTTATCAATAGTACGAGCGATATAATGTTCATCAGATACAACAACTAATTTTTCTTCTATCTCTATATCAAAATTTAAATTATCTCTATTCTTTTCGTCCACATAAAATTTTTGACATATTTCTAACCTTTTTAACACCAAGTCACTTAGGTTAATCTTATCTTTATTTAATTGATAGTGTAAGCTTTTAAGTTTTGATAAATCAATCAAATTATTTACTAAACTGGTTAGCCTTTCAGAACTTTGAGCAATACCTTTGATTGCATTACGCCTTTGTTCTTCAGTTAACTTATCATAACTTTGGTATAAAACCTGTCCCATACTCGTAATTCCTGTAATCGGGGTATGTGCTTCATGCTCGAGATTTTGTAAAAACTCGTTTTTAATTTCTTGTAATTTAATTAGCTCCTTCTTTTGATCATCTGCTTTGTGTTCTAAATAATCAGATTTTTCCTCAATAAAATTATATTGTTCTTGTTTTGGCTTAAAGAAAACCAAAAGTATGCTGCTCAAAAATAACAATAAGTATACTACCTGGAATTCTAAAGAAACGAACTTACCTGGCTCAATACTAACAAATTTATACGAATGAGTTATAAAAATAGTTAAACATACTCCACTAACTATAAGTACCAAAGCCCATTGCCACCTTACAAGAATTGATATCATAATTAAATTAATCATAAATACCATAACTTGTAATTGCGCGAAATCACTAATTATAACTAGCATAAACGCTGCACAAACTAATACATAAAATAGCATCAGGTTCCACAAAATTGCTATAGCACTGGTTTGTCTTAAAGGAACCGGCCAAATAGGGTAGCTAATTAATATAGTAGAAGAAAATAAAACGCTAGTTATAATTACATTCAATAAAGAATGATATAAGATTTGGGCTTCATGAGAAATAGTGTGCATAGTAACATATATCGAAATTATACAGAATAATCCCAGATACATATAGGTAGCCTCATTACATGGCGTATTTGCTTTAAAAACTTTTAATAAGCTAAATGTCTTAGCTTCAGAAATAAATTCGTAAACTTTCCTTGCTCTCCTAAGCCTTAGCAGTTCCAGTGCACTTTTATCTTTAATACCTACCCAGCCACCTTTTTGCTTTAATAAATAGTGGCTAGAAAGCAATACTACTAAATTAGATATCATTGCGGGAACTAATGAATCTAAATTGAAAAATGGTTTGGAAAAAACATAATCCCATAATATTACAGTTAGGAAACCTGTAAACATACCAAGTAGCACAGATTTTCCTGTACTTCTGAAGCCTAAAAGAGCCATAATAAATGGAACTGTTACTACAGGCATATAAAAACTGCTAGTGCCTATTAACATTTGCATTAAACTACCTTCACGAAACGCAAGCACTATAGAAAATATTCCTATTAAAGCTGAAAACAACCGTGATTCTATTAATTTATCACCTAATATTTTTATATTTAATGGTCCAAGAATATCATGTACTACCAGAACTGAAGTAGAGTTGATATAAGAATCGGCTGTAGACATAACCATAGCCATGACACTAACTAATATCAGTATTTTTAATTCCGGGTAAGCATTATTAAACACTAGGTATTTTACTATATCATTACTAGCAAGATTCGGTTGTTTTACATATATTAAAATACTTATCCAGCAAATACTGACTGTAATAAATGTGCAGGTAATTCCTGCTATTACAAAGGACCTCCGAACTTGAAAGACGTCTTTAGCCATAGCAATCCTTTGAAAAATAGGAGGCCCAAATCCTGGTATTGCTACATAGAAAAAAAGAACCAAATAATAAAATGCTTTAGGTTGGGAAAAATCGAATACCTCTCCTAAATCAAATAACTTATTAGTAGACAAAACAGCTTGTATACTTTCTAAACTATTTAAAGAACTTAATATAAAGAAACCAACAATAGGTATTATAGTACCAAAGGTAAAAAATTGTATGACATCAGTTAAAGTAACCGACTTAATACCTCCTAAAGAAGAATATAATGTTATGATACAACCAGCAATGATTAAACCATATTTACTTGATATTCCTAAATATTCAAAAACTGTGCCAGCCACTTTAAATTGAACAGCAACCATCCCAGATGCTGCTATTATTCCTGATACCGCAGTAATTATCCTAACATTTTTACCAAATAAACTACCCATTGCTTCTGCTATAGATAAAACTCCTAAAAATTCAGCTAAACGAGGGGCAAAAAATATACCTATAGATAACAACGCTAACAGACTACCTATAACTCCAGCCCACATCATGTACATGCCGTTATTATAGTTCTCAACAATATCTCCAAAAAAGAATTCTCCTGTGATCCAGGTTGCTACTAGGGTTGCAACTATTGTAGCTGTGCTAAAGTTCCTGTCTCCCACAGCATACTCTTTTATTGTATTTACACCTTTACTGAAATAAAGCCCCATTACTAAATTAATTACTAGAAAAGCGCTAAAAATAATAATTTCTAAATTTTGACTCATCTGATTTCTATATTATTTAACTAAAAATTGTTTTAATTAAATTATTAATTGAAAAAAGTATATTTGCAAAGAATAAATTAACGCTTTAGGTAAAATTTTAAAAAAGTTTAAACTATATATTTACTTAACATCCTTAAATCAGAGGATCTGTATAAGATTTTTTATGTATGAGATTGATAATAAGTAACGAAATTTTTATAAAAAACTAGGATCTAAAATAAATTATGATTTTCTGCAATAATCACCTAAATATCCAACACAAGGTAAAATATTGAAAGACGTGTTTAACTAATGGTAACATTTAATAGGTTTAGTATATATACTTTCCCATACTCGATCCCACCCTTCTTTGTGTCCTATACCAGAAAAAGTCTTCTGAGTTACACACGGTGATGCAGAAACTCTAGTATATTTCTCAGCTATAAAAGGCGGAACTATTTTATCATTACCTCCGGAAATATGCCACTGTGGTATATCTTTTATTGATGTTGCGTAATCAATTGGGTTTAACGAACCGCTCATTGGAATTACGTTATGATATTCCGTAAAAGCCAAGTGGTCTATGTTTCCTGCAATAGTGATAACGTCCTTAGCTCTAGGGTTTCTTGCTGCCACTAAAACCGCGATACCTCCACCTCCCGAATAACCAATCAAGCTAAATTTCTGATGATTAGCATTAACTTTATTTATTACATCGTTAATAGCAGCTACTGAATCATCGGATAGTCTTTTATCTGTCCAATATGTTTTACTACATTTAGGGTTTAGCTCCATAGGTGTGTATTGGCAAGGTCGTGCTACATAAACAACATTCGGTCTTTTATCCATTGCAGCTAAGTTCAGGAGCATTTGCTTGCGTGGGGTAGGATTTGGAGAAACAGTGTATTTGTTAAGAAAAGCCAGGCCGTCACCCTCGATATAAAAAACGTAAGGAGCTTTTTTATCGTGCACTTTCTGGTATGTTGTAATTACGAAATCTCCACCCGGTACTAACACTCTTTCAAAGCCACTTAGCTCAACAACAGGAATAGTTTCTGCTTTATCCAAACTCTGGCAGGAAGAAAGCAAAAATGAGGCTACTACACTTACAAAGCCAATCTTAAAAAGGTATTTCATCATCTAATTCACTATTATCAAAATCAGGGATGTTATTATTAGTATTTGTATCAGCAAAAGCTCCTGGTTTACCATCAAGAAGAATCAGACTTGCGTTAAATCCTTGTAAAACTACCTCGGTAGTATATCGTTCCTGACCATTATTATCCACCCATTTTCTTGTTTGAAGTTGTCCTTCGATATATAGTTTTGAACCTTTCTTTACATAATTTTTAACAATACCGACCAAACCTTCCTTGAAAACTACAATACGGTGCCATTCAGTTTTTTCCTTTCTCTCTCCACTAATCTTATCTTTCCAAGCCTCAGTAGTTGCTATGCTAAAACTTGCAACTTCTTTTCCGTCAGAAGTGCTTCTAATCTCTGGATCTTTGCCTAAATTACCAATTAATGTAACTTTATTTAAACTACCTGCCATTAGCTATAATTCCTATCTTTCTTAAATTTAATAACAATTAAAAAACTTTTAACTCTCCTATAATAGCTATATCATATCCATAAACACCTTTCAAAGAGAATTTACCAGATCCAGATATAAACTAATGAAAAACAACTGAATTACTAGGGAAAGAAGCATAATATAATCCATATTAAAATTTATTATTGCATTACAGAGTTTTTGCCTACTATAATGCTCGAAGGTTTTTATATTAATCAATATTGAAATATGCAGGAATTTATTCGAGTTAGAGGCGCTAAAGAACATAACCTGAAGGATGTTAATGTTGATATACCAAGGAATAAATTCGTCGTCATAACAGGTCTTAGCGGTTCTGGGAAGTCCTCATTAGCTTTTGATACGATATATGCAGAAGGGCAAAGAAGATATGTAGAAAGCCTTTCTTCTTATGCTAGGCAGTTCCTGCATTTACAAAATAAACCCAATGTTGAATCGATTTCCGGTTTATCTCCGGCAATTGCTATCGACCAAAAAACCACTTCTAAAAATCCTCGCTCTACTGTTGGTACCATCACAGAAATTTATGATTATTTAAGGCTCTTATATGCCAGAGTGGGAGTACCATATTCACCGGCTACGGGTTTGCCTATAAAAAGTCAATCTATTTCCGAGATGATTGATATAGTCAATTCTCTTCCACTTGAGACAAAAATATATATTCTATCGCCCATAATTCGTGGACAGAAAGGGGAGTTCCGCAGAGAAATCCTAAATTTAAAGAAACATGGCTTTCAAAGGATATTTTTAAACGGAGAGTTATGTGATTTAGATGAGTTGCCTAAGATTGATAAAAATAAAAAGCACACTATAGAAGTTATTGTCGATCGAATTGCATTTAATAAAGATCTCGGTAATAGAATAGCAGAAAGTTTAGAAATGTCTCTGCAAATGGGTGAAGGTCTTACCTACATAGAAATTGTCGAATTACCGGAAGGAATAAAAACCTCTCATAAAAAAGGAGATAGAATAACTTTATCAGAAAAATATTCGTGCCCTGTTTCCGGTTTTAGATTAGAAGAAATAGAACCTAGGATATTTTCTTTTAATAGCCCATTTGGTGCGTGCCCGAAATGCGAAGGCATTGGGAAAGAAGCTTTTTTTGACGAGGATTTAATAGTACCGGACGAAACTTTAAGTATCAACGAGGGGGCTATTGTACCATGGAATAAATCATTATCTAAATTTTTTGTAGATACCTTGGAATCTTTAGCAAAGCATTATGATTTTAAGTTAACAACTCCCTTTGGGCAATTACCTAGAGAAATTAGAAATGTCTTGTTTTACGGTTCAGGAGAAGAAGAAATTAGATTCGAATACCATGATGATCGAAAATCAGAAATAATAGAACAAGCTTTTGCTGGCATTATACCAAGTCTAGAAGAGAAGTACCACAAAGTTGATACTGCATGGATGAAAGAAGAACTGTCCCGTTTTCAATCTAAACATAATTGCAGTAAATGTAATGGCCACAGGCTTAAGTCAGAATCTTTATGCGTTAAGATAGGTGATCTAAATATTGGTGAAGTATCGAATAAAACAATTATTCAAGCTAAAAAATGGTTTGATGAGATACATTTAGTTTTAGATAAAAAACAACAACTAATTGCGGAACGAATTATTAAAGAAATTCGTGAAAGGCTAGGTTTTTTAATCAATGTAGGTTTGGATTATTTGACCCTATCCCGAGAGTCCGGAACCTTATCCGGAGGAGAAAGTCAACGAATCAGGCTTGCCTCTCAGATTGGATCAGGCCTTAGCGGTGTTTTATACGTTCTTGATGAACCGTCAATCGGTTTACATCAGAGAGATAATGCTCGTCTGATTGCTACTTTAAAAAATTTAAGGGATTTAGGAAATACGGTCATCGTAGTTGAACATGACGACGAAACTATGCTCGAATCAGATCATATTATTGATGTAGGACCTGGCGCTGGTATTCATGGTGGTAATATAATAGCACAAGGTACGCCTCAGCAAATTAAGGAATCCGAGCAAAGTATAACCGGTCAGTATTTAAGCGGTAAAAAATTTATAGCTGTTCCAGATAAAATTAGACCAGGTCACAAAGGCAAGGAAATTGAATTGATAGGTGCTAAAGCAAATAACCTACATAGTATAAATTTTACACTAAAACTTGGTACTTTCACTGTCGTAACCGGTGTATCAGGCAGCGGCAAATCTTCCTTGATAATTCATACTTTTTATAAGGCCGCCCTGAAATATTTAGAACCGAGAACTAAAATTTACCCGGGAGAGTTTGAGTCGATTAAAGGACTTGAGCATATAGATAAGGTAATTGACATTAACCAGTCTCCAATTGGTAGAACTCCCCGTTCTAATCCTGCTACTTATACTGGCGCATTTACTCCAATTAGAGATTGGTTTGCAGATTTACCGGAATCTAAAATACGAGGTTATAAAGTCGGGAGATTTTCCTTTAATGTTAAAGGAGGTAGATGTGAATCATGCCAGGGCGATGGATTAATCAAAATAGAAATGCACTTCTTACCTGATGTATATATTAATTGTGATGTTTGTAATGGTAAGAGGTACAATCGTGAAACTTTAGAAGTTAAGTATAAAGGTATGAGCATTGCTGACGTTTTGGATATGACAGTCGAAGACGCTACCAAATTTTTTGAAAAAGTGCCTAATATTTATGAAAAATTAATAACATTACAAGAAGTTGGCCTTGGTTATATTAAGATCGGCCAATCAGCTACTACTCTTTCTGGAGGGGAGGCACAAAGAGTAAAATTGGCCAAAGAACTGTCTAAACGCTCAACCGGAAAAACTCTATATATATTAGACGAACCAACTACCGGGCTACATGTAGATGATATTAAAAAATTACTAAATGTATTACATAAACTTGTGGATAAAGGTAATACGGTTTTAGTCATAGAACATAACATGGACGTAATTAAAACAGCAGATAATATAATCGATATAGGTCCAGAAGGTGGCGGAAAAGGGGGTAAAATAGTTGTCCAAGGTTCACCCCAAGCTATTGCAGCTTGCAGTCAAAGCCATACAGGCTTTTATTTAAAACAATATTTACCCAAGACTGGATCAGTGTAACTTTTCTTGTAAACCTTGAACATATTAGAAGTAATAGCATGATTTATTTCTTTATGATTCAACGAAAAGCAGGTATTATATGCAAGTAAGGGTAGATATTCTACATAGTACAGCTTATCAATTTTGTTAGGATTAATTATGACAAGGGTTCTTTTATTGGTAATTGGCTTTATACAAGCCTCGACCTGTTACGCTAGTAAACCGCATGAATGGCAAGTAAACTTTCAAGAAGCTGCCAGCCCAATCATGACAGAACTACATTCTTTTCATAATTTTCTTCTATTTATCATAACATCTATAGTATTATTTGTATTAATTCTGTTAGTTTATGTCATATTTAGATTTAATGCAAAACGTAACCCTGTTCCAGCAAAATTTACCCATAATATAGCAATTGAAGTTATATGGACTATAATCCCTATAATAATATTAGTGGTCATCGCTATTCCTTCGTTCCGTATTCTCAAGGTAGCTGAACACTCCCCTACACCTGATGTTACAATAAAAGTTGTAGGGTCTCAATGGTACTGGAGTTATTCCTATCCTGATCACGGTAATATTGAATTTGATAGCAATATGATTCAAGATAAAGACTTAAAACCCGGACAAATTAGGCTTTTAGAAGTGGATAATAGGGTTATCATCCCACAAGGATCGGTTATAAAGTTCCTCATTACTGCCTCCGATGTAATTCATAGTTTTGCTATTCCGTCTCTTGGTATCAAAACTGATGCAGTCCCTGGTAGAGTTAATCAAACATGGACCAAAATAGACAAAAAAGGAGTTTATTATGGACAGTGCTCGGAATTATGTGGAGTAAACCATGGGTTCATGCCTATAGCCATTGAAGTAGTAAGCAAAGAAGAATTCCAGCAATGGGTAGCTAAATCAAAAATGAAACTGAGTATGCAGTAATAATGAATTAGCAATTTTAAATAACTAACCATTTTATATGACTAATCCTAATATTTTATATCCGTTCATTTATCCCAAAATGGTCAAAGAAACAGTGTTTCTAAAAAATTGTGTTAATAATCCGAACATTATCATAGGTGATTATACTTATTACCACGATTACACCAGCCCAGAAAAATTTGAAGAAAAAAATGTTAGGAACTGTTTTTTTTTGTAAATTAATTATTGGCAAATTTTGCCAAATAGCAGTTGATACCACTTTTATTATGGATAATTCTAATCATCAGATGAATGGGTTTTCCACATATCCGTTTTTTCTTTTTGATAATTGGAAAGATTACACACCAGAATTTCCTTTAAAGGGCGACACAATAGTCGGTAATGATGTGTGGTTTGGTACTGGCTCTATAATAATGCCAGGAGTATCAATAGGTGATGGAGCAATTATCGGTGCATATAGCGTAGTAACTAAAAACGTAGAACCCTATACCATAGTAGCCGGCAATCCAGCATATTTGGTAAGAAAAAGGTTTACCGACGATATAATTGAAAAGTTGTTACAAATAAAATGGTGGGATTGGGAATATGATAAAATTACAAGGAATATTAAAGCGATAGTAGGAGCTGATATTAAACAATTAACAGCAGCGGTTTAATCCGCAATTAACTTATTACTGAATTTGTATAAGATACAAAATTTAATGTGATATAAATAATAATAAATTTAATAACGTAAGGAAAAGAATATATGGCAGATAATGATCATAATACCCCAAAGGGATGGAGAAGATGGTTAATGTCAACCAATCATAAGGATATCGGCACTATGTATATTATCCTGTCAATAATTGCCGGTTTAATAGGTGGAGCATTTTCGGTACTTTTCAGGATACAATTATCCGTACCTGGTTCAAATTTTTTAGGCGGCGATTATCAATTTTATAATGTACTAATTACTGCCCACGCCTTAATTATGGTATTTTTTATGATTATGCCGGCTTTATTCGGCGGCTTCGGTAACTGGTTTGTACCATTACTGATCGGTGCACCTGATATGGCATTCCCCCGAATGAATAATATAAGTTTTTGGCTTCTAGTTCCATCACTGATATTACTTGTTTTATCGAGCGTAACAGATGGGGGAGCCGGTACCGGTTGGACTGTATATCCTCCTTTAAGTAATTTATCAGGTCATCCTGGGGCTGCTGTTGATATGGCCATATTTAGCCTGCACCTTGCAGGTATGTCCTCTATTTTAGGAGCGATCAATATGATTGTGACTATATTTAACATGCGTGCTCCTGGGATGGGGATGTTCAAATTACCATTATTTGTCTGGTCTATACTTATTACTGCATTTCTGCTTATACTAGCACTACCGGTACTAGCGGGAGCAATTACTATGCTACTTACTGACAGGAATTTTGGTAC
>Ga0172372_10002216_pt1 | contig 29754 bp, 25 predicted proteins | sample LakKiv5m_2_FD_114544 | JGI IMG/M metagenome (GOLD analysis project Ga0172372, IMG submission 114544) | Freshwater microbial communities from Kabuno Bay, South-Kivu, Congo - kab_092012_9.5m | ecosystem: Environmental > Aquatic > Freshwater > Lake | place: Democratic Republic of the Congo...
AAAATTTAATTATTCAAAATTATATATTATCAGAAAAATGGAACCTTTTAATAATAACATTAAAATATTTTTATCTTGGACGATTGGAATTATTAGCTTAATTTTATGTGCAATGTTTTTTAATATAATTTTACAAAATTTTAATGTTCCAACATACATAGATTTTGGAGAAATAATAACAGTTAGAAGAGGGTCAGGACCATATTCATATGAAGAAGACATTAGTGGCGAATATACTGCAGTTGGAATCGCTTTTAATTTTTTATCTATAATGATTGCAGCCAGAATTGGAATGGCATTTTACGCCAAAAATATCAATGGAAATGTATCTAAAGCAGGAAATATAGATTTTATGGCTTATTTTTTTGGATTGTTAATTTATGGAATTTTAGCAACAATATTTTTTATAATATTGAATCGCAATTACCCTGGATTATTAAATTTTCTGGAGTTAGCGCTAGCGGGGATAATTTTTTATTTCTTTAAAAATTGGCGAGATAAAAAAATCATTAAATTAAATAAAAAACAAAAAAATTATAATGAAAATTAATTTTATTAAGCCTCCTAAATTTAATTTTTCTAAGGAAATTCATCTGGTTATCATTGTTTTATTGCTGATTGGTGCATGCAAAATGCCTTATGGATATTATACTTTCCTTAGAATAATAATTTTTGGATTTACTTCAATAAGTTCATATAAAAATTTTAAAATAACGAATAAATCATTTTGGCCTTGGCTATACTTATTTTTAGCAATTATTTTCAATCCAATATTTCCGGTTTATTTAAGTAAAAAATTATGGATGTTTATTGATGTATCTCTCGCCATTCTTCTAATCTTAATATACTATAAAATTAAAAAAGATACATAGATTATAAACTTTTTTAATATTTAAATATTCCCCCTAATTCTCAATTCCTATTTGATGATGTTTAGCAATTATTTGACTTGAATTATGGATTTGATTTTTTACTGCATCTAGTCCTGCTAATTGATGAAGATCGTTGAAATCAGTTGGTTTTGAATGATGATTAATGTCAGAATTTGAAGAGATTAAATTATGAAAATTTGGGCTAATAACTTTAGCGCCGAATTTTAATCCTGCTTGTTGAGCCTTTTGTAAGCCAATATTTTTTTCGCTATATAAATCATTATCGGCTGTTATAACAAAATTTTTATCACTAAATTTTTCTTTAATATTTTTTAAAACGGCTTCAATATTTCCAGCATCAAATGCAACCACAACTGGGCTATTTGTAGCCATATTTATTGAAACTGCCGTGGCAAAACCTTCAGCCAAATAGATAGTTGAAGATTGACTAATTTTATTTTCTGATACAATAAAATAATTTCCTTGTTTTTTTCCTCCTTTCAAGAAAGATTTTTTACCATTTTGATCAATAAATTGAAGGGTTTGTATCTCACCTTTGTTATTGTAAAGAGGTAATACAATTTTATTGTCTTTAGTAAATTTTATTCCTTCAATTATTTGCTGATTAATTAATTTTTTTTGTAAATATTTGTTTTGAGATGTGTTAAAAAAATCAACTTTTTCAAATTTCTTGAAGTATTTTTGAGCCTTTGAAGCAATATCTGATTCTTGATTTTCTGGTATTTTTGGAGCCTTGATTAATTCTTTATTTTCAATAGTATTTGCTAAACCCTTAATGCTATTAATTCCCCATTTAAAAAATTCATCAGTTTTATAATTTTTAATATACCCAGCTTCTCCATACCAACATAACTCAAATTCACTTTTTTTGCCAAATCTAATTTTTTTTCCAACATTATTTATTGATTTATCAAGCGAATTATTAATATCAATATTTTGCAGTTTGATATTATTTTTTATTGCCTGAGAAAATTGTTCTTTAATTTGATAATAGTTCAATATATTTGTATTTTTGGAATAATTAAAATTTGTAATTTTTTTATTATCAGCTTCATCTATTTTTTTATTATTATTAATCTGATTGATTCCAAGATTTTTAATATTTTGATGTTCTCTTGCACTAATTTCAATACCAGTATTTTCTTTTAATAATTTGATAGTCTTTTCCTTATCATCTGTAATTATTAGAGCTTTTTCTTTAGCTCTTGAAATTTCAACATAAAAATTTTTTTGCGATGTTAATTTTTGATGTTTAGTTTCACATATAGCAATGACATTATTGGCGGTTAAACCTTGTGCCTTATGTGTAGTTAATGCATAAGAAAATTCTAAATGTTTAGCTTCATAAGAATTTTTATTAATTTCTATAGGAAATTCTTTACCTTCAACAGTTATTAGAAGCTTCGATTTATTTATTTTTGTTATAAAACCATTATCAGAATTGATAATATTTAGATTGGGAATATTGCGATTAAAACAAATTTTATCGCCCTCATTAAAAATTCTTTTTTCAACACTAAAAACTTCAAAATAATTTTTACTTGCCTTACCCCTCAGTTTGTTTGGATCAAATTGTAATTCTTGGTTTTTCTTATTTAAAATCGTTAGCAAGTTATTTTTAACATCGCTATTGGTAACTCTACAATACTCGTTCTTCTTAACTCCTATGTAATCACGATTTTTGGCAAATAAAATGACATCGCCTTTTTGAATTCTATATGCCCTGCTCTTTTCTGCTTCAGTTAATTTTTTATTTTTTAAAATTTCAAATTCCTCAGAATTTATCGATGATTTTTCAATTCTTTCTTGATAAAGTAATTCACTAACAAAGCCATTTATTTGCTCTCTAGTGCTATTAGAAGGCGATAAAATAATGGTTTCTTTTCTTTGTTGATTATTTAATTCCATAAACCTTTTAACTGCCATTTCTGCAATATTATCTGTTTGAATAACATCATCTGATAAAAATTTAAAAGCCTTATCAATATCTCTTTTAATTGTTGCATATACGGCACTTTTTAAATCAGGATTTTTTTGGCGAATAATTGTTTTCATATCAACAAATGCCATTTGATTGCGTTGCATTTCATAAAAAGGAACTCCTGCTTCAACTGAGTCCAATTGCCTTCTATCGCCAATTAAAACTAGTCTAAAGTTTAATTCATTAGCTATTGTTAGTAAGTTTCTCATTTGATTTGTAGATATCATACTTGATTCATCAACTACAATTATTTTATTCTTAAATAATTCTCGCATTTCAATTCTTCCTTGTTTAGTGCCTCGATTCATAGCTACTCCATCATATTGCGATAAGAATCTTTGTAATGTCATCGAATTTATATTTGATGAATTACTTAAATTTCTTGTGGCAACTCCAGTTGGAGATAAACCGATCATTTCAAAACCTTGAGATTGAGCAATTTTATTGACTACTTCAAGCATAAAAGTTTTTCCAACTCCTGCAAAGCCCTGAATTCCAGTAATCATATCGCGATTTTGAATTATTAATTCTGCGGATTGTCTTTGACCTTCGTTAAGCGAAAGTAAGTTATTGTGAAATTTTTTTATGTCTTTGACAATTGGTGAAAACTTATTTTTTGTAGCATTTAAAATTGAAATTATTTCATTTTCTTTATTTAATAATTCACTCGTTGTATATGAGTTTGATGATAAATCATCTCTTTGTTTGATTAATAAATTTTTATTTAAAATTTTATCATCAATGGCTTTATTTATATCAATAATATCTGAATTTGTTAAGGTATCATTTAAAGCACTTGCGATAATTTCACTTCTTGAAATTATTGTTTTTCTTTCACTTAAATGGTTGATTGCAAATTCAACTGCTTTTGAAGCAAGCAAATATCTATTTTCACCAGAATTATTTTGGTTATTAATTAAATTTTTTTGATGATTAAAATTAATATTTAATTTTGAAATTTTCTCCTGCCAAACTGGTTGTAAATTATGATTATATTCGCTTATATTTTTACTATTTCTTGATTTAAGAGTAATTTTTTCTAATTGTTTTTGGCTGGAATCAGCATCAGCAATTTCTCTTATTTTTTTTGACCTAGAACTAAATAAATCAATAATTTGCGAAGGGACCGCTTTTATTTCAAAATAACAATCTTTTCCCTTATGTTCAATTTCATATCCTGCTTTTATAACTCCTTGGGCTAAATATGAGCGATATATAGCTCCAATGATTTTTTTGTTATTATAAATTTCATCAAAATAAGCACTTCGCCAATTATTATTTTGGTCTTTTACAATATTCGCTAACACTACATGGCTATGCAGTTGAGGATCAAGATCGCGAGATAATTCGTGTCTGAATACCGCACTAAGACTTTTTTGAATTTCTTCAATTGAAACCTTATTTGATTTTTTTACTCTTACTTTAAGATAATTTTTTTCTATTTCATTTAATGTTTCTTTTATAGCTTGATCATGAGCTTCAATTAATTTTTTATCTTCATAAACTAATGCCATAATTGAAACAGATTTTGGAGCTGAAAATGTTAAATCCCTTCCAGAATCATGGACTAACTCACCTTGCTTCATCACTCCAATAGTCTTGCCATTGGGCAATTTTCCCTCCAAAATTTCTTTAAATATTTTAGATTTAATATTTTCTTCTAAATTTAATTCTAAAATTGCTTTTCCATACCAAAAACTAGATTTGAGATGATTAGAATCATCACTAGAATAATAATCATCTTTAGCAAAATATTGAGTTGTTTTTGAGCTATTTTTAATCTTAGTAATTGAAAGCATATTTATGAATTTATTGGTAAATTAATTTCTAATATTTTCTTAACTTTTTCTTGGTAATTTTTATATTCATCATCATTAAATTTATGTTTAACATAGGTTTCAGCAAAACCCGCACAAATACTTACAGCCTTGATTATTTTTAAAATTTTATCTTCATTTTCTGATAAAATTATCTTATTTTCTTCTAAAACTTTTTGACGAATAAAATCAGATATTGATTGATTGTTAATCGAAGCATTATCTTTAATAAAAGTTAATTCTTCTTCACTAAATCTTATTGATATTGGTTTTTTGTTATTAGTCATAAATAAATAATAAATTAATAAAATTCTTCTCTTACTATTATTGGTTTATTGTTCTTTGAGTTATCTGCGTTAACCTCAACATAAACCTCCCCAGTTTCTTTATCATATTCATCACTTATTATAGAATCCTTAGGATCATTAGCCTCTTCATCTTCTACTTCAATTTCATTTTCAAAATCATCAGAATTAGAATCTTCAGTAGATTTTTGCTCTAAATTATCACTTAAATCCGTAAAATTATTATTTACAAAATCAACAAATCTGGCGGCAATTTTGGGGCGGTTTTTAATTTTAAAATTAATTTTACTAATTGGAAAATCTCCAGCGAATTTTATATAAGCCTCCAAAGCCTTCATATACATAATCTGCGAAGAAATAACAATTCTTTTTTGTGATTTCTGATTATTCAAATTAACTCCATCTCTTATTTCATTAGCACCATATGAAATTCCCTCTTTCACCTCTTCAATTTCCTGATGTCCAAGATTTTGTGAACAATATTCAGCCGTTTCATCATCAGCGCCAGCAAAGAATAATTTATTTCGACATAAGGAAGTAATAGTATCAGTTTTATCTTTGCCATAAATTGATTTCAGTTGTGATATTGAATGTAATGACAAGATAAATGCCCCTCCAAATTGCCTGCTTTGAGCTAGTCCGTCAAGAAGCGATGGCATTTGTTGCAATGATCCAATTTCATCTAGAATTATCCAAACTCTTCTCTTTTCGCCTTTAGAATAATTATTTTGCTCCAAACTCAATAATGCTTTAATTGCTATATCTAACCAAGTCGATATCAATGGTTGCAGGCTGTCATGTTGATCACTTCTCGAGGAAATAAAAAGAAACCCTTCATTATCAACTAATTCAATCCAATTTCTAATAGAAAATTTTTCTTGTTCATTATCATCTTTTAAAAACTTTAATGATGATAAATATGCCGACAAAATTGCTAAAATACTTAATGAAGTTTTTTCTGATTCAGCATTAATTAATGAGGTGGCAGGCGTTGAGGATAAAAAATTGGCTAAGACTTTAAAATTTGATTTTAAGAGTAATTGCAAAAATTTTTTATTAGTTGGATTGCTTTTTAATTGAGATTGTAATTTTTGAGCAAAAACACTAAAAACTATTCTTGCCGAATCAGTCCAAAAAGGCCCAGAGCTATCTTTTTTTTCAGGTATTAAAGCATTAGCAATATAATCAAAATCACTTTCTTTTCTTATCTCATTATAAAATGACCAAGCTTTAGACCTCTGATCGAGAGGATTTAAAATAATATCTCTTTTAGAATCAAAATAAGTCGCGGTGTAGGTGCCCATTTTATCATAAATAATTGCCCTATCGCCATTACGACGAATCTGATCTAATAAATCCAAAATAGCATTTGTTTTGCCCGTGCCAGTACTTCCTAAAATTATGGTGTGAAGAAATTCTGCATCTTGTGGGATTGGAACTGATGAAATTGAATATTTTTTTATTGAAAGAAAATTAAATTTTAAATTTTTGAGAGAAGATAAGAAATTGTATCTAGCAATAATTATTTTCAGTTTTTTTACTGAAACAATTTTTCCACCGCGAATAAATCTTTGTTTGGTAAGTTTATTGCCTTTAATGGTAAAATAAATCACCAAAAATATTATTAAAATAATCCCAACAAAAAATGAATTTACAAATCCATTTTTAATAGTTTGAAATATGCTATTTTCAAGTAAAGTTAGATTCTGATTACTAATAACAGCCTTGGCTTTGATATTATAAATATTATTATATCTACCAACAAAATGAAGGTTATAATTTTCAAAACCACAAAATACTAATAACTTAGCAAATTCTAGAATTAATAATTCCTTAAAAGAAAATAAATCATATTTTCTAAACAAATTAAAGACATTAATAATAATTGTTGAAAATAATAAAGTTTTCCAAATTGTAAAAAACAATTGAAATGTCATTCTTAAAGAATGAATACTGGTTTGTCCGCCTCTAACTAAACTTTTCATTTGATTAATTTGAATTTTGTGTTAAAGTAAAAAAAAATTAAATTTATGAAAAAAAATAAAAACCATCTCAAATTAGCTATTTTAAATTTTAGTCTTTTTGTATTATTGATTTTATTTATGTTTATAACTTCAATGAATAGCATTTTATTAATCCTTGCAATTTGTTGTAATTTTTGCGGAATGTATTTTTTGGCAATTTCTGGATATGCAAAAAAACAACATTCTCGTTCTATAAAATTTATGGATCCATATTCTGGAGATCTTGGCGATCCAGCTTTTCGGTCTCGCTATTTTCATCATCGAAATAAAATATTTTAATTTATAAACCTTCATTCTGCTCCTTTTTTACGATATTTTCTACTTCATTACCTATGGATTTATTAACTTGATATTGCTCAATAATAGACTTATCAGTGGTGCTTATTTTATTTGAAACTTCTTGAGCTAAATTGGAATTATCAATCGATTTTTGACTTACAAAATTATATCCTTGAGGCTGATTAGAATTATATAATTTTTGAATTGATTTTTGATTATTCCCATATTCCTCTAAGAAATTTGGTATATTGGTTTTATTGATGTTGCTGATTTTATTTGTCATAAAATTATCAATTTCCTTATTAAAAATTGATTTATTTTCATTACTAGGATTAGTAATTTCACTTGCTTGATGAACTCCATATTTATTAACCAATTCTCCCCATAATTCTTGATTATAATTTCTATCGATTTCAGCCGAATGACTTTTAACATATTGTTGTTGCTCGCTATATCTTTGGGCATTTTCATAATGTTGACCAGATTCTTCAATTAGTGAATTTGCATTGTTAAATGTTTGATTAATTGACTCGCCTTTTGAATCAGTATAATTTAAACGATTAGCATTAATGACTGACTCAACATTAGCAAAATCTTTCGATAGGCTTCTTTGATTACTAAAATTTAAAGCTTCTTTAAAATTTTCTTGATCAGAATTTCTTGAAGCCGATGTAAATGATCCCGATACTTCTCCACTGCTTCCAATGCCTGCAATATTAATACCTCCTGAAATACCAGCTCCAATTTTTCCTAAAAATTCTGCGGATTTTTCTCTAGATATTCCTCTTTCTTTAGCAAAATCACTCACTGCATTATTGATTCTATTAAATGATGATTTTTCTTCAGCACTAAAATTTTTTTCAAAGCCTTCGGAGTTTTCAATCGAGCGATGATTATTTATCATCATCTCAAAACCATGGGCTTTATTCTGAGAAGCTTGGATTGATTTAGTTTGTGCAAGAGATTGTTCATTATTAATTTGATTACTTAAGGCGCTTTCCATTCTGTCAGAACCCCTAACATCAATTCCTAATCTTGACTCCACTGAACTGTTATCAATTGAACTACTGCCATCTGAATGATGGTGAACTACTTGTCCCGCTTGATTTGTAATTGCAACTCCTGAATGAGCCGCTCTTTGATTAAGCCCAACATTGCCAAAATTTAAGTTGCCCGACACCCCTTCTTGAGAAGCAACCGAAACGGCACCTTGAACTCCAGCCATAAATGATGTTGTCATTGAAGACATAACTGATGCTCCTCCACGGGCGATTCCAAATGCCAACATTGGCACAAAAATTGACATATATCCTGCCATCGCCGATACATTACTCATTATTTGTTCTAGGGCGGGTTGATTAGATAAAGTTAAGCCAACACCTTTTGTTAAACTAAAAGTATATGTTTTGCCGTGACCCATCATAATCCTATGCAGTATTGCATATATTGGTCCCCAAGCACTTAACCAAAAAAAAGTTACAAAATATCCCCGTAAAACTGGAGCAGTTAAATTTGGAATTATTGCTATTAAAATAACCATTGGAAATGCCCCATAAAAAATAATTTCAATTACAATTTTTAAAATTGGAATCCACATTCCCGCTTGATTTCCCATAGTTTGATAAGTAGATTTTGCTTGCAATGTTGCTCTTGCATCTTGATATGATTGAATTTGATGTTCAGCTTCATAATTTTCTGTAGCTGTATTAATAGCATTAATCATCATTGATTGCTGAAGGATTTGATTAGAAGTTTTGCTTAAATCAAAAAAATATTCGTTTAGAAGTGGAGTGGCTTGAGATAAAATTGTTTTAGTTAAATCTGGCTTGGTTGCAAAAAAACTAATATTTTTAAAAATATCAGGATTGTTATATTCATTTTGCCAATCATTGTCTAGATTCGAAGCCCCTAATTTACAGGTTGGATAACTTGTTTTTCCCGATGAATTAACATAAGTAAAAAATCTATTTTCAACCTGCTTATCTTTGATTAAACTCCAAATATCGTCAGATTTTTTTAAATCCTGAAATGAATAAATTCCATATTCTAAATCAAAGAAGATACAATTTTGAATAAAACTATTGATACTATTGGCTAGATTGGAATTTGAAATTTGAGTATTTTGCAAAGCTTTTAATAGATTAACTCCAAATATCATTCCATTTTGTGAATATTTTAAATCATCTGGTAAAGAATAAACCGTTTCAAATTGTTTGGTTAAACTATAACCAATTCTACTTGCGGTTGATGCTCCATAGGCAATAACAAATGGCACATTATCAACCTTGGCTCCCAGCAGTGTTTGATTAGTTTTATCAGTTATATGAATTGTTGCTTTGGGATAAAGTAAAATTTGAGTTAAAATAAATGTAGTAACAAACCATTTTATTCCATCATTTAAAGAACCTGATAATGCAGAATTTAATATCGCCATCATAAAAGCTAAAGATAATGAGATTTTAACTATTCCTAAATAGCTTCCACTATTAATCAACATTGCCAAGCCATTAAAGACATCTACATAATATTCACCTCCACCAATAACAATTAATTCATACATAATTTTCTCCTAAAATTTTGATGCCCAAAGCAAATTCATTTTCATTTTGTTGGACATTCTAGCGGCCAACATTGATTGAATCTTTTGAGTCTCTTCAATAATTTTTAGCCCTCTTTCAAATGAATCTTTGCTATCAATACGATATTCGGCGAGCTCTTTTCGTGCATTTTCAACACCCTTTTGAAACTTATCGACATTTTCCTGATCAAAATTTTTTACTTGCTTTGCCTGCTCTTGAACAGATTTTAAAATTTCATCAAGGTAATTATAAAGCATATCAATTGCCACCAATGAGCTATAATATTCAGGATTGATACCACTTGCCGCTGAAGATGATCCAAAATAGGCTTGCCTAACTATCATGGCTTTATGAATTGGAACCGATGTTTTCGAAACTAAATCAATATGTTTATTTTCAAATTTTTCTCCAGAGGCAATTTTTGTAACCATTTCCCCCATTAATTTTGCTATTTTCTTCTTAAAACCTTTATCCTCGGCAATATTAATATTTTTTTCGGAAGGATTGAGACATTTATCCTTGTCATCACACGATAAAATATTTATTGATCCACCCTCCAAAATTGCTTTAATGGTTTCATTTTTAACAATTATATTTGATTTATAGGAAGTTTCTGGGCCGGCATTTTCATTTTGTGGTGTTTTAATAATAATGGTTCCTGTAAGAGCCTGAACAAATTCAGCCATTTCGTTATTATTATCTTTTAACAATGGTGATTTTTTTAAAACTTCCCAAGCAATATTTATATCAACTGGTCGTTGATCGCCGTGAACATCGTTTGCCGATTTAATATGATCAGTGGATTTTCCTCCCGTCTTACATTCGGCTGAAGCTCTTGCAAAATCAGTTGCCCAGCCTTGTGAATTGGCTGTTGTTTTACAATAAGCTTCGGTTTTTCCTGCAAGTGCTAAACCTCCACCCACTAGTCCTTGTGCCATATCACAGGAATTAAGATTGATATTATTAATTCTATCGATTATTGATTGAAGTTGATCAAGAGTTCCTTTAATTGAAGGAGACATTGTTTCTAAAGCTAACTGAAATGCAAATCCCAAAGCATTGCTCGGGATAGCTTTTAATAAGGCAATAAATTGATCAGTGTTTATATGGCTAAAAGATCCTGTATAAATATCAATACCGCCACATCCCGCTCTAATTCCAGGTGGAGTTATATTTACTGGATTAACACTAACAACTTTTGAGCGAGCTGTAAAACTTCCGCCAGTATAATAACCCGCCCCCTGAAGCTGATAACCTCCCGCCTCCGTTGAATTTGAGAAACTGCCACCAATATCATTCCAAAATTCTCCCATTGATTCGCCAACAGATTTGGCATTACTACTTTTTATATTTATAAAATATATTAATGATAATAAACATAAAACACATTTAACATTTTTATATTTTTTTAATAATATTTTAAAAATCATTTCCTATCTCCAATTTTGTTAATGCAAAAATTCTCTCCTCTAATTCAGAGTGCGATAAAACTCCAAAACCCAAAGGAATTACTTTTTTACTGATTTTATCAAACAAAATTGTTGCTGGAATTGCTTCAATATTAATCTTTAAAGCACTTAAATGATTTTTATTTACTAAAATATTATCCCACTCTTTTAAACCTTCTCCATCAAGCGATACTGGCATTATAGTGATTTTGTGTTTTTCTTGAAAACTTTTTAAAATTGGTGAATACCTATGACAATGCGGACATTTTGAATTAAAAACAAAAAATATTCCATATCGCTGATTAATATTTTTTATTGAATCTTTAACTTCAATATTTCTCTGGTCAATCCATGATTCTTTGGCAATCTTTGAAACAGGTCTTTTTAGAGTGTAATCTAGTTGTGGATTTTTCCACAAAACTCTTCGCCACTGATCGGCAAAAAAACTTGATTTATCCATTACCATTTGCTGATAAACCATATAATCTTTAATATTTTCTTCAGAAGGATAAATTACAGCTTTTGATTTTTTATTTTCTAACTCCTGTTTAATTTGAGTTAATTTTTCAGAATAATCTTCGTGATTTGATGGGGGATTTTGATCGCTATTTTTGGATTCCAAAAGCTTTTTATTGCAATAAAAATGCCAACCCAAATTATATTCGCTACAAATATCAACTTCACTCGCAAATATTTTAGAATTAAGATTTAATAATAAAAATAGACTAATCAAAATTATTTTCATAAGCCTCCATTTTCTTTTTAACCACACCTTCAATCACTGACTTGTTTGGAATACTTACTTTAGATTCTATATCACTAGCTATTTCGCTTAAATCCATTTTATTAAATTGTAATTTTGCCAATTCGTTGGCACTGAATCCTGAACAATCAGGATTTGTTGGACTTCCCCAATCTTTACCTAGCTGATTTTTTCCTTGTTGCATAATTACTCGAGAAATTTTTGAATTGAAACAACAATAGGACTTCTTATTTTCCATACATTTACCAATAACTGGGGTTTTTTTAGAACAATATGAGCCCACATAATGGCATAATTTTTTTTCCTGCATAGCCATTAACTCAGTTTCATCTGCTGAACACGAAGTATTAGCAATGGCTTGTCCCCAACCATCATCTTTGCAACAATTGTTGTAATTTAGGGTATCTTTACTACAATTTTTGCCCTTCCCTGAAAAAATTTTTAAATCTTGTTGTTGATTATTGTCTTTTGCACTCTCATTTATCGCTGATAAATAAGCCATCGACACCCCAAAATCTTGATTAGATTCTTGGGGAGTTTTTTCACATTGATTATTTGCACAATAAATATTAGAACCGCACTCTATTTGAGTAGAAGCACTAACTGAAGTGGTTGAACACAGATAATTAAATTGACGATAATTACAAATATTATCAGAATTGTTATTGAGACATTTAGAAAATTGTAAAACACAATTTGAAGGAATATTTTTACAATTGCTAATTGTTTGACAAATCCTCTGATTTTCGTAGTTAAGATAATATTTTACTGTTGCATTTCCCATTCCTGCAACTCCAAGAGTAAGAAATATTTTATTTTTTCCATTTATCAAAAATGGTTTTAAATTAACATTTGGAAATGTTTGAAAATCTGTGGCATATTCACAACTTCCAGAGTTGATATTTCCATATCCATAAACAACCTTATCATTAACTTTGATTTCAATTATATCGTCCCATCTAACATATTGTAATATAAAATCTTTGATTTTACTTACATCGACTATATCAATATCAGTTTGTGAATAATATTTTGAACAACCCCAACCGCCTCGCCTAGAAATATCAACAACAAGATAAGGAAAATTCCAACTAGATATATTTCCTGAAACCTGCACTAATTTCTTTCCATCAACACAATCGGTTTCTTCATATTCATCGCAAGTTTTAATTTCATTTGTTGTACGTTTTAATTCAATTGGTTTACATTCTTGATAACTTCCTGTTAGCATTGCAACAACTTCGTTTGGATTACCTTCAATCACTTGTGATTTTTTTAAAAATTCATCTTCTAAAGTTAAATTTATTTTGGGTCTTTTTGTTATATCTTCATTTAATAATTTACCTTGAGGTGAATTTTTAACCTCAATTTCGGCATCATTTTGCATTTGAGGATCATTGTAATATTTAACTTCTTTTGGATTATCGCTTACATATCCTGGGGTATTTAATTTGTTTTTTTCATTAATTGTTTGACCTGCCGACTCTTTAAAACCTGAACCGAAATCTAAGGCTTGTTTTCTTGCTTCCTCCAAATTTGTGGCAAAAGCAATTTTGGTTAATAATAAAAAAATAATTAATAGAGATTTATTCATAATTCATTATCTCCTTTGATTTTTCTTAAAAACTCGAAAACCAAACTATCTGGCTTGCTATCTCTTGAAATTTCTTCAAGAGCATATTGAAGAGAAATATTGCCTGCGATACGATCGTGAATTGGGCTAAATTGACATTTATCATTATCACAATTTTGTGAAACATCTTTCATAACAATAAATGTTGGAACAATTTTAACTTGAAAAAGCTCAAATAATCTTGGATCAATAATAACCGCTAAATCATCTTTAAAATTATTTGAAAAAAATTCCTGAGTATTTTTAAGGCTACCAATGAAACCATTTAAAACTAAAACCGCTCCGGCTCTCTTAGCTTGAAACATCAAATCTTTTAGGCTTTCTTTAGGAATTGAAGAGGAAATAAAAATCATCAATGGATAATGAGATATAGAAATTTTTTTTACTTCATCAACTTTAAAACGATAATTCTTTAATAATTCACCAAGACCATTTTCTTTAGCGTCATTTTCAGTTAAATTATAATCAATTGTAGGTAATTTTTGTGATTGCTTGGCAAATAATTTATGATTATTTTTGGCAATCCAATCAATAGATTTTTTATAATTATTTTGATTTTTTACTTGCTTAGTTTTTTCAACTATAAATTCAATATTTTGGTGATGATTCTTGATATTTTTTTCTTTATTTTCTTCAACAAATTCTATTAATCTATTAGCTTCATTTTCAGTGTCATTGTTGATTCCACTAGCCAATACCGAATTTATAAAATCTGGCACCATCAAAAAAATTAAAATCAATAATAATGATTTTTTAAATAACCTTGAAATGTTTAAAAATAATTTAAAATGCACAGCAGTTTCTTTTCCTCCAAATTAAATAATTAAAATCTTCACCACTCACTGGAATTTCCCTCAATGATTCCCAAAAGAAAGTTGATTTTCCTAATGGATTACAACCCAAAAATGGGTCAATCGTTGGAACGGGAACTGTTAATTGAGTGCGATATTGAGATTTTTTTATCATTGGCGAAGGAATAGGCTGACATATCGCTTCTGGTCCTGATGTTATTGGCATCATTACTTCGCGATGAAGTTTATAAAGCATTCTAGCAACTACCAATGACGAGGACTGAATTGAAGTGTTGTGATTCTTAACTTTTCCGTTAGCAGGATACATTCCACCTTGACAACCTGAACACCAAAATAATGGGTCAAGAGGCAACCAAAATGAAGCGGATAAACAATCGGCAACACAAGCACTTTGGGCAATAATATTGCCAAATAATATTGCCTCAGGATTAATCAAAAAAGATAATTCATCATCCAACCAAAGCGGATCAATTTCTGTAATATAAGCCACATCTAAACTTTGCGATACTTCAGAACAAATTCCATCAAATAAAATTCCAAGCAAACTAAAAACAGGATAAATATACCAATGAACATTCCAAGTAGCAGGATCTTCTTGATTTCCAGTTCCAACCTCAGGGTCACCTGCCGAACCAATACTAATTTTTGGATCAATTTTTTTACCGCCAATTCCAACAAAACAAAATGGCTCTTTGGTTACATCAACCATTCTAATTGGCTCCCAATAGCCAATTGCGATGCCTGGTCTGACAAAAATAGGAGGAGGTGCTGGACAAACACATAAGGGTGAAGGAAAATTTGCCGTATCAGAAGTTCTCCCTGGGACAACGGGAACCGCTCCAATTGTTATTGGCAAAATACAAGCCCAGCAAACATCAGTAATCGGATTTACCATTCTGCCCGTGCATTGCTTAGCGTAAGCATTGTGAACAAAGAAAATCAATAAAAGTGTAAGATTTATTTTTTTCATAAGGCAACCTCGATAATTTTTAATAATTTACCTTGTTGCTCAACTAATGCTGGCAATGCTTGAATTTCAAATTTTTTAATTAAAGTTTGATTTTGGTCAAAATAAAAACGGATCTTTTTGGCAATCATTAAATCAATTATTTTGCCTTGAGTTAAAATAATTTTGACCTTTGAATTTTTTTTATGATATTGATCAATAGCCCATTTAACTTGCTTTGAATCAAGTCCATTGATAAAAATCAAAGATTTACTTAAAGAAATTTTTTCTAATGGATTAACTTTAGTGTGAGCTTTATAAAAAACTTTTCCATTCTGATCCTTTAAATCATAGGGAAGTTCAACTGAAGGGTCATAAAACCATTGACGATTTTCAGAAGCATTTTTTGGAAGATTAACTGATTTTGGTTCATTAATTTGTTGGAAAATATTATTTTTAACTTGCTCTTGAAATTTATCTAATTTGCCATCTTTTTTAGCTAGTTGCAATTTTTCTTGAATTTCTTCCAGCAAATTTCTTTCCTTAATTTGATAGGTAGTGCCAACAATTCCGTAGTCCTTGGCTAGCGCCATTTTGCTAATAAGCAAAAATAGCAGTGCCAACAATGTTTTTTTCATCAATTAGTCCTATTTCTTGATATCTTGAGTCAAATGAATCTGGGTGAGGTGAATAGAAAAAATACTTTTGTGCAGGAATAATTTGGGAAGAGATTGAATTTAATTTTTGATTATTTTTTGAATACTCTTTTATTATTCCTATAAAATTATTATCAATAAATATTTTGTTATCATTAACTAGGATAGAACTGCCCGCCGAGCCACCAAGAATTTTTATAAATTTAATTTTTTTAACTCCTAATTGTTTATTATCAAAAACATAAAAAACAGCTATTTGACCTTTATTTATTGGCTTTTTAGCTTTATCAATTACAACAAATTTATAAGATAGAGATTCGCTATAATTTATAACGATTTCAAATTTCCTTAAAATCAAAAATACCAGCGATGAAAAAAATATTAGAAAACAAAACCCAAAAATAATTTTAATCTTTTTCATTACCCACCTCATTCTTAGTATTCATAACAATATTATCAAATATTACCTGCTCTATTTGCTTGGTTATGTCTTCAATATTTTCTGAAACCACAACTTGCTTTTGCAATAAAATAAAATTTTTTTTACTGTGATTAATGTCATTTAAAATTGAATCCAAAGTATCTAGATGAGTTCTTACTGCTTGCTCAATTTTTTTATCGCTAATTTTATTTTCAATCAAATGACGAGATAAATTGACCATAAATTCATTGTTAAGATATGATAAATCTACCATTGCAACCCTTGGTATTCGCTGATCTATTATTTTATAAGTAATAATTGAAACCACTAAAGAGATTGTTAAAGTAGTTAAAATATTTATTAGCAATGGTTTTGGGATTTTATAAGAAAATTTCATAAATTAATTATTTAGATTTTTGCCATAAATTTGTGGGTATGCTTGTGAAAAATTATTTCTAATTTTTTCTTCTAATATTTTTTCTAAAGCATCTTCAAAACTTATTGGATGTTCACTATTTCTAGTTATATCAATAATTTTTCTATAATCGTTTGCATCAAATACTCTTGTGGTTTTATTTTTTGATTTATCTTCGGCAAGTACTGCCAAAGCATCTTCTAAACTATATCCTAAATTCTTTAACTTATTAATTTTTGCCCAATCATCTGCCTTTGAGGAATATAGAGACAACGAATATTTATCTAAAATTAATCTTGCTATCGCCCAACCTTTAGGTCCATAAATAACCGCTTCGGAATATTGACCTTCAACTTTTTTTAAACTTGTTAAAGCCTCTTTTAATGCAGGATCATTATCCATTGATATTTTTTTGGTAGATGCCAACATATCAATAGATTCCTTTTTTTGTGAAAGCAAAATCACCCAATCGCTATTTTCGAAGGCGGCAATGGTAGCCGGAGTTTTATAAAAATCATTAACCGATTGAGTGCCAAGAATTAGATTACCGCCATATTTTCTTGCTCTTCTTGCCAAGCCTTCAATAAAAATTGATGATCCTTCGCCGTGAAGCAAGTCCCAAGCCTCATCAATCACCAAAGTTATTTGGTGTTTTCTGTCACCAAAATACATATTTTCTGAAATTAAAAACATTAAAAACATCACTACAATTGATTGTAATTCTTTTTTATTTTTTAACTCTGCAGTTTCAAAAACCATAAAATGGTTTGATAAACTAATATTACTTTTCCCTTCAAAAAATCTTCCAAACACCCCATTCTTAGTAAAGGGCTCCATTAGGGTAGCTAAATCTCTTGCTCTTTGATCATTATGATTAATAAAATAATTCATTACTGTGGTTATTGAAGAATTGGTTTGGTTTTTTTCCCAGATTTCTGCTACAGCTTTTTCAATAAGACGATTTTGAATTTGATCTAATTTTTTGGTATCTTTCTTGGTTGGATCACCTTCACACATCTGGCAAATTATCGCTGTTATTAATCTAATTACTTCAGTTTTATATTCGGCTGATTTTTCCATAATTTCAGGATTTATAACTGAAAACGGATTGATAATAATTTCTTCTTCAGCTTTATCGCTAAATTCAATAAATTCTCCACTCTGAAGACGACAACTATTCATAAAAGATCTTCCATCATCGATAACATAAACAATTCCATTTTTTCCTCGAGTTGAAGTCACCAGATCTTGCATAAATACTGATTTTCCTGAACCCGATTTTCCTACAACTATTGCATTAAAATTGCCCTCATCATTAGCAAAAGGATCCCAAAAATAGACTTGCCCTCTCCTTCCATACAATATCATGCAAGGCGATTTCATTCCTTTCCATTCACCTTGGATTGGGGCTAAATTGGCAGCAGTCCACGATACCATGGTTTTAGTTTTACCCAATTTTTCTAAATCTTCAAAATAACCTTCTGATAAGTTAAAAGGTAAGGCACTTAAAAATGAAGGTAATTGCAAATATCTATCTCTAACTATTGTCCAACCACAAGCCTTATAAATTGATTTTAGAGTTTGTTCAGCTTCATTTATTTTATACTCAGGGGCAAACACCAATATTTGATAAATACCCTTCAATATTTTTTGCCCAGAATTTATTTTTTCATTTACAAATTGCCACTCAATAGCGGATTTTTTCATCTCTGGAATGAATCTAGCCATTTCACTATTTGACAATCTAGTGGCATTAAAATTTTTGGTTCTTGCATTATCAATTAATTTTTCCGAAAACCTAGGTAATGTAATCGAAAAGAAGGTTAAAAATGGATATTCCATTCTTCGAAGATCTTGGAAAAAATCTCCGATTAAATCCCGATTCTGATATTGAGCCCACTTAACAGGAAAATTCTTAACTGAAAATGCCCTAACTGAAATTTTTTTCTCTTCACAATCTTGATATAAGGTAATATTATCTTTAAAATGTCCTAAGCTATTTTCTCTATCAACAATCTGCTGATTAATATTTTGAAGAGGATCGTAAATATTTTGGCTTTGCCAAGCGTTTAAATCGAAATTTATAATTTCATCTAAAAAATTTATTAATTCTTGAGGTTTATATATGAAACAATCAATGCCAGCAGTCGTTAATGCCGTTTTCAATTTATCTCTAAAACCAGATAATTCTTTAGAAATTATTATTAAATCATCACTACTTTTTTTAGTTTTTAATAAATTTAATATTGATTGACCTTTATCATTATTAACGGTTATCGATACTGCTATAATTAATCTAAAATTCTTTAAAGTATAAAAACTTGAATCAAAAATTGATTGATGATTAGCTTTAGAAAAATATTTTATTCGCTCTTCGGCAAGTTTTTTATAAACTCCGCCCTGCTCTTTACGATATTTTTGCCAAGAGTCAAAAAAAGGTCCAATTTTTGGCGAACTCCAATTTATAAATTGAATTGTGCTACCCTCTAAGATTCCATCAGTAAAAATACCTGATAAAGATTCAATCACTCCATCATTAGCTCCCACAATTGGATTACCTTCTAAAATAAAACCAATTGAATTGTTATTAATAAAAACCTGTGACTCTTCATCATACCATTGATATGGCAAAAATGATGATATTTGCTCAAAATTAAATTGCGGTTTTTTATTGTTTTGTGAAAAATTTTTTCCACCCAAATTATCATTGATAAATTCATAAATTTTTTTTAAATCAATCATTTTGCCCCACCCATTTTGCTTGTTCATCAACTACATAGATTATTTTCTGTGAATGCTGATTTCCATCACTATCGATAAAAGGGGCAAACCATACTCTACCAATCTTCTCCTCGGTTCTAAGCAAAGGTTTAGAATCAGGAATTTGCTCCTCTTTATTAGTTTTATTTTTATTTACATTTTCAGTCTTTGAAGTGGTTAGTTTAATGTTGATTTTGCTTGGAATTTCTGAAAATTGATTGTTATTATTTTCTGAAAATTTATAAGCTAAATCGGCTTTTTTTATTGATCGACAATTACCATCTCCAGCTCCTAATATTGGGCAATCCCATGAACTCTTGGTGTTGCCACAAGAAGAAATATTCAAAAGTAAAAATATTAAAATAAATTTTTTCATTAATTTTTATCCTCAAATCTTGATATAAATTTGTTGCTAATTGCAGTAGGTTTGCGATGTCTCTTGCCATTGAGATGAAAACCCTCGACAAATACAACTTCAACTTCGATTCCTGATGGAATACTCACAATTGGCTGATATTGTTCAGCTCTATTAATTAAATAATTTGAGAGACGATCACTTGCCCCACCAATCCCCTGCCCGACCCCTTTTTTAACAATATCTTCATTGCTATAACCATTTTGCAAAGTAGCACCGCTTGAAAAACTTAAAGGAGGAGCTACTCTTGAAGCCAAACCTTGTCCAAATCCGCCAACTAAACCTGCTAAAAAAGATTTTGCTAAAAAATCACCCTCTCTTGAAATTACCTGCCCCCTAACTCCCGACTTACCCTGCCCCGCTACATAACCTTTAATTGCAGTCTCATAGATTAAATTTTCATCTTTTGAGCAAGTCATATTTACCAACTTAATATAAACTTTCTCGCTTGATAAATCGCCACTCGCCGCCCCAGTTATCAAACAACCCGAAATATCAACCTTTTGCTGAATATTGTCATAAATCGATGAAAATGCAGGACTTGTTATTCTTAATAATATTGGTCTTGGATCGCTTTGCGATGAAATGCCAACTGATGCATCAACACCTGATATTATTGTTGCTGTCGCATATGCTCCTGACGGAACATATTCTTCGGCTTTAAAAAATTCTCCATCTTTTGATTCGCCTTCATTTTCCTCACCCAAGTTTAAATGAAAATTTTGAATTGTTTTGTTAACAATCCCCTGCTCTGAAGCGTTGTTAAATGGATCTTTAACATTCGAAGTATTTTTGGTTTTTATTTGATTTTTTAAATCATCTATTTCCTTGCTCTGTCCTTGAATAAGTTCATTTTGCTTTGCAATTATTTGATCATATTTTTCATCTATTTGATTTATTTGTGTTTCAATTTTTGATTTATCATTACCATAATTTTTTTGAAATTCATCATAAACTTCTAATTTATTTTCGGCATTTTCAAGCCAACGATCCTCTGCCTTCAAATTTGAATTCGGATTATGCAAAATAATTTTACTTCTTCCATTGATAATCTTGGCAAAATCACTTTCATTTTTCTTGGGTTGATTAAAAAATAAAAGAAATGCACAAAAAATTATAATTACTAATATCGATAAAATTAGTTTGAAATTTTTTTTAATTTTTTCTCTATTATTTTCTATAATCATTTTGTGGTTAGATAATTATAAATATTTCAGTTTGTTCACTTGGTAACAATTCTCTTTTGTTAATTTTAATTGCTTTAACGCCATTTTTATAAAACATTTTTTCTTCTAGATTTATAATTTGTTTGCTAGGGTTTTTGATTAGATAAATTTCACCCGTCAAGGCTATGCCTTTATAAATTTCTTGCCTTCTCATTGATAAATCTCCTAAATCAATATATTTTCCAAATTTTCTGATTTGATAATTTTCAATTTTTAAACCTTTGTTCATCGCACTCATTAACTCTAAAATTTCTTTTTCATAAGTATTTTTATGATTGATTTTATTGAGAAATGATGGATTAAACGCAATATTATCATTAGTTAGAATTATTTGCTCTGCGGGAACGGCTTTCGGATATAAAATTCCTTTATAAGTTTGATTTTGTTGGGTTAAAATAAAAATATTGATAGGCTTACTTTCATAACCATTTGCAACTCTTAAAAAAACTTCACCATTTTTTTCATCAACACTCAAATCCAATTCTTGATTATTGCTCTTAATATCTCTGATTTTGTCGTTAGCAACCTTAATTCTATTTAGATCATTTTTTGATATTACAGCACTAAATTCATCACCATCATTAACTTCTTTATTTTGCATTGCTAGGGATTGATTATTTAAGGCAACAATTAAAATCATTATTAATAACCTAATTTTCATCTCCGCCTCCTTTTTTATCATTAATTACCTCAAAAAAATCAATGATCATCGGCATATCGCCACTAAACTCATAGGATATTTGATATATTTTCTGCTCAAATTCTACCTCTTCTTTACCAATATAGGTTGATAATTTTCCAACAATTTGAACGGTATTTTTCTTATTCTTAATATTTATCGATTGCAAAAAAAATACTGTTGATATTCTTCGATTTTCGACACTTATATTCCTTTGGCTTATTTCATTTTTCATAGTTCCATAAAAACTAGGATGGATCATTTTTAAAAGTGCTTTTGAATTATACTCTAAATTTGCAGGGCTTACATTTAACATCAAATTCGCAACATCTCTGGTTAATGCCTCCAGATATCCAGCTGACATTTTATGATTTTTAATTGATATTTCTTCGTTTATCGAATTTGGAACTAAAACAATTTCTTTTTTATGCAAAAAAATTGCAAAAGATAAAAATAGATTGGCGACCATCATTACTAAAAACAAAATTCCTAAGATGTTTCTTTGATAAAGTAATATATTGGTGTTATGGATTAATGTTTCTTTATTCATTTATCCTATAAAAATTTTAATTGATGAGTCGGGCAATTTAAAATCCAAAACCTTACTTGGATAATGCCAATATATAAAAGCTCTTAAAGATGATTGTTGAGAATTTAAACTTTTAAATTTTTTCCAACCCTTAAATGTCATAATTGTTAAAACGAAAGTTAAAGTTTTTAAACCCATTATTAAACCAATCGCTATAGGTAAAATTCCCGCCATCGCTTCATCAATTGACCAGAACAGAAATTTTGCAGGATCATCTAAATGCTGAGGAATGTAAAATTTTTCATTCATAGTTATATAATTGCCGATATTCCACCAGTCACTATGCTTGGACCAACCCCCAATACCATTCCAAGCACTACTGGGACAACTAAATTTTTGATACTTCCCGTTGTTGCCGACCAAATCACTCCCCCTATTACTGACGCTAAGGCTACAAGCTTTCCACCATTTCCAGTAATTAGCCCTTCAGTTTTTGAAACAACTTCTTGCAATTCCTCGCCTCCCGTCCCTGCAAACAAAAGGTCTGGACAAAAAACTGCCACAACTGCTATGGCGACTATGAACGATTCCCCAGTAAATGTTTTCATAAATTTGTTTATTTTGTTTATTATTTGTTTATTTAGTTTATTATAAATAAACCTTTATATTATTTTCAAGATTTTTTTTTATTTTGTTTCAAATTTATAAATTTGCACAGCATTGATTAGAAGATTTTGGAATAATATTATTAAAATCTATGTTAGTTTATTTATAATAAACCTTTTTTTGGAATTAATTTCCGCAATTATAATTATTCTTAAAAATATTGGCTTTTAGTGGGGAAACATTCATAGAAATTGATTGGATTGCTTGATAAAGCCTGTTTAATTGGCAACATCATTACTATTTGCCAATAAATTTATTACACAAAACCTCTAAATAACCAATTATTAACCCGCTTTCTCAAGAAATATAAGTGATAAGTGGATTATACCATTTCCACTAATAAATGAACTGATTAGGTATTTATAAATTAAGCTTCATCTTTTTGGCTAAAAATCTCCAAAAAGCCTCAGCTGTATAGGTATACAGCTTCATTTTTTAAAGATTTTTATCTCAAAAATATCTTGCTTAATTTATCATTTATTAAGTGGAAATGGTATTAGATCCTTCAAATTTACTGATATTATAGGGAATCATTCATAGCAATAGTGGGGAATCATTCATAACTCAACAACCTTCACCCTGCCCTTATGGCAATTCAAGCCTTGATTTAACTGGATTAAGACTGGTTTTAAAAATTAATTATTATAGCGAGGAATCATTCATAGCTATAGCGAGGAATCATTCATAAATATCATAAGGAATCATTCATAATTTTAGTGGGGAATTATTCATAGATTTACTAAGGAATCGTTCATAATTATGAATGATTTCAAACTTGAAAATATTGGCTCCACAGGAAAAAAATAATCTATTAATCCTTTATACCCCTTTAATATCCCTAATTATCCTTATTTATTCAATACATATATGTATAATTTTTTTTATAAGATATTTATGTAATTACTATTTTAAATTTTATATAAGATATTCAATATATTAAAATAAATATATTTATAAACTTTAAAACATTAATAAAGTATGATACTAATTTATATGATAAATATTTGAAATAATATAAAAAGGTTAAAACACAATTATATTTAATCTATGTTATTAATATAAAAACATAACATAATGTTAAATCACATACAAAACATAAAACACAATTTAAACATATATATTTTAGAAAATTAGTTAATGTTATAAAATTAGTCTATGATATTACATTTTTAAATTATGTAAAAAAAATATTGATTATTAATTTTAAAATACATATAAATTACAAAAATTATAAAACATATGATTCTTTTATATATGTTTTAAATGTTAAAACCATTTTATATTTAATTTATGGCAAAAAAAGATAGTGGAAAAAAGATTACAGTTTACACCTTAAAAGGAGGGGAGGGTAAAACAACAATAGCCTGTGCTATAGCATTAGAGGGAGATTGGGCTATTATAACAAATGACGTTCACTCAGATTTAACTTCGGCACTAAAGGAAGAGAGTTATTTAGTTTTAGACCCTCATCACCCCTTACCAACCAAAGAGGATTTATTTGGGGCTAATATAATTTTTGATCCGGGTGGATTTTTAGATGAGCGAATGATAGATGCCATTAAAATGAGCGATTATGTAATTATTCCTGTTACAGAATTTGGCAAAAAATTAAACACCGAAAGATTTATGGCTTCAGTTTTTGAAATTGAACAATATAACAAAAATATAATTATCGTTTTAAATAAAATTACTGACGATACTGCAAAAATTGCTAAAGAGGAGCTTAAAAAACAAAAATATAACTATCCTGTTTTTGAAATGAAAAAAAATGAAGCTTTTGAAATTATGTTAAATGAAGGAATTCCAATTTCGCAGATTGTTAAAAGGGGAGGGTTGTTTAAGAGATGGTTCTCTCAAGTTGACAATCAATTACAAAATTTAATTAATTATATTAACAAATAAACTCGGAGTCACTATGGCAAAAAAAATAGATTTAACAAAATTTAAAAAACCTACTAATTCATATTTACAAAAAAGTCCGGAAAATATTGTTCAAAACTCAGTAAGTTCATCAACAACTTCTGAAAAAAAAATAAACAATAAAGCTAGTAAAAAAGAAAAATCTGAAAAAAAAGGGCGACCTTTGACAGGATCTGAGCCTTTAAATTGTGTTGTTTCCTTAAACTTTAGTGAAAGCGAAGTTCAAAAAATTAAAAATAAAGCGGGTATGGTTCCAATGACAAAATATCTAAGAGCAATTTTATTTGAAGCAAAAGTTATTTAATTAATATCTATAATAATATTTTTAAATTATAGATATGATATAAAGGATATAACATATAAAAATGAGCCAAAATAATAAATTAGAAAAATACAACGATAAATCAGTTCAACTTAATATGTTTGAATTGCTTGACCCATCTCTGAAAGACTATTCAAATAGTATTGAATTATATGATACTATGCCAAAATATCACATCGGTGGGGTTGAAAGAGAAAAGGGTAAAAAGGTGGAATCATTACCAATTTTAACCAGAGAATTTATTCATCGTTCCAAACACTACAAAATTGATATTGCTCCTGCGGCAATTTTTGATAAAAAATCAGGCAAAACAATATATTATTATGCTTCACAGCGAGAGGAATTGGTTGAAGATGCTTTAAGAAAAATTGCCACGAAAGGAAGAGTTCGGGAATTTGTTGATAAAAATGAAGTTAAGGTTGGGGTTATTTTTAGTTACTATGAAGTGCAACAAGAGCTTGAAAAAATGGGGCACGGTTATTCAATTGCAGAAATTAAAATAGCTATTGAAATTTTATCGAAAGCTGTAATCGAAGTGACCTCAAAAGATGATGAAATATCGATAACAAACAATTTTTTTACATCGGTTGGCAAGGAAACCCATGAAATGAATGGCAAGGAGAGGGTTGTGGTAATATTCCATTCACTTGTAAGTAAATCAATTAATTCTGGAAATTATCGTCTTTTTAATTACGACAAACATATGCGATTGAAAATGCAATTGTCGAGATGGCTTCATAAAAGAATTTCTCATATGTTTTTACAAGCTACAATCACTAATCCTTATGAAATAAAATTATCAACAATAGTTAGAGATTCTGGAATGAAAGAATATAAAACTATTTCGGAAAGAGCCCGTCAGGTTGAAAAATCTCTTAATGAATTGATGAAATCTGAAATAAATGTTATTTCTAAATGGGAAAAAAATATTGAAAGTGAAAAAAATAAAATTCTTGATGTTAAATATTCATTGTTTATGAGTGAAAGCTTTGTTTTTGATACAAAGAAAGCAAATCGTCTCACCAATCAGCGCTTAGAAAATGAAATCGAGGGAACAAGTTTTAATATCGATGAACTTAGAAGTGAAATTGAAAAGCCAATTTATGGACTTACCAAAACCATAGTCAACAGCACTTTAAATAAGATAAAAAATAAAAAGGATTATGATGATGTTATCGATGCTTTAGAAGCCGTTAGAGAGTATATAGAGAGCAAGAGCCAGCAAAAAGAAGAAATTATTAATATTGCTATTTCAAAAACAGCATTAAGGGAGAATTGGAAGCCAAAAAGTAGGTTTAAACAAAAAGATTTATTTGAGCAGCAAGAAAAAAATAACCTTGCAAAAGAAGATATTGAAAAAAATAAAAAAGACAAAAACGAAAACTACCAAAAATTAAAAAAAAATCCTGATGTTATAAAATTATTTGAACATATAAAAAATAAGTTTGCGGGAGACGATTGGAATAAATGGTTAAATAATCTTGATATAGAATCCTTATCCAATGATGCAATAATATTCAGTGTTGCTGAAAAATTTTATCGTGATTGGATTATAAAATATTTTATAGAAAATAATAAATTATTAGAAGAAATAATTGAAGTTATTCCAGCAATAAAATCAGTGAAAGTTATTTATAAAGATAAAGATTAGGGGTAATTAAAATTATGTTGGTTTTGGAAAATTTAAATATTGATAAAACTTCATGTACTTTTTTTAATAATAATTTTAAATGGGATAATATTCCTCAATTTTCAGTTATTGGTGGGATTAACGGAAGTGGTAAAACAAAATTATTAGATAATATATTTCGTCTTTTAGAAAGAAATAATAAAAAAGAAAAGTGTTTTTATATTAAAAATGATCATAAATCGATTAATATTTCGGAATTTAATTTATCTGGAATTCAAGAAAATAATAAGAATATAATTTCTACTGTTAAAAGTATTAAAGAAACCATAAAAACAGATAATAATCAAAGAATTAGAATTCGAAATCAATCACCTCAATTTAAATATGTCGAGGCTCTAGAGGAAAAGTATCTTAGAGAAATAACGCAAATTTCAGATGAAGAAATTGAGAATTTTTTTTATTTAAAAATTGATCAAGACATAAATAATTTAAAAATAGCAGATATAATTATCAGATATAGGGAACTAAAACAAAAAATTGAGCTAGAAACGGTTTACAAGGATATTTCTCTTGAGGAAAGAAAAGAATATATAAATAAAAAATTGATTGAAATATTTGGAACAGAAAAAGATCCTTCGGAAGAAATAAATGAGTTATTTCGAATTTATGGATTCGGTTATGCTTTAAATTTTGAAAAAGGAAGAATTTTTTTTAAAAATTTAAACAATGATGAATTGGGGCATATGCCATTTTCTTCTGGAGAAAGTATCATATTGGAAGTAATTTTATGGGGATATTCAATAGCCGAAAACCTTAAAAATAATTCATATAATAAATTATTATTAATTGATGAATTTGATGCTCATTTAAATCCAGCTTTATCCAAAATATTTATTGAAATAGTAAAATCTAAGCTTGTAAGGGATTTAGCTATGCAAGTAATAATGACATCTCATAGTCCATCAACTTTTGCATATTGCGATGATGGTGAAACATTTTGGATTGAAAATAAAATTATAAAATCTAGGAAAAAAGGGGAGATAATAGAATTATTAACTCCAGGTATTTTAACATTTCAACAAGATAAATTATTGTTATTAACTGATAAACCCTATATAATAATTACAGAAGGAGCAACAGATATTGATCATTTTAAAATTGCTTCTAAAAAACTAGGTTTGGATAATAAAATTTTAAATAAATTTGAATTTATAAAGGCATCAGGTGATAGAGGTAAAGATTGGTTTGATATCTTAGGTAATAGTTCCAAAAAAATTATAACTATATTTGATTATGATAAACAGGGTATAACCGCTCACAATAAAATTATCCAAAGCAATGGTTCTAATTCAATAGAAAAAAATGACAATAATCAATTAATACATTTTGTAGATAAGAAACAAAAAAATTATTCTATTCTGATTCCAAGAAACTTTGATGACTATTATTGTAATTCTATTTATGGACATCATCCTATTGAGCTTCTCTATGATAAAGAATCATTATTGAAATTTAATAGAAATGCTTTAAAAAATTTGGATTTAAAAATTAAAAATGTTCTCAATGGAAGATTTTATTGGAATATAGATCCTAGTAAAATTATTGAAGAAAATAATTTTTATGAGTTAGTTTTAGATTTGCCTGAGAAAGAAGAATTTGTTAATTATATAAGGGACAACTCAGATGCAATAAATTTTGAAAGATTCAGGAATATTTTAGATTTTTTAATTGAAATATAGTAAATTATTTCAACAACACCGGGAATCACCACCACACAAACCCATGTGTGTGCCATATTCACAGCCATAGTTTGGCTATGGGGTTTTTGTATTCTGACACATTCCCGATAAAATATATTTTATTTATTTATTAAACAATGTCAATAAGTTTATTCAAATATTTATTTTTTATTTGGAAACATATGAATAATTTTGTTGTTTTTTTTCCTAGATTTGACTGGTTTGGAAGGTAAAAGAATACAATATTTAACTCCATCTTCTTCATCAATAATTTTGATAATTCCCTGATTTTCTTCAATCAAAGAAGTTGTTTCTTCGATTGTGCACGAGTTTTTCAAGATTGATTGACGAAATTCTTCGTTGCCCATCCCATAATCCCTTATTATGATGCTTATATATTCATATCCTTTTATTTCACAAAAATTATTTGATAATTCGACTTTATCATTTTTGTTACAAAAAATAAAACTTCGCGACAAAATATTTTCAATAATTTTAATAAAATCGGCTTGGCTTATGTTAATAATATCAAGATTGGAAATTTTATTAATAATGATAATATCTCGGGGAGATATTTCGGGATAAAGCATATCAAGACACTTTTGTATAGTATCACTAGGATTAAAATCTGTTGTGTTTAAGTGTTGTTTTTGAAATTCATCTCTTATTTCAAAAGCCAAATGGAGTTTAGAGTTTTGATCCTGAAGTTGTTGCTTACTTTTTTGAAGTTCTAAATTGCTATTTGCTAGATCACAACGATATTCATTAACCTTTAATAATGCCTCGTATAGTTTTTTAATCTCTGTAAATGGGTGTTTTATATCTTTGGTAAAATCATTAATATTTTCATTTTTTAAAATGGCGTTGGTTAAATTAAAAAGGTTGTTAATCGGAAC
>Ga0172372_10002217_pt1 | contig 29752 bp, 25 predicted proteins | sample LakKiv5m_2_FD_114544 | JGI IMG/M metagenome (GOLD analysis project Ga0172372, IMG submission 114544) | Freshwater microbial communities from Kabuno Bay, South-Kivu, Congo - kab_092012_9.5m | ecosystem: Environmental > Aquatic > Freshwater > Lake | place: Democratic Republic of the Congo...
CTTTGCTGTTTTTTTTAACAGCGAAGGTTTTAGGTTGAGTTCCCCTCTTTTAGACCTTCGAGGTCTGGGAGACCTCAAAGGTCGGGCCCAACCTTTGCTGTTTTTTTTTAACAGCGAAGGTTTTAGGTTGAATTCCCCTCTTTTAGATCTTCGAGGTCTGGGAGACCTCAAAGGTTTAGATTTAGACCTTCGAGGTCTAAAAGACCTCAAAGGTCGCCGACAAATTCTTATCTTTGTGAGCTTAGAAGCCAACGATTCCCATGACCAAAGAAGTTCGCGTACGATTTGCCCCTTCCCCCACGGGAGCACTCCATATCGGCGGGCTGCGCACTGCCCTCTACAATTACCTGTTTGCCAAAAAAATGGGAGGAAAGTTTCTCCTACGCATCGAAGATACTGACCAAACGCGCTTTGTACCTGGCGCCGAAGAATACATTCAAGAAGCCCTAGACTGGATGGGAATCTCCCCAGACGAAAGCCCCTGGAAGCCAGGCAGCGTAGGTCCCTACCGCCAATCGGAGCGTAAGGCAAGTTACATGCAGTATGCCCTGGACCTCGTAGAAAAAGGCCACGCCTACTATGCCTTTGATACTTCCGAGGAACTCGAGGCCATGCGGGAGCGACTCACCGCCGCCCGCGTACTACAGCCTCAGTACAACAGCATCACCCGAACTCAAATGAAAAACTCCCTCACGCTCTCCGCAGAAGAGGTGAAGGAACGCTTGGCCTCGGGAGATCCCTACGTCATCCGCGCCAAACTACCCCTCAAAGAGGAGGTACGTCTCCACGACCTGATCCGGGGTTGGGTTATGGTGCACTCGAGCACACTTGACGACAAGGTCCTGATGAAGTCGGACGGCATGCCCACCTACCACCTGGCCAACATTGTGGATGACCACCTGATGGGCATCACCCACGTGATCCGTGGGGAAGAATGGCTCCCCTCTGCCCCCCTACATGTACTATTGTACCGATTTTTCGGATGGGAGGATACCATGCCCCAGTTTGCCCACCTGCCCCTGCTCCTGAAGCCGGACGGCAATGGCAAGCTCTCCAAGCGCGATGGCGACAAACTGGGATTCCCAGTATTTCCACTCAATTGGGTCGATCCTTTTACAGGAGAAAAGTCAAGTGGATTCAGAGAAAATGGCTACCTCCCAGAAGCCCTTCTCAACTTCCTAGCTTTCCTTGGCTGGAATCCAGGGGATGAGCGCGAAATTTTCTCCGTGGACGAACTCGGAGAAGCCTTCTCCATCGAGCGCATTGGCAAGTCGGGAACGAAGTTTGACATTGCCAAAGCGAAGTGGTTCAACGAGCATTACTTGCGTAGCAGCGCTCAAGAGGACTTGATTGCCTACCTACAGCAGGATGCAAAAGCAGCAGGCACTACGCTTTCCCAAGAAAAAGCAGGAGCTATCGTCTCCCTGCTTCGAGATCGGGTCACCTTCCCTGGAGACTTCTGGAGAGATAGCCAGTTTATCAGCCATGCACCTATTGAATTTGATACTGAAGTAGCGGCTAAAAAATGGAATGCCGATGCCGCCAACTTGCTCCAAGCCTATGCCAAGGCACTGGAATCTGGAGTAGCCGCTCCCTTTGATGGGACGACAGCCAAGGCGCTCTTGGAAAGTACGGCCGAAGCAAATGGCATCAAATTGGGTAAGGTCATGCAGGCTGTTCGCCTCGCGGTCACTGGCCTCGGCGCTGGACCAGACCTCATGGAAGTTTTTGCAATCTTAGGTCCGCAAGAGGTAGCCAAACGGATTCGGTTTGCGTTAGATACGCTAGCAATCGTAGACTGAGATGACCAAAAAGAAGAAAAAAGAAGAGCAGCCCCGCGTACACGAGGAATTGAAAGGATTCAAAATGGAGATCAATTCCTTCGGGGAGATCTCTTCCAGCCTTCCCATCGAGGCAATCAATGACTTCCTCAATAAAAACGTGGAGGATAAAAAACTCAAAGAGCGAGAGGATCTGACACAGGATTAAACCCTACAAACCTACAAAAGCTTCTTTAAACGAGGCTTTTGTGGTTTTTGGCGATTCCATTTTTTTAAGTTCAACAGCAAAACCACATGGTACACCAAAAAGAATTTCCAACAAGTGGTCATCCCTCAAGAAGTATGGGGAGGCAAACTCAGCGCTTCTTACTAAACCTATCCTGGATTTTCTTCCTTCTATATTTTCTTGCCACTTCTACACAGGCCCAAACTGGTCGCCTCAGCGGAACGATTGTCTCAACTGCGACTGAGGCTCCAATTTCGGAGGCCCATGTGTTTATCCCGAACACTACCTTTCAGGCTTTCTCAGATGGGGATGGCAACTTTCTCCTAGCCAACTTGCCGGAAGGCACTTGGGAGCTGCAGGTTCGAGGACCAGGTTGGGAGAAGTTTAGCCAAGAGATTCAAGTCAAAGCAGGAGTTCCTCTTCGCCTGTCGATTCATCTCAACAAGCAGGATAATTCTGGTTTCACGGCTTCTGATTTGTCTAAATCCAAAATCACAAAGCTTATAGAAGCGGTGAAGGAAGCCTTTGTAGGAAAGGGACTGGCAGGAGAGCAAATACGAGTATTAAATGCAGATAAACTGATTTTTGAGGAACAACAGGATAAATCCTACCGTGTTCAGGCAGCTGGACCCTTGTTTTTTTCCAATCCGGAAACGGGTTACTTGGTCTCCGTGTATTTTGAACCCTTTACCTTAGAAACCTCCAGCCCCCAACAGCTGACCTACGTGTATTTTGAGTTGCCAAAAGAGGAAAGTTTGGAAGAAGGGAGAAGGGCAGCTCGTTTAAAGGCATATCGGTCTAGCCCTACCTATTTCATAGCACAGTTGATGGAAGGAAAAACAACAGATTTTTCCACTCCAGCAGATCCAGAAGTGGCATTTACTTCCCAACCGGGAGTTTACCAGCTGTCCTTTACCAAACCATTGAGGGTGAGTTTGATGGATGGCTCACAAGGGACTCTCGACTACAGCGGGGAGAAGCTACTCGTCCACCTAAACGGCAGCCCAGTAGTAGCTGACCAGTTGACGGTTGGAGGGATATTTTCGAACCAAAATCCCATTTTTGGGGTACCCTCCAATTTCAATGCGGATCGGTTGACCAAACTGGCCAACCTTGAAAAGAATGAGCGGGTGATGCAAGAACGCATCTATTTGCACACGGATAGGAAGCATTACTGGCCTGCAGAAAACATCTATTTCAAAGCCTACCTCTCCTATGGAAGTCCCTTGATGGCGGAGGAGCTAAGTAAGGTACTGCATCTGGAACTGATTGATTCCACTAGCTACGAGTGGATCCATCAGGTCGTGGAAATCAAAAATGGGGTAGCTCAGGGATACCTAGCCCTTCCAGATCTGGCCGAAACGGGCAATTTTTACCTGCGCGCCTATACCGCTTGGGGCCTTAATTACGAACAAGAAGAATTTATTTTGCCTATCCAAATTTTATCCCACCAGTTTCAGCCTGTCTCTTTTCCGATTGCATCAGGTTCTAAAAACATCGGTGTGTTTACGGATAAGCAAAGCTACGGAGCAGGGGAAAAAGTCAGGCTCAACATCATGGCCGTAGATGGGGAGGGGAAACCCTTAAAATCTAACTTTTCTGTTTCGGTACTAGACGGCAACCAGGCGGTGCATGTGCCTGATTTCAAGGGGATGGAAGCACTTTTGGAGTCATCCAAACGGAAACCCACAGTGCCGGAGTATCCTGTGGAAAAGGGCTTTGAGCTAGCAGGTAAACTCCTTAATGAAAATGGGGTGCCTATTCAAGGATCCATCAAGGCCTTTATCAACGGATACGAAGATGTGCGTACGCTTAAGTCAGCGAAAGACGGGACCTTTAACTTTCCGGCGACCAATTTTTCCGGCGACTTTGAGGTGTCGTTACAGGCAACCGACCAATATGCCAGGCCGATTCGAGTGATTCAATTGAATGTTAAATCCTACCCTAGTACAAGTGATTTGAGCTCCATTGCCTTTCCAAAGGTCGTGCCAAGGGGTACCCAGGGCGATGCCTCCTACCGACCCATCCTACCGCTTCAAAAAGGAGAAATCATGCTGGCGGAGGCTGTGGTAGAAGAAAAAAAGGAAAATTCCATTGGTCCGATGATTTATGGAAAACCGGATAAAGTAGTGGAGACCGAGGGAATGAACTTGGTAGGGACTACTCTTCAATTTATTTATGCCCTATCCGCTCAGGTGGCAGGCTTGAGGATTGTCGGCACTCCTCCTAATGTTCGAGTGTCCTTCAGAGGGGGCGAACCCCTAGTACTAATCAATGGGGTGCCCGCAAATGGATCTTCAGGTACGTTACTTGGAGGTGGAGGAGGAGGCCGAACGTTTTACGAGGTGCTGGATGGGGTCAATATCTTCAACATCGAGCGGGTCGAGGTCATTCGGCGTTTGGTGCCCATGTATGGAGACTTGGGCCGAAATGGGGTGATATCCATCATTCTCAAATCTGGGGAGCAACTCCAAAAAGAGGGAAATAACTTCACCCTGCTGAAGCTGCAGGGATTTGCGCCAAGTTTGTCTTTTGAAGTCACCGAATCCAGTAGAAAGTTTTATCCCTTCTTAAATCCCTTCCGACCGACCCTGTATTGGAATCCTAGCCTTACCAATGATGGGTCACGGCTTTCTATACCCATTGAATTTTTGCTCAACGAAAAATCAGGGCCAATTTTAGTAGAAGTCCGTGGGATTACGGAACTTGGAGAGCCTATTTATGGGACCTTTCTACTGAATGAACCCCTGACTAGGCTCCCGTTGGAAAATTAGCATAACTCCTTCTTCTACTTCTACTTCTGTGAAAAATACCTGCCTACTTGCATTCTTTCTACTTTGCTCCGCACTCGCTGTAGCGCAAACTGCCACGCTTATAGGTACGGTAAAAGACGCGGAAACTGGAGAGGCCCTCCCTTTTTGTTCGGTATTTATCAACAACACGACCGTATCCACTGCAACTGACATGCAGGGCAACTATATCCTCTCAGGGATAGAAGCTGGGACGGTAGAGATTGGTTTTTCTTTTTTGGGCTATATCGCCCAAACACGCAAAATTACGCTAAAACCTGGGGGTACATTTACCCTCAACCTCAACTTAGTGCCTCTAGAACAAGAGCTTACCGAACAGGAAGTAAAGGCATCTCGCGATAAAAACTGGGAGCGTGACCTCCGCAAATTCCAAAGTCTTTTTTTAGGCATAGACGAAGCTGCTGCGCAAACCAGCATCCTCAATCCTTGGGTTATCGATTTCCCCATCTCTACCGAAAAAGGAACCTTTCTCGCTCGAGCGGAGCAGCCGATTGAAATCGAAAACCGCTACCTAGGCTATAAAATCACGTTCAACCTAACCGAGTTTCTGGATGCGCCTACCAACTACCGCATCGTAGGGGCCGCTCGATTTGAATTTCTACCTCCCGACTCGGATGCGCAGCAAGCCCTTTGGGAGAAAAACCGAGCAACAATTTACCAACGCTCTCCGATGAACCTCTTTCGGGCAATAACCAAAGGCACCTACGAACGGGAAGGATTCTATCTTTATGGAGACAAGGCCGGGGGCTCTGCCAGCATGAATATCCGTACCGATATTTTTGCAAATGAACTGGGAAAGTCAGTCGTGCCATACACCGCTGATCCCCTCGTCATTCCAGGCAGCACTCCTGAGGAATATTTGCTGCAACTCAAAGGCCGCATCGAAATTCACTACCAAAAGGGCTTTGCCCAAGCCAATACGTACCGAGATGCCCCATACCCGATCTCTTGGCTGGAAGTAAAAAATTTGCAAGTACGCGTTCGGGAAAATGGTACGGTGCTCAACCCTGAAGATCTGGTTTTCTCAGGCGATATGGACCGCAAGCGAATTTCAAATTTGCTTCCCCTAGACTACGACGCGGTAAAAGCACTGTTGCTGCAGGATTTGGCTAAAACAGCCAAAAACTACCAGGAGAAGGTGTACCTCCACACCGATAAGCCCTATTACTATGCAGGAGATTCCCTCTTCTTTAAAGGATATTTTGCCTACGGCAACCCCTACCTGAGAGACAAACTAAGCAAGGTGCTCCATGTGGAAGTGATTTCCAATGCACGTGATATTCTCCTTGCGAAGAAATTCCCAATTCGCGACGGCATCGTGGTTGGAGATCTCCTACTGCCTGATTCACTAGAGGGTGAGTACTACTACCTGAGGGCCTACACCAACTGGATGCGAAATTACGGTCCCAACCAGTACTTTATGCAAGCCCTCCCTGTGCTGAATCCTTACAAACGAATCGTAGCATCGGAGATCAATGAGCAATGGACCAACAAAGGAGTTCAACTGCAGGCAGATAAATCAAATTTCGGTCCCCGGGAACAGGTAAACTTACGAATGCAGCTTACTGACGAAAAAGGGCGGCCCGCAGCAGCTACCCTTTCGGTAAGTATATGGGATGCAGAGCAGCTGGTACCTATCCGGAGGGAAGTGGATTTGATAGCAAGTCTGAAGCTCAGCCAAATCCCAGAAACGCTAGGAACGGAACGATTTTCGTATCCCATTGAAACAAGTATTTCAGTTACAGGAAAAGTAACCGATGCCAAAGGGAAAGGGGTAGGTACCGATGTAACTGCTTTTGTGAATGAATTCCAGGGCTTGATCAGTCTAACTTCCAATGCCGAAGGAGACTTTGCGATGGAGAATATGGAATTTTATGGACCGATGCGTCTAGGTTTGGTGGCTGCTGACAAAAAAGGTCGGCCACTGAATGTCCAACTCCAAGAGCCCCTCAAAGCCCCAGTGGTCTTACCCCAAATGCCCTATTTCCCCAAAGTCACCACGCTGGCCACTCCAGCAAAAGTTCCTGATCCTGAAGTCGCCAATCCGGAAGCAAAGGAGGAAAAAGTGCAGCAAAAAGCGATCTATGGCAACCCGGATTTTATCATTGAAGGAGAAAAGTTGACCAAGACCGGAAGTGCAACAGATTTGGTAAATAGCCTAGTAGGAAATATTCCAGGTGCCCGAGTGACCTTGGTAGGAGGTACTGGGCAACAAACGATCCGCCTTAGAGGGGGAGCGGTTTCGGCCCTTGGTTCGATGGAGCCTGTAGTCATGTTGGATGGGGTAGTTCTTGTAGGCGGAGGCATGGCCACTGCTGCAGATAACATTCGAAATATCAATGCCTTCGATATAGATCGGGTGGAGGTGGTCACCCGGATGGTGCCTATGCTCGGAGATCAAGGAAAAAATGGGGTCATTGCCGTTTACCTCAAGGATGAGATGGACGAGAATCAGGACAATCCTTTGGAAGGAAAGGGAATGATCACCTTTACCCTAGAAGGCTTTCAAGTACCGAGCGATTTTATACCACGTACTTACGGTCCTGATAGCCCAGTAGGAGCTAAAGACGATCGGCAGACCTTGTATTGGAACCCTTACTTGGTGACCAATGAAAAGGGGGAATTGGTTCTTTCCTTTTTTGCCAATGACTTAGGTGGCCCTGTAAATGTAGAGGTGCGTGGATTAACTGTGGCTGGGGAGCCTATTCAAGGGACTTTTAGGTTGAATAAAAAATAGCGAAAAAAATCGTCGACAATTGAGCGCTCACAGTCCACAGCAAATTTTCTTACCCATCAAATCTTAATACCTTTGGTAGTAGGTGCTAAAGCGGATAAACATCATCGTAAAAAAAATTGATAGGTTGGATTATGGTTAAAAAGCTGTTGGTGCTGGTTTTTCTTCTCTTGCCAGGAATTGCTTTCGCGCAGTTGAGTATTGGCATTCGAGGAGGGCTGAGTAGCAGTTCTTACAGCTACCAGGCGACTGCAGGTACCCGCGTCAAAAAAGTGGATGGAATTGCAGCTCCAACCTTCGCCCTGGTACTCGAATATTTTGACTCCAAAAATGCAGGGGTAGAGCTCAATATCCAGCAACTTACGCTCGGTTTCAAGCAAGTCAACGATGCAGGGAAGATCAATCAAACCGAGTTTAACTACCTCAAATTCCCTATCCTAGCCAGCATCTTTGCTGGACGTTCTGGGCGATTTCAAATCAAGTTTGGTCCCCACTTTGGATTCCTAAGACAGGTGGAGGACATTTCTCGGGAGTATTCGGGAGTTACCCCCAAGGAGTTACCTACCTTTGGACAGCCTGCAGATACCCCCAATAAGCGTATGTATGGACTTACAGGGGGGGCAGGAATTTCCAAGCTTTTTGGCAAATCTACCCTATCTGCTGAGGCACGCTTTGGCTATGACTTTACGAATCCAGAGTCTCAGGATCGTGTTTTTGAGATGAGTTCCACCAACCTTGAGTTTACGGTAGCCTACCTATTTCGTGTCAAGGAACGCAAGCAGAAAAGTCCTTAACCAAGCGTTTGGCAAGCTAGCTTGGAGTCAATACCTTTATAGTTAATTCTTTTCGATGTAACCATGAAAATCCAGGTGATCAATGGCCCAAATCTCAACTTGCTTGGCAAGCGAGAGCCAGAAATATACGGTAGTGAATCCTTTGAAGGCTTTTTCAGTCAGCTCCAGGCCAAGTATCCTGAGGTCCAGCTTTCCTACTTCCAAAGTAATGTAGAAGGGGAGCTGATCAACAAAATTCAGGAGGTGGGTTTTTCCGTAGATGGCATTATTTTGAATGCTGGCGGCTATACGCATACCTCTGTTGCCCTATCCGATGCAGTGGCCGCAGTTACCACGCCTACGGTGGAGGTGCACATCTCCAATTTGTACAAGCGCGAAGAGTTTCGCCACAAGAGCATTCTTTCCAAATCCTGTGTGGGAATGATTGCTGGCCTAGGTTTAACAGGCTATGCCTTGGCAATTCAGTATTTTCTAATCAACCCTTCCCGATGATCACCTTCGCCCCAGGACCTTCCAAAGTATACGATGCACTACCCGCCTACTTACAGGATGCGTATGTCCATGGGATATTGAGTGCCAACCACCGCAGTGCAGTGTTTATGAATTTGTATCGGGATACCGAACAGCTTTTTCGGGAGAAGTTGCAGGTTCCAGCTGACTTCACCTTGCTATTCACTTCTTCGGCGACAGAAAGCTGGGAGATCATTTCCCAATCCTTGGTAGAGCAGTCCAGCTACCACTTGTATTCGAGTTCTTTTGGTAAAAAATGGTTGGAATATGCCCAGCACATTCTTCCTGCTACCCAAGGGCACAAGCTTGCTGCCAATGAATCCATTCCTGTGGATCAACTGCAAATCGGTCCTGAGGTTGACTTGATTGCGGTGACGCAAAACGAAACAGCCAATGCCTCACAGGTGCCTATGTCCGTGCTCAGGGAACTGGCAGCCCGCTATCCAGACAAGATGATTGCCGTGGACACTACCTCTTCCATGGGGGGGATTGCCCTAGATTTTTCGTTGGCAGATGTATGGTATGCATCGGTACAGAAATGCTTTGGCTTGCCGGCAGGACTAGGTATACTCCTGCTTTCTGGCAAAGCCAAGGGAAAAGTAGCTCGAAAAGGAGAGCGAGGGAGATACAATAGCCTCAGCTTTATGCTCGAAAATGCAGCCAGCTACCAAACTCACTACACGCCCAATGTGTTGGGGATTTACCTCCTGTCTCGGGTTTTACAAGACATGGAGCCTATCGCTCAGGTAGATGCGCGGTTGCGAGAGCGCATGGCTAGTTTGGAAAAAGTGGTGGCGAAGTCTTCAACTTTTGACTTGCTTGTAGACAATGCCGCCACTCGAAGTACTACTGTGCTTGCGGTTTCGGGAAAGGAAGAAGCGATTGCAACGGTCAAAAAGGCTGCTGAAAAAGGAGGCATGCAGCTCGGTGGAGGCTATGGTCCACTCAAAGCAAGTAGTTTTCGGATTGCCAACTTTCCAGCGATCACGGATGGTGAGTTTATGCACTTGGTAGACTTCTTGAAAAGTTACGAAGCCCTTTAAAATCACTGAACAAAAAAAGTCCCACAGGCTTGACTTTTTTTGTGTGCGAACCTAATGTTTATTCCTTTTCGGTAGGGATAGCATTCGTATCGACACCATCCAAAACCTCCCCTTCCTTACTAGCTATGACAGCGGCTACCACTACGTCACCAGTGATGTTGACTACCGTTCTAAACATGTCCAAAATTCGATCTGGAGCCATGATCAGGGCAATGCCAGCTGCTGGGATACTTATGGCTTCGAGGACGACGATAAGCATAATGAGACCTGCTCCTGGTACGCCTGCAGATCCTACTGCAGCCAAAGTGGAGGTCAATACAATCATCACTTGCTGGCCAAAGGTAAGTTCCATCCCTAGCGCCTGGGCTATAAATACGGCCGCCACACTTTGGTACAAACTAGTACCATTCATGTTGACTGTGGCTCCAAGAGGAAGAACAAAGCTGGAGATGTTTTCAGAAACGCCCAGCTCCTCTTCTGTGATCTTCATGGTTACTGGAAGCGTAGCGTTACTGGAGCTTGTAGAAAATGCGAGTAACTGTGCAGGGCGGATGGCTTTGAAAAAGTGGCCTACCGGAACCTTGGTCATAAACTTGAGCAAGAGTGGGAACATGACAAGCATGACTGTAAAAAGGCCGGCCAATACGATCAAGCTGTATTTGAGCAAAGCCAAAAGTAGGGTGAGGGCGGAATCGGGATCATCACCAGCAATCTCCACAATCAAGGAAGCCATCAAGGCAAATACACCATAGGGTGCAAGGACCATGATGTAATTGACAATTTGGGTAATCACCTCGTTGAATCCGTCAAAGAAGGCCATGACAGGTTCGGCTTTTGACCTAGGAATTTGAAGTAGGGCAATGCCGGCAAGTATGGCAAAGAATACGACCTGTAGCATGGCCGTATTGTTCGTGGTGGCCAAAAAGAAGTTCTGAGGCACCATATCTACTAATGGCTGTAGCGGGCTCTGGTCTTGAAGTTGTGCAGCAGATTCGGCACGCTTGCCAGCATCCCCTTCATACAAGGCCATGAGGTTTTCTCGAGTAGAATCAGGAAGCGCTGCTCCAGGTTGAAACAAGTTGACTAAGCCAAGTCCTATACTGATGGAAATGATTGTGGTGATTAGAAAAAGAAATAGCGTCCTGCCACCAATTCTACTCAATTTGGAAATATCACCCAAGTTGGATACGCCGATGATCAAGGAGGCCAACACCAGTGGCATGGCAATCATCTTGAGTCCATTGATGAAGATGGTGCCTATGGGCTTGATGTAATCCAAGGTGATCCACTTGGGCATTCCGGTCTTGATGGAGACGATGCTAAAGATCAGACCAAGAACAAGGCCGATGATAATTTGCGTGTGTAAGGTTAATTTTTTCAAAAGTTCTTTGGGTTAAAGGGCTTCAAGTTTATTGGTTTTGGATAGGAGAAGGTAGTCAGCAAGTACTAGTGCCGCCATTGCTTCTACAATGGGCACGGCTCTTGGGACCACACAGGGATCATGACGGCCTTTGCCGCTGACGGTAACCGATTCTCCGGCGGTATTGACTGAGGATTGGTCTTGCATCAAGGTAGCTACTGGCTTGAAGGCCACACGAAAGTAGATGTCCTCCCCGTTGCTAATCCCGCCTTGAATTCCTCCTGAATGATTGGTAAGCGTGTGGATTTTTCCGTTTTGTTGGACAAAGGCATCGTTGTGCTGGGAGCCGCGAAGGGTGACCCCTTCAAAGCCACTTCCATATTCAAAGCCTTTGACGGCATTGATGCTCAACATCGCTTTACCAAGTTCGGCATGGAGTCGGTCAAATACAGGCTCACCTAATCCTGGAGGGCAATTTTTGATTACACAGAAGACGGTGCCGCCAATGGTGTCGCGGTCCTTTCGTACTTGATCGATGTGTTTGATCATTACTTCCGCCAATTCGGGATCTGGACAGCGTACGATATTGTCTTCAGCCAAATCCAAGTTGAGTGCGGTATAGGATTTTTCAAGCCGAATTTCTCCTACTTGGGAGACATAGGCTTGGATGGCAATTCCTTTGGTTGCTAGTAGCTGCTTTGCAATGGCGCCGCCGGCTACTCGAGCGGCAGTTTCTCGAGCACTGGATCTGCCTCCTCCTCGATGGTCACGGTGTCCATATTTTTCAAAGTAAGTATAATCCGCGTGAGAAGGGCGAAAAGCATCTGCTATGTGTGCGTAGTCTTTACTTTTCTGATCTTCATTGGGAATAAGGATGCCAATTGGCGTACCAGTGGTTTTTCCTTCAAACACACCAGAGAGCAATTCGATTTCGTCCTCCTCTTTGCGTTGGGTGGTGATTTTGGATTGGCCGGGCTTACGGCGCTGCATTTCTGCCCGTATTTTTTCCAAATCCAGGGCCAAGCCTGCTGGACAACCCTCTAGGATTGCACCTAGGGCTTTTCCATGGGACTCTCCAAAGGTGGTGAGTCTAAAAAGCTTGCCAAATGTATTGCCCATTATTTTTTTCGGATGATGATTACTGCCAAGACCATGAGAGCGCCCAGGAGTAAAATATTGATTGCGTTGGTAAAATAGTACTTATATCGCTGGTTTAAAAATTGGTTGCTTTCAGTGGCGATTTTATCATAGATTCCTCCGAGGCGTTGACCAGCCAAGGCTTCATTAATTTTGGATTCTCCGCTAACGCGAATCAGCGCTTGTGGCTTGAGTGTATCGTACACCTCACGCTCCGGATCAAAGTAGATCCAGCTGAAGTAGTTGACTAGTGGGTATTCCCCAGCTTCGTTGAGGGTTACAAAGTAGTCAAACTCTTTGATGCCTGATATTTGCCCGTAGCCGCGGTTGATCTGCTGCCGCACATTGGGATCAAATGTATTTAGATTTGCGCCAGGAAGACGCTTTGGAGCGGCGAGAGAATTGATATTTCCGATTCCAGCTATACCAAAATTATAGTTAAATCCTTCCCCAGTTTTTGCTTCCATCGTAGTGATGTTTTCGCGAAGCTGGAAGATTCCTACCGGCACTTCACTTTTTAGAGGGTGCGGAGGCAAGGGCTTCACGGTGATGACCTTAGGGCTAGAGTAAAAGGTTTTGAAGTCTTCTTGCCTATTTGCGCCAAAGAGCGATGGATTCTTGGCTACCTTGTATTTTATCATTTCCCAAGGCACTCGAGGAATTTCTATTTTTCCTTCAGAGAAAGGGAAAAAGGTGCTTTCAAAAACCTTGAATTTCGCCCATTTTTTGCCGTTTCGTTCTACTGTTTGGGGTTCAATGGTGGTGATACTGAAGTTCTCTTCCCAGGCATTGGCAGGTTTCAATTTCTTCAAGATGGCATCGAGCTGCTTTCCTGCCTCATAAAATTGAAAGGGAGCTTGGTTTTGTTCAGACATGAAAAAAGAGATGTCCATCGTAAATCCTTCGCCGGCATACACTTCGTTTTTGTCAATGTTGACTGCGAAAAAAGCATCGTCTGCGATTTCTACGAATTCAGGAATCTCTTCATTTCTTCCGAAAAACTCTGCGAATGGATCGAAGGCATTTCCTCCGCTTGGGCTACTTGCCGCCGCATCGGTCACGGTAATTCGCTTTCCAGGAGAAGCTGCTGCTTGGCCGTTGATGAGTACTGAAAATTTGGGTAAGGTAAACTGTCCTTTGCGGGCAGGTTTGTAATACTGGATAATGCTGTTGGAGCTACTCATTTGTCCATTGATTATATTCATCGAGGAGGACTGGGAGATGCCTTGCTTTTGAAATCCTGGAATTTCAGGAAATTGATCGTAGGACTTTATTTTTTCGTTGGATAGGGTGACTTTGATCGTAAAGGTCTCGTTGATGCCGATTTGATCGGGGCCGAGAACCACGGTCACCTCTTGCCCAAATGCCTGAAAGGATAGCAATACGCTAAGGCACAAGAAAGCCAATACATGTCGTGCTGCACTAATCATGGGTACGAAAATAGACTAATTTCAGCTAGGTCCCTCAAAATAATGCAACATCTTGGGATATGCTGCCGTAAAAAAACTTAAAATCAGTTAATGCCTTCAAAAATTTTTAGACTATGCTGGATTACGTAAAGACTATTTTACTGAAAGTAAGCTTCAATAGGTTTCTTTTTGAACGGGAACTGAAAAAAGGAATTGGCTACTTGCTTCCTGAGGAATTTTTAGAATTCAAGGTTTGGTGCTATGCAAAGTTTGGTCACCTGCATCAGGCCATCTTACTACGCCATGTGGGGCCCCTAACCTTGCTTCCAAGGGCATAAAAAGCAAATCCCCTGAACTTCTCAGGGGATTTGTCTGTGGTTTAGTTTTTAATCCTTCGTTGCAAAATCGGGGTAAGCCCGCATCTGGTGTTCGTTGATGTCTATGCCTTCGACCTCTTCTTTTTCATCGACACGAATGCCGATCGTTCGCTTGAGGGTGAAGAAAATCAGCCAGGAGCTTCCAAAACAGAAGGCGCCTACTGCACCGATTCCTATGAGTTGGGAGCTGAGCTGGTTCAATCCTGCCAAATCCCCAAATATTCCGACGGCCAATGTGCCCCAGATTCCACCAATGAGGTGTACCGCAATCGCTCCCACAGGGTCGTCGATTTTGAGTTTGTCAAAAGCAATGACTGCAAGTACCACCAAGACTCCACCGATGGCTCCAATGTAAATGGAATCCATCACGCCCATTTTGTCAGCGCCTGCGGTGATGCCTACTAGACCAGCCAAGATCCCATTGAGCACCATGGTGATGTCATAGGTTTTGAATTTGATATAAGAGGTAAGGAGTGCTCCGATGGCACCAGCAGAAGCAGCAAGCGAGGTGGTCACAAATACGCGAGAAACGGTGCCTGGGTCTGCGCTCAGGACAGAGCCGCCATTGAATCCAAACCAGCCAAACCAGAGTAGGAATACCCCCATTGTTGCCATGGGAATGTTGTGACCTGGAATTGCCTTCATACCGGTTGGCGTATATTTTCCGATTCGTGGACCAAGAAGAAATGCGCCTACCAAGGCTGCCCAACCCCCTACGCTGTGTACGATAGTGGATCCAGCAAAATCATAAAAGGGAGTTTCCAGGGTATTTAAGAATCCTCCTCCCCACTTCCACATGCCTACCACTGGGTAGCAAAAGCCTACATAGATTAGGGAGAAGATGATAAAGGGTCCCAGCTTTACTCGTTCGGCAACTGCTCCTGATACGATGGTGGCAGCTGTAGCGGCAAACATGGCCTGAAAGATAAAGTCGGTGAAATAGGTATAGCCTGCATTGTAATTGCTACTGTCCCAGCCCTCAGGAAGGGAGAGACCAAATCCCGAGAATCCAAAGAAGGCGCCTGCAAAGTCAGTCCCAGGATACATCAGGTTGAAGCCCACGAAGGCATAGGAGAGGATCCCGATGGCCGGGATAATCGTGTTTTTAAAGAGGATGTTGACGGTGTTTTTAGCTCGGGTTAGGCCTGCTTCTAGGGTGGCAAATCCGAGGTGCATGATAAAGATCAACAAGGTGGATATCATCATCCAGAGGTTGTTGATGGTGAATAGGTCTTGAACAGGTGCTTCCATAGTTGAGAGAGCGGTGGCGGTGAAGTGATATAGAAATGATTAGAGGGCGGCTTCGCCCGTGTCTTGGTTGCGAATGCGGTAGGCTTCGAGTACATCGTAGACGAAGATTTTTCCGTCGCCTACTTCGTTGGTTTTTCCTTCTTGGAGGATGCAGTTGATGACGCCTTCTGCTAAATCGTCTGGAACGACGATTTCAAGTTTGGTGCGCGGAATGTAGGCGGGCTCGTAGGCTACTCCTCGGTACGTTTCCTGTCGGGCATGTTCAAATCCCATCCCTTTTACTTCGTAGAAGGAGAGAAACTTGACGCCCAATTTGGAAATGCATCGGTGGATGTAATCAAATCGAGAGGTGCGGATGATGGCTTCGATTTTTTTCATTTTTTCAAGGAAGGAAAGGTTTTGTTGAAAACAGGATGGAAATTAAGTTAATATTTTACTAAAAATCAAAAATTAAGATTAAAAAAGAATCAAAAAAATAAAAAAAAATGTTTTTGAATAAAAAATTGGTTTAAAAATGAAGTAGAGAACAAAAAAATAAATCAAAAAAAATAAAAACAGGGTTAAAAATGAACTTTAGTAAAATCTACCTGCATTTGTTCAGAATAGAATTCGGGGTATTTTTGCCTACGTTTTTTAAGAGATACAATGACAAGCAAACCAACACTCGTAGTCTTGGCGGCCGGTATGGGCAGTCGCTATGGAGGAAATAAGCAAATTGATGGTTTTGGCCCGAATGGGGAGACTATTCTAGAATATTCGATTTTTGATGCCATCCGAGCTGGATTTGGAAAAGTAGTAGTTATCGTTCGGCAGGAGATCTTGGAAATTGCGCAAGAGAAGTTTATGCCCAAGCTTCAAGGTAAAATTGAAGTAGACTGGGTCTTGCAATCCTTAGACAGTTTTGTGCCTGCTGAGCTGAAGCAAGCGGATCGCGTCAAGCCTTTTGGAACGGCGCATGCGGTACTTTGTGCTAAGGATGCAGTGCATGAGCCTTTCGCGGTGATCAATGCAGACGATTTTTATGGAAAAGAGGCCTTCGCTGTTTTGGGTGAGTTTTTGACCACTTCCGTGCAGCCTAATCTGCATGCTATGGTGGGCTACGCCCTAAAAAATGTACTATCCGCACATGGAACTGTGAGCCGTGGCGTATGCGATACGAATGACAAAGGACAGCTTATCGGCATGACTGAGCGAACATCCATCGCTCAAGAAGGGAACCAGATCCTTAGTCGAGGGGAGGGAGAAGCTTTTGAAATCGCTCCAAATACTCCTGTAAGCATGAATTTCTGGGGATTTCACCCTGCGGTTTTTCAGGATATCGAAAGGATGTGGCAGGAGTTTCTACCGGCCAATCTAGGAAACTTGAAGTCGGAATTTTACATTCCTACTGTAGCAAATAACCTGATTCAAGCCAATGAAGCGGCGTTTGAGATTTTACCAGGCGGAAAAACCTGGTTTGGAGTGACCTACACCGAAGATCGTCCGGTGGTGATTGAGGCTTTGAAGCAGCTACACGAGCAAGGAGAATATCCAAGTACCTTGTGGTAAAAATTTAAGGGGCATCGGCCCCATATTTTTGGGAAACTACTCCATCTTCCACGAAAAAATAAGCCACCTCCGCCTGGATAGTTCCCAGTAGTTCTCTAGAGCGCTCTGGTCGTGCATCCGTGATAAATAGCTGCCCAAAGTTGCCCTGCGACACCAGCTGCATCAGCATGACGATTCGCTCCTCGTCCAACTTGTCAAAAATATCATCAAGTAGCAGCAAGGGTTTTTCTCCCTTCGATTTTTCAAATAGCGCAAACTGTGCAAGTTTCAGCGCAATGATGTATGACTTTTGCTGCCCTTGGCTACCCAGCTTGCGTAGGGGATGCGTATCGATCTGAAACTCAAAATCATCTTTATGGATGCCAGCATTGCTATTTTTGGTCCCAAAATCCTTTTGACGTAGCTGTAGGAAGTACTCCTGGAAGTTATCCCGCAGGGCCTCTGTTTCGTAATGCAAGGCGACCTGTTCTCGGCCCATGGATAGCTTCTCGTAATAGAACTGCAGCAAAGGTGTAATCTCTTCCACCAAGGCAGCTCTTCGTTTGGCAATCCCCTTACTCAACACGATGATTTCCTCGTCGTATGTGCTCAGCAGCGTCAGGTCACGGCGACCGGTTTCCCCAAATTGCTTTAGGAGGGCATTTCGCTGCTTCAGAAAATGATGGTAGCGAATCAGTTGTTCCAAGTAAGGATGATCCAGTTGAGCGAGGAGGCCATCGAAAAATTTCCGCCTGCCTTCACTGCCTCCTTTGATCAGCTCGGTATCGTCGGGAGCAATTAAGACTAGCGGAATTTTTCCCACATGGTCGCTGACTTTGTCGACAGCCTTCCCGTTTTGGAAAATCTGTTTCTTTTTGCCCTGCTCTAAGGTACAGCGTACTTCAAGTGGCTTGGACTCCACGGTAAACTTACCGATTAGGGTAAAAAAGTCTTGTTCGTGCTGGATGCTTAGCGCGTCGCTGCTTTGCAAGGCACTTTTGGTCAAGGAGAGGTAATGGATACCGTCCAATACATTTGTTTTTCCACTCCCATTTCTTCCCAACAAGCAATTGATCTGCGGGCTAAAGGCAAGCTTGCTGTGAAGGTGATTTTTAAATTGAATGAGGTCTAGGGACTCCAAAATCATGTGAGCGGCGAATTATTTGCAAGTCATCCTGATTTTTAGGTCGGGATTACTATATTTGAGGCCTAAAATAGCACATTTTGATCAGTACCCTATGGCAAAGAAAACTGCAGCTGCAAAGACCAAGGTAAACTACTCCAAAGAGACCTATGCTTTCTGGTACGAAAGCATGCTTTTAATGAGACGTTTTGAGGAAAAAGCAGGCCAATTGTATGGCCAACAAAAGATCAGAGGATTTTGTCACCTATATATTGGCCAGGAAGCTTGTGCTTCCGGTGCCATCACTGCCTTGACCAAAGACGACAAGTGGATTACTGCTTACCGTTGCCATGCGCATCCACTGGGCCTAGGCACAGATCCTGGAGCCATCATGGCCGAGCTTTATGGCAAGGCCACTGGAACCACCAAAGGCAAGGGTGGATCCATGCACATTTTCGATAAGGAACGTAATTTTTTGGGAGGTCATGGCATCGTTGGTGCGCAGATCCCGATGGGCCTAGGCATTGGCTTTGCTGAGAAATATGCTGGAACCAAAAATCTTTGCATCGCCAAAATGGGTGATGGCGCACTTCGTCAAGGAGCAGTGCACGAGGCTTTCAACTTGGCCATGCTCTACAAAAGCCCTGTGATTTTCGTGATTGAAAACAATGGCTATGCCATGGGAACTTCCGTAGCGCGGACCTCCAATGTCACCGAATTGTACAAGATTGGTGAAGCATACGACATGCCTTCTTTCCCAGTGGATGGAATGAATGTGGAAGCCATACACGAGGCGGTGGCTGAAGCAGCTGCAAGAGCTCGTCGCGGCGATGGTCCAACACTCTTGGAATTTAGAACCTACCGATTCAAGGGACACTCCATGTCTGATCCGCAAAAATACCGCAGCAAGGAAGAAGTAGAAGAATACAAGCAGCGTGACCCAATTGAGCAGGTGCTATCCACCATTCGTGAAAATGAACTGTTGAGCGAAGTAGAGATCGAAGCCATCAACAAAAAAGTAAAAACTCAAGTAGAAGATGCGGTGAAGTTTGCCGAAGAATCCCCTTGGCCAGATGGCATGGATGCCTTCAAGGACGTATATGTTCAGGAGGACTATCCTTTTGTAATGGAATAAGTCTCCAGGCCTACACCGAGAGGTGCTTGTGTAATTGATAAAAACCGTATATTTGCGACCGAAATTTGAGCAACATGGCTAAGAAAGAAACAAAAAAATCAGAGCAAAACGAGCTAATCGAAAACCCTGAGGTTATCGCAGAAAAATTAGTTCCTGGCGAGGATTTTTTGAAGCGTAACAGCAAAATAGTAATAGGCCTCTTTGTGGGAGCGGCGGTTTTGATTGGAGGAATTTTGTTTTTCCAATACAATACCCAACAACAAAATGAGAAAGCCCAAGCAGAGATGTTTCAGGCAGTATACTTCTTTGAGCAGGATAGCGTAGACTTTGCGCTCAATGGGGATGGCATCAACAAGGGGTTTTTGACCATCATAGAAGACTATCCTCGTACCGAAGCGGCCAACTTATCGCATTTCTACACTGGATCAATTTACCTTTCACAGAAGAAATTTGAAGATGCGTTGACGCACTTGGAAGAATTTTCTACGGACGACTACTTGGTACAAGCGAAAGCATATTCTTTGATCGGCGACGCGAACTTAGAGTTGGGCAAAACTGAAGAAGCAATTGCTCAATATACCAAAGCAGCTCGTACGAATGAGAATAAATACATGTCTCCTAAATACCTTGCTAAACTGGCAGTAGCTCAGGAAGAAGCAGGAAAAGTAGATGAAGCGATCAAAACGTACACTGAGATCGAGGAAAAATACTACGAGTCCTTCGAATTCGCTGCGGCTCGAAAACACAAAGCGCGCTTGGAAGGCCTTGCCGCTAAGTAATGCTTAATAACAGCATCCTAGAAGAGTAAGGCGCTTAGTGTCTTACTCTTTTTTGTTTTAACCCCATTAATACCCTCATTCCCTATGGCTAGTTCCTCAAAAAACCTCAGCGATTACAATTCCAACAACCTCCCCGATGTATCCAAAAAGCGATTTGCGATAGTGGTATCTGAATGGAATGAGGAGGTAACCGGGTCTTTGTATTCGGGAGCTTATGAAACCCTGCTTCAGCATGGTGTGAATGCCAAAAACATCGTTCGCAAGCAGGTTCCTGGATCCTTCGAACTTTCATTAGCCGCTCAGTGGTGTGCGCAAGATGATCAGATCGATGCGGTGATTTGCCTTGGATGTGTGATTCAGGGGGAAACGCGCCACTTTGACTTCATCTGCGATGCGGTAGCACATGGCATCACGCAGGTAAGTTTGAAATACAACAAACCCGTCATCTTTGGGGTGCTCACCCCGAATACGCAACAGCAGGCCCTTGATCGAGCTGGAGGAAAGCATGGCAACAAGGGAGATGAAGCCGCCATCACGGCTATTAAAATGCTTGGATTCTAACCCATATCCTATTTACAAGTGAAAATAATGAAGTTTGGAGGGACCTCCGTAGGACGTCCCGAGCGCATGCATCAAGTCAAGGACTTGATTACGCGAAGCACTGAACCAACCCTAGTGGTCCTTTCCGCTCTATCCGGTACCACCAATGCCCTAGTGGGTATTGGCGAAGCCTTAGCTGCTGCCGATAAGGTCCTTGCCAAGGAGCGGATTGACAGCCTAAATGTCCATTATTTAAATTTCTATCCTGAACTTTTGAGAAGCCCTGCCGCAAGAACCAAAGCGGAGGACATTCTAAAAGAGCATTTTGAGTTTCTCAACATCCTACTCAAAATCTCCTTCAACGAAGCAATTCAACGGGACATACTTGCTCAAGGGGAACTGCTATCGACCAAGCTTTTTCATACGCTTTTGGAAGAGTTGGGGGTTTCTTCGGTATTGCTACCGGCATTGGATTTTATGAGCATCGATGAAAACTCCGAGCCGGAGCTGGGGAAAATTTCAGAGCGATTGAAAGCTCAATTGAGTCAGCATCCCGATCAGCGTCTCTTCATCACCCAAGGCTATATCTGCAAAAATCACCGTGGCGAGGTAGACAACCTAAAGCGTGGTGGAAGTGATTACACGGCTTCCTTAGTCGCTGCGGCAGTGCAAGCCTCCGTTTGCGAGATTTGGACCGATATTGATGGCATGCACAACAATGACCCAAGGGTGGTGAACCGAACGCGTCCCATTGCTGAACTCTCCTTTGATGAAGCGGCTGAGTTGGCCTACTTTGGAGCCAAAATCCTACACCCAGCATCCATCTGGCCTGCGCAACTGCATAATGTGCCTGTCAGACTGCTGAATACCATGGACCCTGCTGCGGCAGGTACCTTGATCAAAGCAGAGGTAGCTGAAACGGGGGTAAAAGCCATCGCTGCCAAGGATGGGATTACTGCCATCAACATTAAATCCAGCCGCATGCTCTTGGCTTATGGATTTTTGAGACGGATTTTTGAGGTCTTTGAAGCCTTTAAGACTCCGATCGACATGATTACTACCTCGGAAGTGGCTGTATCGGTGACCATAGATGACTTGAGCCATTTAGACCAGATTGTCGAAGAGTTGCGGCGCTTTGGAACGGTGGAAGTGGATCCAAACCAAGCCATTATCTGTGTGGTGGGGAATCAAGTCGCAGAAACCAAAGGTTCAATCAGCGCTGTCATGGATTCTTTACTGGACATTCCTATTCGTATGGTGTCTTTTGGGGGCAGTAAACACAATGTTTCCATCTTGGTAGATGCACAGCACAAGGTGCAGGCACTCAAAAGCCTCAATGAAGGTGTATTTACTTGGTAATTTGTTAGAAAAATGACTCAGCCCAAACCTGGTTTTCTACAACGATTACAAACAAAATGGCAGCTGAAAAGCCTGACCCAAGTGCTCTTGGTTTTGCTTGTATTTGCTTGTACTGGAACCACCATCTTGTTGATTAAGAATCCGATTCTTGCTTTTTTTGGCATCGAAAGAGGAGGAGGGGTAATGAATACCCTTGCCTATTTACTCCTGGTGCTGCCCTTGTACCAAATCTTGCTCTTGATCTATGGCGTTATTTTTGGGCAGTTCCGCTTTTTTTGGGAAAAGGAAAAGCAATTGTTGCAGCGGATTGGCAAAGTTTTTAACCGAAAAAAATAAAAAGTTTGAAGTTTAGCTGATCCGGCTCCAGTTGACGGCCGTATTTTTTTGTTGGCGAACCTGCCGAAGGATTGGAAAATGCTGGGGGTCCTCCAAGTTAGGATCGGTTGCTAACACTTGCTGTGCAGCATCTCGCGCCAAAGTCAGTAGCGGTGCATCCTTACTCAAGTCGGCAATCAGAAGGTCAGTAATTCCGCTTTGCTGGGTGCCCATCAGGTCGCCAGGTCCTCGAAGCCGTAGATCCACGTCTGCAATTTCAAATCCATCGTTGGTGCGTACCAAGGTGTCCAAGCGAATGCGGGAATCTCGACCGAGCTCCACCTTGCTCATCAAGATGCAGTAACTCTGTTCGGCACCTCTTCCAACTCGCCCACGAAGTTGATGGAGTTGGGATAGGCCAAATCGTTCTGCATTTTCAATAATCATCACCGAAGCGTTGGGTACATTCACACCCACTTCGATGACGGTAGTTGCCACCATGATCTTCGTTTCCCCTTTTACAAAACGCTGCATTTCGTAGTCCTTGGCATCGGCTTTCATGCCGCCATGGACGATACTCAAAGGTACCTGTGGAAAAGCCCTAGCAATGCTTTCGTAACCATCCATCAGGTTTTTAAGATCCAAACTTTGGGACTCTTCGATCAAAGGATAGACGATATACACCTGTCTCCCTTTTTTGAGTTCCTCCTGCATAAAGCCAAAGACCTTCAGCCTGTCTTTGTCGTAGCGGTGGACTGTTTGGATGGGCTTTCTGCCTGCTGGAAGTTCGTCGATAACTGATACATCCAAATCCCCATAGAGGCTCATCGCCAGAGTTCTTGGAATCGGAGTGGCAGTCATGACAAGCACATGGGGTTGGTACTGCTCATTTTTGGCCCACAGCTTCGCGCGCTGTGCAACGCCAAATCGATGCTGCTCGTCGACGATTGCCAGTCCTAGGTTTTTGAATTGAACCACCTCTTCTAATAGTGCATGCGTACCCACTAGGAGTGCCAATTCTCCAGACTGCAGGGCTTCATGTAAGACTTTGCGAGCGGCCTTTTTGGTGGAGCCAGTAAGCAAGGCAATCTGGAGACCCATTGAGTCAGCATAATTGCGTAAGCCTTCGTAGTGCTGGTTGGCAAGGATCTCTGTAGGTGCCATCAAGCAAGTCTGAGCACCTGAGCCAATGGCAAGCAGCATGCTGATAAAGGCAACCATTGTTTTTCCACTTCCCACATCCCCTTGAATCAGTCGGTTCATCTGCTTACCCGATTTCATGTCTTCAAAAATCTCCCGAATCACGCGCTTTTGAGCATTCGTGAGTTGAAAGGGAAGATGTTGTGTGTAAAAACCGGTAAGCAGCTGAGTAGAACCCAGGACCTGTCCTCGGGACTTTTCGGTTCGCGTGACCTTCAGGGTGAGTAGTCTTAATTGCAGGTAAAAAAATTCTTCAAATTTCATGCGCTTGCGAGCCTGGGAAAGGCCCTCAGGGCTGCCGGGAAAGTGAATTTGGCGGATGGCTTCCTTTTTACCCATCAGGCGGTACTGGTCCAGTATACCGGGAGACAAGGTCTCTTGAATTTGTGGATACACGAGCGGAAGCAGCTGCTCCAATATGCGTGAGATCCCCCTGGAATCTAGGTAGCGAATCTTGAGTTTCTCTGTCGTAGAGTAGACCGGTTGAAATTTGTTGCGGGCCTCGTTGGCTGTCGCAATGGGTTCCATCTCCGGGTGAGCCATGCTCCATTTGCGTCCAAAAAGTGCGGGCTTACCCAAAAAGATAAAGGAGCCGCCTAGCGGTAGTCTTTTGAGTACCCAGGTGATGCCTTTGAACCAGGTCATCTCCATTTCCCCTGTTTCATCCACCACCACGGCCACCAACCTTTTTTTGGTGCCCATGCCGACCAAGTCAATGCTCTTGATTCGTGCCATCACTTGGACATGCTCTAGCTCCTCGTGGAGGTCTTTGATTTTTAAAAAAGTACTGCGGTCCTCGTAGCGAAAAGGGTAGTGCTGCAGCAGGTCCCCATAGGTGAATATGCCCAGCTCCTTGTTTAGCAGTTCAGCCTTCTGTGGGCCAACCCCCTTGAGGTATTCGATGCGGGTTTCAAAGATGGTAGACAAGGGCTTCGAGTTATGGGTAGAGCAAGTTACCGCAGACCGTTGAATTTTGCCAAGGGTTTGCAGGAAATTGTCAGGTTAAGGCAAGTGCTTGCTACTTCTTCGAATTATCGTTTTTGAAGTAATGCAGCATAGTTGGCGAAGCGATCGCGATGTCCGTGTTGGCTCTGGAGGAGGGCCAATTGATTTTTAGCTCGGTGTAGGTTTTGTAGGGGGTAGCTGACGCGGTAGTAGACATTGCCTTCGAGGTGATCGGTGAGAAATCTTAGTCCCATGATAAGGGTCATGATTTCTCCACCTAGGAGGAGCGATTCCGCTTCCAATGGAGTATTTGCCCCATTCAGTCCTGCTAGGTAGCCCGAAAGGAGCTCTTCAAACAGTTCTGGAAGGGCCTGAACTTGTTCCCAATTGGTGGCCGTTTCTGGCAGGCTGCAGGCTACTGTTCGTACGAGATCTCCAAAATCATACATCAGGTATCCACCCATCACTGTATCTAAATCCACCACTGCTTCCACTTGACTGAGGGTCTTCGAAAAAATCAGGTTGTTGATTTTGGTGTCGCTATGGGTGACCCGAAGGGGGAGATGCTTGCGTTGCTCCTGGTACCAATTCACTGAAGGCAGCTGCTCCAAATACCCTTGGAGAAGCGTTTGCTCCTCTTCTGGGATGTTGGGAAGCTGTTTGGCTACTTCTTGAAGTCGTGCAAATCGAAGATCAAGCCGATGAAAATTGGGGATGGTCTCTTCAAATCCTTCTGCTGACAGTTGCTGGCTCCAGGAGGCGAACTTTCCATAGGCTTGAGCAGCCATTCGTGCTTGGGCAGGATGCTGTACTTGTTGCAAGGTGCTGCCCTCGACAAAATCAAAGAGGCGGTAATTTTTTCCTTGGATAGCGGTTAGCCCACTGCCGTTACTATTGCGCAGTGGAAGGGGAAGCTGGAAGGGCAGGGGATGGATGGCCGCATGCTTTGAAAGTAAGCCGAGGTTATGATCGATGCGCTCTGGGAAGCGGAAAACTGATTCATTGAAGCCCTGAAGGATCCATTTTTTATCGAGTTGACTAACTAGGAGTGTTTCGTGAATTAGTCCTTCACCAAATGGACGAATCGTCAGGGGGGCATCGGTAAACTGGCGGTATGCCTGGGTGAGGGCGGTAGCTAGCGCATCAAACATGGGTCGAAAATAGAAATTTCTTCTTGTAAATATAGGGTCCAGAATCTGTCCCAAAACTTTGGGAGGTCAAGAACTTGTTTTTGAGTGAGCTGGGGGTTCTTTCAGGTTGAGAACTAGCAATCTTTCTAAAAAAAATCAAAAAAGGGATTGGCCTTAACTAAATAATTTTTTGTTTATTGGACCATCAATTAACCCAAGATCCTATGAATGTTACTGCCTTAGATTGGGGCATCATTGCCGCTTTTTTCGTTATTTCCCTCGTGATTGGCCTCGCTACTGCGAAGTCTGCAGGTAGTTCTGCAAAGGAATTTTTTCTTTCTGGACGCAGCATGCCTTGGTGGCTTTTGGGTGTTTCCATGGTGGCAACTACCTTTTCAGCGGACACTCCAAACCTAGTCACGGACATAGTCCGCAAAAATGGGGTTGCAGGAAACTGGGCTTGGTGGGCATTTTTGCTTACGGGCATGTTGACTGTATTTGTCTATGCCAAGTTGTGGCGACGATCTGAGTCGACTACTGATTTAGAGTTTTACGAAATGCGATATTCCGGTAAGGGAGCTGCTTTTTTGCGTGCGTTCCGTGCCATTTACCTGGGCGTTTTCTTCAACGTGGTCATTATGGCAACAGTGTCCTTGGCAGCCATCAAGATAGGTGGGGTTATGTTGGGTCTTTCTCCTGTTCAAACCTTGTTGATTGCCTCAGTGGTCACCGTGGTCTACTCCTCTTTTGGAGGGCTCAAGGGGGTGTTACTCACAGACTTTTTTCAATTTTTCATTGCGATGATTGGTTCCTTTGGAGCTGCGTATTACGTGTTGGAATTGCCAGAAATCGGGTCTTTGCAGCAGCTTTTGAGCCATGAAGTAGTCGCTACCAAGTTGGATTTTGTGCCGGATTTCACCAATCCCAATGTTTATATTCCTCTATTTATCATGCCCATTGCTATCCAATGGTGGGCTACCTGGTATCCAGGAGCAGAGCCAGGCGGCGGAGGATACATTGCCCAGCGCATGCTTTCTGCTAAGGATGAGAAAAATGCGATTGGAGCTACCCTGTTTTTCAACATTGCACACTATGCCTTACGCCCTTGGCCTTGGATTATTGTTGCCCTAGCATCTTTGGTGGTATTCCCAACGGTAAACGATTTGCAGATCGCATTTCCCAATATTCCGGCGGACAAGCTGGGCGATGATTTGGCCTATCCTGCGATGCTAACCTTTTTGCCCACAGGAATGATTGGGATTGTGCTCGCCTCCTTAATTGCAGCAGTGATGTCAACGCTATCTACTCACCTCAACTGGGGTTCCAGCTATGTAGTGAATGATTTTTACCTACGTTTTTTAAAGCCTGAAGCAAGCGATAAGGAGTTGGTAGCTGTAGGAAGAATTTCTACCGTAGTCTTGATGGTGTTGTCTAGCTTTTTGGCCTTGGCCCTGTCCTCGGCTTTATCCGCTTTTGCGATTTTACTTCAAATTGGTGCTGGTACTGGCTTGATTTTTATTCTTCGCTGGTTTTGGTGGAGGATCAATGCCTATACGGAAATCTCTGCCATGGCCATCTCGTTTGCAGTTGCGATCTTCTTTGAAGTTATCAATCCTAAGGTAGTCTGGATTGATATTCCGGAAGCACAATCCTACCTGAAGCTAGTCTATTCCGTATCCATCACTACGGTAGGCTGGGTACTGGTGACCTTCCTGACCCAACCCGAAAAAGACGAGGTCTTGCTTTCTTTTTACCGAAAAGTTCAACCTGCTTCTTTGGGATGGAAAAAAGTATTGGATCGATACCCTGCTGAGAAACAAGAAAAAGGAAGTTTGGGAATGGAAATTGGGTTGATGTTGGTGGGGACTGTCATGGTATATGCAGCACTGTTTTCAACTGGATTTTTCATCTATGGAGAAATTGCCCAAGGTGTCATTGCAGGAGCTATTGCTGTGGCAGGAGGCTTGTTTATTCTCTTTTCCTGGAAAAAATTAAATTCCTAAGAACTTCATTGGGATTACTTTCAGTTCCCTCCACTTGTCCTAGCTGGACTCGTTGAGGGAATTGTTGTATTTCTTCCCAAACTACTTTTTGATTTCGGCCTTCTTTCCAAAGTTGACCGAATTGATGAGATGGGCCATGTCTAGCTTGATGTATTCAATAATTGGGGCCAAGGAGTCGTTTTTGAGAGCGGAATTGAAGTAAACTGCTCCTCGAAGGAAGTTGGAGGTGGAGTCGGTTACAAAAAATTGAAATTGTGTGGGAACCTCTCCTGATAGTTCCGCGACTACTGCCACATAGCCATTTGGGGTAAGTAAAATCGCTTCTTCAATTCCATAAGCCTTGATCTGGTGCTTTGCCGTGAGGTTAAAAGCATCATTGGATAATGTTTTGAAATCTGTGCTTTGGTCAATTTTTTTGTAGGTCAAATGTACCTTGGCTCCAAACTCCTTGTAATTCAAGTTGATCCACTCTTTTTCGTCTAAGTTGAACGAATCCGCTTCCACCCTGCTGTGGGTTGAAAAATCCAATTGATAGGGATACCCTTGTTCTAGTCTTTGGTATTCATGGCGTGGCAACTCAATGCGGTTGAATCCTGGAGGCTTTGGAAGCCAGTTGGACTCGCAGGCGAGGCAAAGTAGCACAAGAAAGGCTAAGGGAAAGAATCGCTTCATGGGCTAAAAGTAGGTTTTCTAGGTCAATTTCTGCTGCCTTACCCTCTTTTTCAGGTGTTTTATACAGCTGTTTTTGGAGTTTAAAACGAGTTAAGCAGCTCATCTGCGAACTGAATTAAGTCCAATTCACAAAAAACACATGATATTTGTGAATTGATTCACGAAAAATGGCCTAAAAAAGTGAATAAGGCTTCTTAGTGCCATAAAGGGAGAAATTCAACAATACCTCCCTACCTCAAATCCCTTGATTTCCATGGAGGTGTCTTTTTGTTGGTGTAGCTCTGCCAGGATTTTACCTGTGCCCGGTGCCAAGGAAATCCCCATCATCGAGTGTCCACTGCCTACCAGCACGTTGCTGTAGCCAGGCGCAAATCCGATGTAAGGGAGCCCATCAGGGGAGCAAGGGCGGAGGCCTTTCCAGATTTGCTGGTCTTCGGGGAAACTGGCTTGAAAGTCTGGGTAGTAGCGATTGATTGACTCAAAAATGCCTTTCACGCGATTCTTGTTGATGGACTGGTTGGTGCCGGCGATTTCCATCGTGCCTCCAAAGCGGACCGTTTCTCTATAGGGACTTACGGCCACTTTTTGTTCGGTAAGTATGGTAGCTTGTTGGATTTCGGGGTTATTTTTTTGAATAAAGGAATAGCCTTTTCCGCCCATCATCGGAAGGGAGAACTGTAGCATCTTTGCCAATTCCCCGGACCAAGAACCTCCGCAAAGGAGAATCTTTTCGGCTTCCAACTTCCCTTTATCCGTGAGTACGGCGACCACCTTTGATCCCTCTTTTTCAAAGCCCAACACTTGGGTCTCGGTGAGAAAAGTAACTCCCTTTTGTTCCAAGTATTTTTTCAAGAAACTGTAGAGTGCGCCGGGATCTAGGTGAGCATCCCCAGGGAAAAGGACTGCACCTCGGGCCTTAAGCTGGAGCTTGGGCTCTATCCTTTTGAGATCTTCGGGGTTGAGAATCTCTGCTTCAAGCCCATATTTCCGAGCCAAATGTGCAAATTCCACCTCCTCCTTCTCCATGGACTCAGTTTGGTAGGCCATCATCAGCCCTTTTTCTACCAAAGCCATGGACGAGTCCGGGTGTTCTTGCCGAAACTCCTGGTACAGGGCCTTGCTGAGTAGACTGATGTTTTTGAGGTAGGGGATTGCTTTCGTCACTTGACTAGGGGTGGCTGCTTTGAAGAAGAGGAGGCACCATTGAGCCAATTTGAAATCCAATCGGGGGTGGATATAAAATGGGCTTTTGGAGGAAAACATCCAGGAGATCCCCTTGGAAATCATGCCAGGTGCAGCAAGCGGGATGATATGGCTAGGTACAATCATGCCTGCATTGCCAGTAGAGCAATTGTCCATAAGGTCTGTGCGGTCAATGACCGTCACTTCGATGCCTTCCTTTTGAAGGAAATAGGCAGTAAATAAGCCGATGATTCCACCGCCGATAACTAGGGTTGATTTCATAAAAGACGCATTTAACCTTTGAGGTCTTCAAGACCTCGAAGGTTTTGGTTTATCCTTTGCGGTCTTACAGACCTCGAAGGATTGAAATTTTTGTTTATTAAACCTTCGAGGTCAAAAAAGACCTCAAA
>Ga0172372_10002218_pt1 | contig 29748 bp, 29 predicted proteins | sample LakKiv5m_2_FD_114544 | JGI IMG/M metagenome (GOLD analysis project Ga0172372, IMG submission 114544) | Freshwater microbial communities from Kabuno Bay, South-Kivu, Congo - kab_092012_9.5m | ecosystem: Environmental > Aquatic > Freshwater > Lake | place: Democratic Republic of the Congo...
CCTGATCTTCCAATACGCTTCGTTCAACAACAGCCGCAGCCTGCACTTCTTTCTGGGTGCCTGGCCGGTGGTGGGCATCTGGTTCACCTCCATGGGCATTTCGACCATGGCGTTTAACCTCAACGGCTTCAACTTCAACCAGTCGATTCTCGATGCCCAGGGCAAGGTTCTTCCCACCTGGGCCGACGTGCTCAACCGCGCCAACCTCGGCATGGAAGTGATGCACGAGCGCAATGCCCACAACTTCCCGCTGGATCTGGCGACCACCGCCACCACAGCGGTGGCCGTGACCGCTCCGGCGATCGGCTGAGACCGCCCGCCATCACCTGGCGGTCTCACCCCTTGCCCCCCCTGCCCCGGCAGGGGGGATTTTTTGTCCCGACTGGCGACCGATCCGACTGGCAACCGATCCGACTGGCAACCGATCCGGATGGCGACCGATCCGGATGGCAACCGATCCGGATGGCAACCGATCCGGATGGCAACGGCAACGCACGATCATGCCGCCTGGACCCAAGGGTGCGACGCATGGGCTAGGCATGGGAGCGGGGCGTGGATGGAGCAACCCTCCTGCAGCGTTGTCGAGACAAAGTATCGACACTGTCCGAAGGGGACTGCCCCCTCCCCCGAGCACGAGAATCGGCACGGGCTTGCAGCCCCACCATGTCACCGGGCCCGACCCGGCCCCCCCGCACTGTGACTGGATCAGCTGAAGCACTTGCTGGGCGTCATGCAAGACGATCCGGGTCTGCGCCAGGAGGTGGGACGGGACACCGTCACCAAGCAGGACATCCCCGGGGAGGCCAACTGACGGGCTGCGATCATGGGTCCACACCCCGCCTCCGTCGCCTTGCCGGGCCTGGATCAGGACGTTCCGTTTGCCCTGCTGTTGACCCTGGCTGCCGGACTGTCCACCGGCATCGGCAGTCTGCTGGGCCTGGTGAACCGTCAGTACAACCCCCGTCTGCTGGCCCTGTCGCTGAGTTTTTCGGCCGGGGTGATGCTTCAGGTGTCCTTTGTGGAGATCTTCCCCAAGGCCAAGATCGCCCTGGTTGCGGTGCTGGGGGCGCGCAGCGGCTACGCCACGACGGTGGCTGCGTTCTTCGCCGGCGTCGCCGCCATGGCTGCCCTGGATCAGTTGCTGCCCAGCCACGCCATGGTGATGCCCCCACCCCAGGGGAGCGGAACCAAACCCGCCACCGCCGGAGAGGCCCGCACCCTGATGCGCATGGGACTGTTCTCGGCACTCGCCATCGGCATCCATAACTTTCCCGAGGGACTGGCCACCTTCATTGCCGCACTGAACAACCCCAGACTGGGACTTGGCATTGCCCTGGCCATCGCCATTCACAACATTCCGGAGGGGCTGGCGATCTCAGCGCCGCTGCATTACGCCACCGGCAACCGCGCCCTGGCGTTCTGGATCTCCTTTGCCTCTGGCCTGGCCGAGCCCCTGGGAGCACTCCTGGGCTACGGACTGCTGCGGCCGTTGATGAGCCCCCTGGTGATGGGTGTGATTTTTGCCGCTGTCGGGGGTGTGATGGTCTACATCTGCCTCGATGAACTGCTGCCTGCGGCCCAGCGCTACGGCACGCACCACCAGATGATTGCGGGGGTCATCGCCGGCATGCTGGTGATGAGCCTGTCACTGGTTCTGCTGGCCTGAACCTGACCCGATCACAGACGCCCTCGACCTGCCCGATGCCCGCCCCGGATGAGCGTTGGCCCTGGTGGCCCCTGCTACCTCTGTATCCCTACGGCCACCGCCCAACCCTGGTGCGCGAGCTGGTTCCAGATCAGGTCTGGAGCTTCGAGCAGCTGCAGGGGGTGTACTACGTGGCCGTACCGATCCGCATGACCGTGCTCAAGGTGCACGGTGGGCTGCTGCTGTATGCCCCGGTCGCGCCCACAGTCGCGCTGCGCAAGGCACTGCAGACGCTGGAGGCCAGCCATGGTCCGGTGCACACGATCGTGCTGCCCAGCAGCTCGGGGCTCGAGCACAAACTGCCGGTGCCGGCCATGGCGCGCGCCTTTCCCGACGCGACGGTGTGGGTGACACCGGGGCAGTGGAGTTTTCCTCTGCCGTTACCGCTGGACTGGCTGGGCTTTTCAGCCCGGCGCACCCGGGTGCTGTTTGACGATGGAGTTCCCCATGGCGACGAGCTGCACTGGAACGCCCTGGGCCCGCTCGACCTGGGTCTAGGCACCTTCATGGAGGCCACCTGCCTGCATCACGGCAGCGGCAGCCTGCTGGTGACGGATGCCCTGGTGAGCATCGGCCGCCAACCACCGCCGGTGTTTGCCCTTGACCCCACACCACTGTTGTTCCACGCCCGCGAACGCGGCAGCGAGCCCCTGCTCGATGATCCGCAGCGACGGCAGCGCGGCTGGTGGCGCATGGTCCTGTTTGCCTCTTATCTGCGTCCGGCCAGCCTGATGGTGCCGCCCCTGGTCGAGACCCTCAGAGACGCGCTGGCCCAACCGGAGCGCCGCGCCCGCAACCACTTCGGGCTCTATCCCTTTCGCTGGCCCGCGGGCTGGGAGACCGAGTTTGAACAGCTTGTGGCCACCCAGAGCAATGGGCTGCAGATTGCCCCGGTGCTGGAACGCCTGGTGTTTCCCCGCTGCCGCACCCAGCTGAGCAGATGGCTGCGTGAGCTGGCCGCGCTGCCGGGAATCAACCGGTTGATTGCAGCGCACCACGAGGCACCTGTGGCCTGCCACCCCGACACCCTGGCGTCGCTGGCCGATCGACTGGAAAGCCGTGACTGGGCCGTCGACGCGGGCAGCTGGTCGTTGCTGGCCTCGATCGATCAGGCCCTGGTAAGGCTGGGTGTCGTGCCCGCGGAACCCTAATGCCCAGACCCTAAGGCCAAGCCCCGGATTCAGAGCCTGAGCTCGCCGGGATCGGAACCGTCGTCGGCATCGAGACCGGCGGTACTAATCAGGGTGGTTTCCAGTTCCATGCGCTGCTCCATCTGGCGCAGGAAATAACCAGTCATCATGGCAGAGGCGAGTAGCCCGGCCAGGTTGTCGCGGCTGGTCTGGACCTTCACCTCAAACTGTTCGCCTGGCAGCATGCCGAGCAAGCCCTGCACGTTGTGGCGAATGATGTCCTGAATGTCGCCACTGGCAGACCGGGCAACACGCTGCAGCACGTCGGGAGACTGCTCCTGCAGATACTGAATCAGCGAGTTGCCGCTGATGGCGTCGCTGTCCGTCGTCAGGAACTCCGGGTTGAACATCTCCGGTGTGCTCCGCGTCACGTCTGCACCTTAACCCAACCCTTCGGAGGGTCCAGGGAGGGTTCCAGGGGGTGATGTCCGTATGCGACCGAACCGCTCTAACGGCCAGTAACGCCAGAGCGCCGTGCCGATCACCGCGTCCCGGGGCAGGGGTCCCCAGAGGTGGGAATCGAGGCTGGCGTTGCGGTTGTCGCCCAGCACCAGCAGCTCGTCGTCGCCGATCCGCAGGGGGGCCAGGGTGTAATCCATGATCACTGGAGTCCAGTCGTGAACGACGGGCTGGTCGTTGCGCAGCAGTCGGCCGGCACGCACTTCGACCCGATCGCCCGGACCGGCCACCACCCGCTTGATCAGCGCGGCATCGGGGTCGTAACCAGCACGCACCAGCGCGGGCGGCGCATGGAACACCACCACGGTGCCAGGGGCCAGGGGCAGCCCAAGACGGGGACGCAGCTTCTCGACCAGGATGCGGTCCTGAAGCTGCAGCGTCGGCAGCATCGATCCCGATGGAATCCAGCGGGGTTCGACCACCCAGAGGCGCAGGGCCAGGGCCAGAGCGACCCACAGCAGCGGTCCGAGCAGCCGTCGCCACAGGGGCCTGCCGGGGGTGGTGCTCATGGGCGGGGGCGCCGGGATCGCAGGATGGAGCATCCATCCTGAACCGTGCTGGTGGGGCCACTGCCCGAGCCCGTTGATCAGCCCCTGGCTGCTGCCAACCTGCGGGCCGCTCTGTGCCTGCTGAGGGCCCTGGCCGCTGGCGGTCTGAGCACCCTGGTGCTGTGCCCGGGCAGCCGTTCGGCCCCCCTGGCCCAGGCCGCTGCCCTGCTGGAGGCCGAGGGCCTACGGCTGCTGACGGCGATCGACGAGCGCTCGGCGGCCTTTCTGGCCCTGGGCTGGGGGCGGGCTAGCGGCCGGGCGGCCGCCGTGGTGACCACCTCAGGCACCGCCGTCGCCAACCTCTTGCCAGCGGCTGTGGAAGCCGACTGGGGCGCCGTGCCGCTGCTGCTGCTCAGCGCCGACCGACCCGCACGGCTCAAGGGCTGTGGTGCCAATCAGACGGTCAACCAGGAGTCGTTTCTGACGGCGGCGTTGCGCTGGTTTGCCAGCGGTGATCCCAGTGGCCTGGCCGCCATGGGTGAAGGCCAGCTGCAGAGCCTGGCCGCCCAGGCCCTGGCGGCCACCCAAGGCTTCGCTGGTGCGGCCCCCGGTCCGGTGCAGCTCAATTTGCCCTTTGAGGAGCCCCTGCACAGCAATGCCGGGCAATGGCAACAGCTGCAGGGTGTGCCGGTGGCACTGCCCACACCTGCTGGAACCACTGAAGCCGGGCCCACCGAGGCAGAGCCAGGCCTGCCGCCGGCCCCGCAGCTCGATCCCGATCGCGGCGGCGTGGTGATCGCCGGACCCTGGCGCGGCCTGCCCCAGCACTGGCCTGGCCATGTGGCGGCCCTGGGGCGCTGGCTGCGGCGCAGCGGCTGGCCGCTGCTGGCCGATGGCCTCAGCAACCTGCGGGGCCAGAGCGGTCTGCAGCCGCTGGCCGGGTATGACCTGCTGCTGACGGCGCCCGACGCCGTCCCCCAGGCACCCCAGGTGCTGCGCCTGGGGCCATTACCGGCCAGCCGGCGGCTCCAGCAGTGGCTGGAGGCCCAGGGCAGCCGGCAGGTGCTGATCAGCGAAGGGGAGCCGCGGTGCCTCGACCCGCTGGGTCTGGCCGCGCAGTGGTCGGGGGGACTGGAGCGCTGGTGCAGCAGCCAACCGCAGACGATCTGGCAGGGCCAGGCCGACCCGGCCAACCGGGTCCTGCTACAGAGTTGGCGACGGCGCGACGCGGCCGTGCAGCAGCTGTTGGATGAGCTGCTCGTGCAGCAGCACGGCCAGGCCGGCGAGACCCTGCTGAACGAACCGGTCCTGGCCCGCCAGCTCAGTCGGTTGCTGCCCCCCGGGCTGCCCCTGGTTCTGGCCAACAGCTCACCGGTGCGCGACTGGGAAAGCTTTGCCGACCCGGCGGCTCCCTGGCGGCCCGTGTTCGGCTTCAGGGGGGCTTCGGGCATCGACGGCACCCTGTCGATCGCCTGTGGTGTCGCCGAGGCCCTGGGCCAGGCGGCCCTGGTCACGGGCGATCTGGCCCTGCTGCACGACAGCAACGGCTGGCTGTGGCGCCGCCAACTTCAGGGGCGGCTCACGGTGTTGCTGATCAACAACGGCGGCGGCGGCATCTTCGAGCAGCTGCCGATCCGCCACAGGCCTGGGAGCACGGGCCTAGCGATGGACTTTGACCGTCTGTTCGCCATGCCCCAGGCGGTGGATCAGGGCCTGCTCTGTGCCGCCCACGGGGTGGCGCACAGGCGCCTGGCACCGGGGCAGGATCTGGCCGGCGCACTGATCTGGGCACTGGACCAGCCGCTGGCGGTGCTGGAGCTGCAGACCGACCGCAGAGCCGATGCCGCCCTGCGCCAGCGGCTGCGCACAATGGCCCCAGTGCTTGCCATCGCGCCATGAGCGCCGACCCCGGTTCTGCAGCCCACCCGTCCGAGGGGATCTGGCGGACCAGCGGCAGCTACGAGGACATCTGCCTGGAACGCAGCGACGAGGGCCTGGCTCGCATCAGCATCAACCGCCCCCACAAGCGCAACGCCTTCAGGCCCCGCACGGTGCAGGAGCTCTGCGACGCCTTCAGCCGGGTGCGCGACGATCCCTCGATTGGGGTAGTGCTATTTACCGGAGCCGGTCCGGCGGCCGACGGCGGCTGGGCCTTCTGCGCCGGCGGTGACCAAAGCGTGCGGGGCGATGGTGGTTATGTCGATGAGGCCGGCCTGCCCCGGCTCAACGTGCTCGATCTGCAACGGCTGATCCGCAGCCTGCCCAAGGTGGTGATCGCCCTGGTGGCCGGCTACGCCATCGGTGGCGGTCAGGTGCTGCACCTGCTGTGCGATCTGAGCATCGCCGCCGACAACGCCGTGTTCGGCCAGACAGGACCGCGGGTTGGCAGCTTTGACGGTGGCTTCGGCGCCGGCTACCTGGCCCGGGTGGTGGGTCAGCGCAAGGCCCGCGAGATCTGGTTTCTGTGCCGGCAGTACGGCGCCGAAGAGGCCCTGGCCATGGGCCTGGTGAATGCGGTGGTGCCGCTCGATCAGCTGCAGGCCGAGGGGGTGCGCTGGGGCCGCGAGGTGCTGCAGCACAGCCCCACGGCGATTCGCTGTCTCAAGGCCGCCTTCAACGCCGAAACCGACGGTCTGGCGGGCATCCAGGAGCTGGCGGGCCAGGCCACCCATCTCTTCTACCGGACCGCTGAGGGCCAGGAGGGTCGCAACGCGTTTCTTGACAAACGCCCGCCCGATTTTTCGGACGTTCCCTGGCTGCCCTGATCACAGAACGGTCCTGCGGCAGCCCGTAAAGTTGCGCCCTCCGCCGGACACTGCGTGCGAATCCTGTTTGCCGCCGCCGAATGCGCCCCCATGGTCAAGGTGGGGGGTATGGGCGATGTGGTGGGCTCCCTGCCACCGGCCCTGGCGGCCCTGGGCCACGACGTGCGGGTGATCCTGCCGGGCTACGGCCGGCTGTGGAGCCGGCTGCAGATCCCGGCCGAGCCGGTGTGGCGCGGCCACACGATGGGCAACGACTTCGCGGTCTTCGAAACCCGGCACCCCCAGTCGGGCCTTCCGGTGTATCTGGTGGGGCACCCGGTGTTCGACGCCGAGCGCATCTATGGCGGTGAAGACGAGGACTGGCGGTTCACGTTCTTTGCCAGCGCGGTTGCCGAATTCGCCTGGAACCACTGGAAGCCCCAGGTACTGCACTGCCATGACTGGCACACCGGCATGATCCCGGTGTGGATGCACCAGGACCCCGAAATCAGCACGGTGTTCACGATCCACAACCTCAAGTACCAGGGGCCCTGGCGCTGGAAGCTCGAGCGCATGACCTGGTGCCCCTGGTACATGCAGGGCGACCACACCATGGCGGCGGCGCTGCTGTACGCCGATGTGGTCAATGCGGTCTCGCCCACCTACGCCCAGGAGATCCGCACCGCCGAATACGGCGAGAAGCTCGAAGGTCTGCTCAATTTCATCAGCGGCAAACTGCGCGGCATTCTAAACGGCATCGATGTGGAGGACTGGAACCCCGCCAGCGATGCCACCCTGCCGGCGCGGTTCAGCGCCACCGACCTGGCCCCGCGGGCCCAGAACAAAGCTGCCCTGCAGGAGCGCTTTGGTCTGCAGGTGAATCCGCGCACCTACCTGATGGGCATGGTGAGCCGGTTGGTCGACCAGAAAGGCGTCGACCTGCTGCTGCAGGTGGCCGACCGGGTGCTGGCCTACACCGACAGCCAGATCGTCGTGCTGGGCACCGGCGACCGCAACTACGAAAGCGGTCTCTGGCAGATGGCCTCACGCCATCCCGGCCGCTTCGCCGTGTTCCTCACCTACGACGATGCCCTGTCCCGGCTGGTCTATGCGGGCAGCGACGCCTTCCTGATGCCCAGCCGCTTCGAACCCTGCGGCATCAGCCAGTTGTTGGCGATGCGTTACGGCTCGATTCCGGTGGCGCGCATGGTGGGTGGCCTGGTCGACACGGTGCCGCCCAACGACCCCCTGGCCGGCAGCGGCACGGGCTACGGCTTCGACCGCTACGAACCGATCGACTTCTACACAGCGATCGTGCGCTCCTGGGAGGCCTACCGCAACCAAGCCAGCTGGCAGGACCTTCAGCGCCGGGCAATGGGTGTGGATTTCAGCTGGGCCCGCTCGGCGCTCGACTACGACGCCATGTACCGCGATGTCTGCGGGGTGAAGGAACCCACCCCCGAAGCCGCCGCCGTCGAACAGTTCTCCCAGGGGCAGGAAGCTGACCCATCACGCCGCGGCCTGGCGGGGTTGCTGCGGCTGCGCGGGCAGGGCTGAGGCGGCCCCGCTAGAACCGGTCCATCGGCACCTCCGGGCCCATGGCCGAGCACTCCAACCTGCCGGCGCCCTATGAGAGTCCCTGGAGGCAGCTCGGTCGTGCCGCCGGAGCCGTGGTCGCCAGCCTGGGGTTGGATCTACGCAGCCTCTGGCGCCGCAACCGCAGTGGCGAGCTGCCCCGCGTGGGCTGGTGGCCCAGGGATCTGGCGCCCCTGTTCTGGCCGCTGGTGCTGGCCGCCGCACTGGCCCTGGTGCTGCCTGCCGCTGGCTGGCTGGCGGGCCTGCAGCGACAACCCCAGCAAGCCGCCGCGCCCCTGACCACGGCAGCCGAAGCCAACGATGCCAGCAAGGCAGATTTTGTTGATGTGAGCGTTGAAGAAACCTTCGAAGCCACAGTTGGACAGACAGCCGAAGAAACAGCTGAACAAACTGCTGAACAAGTCGTTGAAGAATTTGAAGAACCCTTCAAAGAGCCTCTCGGAGACATCTTCGAAACACCCGAAGGAGCAACCGTCGGGGGTGACAAGGCAGATCCGGGCCTTGTGCCAGGCGTGAGCACTGCCGCTGTAGCGGTGAGCCCGCCCGGCGAGGCCCTGCGCGATCGCATCAGCGCCGATGACCGCGAACGCTGGATCATGGCGGCCGAGGCCAGACCCGAACGGCAGCTGGTGGTGCTGCAGCTTGACGACGGCTTCAACCGCCAGGATCCGCCGGCCCGCCGCCGTCAGGCCGAGCACTGGCTGGAGCGCATTCAGGGGCTGGGCTTTGAGCAGCTCGAGCTGCGCAGCCCTGATGGCGATCTCCTGGGATACCAGGCCCGGGTGGGTTCGGGCATGATCCTGCTCGAGCTCGACGCCTCGACCTGATGCCACTGCAGCTGCACGATCTGCAGGATCTGCTGGGTGCGCCCTTGGGCGACCCGACCCCAGTCGATCAGGGGGGCTCTCCTGTGGGCCTGTGCACCGACAGCCGCAGGCTGCAGCCGGGGGAGGTGTTCATCCCACTGGTGGGTGAAAGCTTTGATGGGCATAGCTTTGTGAGCAGCGCGATCGCGGGCGGCGCCCGGGCGGTGGTGCTGCAACGGGCGCGGCTCGATGGGGGCGACCCCGGCGCGCTGAACGCGCTGCTGCAGCTGGCCCGGCAGCGGCAGTGCCTGCTCTGGAGCGTGACCGACACCCTGGAGGCCTACCAGCGCCTGGCCAGGCGAGCCCGCCAGCTGTTGGCAGCGCCCGTGGTGGCCGTCACCGGCTCAGCCGGCAAGACCACCACCCGCGAGCTGATCCGCGCCGCCCTGGCCCCGCTGGGCCCGATCTGGGCCAGCAGCGGCAACGAGAACAATGACATCGGCGTGCCGCTCACCCTGCTCGGGGCAGGACCTGAGCACCGCGCCGTGGTGGTGGAGATGGGCATGCGCGGGCTAGGCGAAATCGACCGGCTCAGCCGCACAGCCCAGCCCGATGTGGCCGTGATCACCAACATCGGCACCGCCCACATCGGTCGCCTGGGCAGCCGCGAGGCGATCGCCACCGCCAAGTGTGAGATCACGGCAGCCCTGCGCCCCGATGGCCTGGTGGTGATCCCAGCCGGCGACCCCCTGCTCGATGCCGCGCTGGCGCGCGTGTGGGGCGGGCGGGTGCTGCGGGTGGCCCTCATGGGCGACATCCTGGCGACCGGCACGGCCCCCGCCGATCTGACCGCTGCGTTTAACGACAGCGGACTCGGGGTGCTCACACTGCCATGTGGAGTCCAGCTGCCGCTGCCGCTGAGCGGCCGCCACAACGCCCGTAACCTGCTGCTGGCCGTGGCGGTGGCCCAGGAGCTGGGGGTGGCGGCCGCAACCCTGGCCACCATGGCGGTCACCGTGCCCGGCGGCCGCAATCGCCGCCTGCAGCTGGGCGGCCTCACCCTGCTCGATGAGACCTACAACGCCTCGCCCGAAGCCGTGCTGGCAGCCCTCGACCTGCTGGCCGCCCAGCCGGGCCGGCGCTTTGCGGTGCTGGGCACCATGCTCGAGCTGGGCGATCAGAGCCTGGAGCTGCACCGGCGCGTGGCAGCCCGTGCCGCCGCACTGGGCCTCGATGGACTGGTGATCGTCGACGCCGGCGCCGAGGGCGCTGCCATGGCCCAGGTTGCCGCGGCAGTGCCTCGGCTGATGGTGGTGGGCGGGCCCGAGCAGGCCGCCGAGCCCCTGCAGCACTGGTTGGAATCGGGCGATGTGCTGCTGCTCAAGGCCAGCCGCGGCGTGGCCCTGGAGCGGTTGATCCCGTTGCTTCCCCAGAACCTGGGCTGAAGCCCACTCGGCTCGCTCAGCTCGGCCCCTGCCAGTTCTCCTTGATGAGCTGCTTGGCCCGGCCCAGGGCCAGGCTGCCGCTGGGCACATCCTTGGTGAGGGTGGAGCCGGCCCCCACGGTGACGCCCTCGCCCAGGGTGATGGGCGCCACGAGCACACTGTTGGCGCCTGTCTTGCTGCCAGAGCCGATCACGCTGCGGTGCTTGCGCAACCCGTCGTAATTGGCGGTGATGGTGCCGGCGCCCACATTGACATTGGTGCCCAGGTCGGCGTCACCGATGTAGCTGAGATGGTTGACCTTGCTGCCGCTGCCGATGCGGCTGTTCTTGATCTCGACGAAGTTGCCGACACGGCACTCGCGCTCGAGCACGGCACCAGGGCGCAGCTGGGCAAACGGGCCGATGGCGCAGCCAGCGTCGACCGTGGCCCCGCGCACCACCGAATACACGATCTCGACACCCTCGCCGAGGCTGGCGTTGTCGATCAAACAGCCGGGGCCGATGCGGCAGCCGTCGCCGATCTGCGCCTGCCCCCTGAAATGGCACTGGGGCTCGACCACCACATCGCGGCCGAAACGGGTGCCCTCGCTCAGGGTGCAGCTGACGGGGTCGATGAAGCTGACCCCCTCGCGCATCCAGTGCTCGCGCAGCCGCTGCTGCAGCAACGCCTCGCACTGGGCCAGCTGCAGACGGTCGTTGATGCCGTTGATCTCATCGGCATCGGCCACCTGCATGTGCATGGCCGGGCTCAGCATCGCCACGGTGTCGGTCAGGTAGAGCTCGCCCTGGTCGTTGTCGCTGCTGAGCGTGGGCAGCACGGCCGCCAGCCTGGTCCAGTTGAAGCAATAGATGCCGGCGTTGATCAGGTCGACGCGGCGCTGGTCGTCGCTGCAGTCGCGGTGCTCGACTATGGCGCTCACTTCGCCCTCGGCATTGGCCATGACGCGGCCATAGCCGGTGGGATCGGCCAGACGGGCGGTCAGCAGGGTGACGGCCGCCCCGCTGGCGCGGTGGCGAGCCAGCAGCTGCTCGAGGGTCTCGGGACGCAGCAGCGGCACGTCGCCATTGAGCACCAGCAGATCGCCCTCAAAGCCCGCGAGCGGGGCCAACAGCTGCTGCACCGCATGGCCCGTGCCCAGCTGGGGCTGCTGCAGCACAAACTCGAGATCGGCATTGGCCTTGAGGGTGCTGCGCACCCGCTCGGCCTGGTGACCCACGATGAGCAGGCTCCGCTGGGGGGCGAGCCCCTGGCAGCTGCTGAGCACCCGCTCCACCAGGGTGGCCCCCGCCAGGGGCTGCAGCACCTTGGGCAGGTCGCTCTTCATGCGGGTGCCCTTCCCGGCGGCCAACACGGCAACGGCAAGCATCAACGGGCGGGCAACTGGGGCGGAATCTAGTTGGCGCTCACGGGAGCACGATCCAGCCCCCAGCGCCGCCGCCAAGTGCTCGTGAATTCAAGAGCGCCTGAGGCAACCCTGTCCAGTCGCCGAAGCTCGCGAGCGGCCAGAATCTGCTCGGCCAAGGCCTGAGCACGGGGATCGCGATACGGCTCTGCAGCACCGGTGAGCAGGTGTTCCTGCTCCATGGGCGACAGGGGCCGAAGCCAATGCTCTGCCTGAGGATCATCGGCCGCAAGCAACGGCGCCCAACCCGCCGCCGTGCCGCCGCTCCAGCGCGAACCGCCGCCGCTGCGGATCGCCGCAAGCTGCAACCCCAGCTCCAGCAGGGCCGAGCGCACGGCCGCCGCCGAGCAATAGGTGAGAAGGCGCCCGGTGGGTGCCAGCAGCTGCGCCAGGCCCCCCAGAAACTCGAGCGTCCACAACTCGGGGCAGTGGCGTGGCGAAAAGGCATCCAGCAGCACCAGATCCACCTGGTTGGCCAGCTCATGGATCAGCAGCGGCACTTGGGCCCGGGCATCACCCCAGAACACCTGGCCCTGGCCCAATGCAGAACCCCAGGACCCGCCCTGGGCCAGCTGGCGCAACGGTTCGAGGGCCTCGGGCCGCCACTGGGTGCAGAAGCCCCCATGGGCCAGGGCGAGCTGCAGGGGGGCGGGGTCCAGTTCAAGACCGCGCCACTGCAGGGTCAGGCCCTGGGCTGCAGCGGCCTCGAGCAGGGCGGCAGTGTTGCTGCCGGTGCCCACGCACACATCCAGCACCACCACGGTGCTGCCAGGGGCAAAACGGGACAGCTGGGCAGGCCCGACAAAGGTGCTGCGGGCCTCGCGCGCCGCTCCTGCAGCGCTGTGGAACGCCTCACCAAAGCGGCGGCTGTAGAGGCTGAAGCTGCCGTCAGCCGTGATGCGAGGGCTCAGATCATCCCGTGAGGGACCCTGCACCACCATCTCAGCCGCGCAGGCGCTCCATGTCGTCCCAAAACTCGGGGTACGACACCGCCGCAGCCTCCGGGCGCTGCAGGGTGGTGCTGCCGCTGGCCACCAGCGACGCGACCGCCAGGCTCATGGCCACGCGGTGGTCGGTTTCGCTATCGACGGTGGTGCCCTTCAGGGGGCTTGATCCGGCAATGGTCATACCGTCGTCGAACTCCTCGATGCGGGCGCCCATGGCCCCCAGCTGGCGGGCCATAACGGCCAGGCGGTCGGTCTCCTTGACCCGCAGCTCTTCGGCTCCGGTGATGCGGCTGACGCCTTCGGCGCAGCAGGCGGCCACCGCCAGCACCGGGATCTCGTCGACCAGCCGCGGCATGATCGTGCCGCCGATCTCAAACGCCTGCAGGGGCCCATGGCTGACCTGCAGGTCGCCAACTGGCTCGCCGGCCACATCGCGCTGGTTGACGATGGTGATGCGAGCGCCCATCTGCGCCAGTACCTCGAGGATTCCGGTACGGCTGGGGTTGAGGCCCACGTTTTCAACCGTGAGGACAGCGCCGGGGGTGATGGCGCCGGCCACCAGCCAGAAAGCAGCGCTGCTGATGTCGCCCGGCACGATCACCTGTTGGCCGCGCAGCGTGTTGCCGGGGGTGAGGGTGACTGTGGTGTTGCCCTCACCGCCCACCACCAGATCGGCGCCAAAGGCCCTCAGCATCCGCTCGCTGTGGTCGCGGCTCTGCACCGGCTCAATCACGGTGGTGGGGCCGCTGGCGGTGAGCGCCGCCAGCAGGATGGCGCTCTTGACCTGGGCCGAAGCCACCGGCGTGCGGATTGTGGTGCCGACCAGGGCCTGTCCCTGCACCGCCAGCGGCGCGAAGTTGCCGTCCTTGCGGCCGTGGATCACCGCGCCCATCTGGGCCAGGGGCGCGCCCACCCGCCGCATCGGACGGCCCCGCAGCGAACCATCGCCGCTCAGCACAAAGTGGCGCCCCACCCGACCCGCCAGCAGCCCGAGCATGAGCCGCATGGTGGTGCCCGAGTTGCCGCAGTCGAGCACGTCGCCCGGCTCGACGAAACCGTCGAGCCCCACCCCCTGCACCGTGACCGGCTCACCGGCGCAGATCGGTGACACGACAACGCCCATGGCCCGCAGGCAGGCCGCTGTGGAGAGGGGGTCTTCGGCCGGCAGCAGACCCTCGATGCGGGTCTCGCCCTCGGCGATGGCACCGAACAGCAGCGCCCGGTGCGAGATCGACTTGTCGCCCGGCACCCGCACCGTCCCCTTCAGGCTGCCGCCGCCGCGCAGGGTCAGGGAGCCAGGGCTCGCGGCGTTCTCAGACAAGGGGAATCGGTGCCATTGAGGCGATCCTATGGAGCCCTCCCGTCACTGCGGACCATCCAGCGCGATGTTGATCGAGCGGTTCGGAATCTCGCGCGTAGAAATTCTGTTCGTGACCATCGGAGTCCTGTGCTGCGTACCAGTGACACAGCGGCCCCTGGCCGGCGACGGTCGCCAGGGCCTGACGTAGTGCTCCCTCCACCTCACGCTTGGCCTGCGCCGCGGACTCTGTAGGCGGTGATCGCTGCCTCGATCTGGGCCACCAGGGCCGCCGGTAACAGGGCATCGACCCGGCTGACGCCCGTGGTGAGGGCGATTGCTGGGGTCATGGCAGCTCTCTAGCCCAACAGCAGGCCGCCCAGCTCATCGCGGCTGGCCTCGGCGCTGCGCAGATCAAACAGCAGATCCTCGAGGCTGAGCGCTTCGAGGGCTTTCTGCCGAGCCCGCTCGAGCCGCCGCTCCAGGGCAGCGGTCACCTGGTCGGCGGCCGAACGGTGTGGGTGGGCCGCGCCAACGGGTTGGAGTGGGGGCTCAGGCGCACCATGTCCGACGGGTTCACCGAGACCGGTCAGCACCGCCGCCACTGCAATCTCTCGGGCCGGCCGCGCCAGGCGGTAGCCCCCCAGGCGCCCCCGCCTGGCCGTCAGCAGACCGGCGCGGCGCAGCCGCAACAACAGCTGCTCGAGAAAAGGCTCCGGCAAATCCTGCTCACAAGCGAGCCGATGGGTCGACTGCCAGGCATGGGGCTCACCAGCCAACAGCAACAGGGCCTTGAGGGCATGGCTGGCCTGCCTGCTCAGCACAGCGCCGCGAGCCGCTCCAGCACGTGCTCCAGGGTGTAGCCAAACAGAGCCGGATCGGGCGCCGTGATGCCGATATCGGCCAGGCCCAGCTCGGTCCAGCGCCCGTCGAGACGGGCCTCGAGCTCGGCCGGCCGGCGCAGCGGCTCACCCCAGGGGTGGCGCTTTTCAGGGCCGATCTTGGTGGTGGCGTCGATCGCCAGACGTCCGCCCAGGCCCAGGCGCTCGCTGGCGAAATCGAGCGTGTCGAACGGCGTGTCGTCAAGCACGAACAGGTCGCGCGACGGGTCCACCTGGGCGCTGAGTGCCCAGATCACCTGGCGCGGATCGCGGATGTTGATCGCCTTGTCGACCACCACCACAAATTTGGTGTAGGTGAACTGGGGCAGGGCGCTCCAGAAGGCCATCGCCGCCCGCCGCGCTTGGCCGGGGTAGGCCTTGTCGATGGCGATCACGGCCAGCTTGTAGCTGAGCCCCTCCATCGGCAGAAAGAAATCGACGATCTCGGGGATCTGCTGCCGCAGGATCGGCGTGTAGATGCGGTTGAGCGCAATGGCGAGCATCGCGTCCTCCTTGGGGGGCCGGCCGCTGAAGGTCGTGAAGTAGATGGGGTCCCGCCGCTGGGTGACGCACTGGAACCGCACCAGGGGCGAGTCCTCGATGCCGCCGTAGAAACCCATGTGGTCGCCGAAAGGGCCGTCGGCCAGTACTTCGCCAGGGGTGATGGTGCCCTCGAGGACTACCTCGCTGTGGCTGGGCACCTCGAGGTTGACGGTCTTGCATTTGGCCAGCCGCACCCCCTCACCCGCATAGAGCCCCGCAAACAGCCACTCGCTCAGCTGCACCGGGATCGGGGTGGCCGCCGCCAGCACCAGCAGCGGATGCACGCCGATGGCAATGGCGATCTCGAGCTTCTTGCCCAGCGCCGCCGCCTTGCGCAGGTGCCGCGCCCCCCCGCGCACGCTCAGCCAGTGCACGGTCATGGTATTGACCGACTGCTGCTGCAGCCGGTACACCCCCACGTTGGGGGTGCCGGTCTCGGGGTCCTTGGTGATCACCAGCCCCAGGGTGATGATGCGACCCCCATCGCCCGGCCAGGGGCGCAGCAGCGGCAGGGCGTCGAGGTTGACCTGCTCGCCCTTGAACACCTGCTGGTGGCAGGGGGGCATCAGGTCCAGATCGGGCCTGGCCTTGAGCACATCGAGCAGCACCGAGCCAAAGCGCACCGCCTCCCGGGCCCCCTTGGGTGGCCGGGGCTGCTGCAGCAGCGCCAGCCGCTCACCCAGGGCCTCGAGCTCCTGGGGGGTCTCCATGCCCAGGCTCCAGAGCACCCTCTCCTGGGTGCCCAGCAGGTTGACGGCCACCGGCATGGGACTGCCGGTCACATTCTCAAACAGCAGGGCCGGCCCGCCCGCCGCCAGCACCCGATCGGCGATCGCCGCCAGTTCGAGGTCGGCATCGACCGGCGCCGTGATGCGGCGCAACCGGCCGCGGGCCTCGAGCAACGCCAGAAAGCCGCGCAGATCGCGCCGTGATGCCTTGCTCAAATCGGTCGACACCATGGCCCCGGCTTGCGGTGCCTACTGTGACGCACCTGCCGCAGCGGCCGCGACGCCATGCATCTGCACTATTTCCATACCTCTGAGACGGTTCCGCCCTTGCTTCCCGTGGCCGAGGGCGGCCCCGACGCCGCCGTGGTGATTGATGTGCTGCGGGCCACGACCACCATCGCCTGGGCCCTAGAGAACGGCGCCGAGGCGATTCAGGCGTTTGCCGACCTGGGCGAACTGGATGCCGCGGCGGCCGCCTGGCCCGCCGGGCAGCGGCTGCGGGCGGGCGAACGCGGCGGCAAGCGCGTGGAGGGCTACGACCTGGGCAACTCGCCCCTAGCGGTGACGCCCGAGATGGTGGGCGGCAAACGCATCTTCATGAGCACCACCAACGGCACCCGCTCGCTGGCTGCCGTGCGTGCCGTGCCGCTATTGCTCACGGCCTGCCTGCCCAACCGCATGGCCGTGGCCAGGCGCCTGGTGCAGCAGGGCTGCCAGCGGGTCTGGATCGTGGGCAGCGGCTGGGAGGGCGACTACTCGCTCGAAGACAGCCTGGCGGCCGGCGCGGTAGCCTCAGCCGCCATCGAGCTGGCGGTGGCACCCCATGTGGGCGTGGGCTTCGGCAATGACGAGATGCTCGCCGCCCTGGCCCTATGGCAGCAGTGGCACCACGACACCGAAACATGCCTGCGGGCCGCCAGCCACGGGCAGCGGCTGATCGGCATCGGCGACCACGACGCCGACTTTGCCTGCTGCGCCGCCGTCGACAGCCTGCAGGTGGTGCCCCTTCAGGCCGAACCAGGGGTGCTGCGACGCAGCTGAGCGGGTCTCCTACAGTTCGGTTCTACGCCAACAGGAGGGGTGGTGAGCAGTTTTCTGGCCGCTGCAGTGCAGCTCACCAGCACCCCAGACCTGGACGCCAACCTCACCGCCGCCGAAGAGCAGATCGAGCTGGCGGCCCGCCGTGGCGCCGAACTGGTGGGCCTGCCAGAAAACTTTGCCTTCATGGGCGATGACCAGCAGCGGCTGCAGCTGGCGCCCGACCTGGCCGAGCGCTGCAGCCGCTTTCTGGTCACCATGGCGCGCCGCTACCAGGTCACCCTGCTGGGGGGCGGTTTCCCGGTGCCGGCTGCCGAAGGCGCCACCTTCAACCGGGCCGAGCTGGTCAGCCACGAAGGACAGGTGCTGGCTCGCTACGACAAAATTCATCTGTTCGATGTGGACCTGCCCGACGGGAACACCTACCGCGAGTCGGCCACGGTGCAGCCTGGCGACACCCTGCCGCCGGTGGTCGCGGTGCCCGGGCTAGGGCGCATCGGCCTATCGATCTGCTACGACGTGCGCTTTCCTGAGCTGTACCGCCACCTGGCAGCCCATGGCGCCGACGTGCTGATGGTGCCTGCCGCCTTCACGGCGTTCACCGGCAAAGACCATTGGCAGGTGCTGCTGCAGGCCCGGGCGATCGAAAACACCGCCTACGTGGTGGCCCCCGCCCAGACCGGCGTCAACCACGGCCGCCGCCAGACCCATGGCCATGCCCTGGTGATCGATCCCTGGGGCACCGTGCTGGCCGATGCGGGGGTGGCCCCCGGGCTGGCCGTGGCCCCCGTGGACCCTGGCCATGGTGAGCGCGTTCGCGCCCAGATGCCGAGCCTGCGCCACCGCCGGCCGGCCCTGTTCTGAGCAGCGATTGGTGGGCAAGCACCCGGATGTGCCGCTACGCAGCCTGATGGGCGGCCTGGCGGCGCTATGCCTGCTGTTGCTGCCCGCGGGGGGGGCCAGGGCCTCAGGCTCGGCCCTGGGCGCCTGGCGGCTCAGCAACCCCGGTGTGCTTGAGCTGCGCACCAGCAACGACGCCCCGCTCAAGGCCTTCTTTGAAGCCGGCACGTCGGGCCGTGGCCCCCGGCTCTGGATCGATCTGCCGGGGGCGCCGAGCCGCACGCGCAGCTTCAGCGGCAGCGGTCCGGTACGGGAGGTGCGCATCGGCCGGCCCGATGACCAGACCACCCGACTGGTGCTGGAGTTTCAGCCCGGGGTGCAACTCAACCCGGCGCAGCTGCAACTGGTGGGCACGGCCGCCGATCGCTGGCGTCTGGAGCTGCGCGGCCTGGCCGGTGCTGCGCTGCTGAGCCTGGGCGAAGGCGATCTCGACAGCCCGGTCGCGTCAACACCCACGCGCAGCTTTTTTCCTAGCTCCAGCAAACCCCTGTCGGCCGATGGACTGCCCGTGGTGCCGCGCAACCGCTTCAAGGTGGTGCTCGATCCTGGCCATGGCGGGCCCGATCCCGGAGCCATCGGCATCGGCGGGCTGCGGGAAACCGACGTGGTGCTCGATGTGACGCTGCAGGTGGCGCGACTGCTGCAGGCCCGGGGCGTGGAGGTGCTGCTGACCCGCACCACCGAGATCGATGTGGACCTCCCACCGAGGGTTGCCCTGGCCAACAGCAGCGCAGCCGACGCCTTCGTGAGCATCCATGCCAACGCCCTGAGCATGGACAGGCCCGACGTCAACGGCATCGAGACCTTCTATTTCACAGGCGGGCCCAAGGCCGGCCGCTCGCTGGAGCTGGCCCAGTCGCTGCAACAGCAGATGCTGGCCATCTCCGCGGGCAGCCCCGACCGGGGGGTGCGGCCCGGCCGCTTCTTCGTGATCCGGCGCACCACGATGCCGTCAAGCCTTGTGGAAATGGGCTTTGTGACCGGCCGTCTCGATGCCTCAAGGCTGCAGCAGCCCGACTTCCGCCGCCGCATGGCCCTGGCGCTGGCCGCCGGGATCCTCGACTACCTCAGGGGGGCGGCATGAGCCTGCGCGTGGGGCTGTTTGACAGTGGCCTGGGGGGCTTGACCGTGCTCCGGCATGTGCACCGCTGCCACCCCCATTCGCCGACCCTGTACCTGGGTGACACCGCCCGGGTGCCCTACGGCCAGCGCAGTGCCGACGACATTCGCCGGATCGCCGCCGAAGTCGTCCACTGGCTGCGGCTGCAGGGCATCGGTGTTTTGGTCATGGCCTGCAACACCTCCAACGCCCTGGCCTTCGATGTGGCCGTGGCCGAGGCCGGGGTGCCGGTGGTGGGGCTGATCGACAGCGTGGCCGCCACGCTCGGCACCGACCGCATTGGCGTGCTGGCGACCCCGGCCACGGCCACCAGCGGGGCCTACCGCCGGGCGATCCACGCCTGCAGGCCCGCCGCGGTGGTGAGCGAGGTGGGCTGCCCGGCCTTTGTGCCCCTGATCGAGGCGGGCGATCTGAACCATCCCGACCTGCGCGCCGCCGCCCAGGACTATCTGGAGCCCCTGCTGCAGAGCCAGGTCGAGGCAATCGTTCTGGGTTGCACCCACTACCCCCTGCTGACGCCGCTGCTGCAGGAGTTGCTGCCGGATGGGGTGCGACTGATCGATCCTGCCCTGGCAGCGGTGGCCCGCCTGGGCCCCCTGCTGGCGAATCTGGGGGATCTGCCTGAAGGCGAACGGCAGCATGAACAGCCCCCGCCACCCGGATCACTCCGTCGCATCTGCGTGACCGGGTGTGCCAGGAGCTTTGCCCGGGCCGCCACACGCTGGCTGGGCGAGGAACCCCGGGTCGAGCAGATCGACCTCTCTGAGCAGGTCGACCTCACCCGGCAGTCGGCCTGCGGCTTCTAGGATCACGCCACGACGGAGGGTGTGTGGCCACGGTTGCAGAGCTGCTTCAGCCGGTCGAGGCCGACCTCGATGCCCTGCTGGCTGATCTGCGCAGACTCATCGGAGCGGGCCATCCGATCCTGCAGGCCGCCGCCGAACACCTGTTCGCGGCGGGGGGCAAGCGCATCCGACCGGGCATCGTGCTGCTGCTGTCGCGGGCGATCAGCCCCGCTGGCGAGCTGGGCCAGCGTCACCGCCGCCTAGCCGAGATCACCGAGATGATCCACACGGCCTCGCTCGTTCACGATGACGTGGTCGACGAAGCCTCCACCCGCCGTGGGGTCGCCACGGTGCACAGCCGCTTCAACCACAGGGTCGCCGTCTTGGCGGGCGATTTTCTGTTTGCCCAGGCCAGCTGGCACCTGGCCAATCTCGACGATCTCGAGGTCGTCAAGCTGCTCAGCCGCGTGATCATGGACCTCGCCGACGGCGAAGTTAAACAGGGTCTGTTCCGCTACGACACGGGCCAGACCTTCGAGACCTATCTCGAGAAGAGCTACTGCAAAACGGCCTCCTTGATCGCCAACAGCGCCAGGGCAGCAGGGGTTCTATCAGAACTACCGGCCCCGCGGCTTGACGAGCTCTACCGGTTCGGCCGGCAGCTTGGGCTGGCGTTCCAGGTGGTCGACGACATTCTTGACTTCACCGGCGACGACGAACAGCTGGGCAAGCCGGCGGCCAGCGATCTGGCCTCCGGCTACCTCACGGCCCCTGCGCTTTACGCCCTGGAAGAGCGACCCACCCTGGCGGGTCTGATCGAGCGTGAGTTCAGCCAGGACGGCGACCTCGAACAGGCGCTTGAGCTGGTGCGCGGCTGCGAGGCGATCCCGCGGTCCCGTGCCCTGGCCGAGGGATTTTCGCGAGAAGCCGGCGAAGCGCTCAGTTGGCTGCCCGCCTCCGAGGCCAGCCGAGCGCTCAGGGCGCTGCCCGAGTTTGTGCTCAGCCGGCTCTACTGAGTCCTGGGTCGAGGTCTGGACGTGTCCGCCTGAATACCGAGCTCAGAACCGAGAGCTCACCCCAGGATCACGGCCTCCAGGCTCTGGAGCAGCTCACAGCCCTCGGGCAACTGCTGCAACACGATCCGCGTGATCGGGTCGTCCTCGGGAAGCAGCACATGCACGCGGCAGCCTGCACCGCTGGCTGAGAGGGCACCGGCGGGAGAATCTTCAAAGGCCCAGCAATCGCTGGCCGCAACCCCTAGGCGCCGCGCCGCCAGCAGATAGGGATCAGGCTCGGGCTTGCCTGCAGCCAGCTCGGGATCATCGCCATGGACCCGGCTGGTAATGGCCGCTAGCCACGGATGGGGTGCCGCCTTGAGGGCAACCGCTGCGCGGCTGCTGCTGGTCACCAGGGCCATGGGCACGGCAGCCTGCACCAGGGTTTCCACCAGCTGGCGAGCCCCGGGCATGGGCCGTGCCGCGGGCATCAGGGCATCGGCGATCGGCTGGCGCACCGCCAGCAACGCCGCCACCGAGGGAGCCGCCACACCCGCCTCGCGCATCCAGGCGATCACCTGCTGGGCGCACTCGAGCCGCCGCCGGCCACGGAGCCCCAGCAACTGGCCTGCCGCCAGCTCAAGGCCGAAATGGGCCGCCGCCTCCTGCCAAGCACGGGCATGCAGGGGCTCGGTGTCGAGCAGCAGGCCGTCGAGATCAAACAGGCAGGCGGAGGGGCGGCGCATTGGCCCATCCTCTCAGCGGACGCACCGGGCAGACAGTTGAACATGCGTGTCACTGGCAGGCCGTGGTTCGGCGCCACTGGCTTGAATGCCTGCCAGTGCCAGCGGTGGGCTCCGTGACTCAGACCACGATCGAATCGGTGCTGCAGGAACAGCGGCTGTTTGAACCCCCCGCGGCGCTGGCGGCCGGCGCCCGCATCGGATCTCTGGAGGCCTACAGGGCCCTGTGCGCCAGGGCCGAGGCCGACCCCGACGGTTTCTGGGGTGACCTGGCCCGCAGCGAACTGCATTGGTTCGAGCCCTTTGACAGGGTGCTCGACTGGAGCAACCCGCCCTTTGCCCGCTGGTTCGAGGGCGGCACCACCAACCTGAGCTTCAACTGCCTCGACCGGCACCTGGATGGCCACCGGGCCGACAAGACCGCCCTGATCTGGGAGGGGGAACCCGGCGACACCCGCACCTTCAGCTACCGCCAGCTGCACGCCGAGGTCTGCAAGGCCGCCAACGCGCTCAAGGCCCTGGGCATCGGCAAGGGGGACCTGGTGGCCCTGTACATGCCGATGATCCCTGAGGCGGCGATTGCCATGCTGGCCTGCGCCCGCATCGGCGCACCCCACTCGGTGGTGTTCGGCGGCTTCTCTGCAGACGCCCTGCGGGACCGGTTGCTCGACGGGCAGGCCAAGGCGGTGATCACCGCCGACGGCGGCTTCCGCAAGGACCAGCCGGTGGCGCTCAAGCCCGCGGTCGACGAGGCCCTCGCGGGCAACGGCGGCGCCCCCAGCGTCGAACACGTGCTGGTGGTGCGGCGCATCGACAACGGCGGTGCCATGCGTGCCGGCCGCGACCACTGGTGGCACGAGCTGGTCGAGGGCCAGAGCGCGGACTGCCCGGCCGAGCCCATGGCCAGCGAAGACCGCCTGTTTGTGCTTTACACCTCAGGCTCCACCGGTAAACCCAAGGGGGTGGTGCACACCACCGCGGGCTACAACCTCTGGGCCCACCTCACCTTCCAGTGGATCTTCGACATCCGCGAGGACGATATCCACTGGTGCACCGCCGATGTGGGCTGGATCACCGGCCACAGCTACATCGTCTACGGACCGTTGTCGAACGGTGCCACCACGGTTATGTACGAGGGGGCGCCGCGGCCCAGCAAACCGGGGGCCTTCTGGGAGGTGATCCAGAAGCACCGCTGCACGATCTTCTACACGGCACCCACAGCAATTCGAGCCTTCATGAAGGGCGGCCGCGCCGTGCCCGACCAGTACGACATGGGCAGCCTGCGGATCCTGGGCACCGTGGGTGAGCCGATCAATCCCGAGGCCTGGATGTGGTATCGCGAGGTGATCGGAGGCGACCGCTGCCCGGTCGTCGACACCTGGTGGCAGACCGAGACCGGCGGGGTGATGATCAGCCCGCTGCCGGGGGCAACCCCCACCAAGCCGGGCTCGTGCACCCTGCCCCTGCCCGGCATCGCCGCCGACATCGTCGACAAGGCGGGGCACTCCCAGGGACCTGACCAGGGCGGCTACCTGGCCGTGCGCCGGCCCTGGCCCGGCATGATGCGCACGGTGCACGGCGACCCCGAACGCTTCCGCAAGAGCTACTGGGAAGAGGTGCGCCCCGCCGATGGCTCCTACCTGTACTTTGCAGGCGACGGCGCCCGCCGCGACGCCGACGGCTACTTCTGGGTGATGGGCCGGGTCGATGACGTCATCAACGTCTCGGGCCACCGCCTGGGCACCATGGAGATCGAGAGCGCCCTGGTGAGCCATCCGGCCGTGGCTGAAGCGGCCGTGGTGGGCCGCCCCGATGCGCTCAAGGGCGAAGGCATCGTCGCCTTCGTCACCCTGCAGACCGGTCGCACGGGCGACGAAGCGCTGGTCAAGGACCTGCGCGGGCATGTGGGCAAGGAGATCGGCCCGATCGCCAAACCCGACGAGATCCGCTTCAGCGATGCCCTGCCCAAGACCCGCAGCGGCAAGATCATGCGCCGGATCCTGCGGGCCCTGGCGGCCGGCGAGGCCGTGAGCGGCGACACCAGCACCCTCGAGGATCGCTCGGTGCTCGACGCCCTGCGCCAGTGAGCGTGAGCTGATGCCCTGGAGCCATCGCAGGATCCTGCTGACCATCGTGGGCCTGGGCCTGGCGCTGCGCCTGGCCATCGCCGCGATCCTGCCGCCCGGCTACGACGAGAGCTACTACCTCTTCTATGGCCAGAACCTGGCCCTGAGCTACTTCGACCACCCGCTGGCGGTGGGTCTGTGGGCAGCAGCCGGTGGGGCCATCGGGCGGCTCATGCCCGCACACCCCGCCCTGGCCCTGCGGCTACCGGGGCTGCTGAGCTACAGCCTGGCCCAGCTGCTGCTGGCCGAGGCCACACGCCAGTGGTTCGGCCGCCGCGCCGCCCTGCTGAGCGCCGCATTGGCCAGCCTTGCGCCGCTGCTGTTCGCCTGCGGCGGCCTGCTGCTGCTGCCCGACAGCCCCCTGGTGCTGCTGCTCAGCCTGCTGCTGTGGTGGCTGTCGCGCCATCCGCTCAACGCTGCACGCAGCCCCCGCGAATCGCTGCAGTTCGGCCTGATCCTGGGGTTGCTGAGCCTCTGCAAATACCACGCGCTGCTGGTGATCCTGACCCTGGTGGCAGCCCGCCTGGTCGACACGCTGCAGCGGCGGCGCCTGCGGGTCGGCGACACGGCCCTGGTGCTGACAGGTTGGTTGGCGACCAGCTGGCCGCTATGGCTGTGGAATCTGCAGAACGGCTGGCTGTCGTTCGCCTTCCACAGCGGCCGCACCAACGCCGCCGCCGGGTTCCGCTGGGAGGGGCCGCCGTTGTTTCTGCTGAGTCAGCTGGCCCTGCTGTTTCCCAGCGTCGGCGTGCTGCTGCTGCTGGCCCTGCTGCGGCCGGCCCCTGCCAGCAGCGACCAGGCCCGGGAAGGCACCCGGCTGCTGCGACTGCTGGCGATTCCGCAGCTGCTGCTGTTTCTGGTGCTCTCGGGCCGTATGCAGGTGCTCTCGAGCTGGTTGGTGCCCGCCTGGTGGCTGCTGCTGCCCCTGGCCGCGGCGGTGCTGGCCCGGCCCGGGGTGTGGCGACGGCTGTGGCTGCGACTGCTCGCGCTGCTCAGCGCCGCCGCCGTGGTGCTGCTGAGCCTGGTTGCCGCCGCCCACGTGCGCTGGGGCATCGCCGCTGCCCTGGTGCCCCCCGCCGTTGACACCTCGGGCCAGTTGCTCGATCCCAAGCAGCTGCGCCGCAGTCTCAGGCAGCATCCGGCGATCTGGAGGGCCCTGAACCAGGCCCAGGTGATCGGCTCCAACCGCTATGAACTGCCGGGGTTCCTGGCCCTGGCCCTGCAGGGCTACAGCCAGGCCCGGTTCAGCTGCTTCGCAGCTGACTGCCGCGGCTTCGAACAATGGCGCCACCACCTGGATCCGACGGCGCGCCGGGGGGTGCTGTTTGCGGTGGTGGGCGACTACACACCCATCGCTGCCCTGGCCAGGAGCGGCCGCGACCAGCCCTGGCGCTTCGGCCCGCTCACGCCCCTGGGCCAGGTGCAGGTGAAGCGAAGCGGCATCACGACCACCACGCTCGAGTTCTACAGCTTTGATCCGTCACGGGTCACACGGGCCGAGCCCATCAATCACGCCCAGCCCAGCGGTTGATGAGGCCGGCGAGGTGGGTGATCCGCCTGCCGCGCGCCGGATCATCGGCCCAGCTGCCGAGCAGCTGGCGCCGCAGACCGCCACTGGCCGGGCTCAGGTGATCGCCGGGCAGCTCCACCAGCTCCGAGCGGTCGTCGGTCCTGCTGCGCAGGCTGTCGAGCAGGCGAGCGCTCTGATCGATGCGATCGGCGGCAAAGCGCACCAGCAGGTTGCGGGGCTGGACGTAGGCCTGCTGCACCTGAATCAGGGTGGCCGCCGGCGAAGGGCTGAATTCACTCCGAAACCCGAATTGCTGCCCCATTTCTGCCAACAGGGGGACAGAGCGCTCGGCCGAGAAGTTGTTGAAGCTCAGGGCCACCAGGGCGTTGGCACGGCCGCCGTCGGGGGCCAGCAGGTGCAGCTTGCAGCCAAGGCTGTGGCCCAGCCGCAGCACCAGTGCAGGCTGGCCGAGCTTCTGATCCTGCTGCTGGCGCAGGGTTCGGAAACAGCGCCAGGCCTGGTTGGCCTGCTGTTGATGGTCAAAGCCGGGCACGTAACTCCAGGCGTGGATCCACCAGCCCAGGTCGGCCAGGGCCTCGAGCAGGCGCCTGTAACTGAGCTGGGGACTGGCCGCCAGGTAGCTGCCGCCGATGAACTCGAGCACCACGCGTCGGTGGATCGGCGGCTGCCCGCCGGCCTGGGGCAGCTGGGATGGCGGGGCCAGCTGCCACAGCTCTCCGCTGCGGATCCAGCGCGGCATGGCTCAGCTGCCGCCGGCCCCGGCCTGCAGACCCTGCAGCGCCGCCAGGGCCTCGCGCCGATGCAGGGCACCATCGAGCAGGTTGTTGGTGATGTGGCGCACCACGCCCGCCGGATCGATCACATAGGTGACCCTTCCGGGCAGCAATCCCAGCACCGAGGGCACACCGAAGGCCTTGCGCAGGGCATTGCCCCGGTCCACAAGCAGCGGAAACGGCAGGTCATGGCGCGCCACAAAGCGCAGATGGCTGGCGGCATCGTCGCCGCTCACCCCCCACACCTGGGCGCCAAGGGCCTGAAACGCGCTCCAGCCATCGCGAAAGGCACAGACCTCGGCGGTGCAGCCCGGGGTGTCGTCCTTGGGATAGAAAAACAGAACCAGCCACTGGCCGCTGAGCTGGTCGGTGCGACGTTCGATACCCTCCTGGTCCCGGCAGACCACCGCAGGGGCCCGATCTCCGACAGCCAAGGCCATGGTCAATCCATCAGGGCAGCCACCCTAGACAGGGCTGAGACGATGGGGCGAGCCCGGCGGCTGTGCGGCATGAGCGATCCAACCAACCCCTGGCAGCAGAGCGATCTGCTCGGATTGCTGGACGCACAGACGCGCCAGGCTGAACCGCAGGAGCGAGCACCCCACCAGGACCGGCAGAGTAAGAGCGTTGAGGCCGACGAAGCAGCGCTAGAACCAACGGGACCGGTCCCGCGCACGCTGCTGATCGTCGATACCGAAACCACGGCGCTCTCACCGTCCGAAGGAACCTGCATCGAGGTGGGGGCGATCCTGTTTGCGGTGCCTGAGCGGGCTGTGCTCAGCCAGCTGTCGTTTCTGTTGCCGTGCCGGGACAATCCCGCCGAGGCGATCAACCGGATCCCGGCGGGTGTGACCCGACTGGAGCAACCCCTGGCCGCGGCCCTGAGCTGTTTTGCCGCCATGGTGAACCAGTGCGATGCGCTGCTGGCCCACAACGCCGCCTTTGACCGCCAGTGGTTCGCTGCGGGGGCGGCCGAACTGCCGCTGATCGACAAACCCTGGATCTGCTCGATGAGCGAGATGCGCTGGCCGGTCGATCGTCAGCTCAAGGCCAACCCCTCGGTGCGGGATCTGGCTCTGGCCTATGGCATTCCGGTCTGGGCCGCCCATCGGGCCCTGACCGACTGCACCTATCTGGCCCAGGTGCTGGAGCGCTGCGACACTCTCGAAACGCTGCTGTTGCAGGCCCTGGAACCGCGCAGCCTGTTTCGCGCCCAACTCAGCTACGCCGAGCGCCACCGCGCCAAGGATGCGGGCTTCCGCTGGAACGATCCGGTGCGGGGGGCCTGGAGCAAACGGCTGAGCCAGCGTGAAGCCAGGGCGTTGCCCTTTCCGGTGCAGGCGGTGGAAGACCTGCCGGCCTCCGCCTGATCGGCCCGGCCTTGCTCCCAATTCGGCGATCCGTGGCCAAGGTGAAGGGTGGTGAAGGGGGTAGCGATGGCCAGACGAGCGCTCCACCGGCAGCCGGTGGAGCCGCGGCAGCGACTTCGGCGTTGGCAGGCCGTCCGCACCTGGGCACGGCTGATCCGTGAGGCGGAGTGCCTCTGGCATGTCGATGTGCGCACCCTGCACAGGCTGGCCGCCGAAGAGCTCGGACTGCTGCTGCACGAAGTGCCCGCACCCCTGCGCCCCCGGGTGAACCGCTGGCTACGCAGCTACGGGGTGGCCACACGGCTGGGGTAACCAGGATCGCAGCTGTACACAAGTCGAACCACCACGAGACCGGCTCAAGCAGTTCAAATTTTCATCAAATTTGAACAATGAAATGCCCAGAACAGATCAGCGCAACCGAAACTTAAATCGCATCGCAATGCGATTAACGAGTATGCAATCAGCCCGGCTGCAATGATCACTTTAACAATCAAGAAATTCTACAGCCGGTCCCTCACGAAAGCCGTAGATTTCTTCAAAAGACGCACCATTGCATCTCTGTTCTTACTGTTTTTCGCAGGGATCAGCATTGCAGCGATTAACATGATACATTTGTCGTCTGAACTGATAAATACACAAGCATTACAAAGCTCATTTTTGTATGCGGATGCCCTACAGCAAGCGCGTACGCTTTACAACGAGGCAATCGTTGAGAAACTAAAAAACGATGGGTCGATTAATATCGATTACAACCACATTGAGCAACCTAAGACAATTCCGATTCCAGCAACGTTTCTGATCGAATTATCAGAGCGTGTCAGCCAAGAGAATCTCGGTCTCTCTGTCAAACTCTTCAGCAACCACCCCTTTGCGTTCAGGAAAGCCCCCAATCGAAGGGATCCGTTTGAACGCGAAGCGTTGGCATTTCTAGTCAAAAATCCGGACAAGCCATACACAAGGATCATGAATGTAAATGGCAGAAAAGTCTTTCGGTATGCACAAGCCGAAATCATGAAGTCAAGTTGCGTTGCATGCCACAATTCACATCCTCAAAGCACCAAACGAGACTGGAAGGTGGGGGACGTTCGAGGCGGCCTGGAAATCTCATCATCCATTGACTTTTTGGTCCAACAAAACAGGAAAGGCATCCTTTCTGGGGTGGCCATGATTTCGGGCCTATTTGGTCTTGCGGGTATCGGAGTCTGGATTGTTTTCGACAGACTCAAGAAGGTCTCAATTGAGCTGGAAGAGAAAGTTAATATCCGAACGGAAGAGCTTTCGCAGGCCAATGAATCGTTGAGCGTAGAACAGGAGAAGTCAAACAGTCTGCTTTTGAACATCTTGCCAAAATCCATTGTGGAGAGGCTTGAAGGGGGCGAAAAAACATATCCGACGCCTTTGCAGGAGTCAGCATATTATTTGCTGATATCGTCAACTTTACGCCCCTATCGCAGCGCGTGCAACCCGCAGAACTGGTTGAAATATTAAATCGTATTTTTTGCAGGTTCGATGATTTAAGCGCCAAATATGGTCTCGAAAAAATCAAAACGATTGGCGATTGCTACATGGTTGCCAGCGGCCTGCCGGAATCATGCTCCGATCACGCATCGCGCATCGCTAGCATGGCTTTGAGCATGCAAGATGTGATCCGAACCATTGGAGCTGATCTCAATATTAATTTAGACATCAGAATCGGCATCAACTCCGGGCCCGTCGTTGCTGGTGTGATCGGCAAGAATAAATTTGTCTATGACCTTTGGGGCGATACCGTCAACGTAGCATCGCGCATGGAGTCCCATGCCGTGAACGGATCAATTCAAGTCTCGGAGTCGACCTATCAACTGCTTAAATCCGATTATCTCTTCGAGCAACGAGGCATGATGGATCACCTGCTGATCACAGGTTCTCACCAGAACCTCTGGAATCCATCCATGGGCAAGCAATCATGCTGAGACTGCTGGACTGGAGCAAGTCCAACCAGGGTTCAACGATGCGCCGATGCGTGGCCAACAAAAAAGCCGCTCCCGGGTGGAAGCGGCTCGATGGCTGAGGTTTCAGGCCCTGACTGGAATCGGAGCGGCGGGATTTGAACCCACGACCCCCACTACCCCAAAGTGGTGCGCTACCAAGCTGCGC
>Ga0172372_10002221_pt1 | contig 29725 bp, 24 predicted proteins | sample LakKiv5m_2_FD_114544 | JGI IMG/M metagenome (GOLD analysis project Ga0172372, IMG submission 114544) | Freshwater microbial communities from Kabuno Bay, South-Kivu, Congo - kab_092012_9.5m | ecosystem: Environmental > Aquatic > Freshwater > Lake | place: Democratic Republic of the Congo...
GCCGGGCGCGTGGTTCACGGCCTCGGTGTGCATGGACTTGATGAAGCAGAGCTTGTCCGCGATGGCCGCCGTGAACGGCATGAAGCGGCTCACCCACGCGCCGCTCTGCCCGTGCTGCGCGAACGGCTCGACGGGCTGGAGCATGAGCTTGCCGTCGGCCTTGCCAGTCATCGTGCTGAAGCGCTTGCCCGCGACGTATTCGTCAGGCACCGGCTTGCCGTGCAACTCGGTGAGGCGCGGCTTGTAATCCCACAAGTCCACGTGCGTCGGCGCGCCGTTTTGGAAGAGGTAGATGATGCGCTTGGCCTTGGGCGCGAAGTTGGGAAATGCGGAATTCGGAGTGCGGATTGCGGAATGGGCCGCGCTCGCGCCAGCCGCGTCCTGCTTGAGCAAAGACGCCAGCGCGGCGACGCCCAGCCCCGTCGCGCCGCGCCCGAAAAGCTGCCGGCGGGTGAGGAGAGCCTGATGTTCGAGCAGCGGCGACATGGTCACGAGGTCAGACCTTGCCCAAAGCCGCTTCTTCAATCCAGTCCGAGTCACGGCCGACCGGGTGCCTGCTCCCGGTGCCGTCGTGCGCTGGGATAAATCCTTGAACAGTCGCGATTCTCGGCCAGTCTCTAAGCGCACATGAGTTCCGCAGGTCACGTCGCCAACCCCGCCGCGTTGTTTGATTTCGTTCCCCGCACGCGGCTCGTGTTCGGCGCGAACACGGTCGAGCGCGTGGGCGAACTGGCGGCGGAACTCGGCGGCCAGCGTGTGCTGCTCGTGACCGATCCCGGCATCGTCAAGGCCGGCCACGCCGCGCACGTGCAGGAGTCGCTGGCGAAGGCGGGGCTGCATGTCAGCCTGTTTGACCGCGCGAAGGAGAATCCCACGACGAAGTGCGTGGACGAGTGCGTGGCCGTCGCGTCGGCGGAGAAGATAGATTTGCTCGTCGGCCTCGGCGGCGGCAGTTCGATGGACACGGCCAAGGGCTGCAACTTCATCTTCACCAACGGCGGGCGGATGCAGGATTACTGGGGCGTGGGCAAGGCGAAGAAGCCGATGCTGCCGCTCATCGCGATTCCCACCACCGCCGGCACGGGCAGCGAATGCCAGTCTGCCGCGCTCATCGCCGACGAGCAGACGCATCAGAAGATGGCCTGCCTCGATCCGAAGGCCGCCGCGCGCGTCGCCATCCTCGACCCCGCGCTCACCGTGTCGCAGCCGCATCGCGTGACGGCCTGCACCGGCATTGACGCCATCGCGCACGCGGTCGAGACCGCCGTGACCACGAAGCGCAACCCGCTCTCGCAGATGTTTTCGCGCGAGGCGTTCCGGCTGTGCGTCACCGCGCTGCCGCAGGTGCTCAAGCATCCGAAGGACCTCGAGGCGCGCGGGCGGATGCTGCTGGGCGCGGCTTACGCGGGCGTGGCGATTGAGAACTCCATGCTGGGGGCGGCGCACTCGGCGGCGAACCCGCTCACGGCGCACTTCAACCTCGTCCACGGGCAGGCCGTCGGGATGATGCTGCCGCTGGTGGTGCGCTTCAACGCGGAGAATCCCGACGCGCTCCGCACCTACGCGGAACTCGCCACCGGGCCGGAACTGGCGACGGTGAAGGGCGGTCTCACCACCGCGCTGGAAGCCTTGCTCGCGCGCTTGGAATCATTGCTCAACCTCGCCGGCTTCCCGCGTTCGCTCTCCGACTGCGGCGTGCAGCCGGAGAAAATCAAGCTGCTCGCTGAGGAAGCCGCGAAGCAGTGGACCGCGAACTTCAACCCGCGCCGCATCGAGGTCTCCGACTTCGTCGGCCTCTACGAAGCCGCCTTCAACCGCCGCAGCGACGGGGACTTGGTGTGATTACGTCCGTGTCCGTCGCAGTCGGTTTTCCCATGCCGTTGTGTATGCGTCGAGTCGGCCAAGCCAGGCGTGCTTGGATGGGCGGACTATTTCGGAGTGGGATGTTTTCTCCCTCACCCCGGCCCTCTCCCGCTGGGAGAGGGGGAAAGTCAGCCAGTGCTCGAAGTGCTTTGGCGTTCCGGTTGGCAGCAGGTGGAATAGGTTCCTCCCTCTCCCAGCGGGAGAGGGCCGGGGTGAGGGAGAACGGCCGGTTTGTCCTGCGACGACGTCACTTTCTCGCCATTTCCATCCTCGTCGCCGTTGCGCTCGCGCTTCCGATTCTCTCAGCCGCCCGCGCCGCCGCGCCCGCGCCGGAGTTCATCTTCCCCGCCGGCGGCAAGCAGGGCGCGACGGTGAAAGTGACGGTTGGCGGCAAGCTGGACGGCTGGCCCGTGGGCGTGTGGACCGACCACGCGAACCTCATCTTCAAGGCGGCGACGAACAGCGGCGCGTTCTCCGTGAGCGTCGGCGCGGACGTGCCGCCGGGGCCGCATCTGGTGCGCTTTTACAACGGCGATGGCGCGGCGGAACCGCGCACGTTCGTCGTGGGCCGGCGGGATGAAGTGCTCGAAGCCGAGCCGAACGACGACTTCCGCAAGGCGCAGCGGCTCGCGCAGTCCGCCGTGGTCGTGAACGGGCGCTTGGAGAAGGCCGGTGACGTGGATTCGTTCGCAATTCAGGCAGAGCAGGGGAAATGGATCGTCGCCGCCGTGGACTGCTATGCGCTGGGCAGTTCGGTGGACCCGGTGCTGCAAATCCTCGACGAGCGCGGCGTGCGCGTGGCGTTCAACCACGACACGCACAATCTCGACGCACTGGTCGCGTGGCAGGCCCCGCGCGCGGGCAATTACATCGTGCAGGTGCTCGGTTTCGCGCACCCGCCCGCCGCCGATGTCGCGGCGAAGGGCAGCGCGGCCTATGTGTATCGGCTCACTCTCACCACCGGGCCGTTCGCGCGCTCGGCGTTTCCGATGGGGCTGAAGCGCGGGAGCAAGTCCGCGCTGGAATTGGTCGGCTGGAACCTGCCCAAGGGCGCGCAGCCCGTGGACGGCACGCGCGTGACGGCGGCGGAACAATTGCTCTTCCTCCCCGCCGAACCGACCGGCGACACGCTCTGGCTGGACGTGGCCGATGCCACCGAGGTCAACGAGCAGGAGCCGAACGACGCGGCGGCGAAAGCCCAGCCGGTCACGTTCCCCGCGACCGTCAACGGCCGCATCGGCCGGCCCGGTGACGTGGACCGCTTCGCCTTTCCCGCGAAGAAGAACGAGCGTTTCAATTTCCAGATGCGTGCGGTGGGCCTGCATTCCCCGCTGGCCGCGCGGCTGCGCGTCGAGGACACGAACGGCGTCTCGCTGGCCGAACAGCAGGGCGGCGACCTGAACGACCCGCGCCTCGGCTGGAACGCGCCGGCGGACGGAAGCTATGTCCTCGCGGTCAGCGACATGTATGGGCAAGGCGGAGCGGAATGGCTGTATCGCATTAAGACCGCGCCCGCCCCGCCGCACTTCACCGCCACCGTCCCGACGCATGCGTTCTTCGTGGAGAACGGCAAGACGAACGAGGTGAAGGTCACGCTCGCGCGCAACGACGGCTTCAAGGACAAGCTCGCGCTCGCGGTGAAGGGCCTGCCCGACGGCGTCACGGCGCGCATCCCGCCCGTGCCGGACAAGGGCAACGAGGTGAAGGTCGAACTGGTCGCCGCCGCCGACGCGCGGGCCGCGAGCGTGCCGATCGAGTTCATCCTGTCCGCGCCCGAGGTGCGTCCGCCGATGAGCCGCGCGGCGACGTTCAGCCTGCGCGGCACCGAGCCGCGCGGGGATCGGCTGGTGAACGACGGGCACGTTGCGTGGCTGACCGTGGCGAACAAGCCCGCCCCGCCCCCTCCGCCGAAGAAGAAGAAAAGCTAGCGGCGGACGCAACTGGCGTTGTGAGAATTCCGCGAGGTTTTGGAGTGCGGCAGTCCTCTGCCGCCTTGCGTTGCGTGTGCTGACGATGAAACAGCGGCAGAGGACTGCCGCACTCCAAGACGCTGGCGCGCGGTCCGTGCGCGCTGAAGCGGTCGTCCGCCATCAGTAGTTCGCCTGCATCCGGCTGAGGATTTGCCGGGACATCGTCTCGTCGCCGAGCAGGCCGACGCGCACGCGGACCTCGGTGGACTTCACGGTGAGGCGCTTGGTCTTGATGGTGACTTTCTGGTCGGCGGCGGTGCGTCCTTCGATGACGCCGGAGAGGCCGTCCTGCTGGCGCTTGATGACGGCGAGCTTCAAGTCCTTCATGGCCTGCTCCGCCGCACGTTGGGCGGCGTCCAGCGCCACCGCCTCGGTGACTTTCAACTCGCCCTGAACGTAGGCCGCCCCGCCCGCGCCCGCCGCCGCGCCGACGAGCAGTGCGGCACAGCCGGTGAACAAGGTGAGCGAGAGCGAGACGAGGGCGAGGAGCAGCAGGGGCTTTTTCATGTTCGGATGGCTTATGACTGGCGCATTCAATAGCCCATCGTCGGCAAGTTGTCGAATCTTCCCCGGCGCTTGCCACCCCGAGCAAGTTCGGGAAAGCTCCGCCGCACGAATGAAAAAGAAAGCCGCTACCAAATCGCCGTCCCTCGAACGTCAATGGTCCTCCATCGTGGTGGACGGCGCGGAGCGCGCCGCCAGCCGCGCGATGCTCCACGCCGTCGGGTTCAAGCGCGAGGACTTCAGGAAGTCGCAGGTCGCCGTCTGCTCGACGTGGAGCCAGGTCACACCGTGCAACATCCACATTGACCAGCTCGCCGTGAGCGTGGCGATGGGCGTCAACGAGGCCGGCGGCAAGGCGCTCGTCTTCAACACCATCACCGTCAGCGACGGCATCTCGATGGGCAGCGAAGGCATGAAGTATTCGCTCGTGTCGCGCGAGGTCATCGCGGACAGCATCGAGACGGTCGTGGGCTGCGAAGGCATGGACGGACTCGTGGCCGTGGGCGGCTGCGACAAGAACATGCCCGGCTGCCTCATTGCGATGGCGCGCATGAACCGCCCGGCGGTCTTCGTGTATGGCGGCACGATTCTGCCGGGCGACTACCACGGCAAGCCGGTGGATGTCGTTTCCTGCTTCGAGGCCGTGGGCCTGCACGCGGCGGGCAAGATGAGCGACAAGGACTTGGCCGACCTCGAAGAAGTTGCCATCCCCGGTGCCGGCTCCTGCGGCGGCATGTATACGGCGAACACGATGGCTTCGGCCATCGAAGCGCTCGGCATGAGCCTGCCCAACTCCAGCGCGCAGGCCGCCGTCTCGAACGACAAGACCAAGGACTGTGAAGCTGCCGGTGCGGCGGTTTTGAACCTCATTAAGAAGGGCATCCGTCCGCGCGACATCATGACGAAGAAGGCGTTCGAGAACGCCATCACGCTCGTCATCGCGCTCGGCGGCTCGACCAACGCGGTGCTGCACCTCATCGCGATGGCCAGCGCGGCGGAAGTAAGGCTGACCATTGATGACTTCACCCGCATCGGGAAGCGCGTGCCCGTGCTCGCCGACCTCAAGCCCTCCGGCAAATACGTCATGGCCAAGCTCGTCGAGATCGGTGGCACCGTCCCGCTGATGAAGATGCTCCTCGACGCCGGCCTGATGCACGGCGACTGCATGACCGTCACCGGCAAGACGCTCGCGCAAAACCTCAAGCACGCGCCGAAGTATCCCGCCGGCCAGGACGTGGTGCGCGGCCTCGACAATCCCATCAAGCCGAACAGCCATCTCGTCGTCTTCCGGGGCAACCTTTGTCCCGCTGGCGCGGTCGGCAAAATCTCCGGCAAGGAGGGCCTTCAGTTCAACGGCAAGGCCATCTGCTTCGACAGCGAGGAAAAGGCGCTCGCGGCGATACTTGATGGTCGCGTGAAGAAGGGCCACGTCATCGTCATCCGCTACGAAGGCCCGCGCGGCGGCCCCGGCATGAGGGAGATGCTTTCGCCCACCAGCGCCATCATGGGCAAGGGCCTCGGCAAGGACGTGGCGCTCATCACCGACGGACGCTTCAGCGGCGGCTCGCATGGCTTCGTGGTCGGCCACGTCACGCCGGAGGCTTACGAGGGTGGCCCGCTGGCCATCGTAAAGAACGGCGACCCAATCCTCTTCGATGCCGAGCGGCGCGAGATCACCCTCGGCATCAACAAGGGCGAACTGGATCGCCGTCTCCGCCTCTGGAAACGCCCCGCCCCGCGCTACACGCGCGGCATCCTCGCGAAGTATGCCGCGACCGTGAAGTCCGCCAGCGAGGGCGCGGTGACGGATGTGGGCTTGAGCGTGTAGCTGACAACCGCCGGGCAAGTGACTACCTTCTTCCCATGAAACGAACCAGCCTGCCAGCTTCGCTCGCCAACCAGATGTTGGACATGGCGGCGGATTGCTTCGATGCCGCGACTTTGGAAGCGATGGCCCGGATGCGCTTGAACCGTAGGCAAACCGCCCGCGTGGACCGCCTGGCGACCAAGGCGAACGAGGGATTGCTCACTCCGGCGGAACGCGCGGAGTATCAGGCCTACATCAAGACCTCCGAGACGCTCGGCATCCTGCAACTCCGTGCCCGCGTTAAGCTCGGCCTCCCCGTCCCGGCCGAGTGAGGCATGAGCGCCGCCCTGCGCAAGCTGGTCCGGGAACGCGCAGGCGCCCGCTGCGAATACTGCCGGCTCCCCGATTTGCTGCCGCACCTCATGCGTTTTCATTTGGAACACATCCGGGCGCGGCGGCATAGCGGTGAACACACCGTCACGAATCTTGCGTGGGCCTGTGCGCGCTGTAATGCGCTGAAGGGAACTGATCTCTCGGGCGTGGACCCCGACTCCAATCGCGTGGTGCGGCTGTTCCACCCGCGCCGCGACCGATGGCTTGAGCACTACCGGGTGGATGCGCTCCGCATCGAACCTTTGACGGCACGCGGGCGGGCGACGGCCTGGCTGCTGGAGTTCAACTCGGAAGACAGGATTGAACTTCGCGCGTCGTTTCGGGAACTGGGATTCTGGTAGGCCCAACTGGAGTCGCAGCCCGTTTTCATCACCCGGTTTTTCCATCCTTGCTCACGCTCGCATGAACAAGCGCACTCTCCTCAAGGCGATCCTCGCCGCGTTGCAGACGGAACTCGCCACCTTCACCCGCGCCGCGCAGGCCGCGCGCGCCGAGGCCACCGACCCGCAGAGCCGCGCGGAGAACAAATACGACACGCGCGGGCTGGAGGCTTCCTATCTTGCCGCCGGGCAGGCGCGGCAGGTGGCGGAGTTGGAGGCGGCCATCGCAGCTTTCCGCGCCCTGCCGGTCAGGAAATTCGAGGCGGGGGAGTCCATCGCGTTGGGGGCATTCGTGGAACTGGAGCGTGGCCGGGAGCGGACGGCCTATTTCCTCGGCCCCTGCGCGGGCGGGACGGAGGTGACGGTGGCGAAGCGCGCCGTGCTCGTCATCACGCCTCAATCGCCGCTGGGGAGCCAGTTGCAGGGGCGCAAGGCGGGGGAGCAGTTTGAGTTGATCCTCGGCGGACAGCGCCAGCGCGCTCGCGTGGTCAGTGTCGGGTGAGGAAGGCGGGCGAAGCTGGCCCCTTAAAAAAACGATTCGGGCAGCAGACGCCAAGGAGGTGGGGGTGGGGAACCCCTCTGAAGAAACGTGCTGCCGCCCGAATCAAAGCTTCAAATAACTGGGATGAAATTAGGACGCCGCCCCACGTTGTCAAATGTGAAGATTGATTTTTTTCAGCCCCCCTTTGGACGGAGGATTTCACGACCCTGCGGCCGGTTGGGCACCAGACCCGTCGCGGCGCCGCACCTGGCTGGGATACCATTGTCCGTCCGTGGCTGAACGGCGGCCCCGTGGCGCAAGGTTTTCCGCCAAGTGCCTTGACCTGTCTCCGGCCGTTTCCCATCCTCCCGCACGCATTCGCCGCCATGCCTGAAAACCCAAATCCCGACCGCGACCTGACGCCCGAGGTCAGCGCGGAAACCGATGTGGCCCGCCTCGGCCACACCAGCCCGCCGCCCGCCCACGAGCAGACCGCCGACGAGGACGCGGACCCGGTGGACTGGGACCGCGTCGCCGCGATGGAGCAGTTCAGGGCGCTGCTCAAGGCCAAGATCGCCTTCATCGTGCCGGCGACGCTGTTCTTCGTGGTCTATTACTTCGCGCTGCCGGTGCTGGTCGGCTGGTTTCCCGAGCTGATGGAGAAGCGCCTCGGGCCGGTGAACCTCGCCTACGTCTTCGCGCTGTCGCAGTTCTTCATGGCGTGGGCGGTGGCGTTCGTTTATTTGCGCAAGGCGGCGAAGTTCGATGAGGAGGCCCGGCAGATCGTCGCGCGCCTCGACCAGCCGAAGGGAGACCAGCCGGAATGAACTTCCTCCTCGCCGCCGCCGCTACGCCGGGCGCACCGGTCTCGACCGGCTTCCAGTTCACGCCCGCGCTCGGGATGTTCCTCACCTTCGTCCTCGTGACGCTGGGCATCACCTACTGGTCCGCGCGCAAGTCCACCGGCGCGAGCAACTACTTCGCCGCCGGGCGCGGCATCACCGCGTGGCAAAACGGCCTCGCCGTCGCCGGCGATTACATGAGCGCCGCGAGCTTCCTCGGCATCGCGGGCATGATTGCCTTCAAGGGCTACGATGGCTTCATGTATTCCGTCGGCTGGCTCGTGGCGTATCTCACCGTGCTGCTGGTCGTCGCCGAGCCGCTGCGCAACGCCGGCAAATACACCATGGCCGACGTGCTCGCCTACCGCCTCAGCCCGCGTCCGGTGCGCGCGATGGCGGCCCTCTCGACGCTCACGGTTTCGACCTTCTACATGATCGCGCAAATGGTCGGCGCGGGCGCGCTGGTGAAACTCCTCCTGCCCGGCGTCAGCTACGAGGCGGCGGTCGCGGGCGTCGGCGTGCTGATGATCGTCTATGTCGTCTTCGGCGGGATGCTGGCGACGACCTGGGTGCAGATCATCAAGGCCGTGCTGCTCATGAGCGGATCGCTGTTCCTCAGCGTGCTCGTGCTGAAGCACTTTGATTTCAGCTTCGCGAAGTTCTTCGAGGCCGTCGGCAAAGTCCCCGTCGCCGGCCCGGACGGGACCATTGTCCACAAGGATTTCCTCAAGCCCGGCCTCATCTTCGGCCTCGAAGTCACGAAGGGCTGGGGGCCGACTGACCTCATCTCGCTCGGCCTCGCGCTCGTCTTCGGGACCGCCGGGCTGCCGCATGTGCTGGTGCGGTTCTACACCGTGCCGGACGCGAAGACCGCGCGCATCAGCGTGGTGTGGGCGATGATCATCATCGGCGCGTTCTACATCATGACCACCTTCCTCGGCTTCGGCGCGGCGACCATCCTGACGCCGGGCAAGATCAGCGTGGAGAACATGAGCGCCCCGCTGCTGGCGCAGGCGCTCGGTGGCGAAATCTTTTTCGCGTTCATCAGCGCGGTGGCCTTCGCGACCATCCTCGCGGTCGTCGCGGGCCTGACCATCAGCGCGAGCACGAGCTTCGCGCACGACTTCTACACGAACGTCCTCCATCACGGACGCGAGCGCGGCCCCGGCGAGGAAGTCCGCGTCGCGCGCATCGCGGCGTTCGTCGTCGGCGCGGTGGCCATCTTCCTCGCCATCAAGCTCCAGACCATCAACGTCGCGTTCCTCGTCGGCCTCGCCTTCGCCGTCGCCGCGAGCGCGAACCTGCCCGTCATCGTCCTGTCGCTTTTCTGGAAGCGCTTCAACACGGCGGGCGCGGTCTGGGGCCTCGGCGTCGGCCTCGTCGGCAGCATCGTCCTCATCATTCTCAGCCCGAGCGTCATGGACCCGAACGGCAAGGCGCTCATCAACGCCGCGCCGCTGTTCCCGCTGAAGAACCCCGGCATCGTCAGCATCCCGCTGGGCTTCCTCGCCGCGTGGATTGCCACGCTGATGAGCAACGACCGCACGAGCGAGGCGAAGTTCGCCGAACTGACCGTCCGCGCCAACACCGGCCTCGGCGCGGAGAAGGCGACGGCGCACTGAAGCGTCGCACCGCTAACCTGCACTAACTGGCACTAATGAAGACGACTTTTCCGATTAGTGCAGGTCAGTGCCAGTTAGTGGTTCAGAAGTCCGCCGCCGCTCGCCGCGCCTTTCTCCAGCGCGGTGCCTTGGTGCTGGCCGCCGCGTTCGGTCTCGCGGACTCACTTGCTGCCGATTCTGTTGCTTCTCCCGCCCTCCGCGTCGGCCTGCTCACCGACCCGCACTACGCCGACATCCCGGCGAAGGGCAAACGCCACTACCGCGAATCGCTCGGTAAAGTCCGCGCGGCCGTCGAGCGCTTCAACGCGGCGAAGGCGGATTTCGCCGTGGAACTCGGCGACTTCATAGACGAGGCGGCGACAGCGGAAGGGGAAATTGCACACCTCAAAACCGTCGAATCCGAGTTCGCCAAGTTCCGTGGCCCGCGCCATTACGTGCTGGGTAACCACTGCGTCTGGACGCTGACAAAAGACCAGTTCTACGCGAACTGCGCGGCCAAGCGCGCTCCCTACTCGTGGGACGCGGCGGGCTTTCACTTCATCGTGCTGGACGCCTGCTTCCGCGCGGACGGCACGGCCTATGGCGCGAAGAACTTCAAGTGGACCGACACCGAGATTCCCGAGGCGCAACGCCGCTGGCTGTCGGAAGACCTCGCTGCGACGCGCCTGCCGACGATTGTCTTTGTCCACCAGCGCCTCGACATCCCCGGCGACTACGCCGCGAAGAGCGCGCCGGCGGTGCGCGAAATTCTGGAGCGCTCCGGCCGAGTGCTCGCGGTCTTCCAGGGTCATCATCACCGCAACGAGCACCGCGAGGTCGGCGGCATCCACTACTGCACGCTCATGGCGATGGTCGAGGGCAACGGCGCAGAGGACAGCGCGAGCGGAGTGCTGGAAGTCTTCCGTGACGGCAGCCTGAAGCTCAACGGGGCCTTCAAGCAGTCGAGCTACGCGTGGACAACCCGCAAGACTTCTGCTCAATGAAGCCACTGCTTTCGCCGCCCGTCGAAGCCGCACCTTTTGCAGTGAGCGCGCGCGATTTCACTTTTCTTCCTTCTCCCTTCGCGGAGCGAGGGGAGAAGGTGGCCGGAGGCCGGATGAGGGGTGCGGCCGCCAACGTCTTCGCGGCAACCCCTCACCCCGACCCTCTCCCCTCATCCGATGAAGGGAGAGGGAGAAAAACCCGTTTGACTTCCAGCCTCGCTTCAAACTCAGCCCCATGAACACATCTTGCCTCCGCTCACTCCTCGCCCTCGCCGCGCTGCTCGCCGCTGGCGCGCTCCTTTCCGGCTGCGCCACGTCCGAATGCCCGCACTGCAAATCCGACAAGGCCGCCGCGCCCGCTGCGGCACCCGGCGCGAAGCCCGCCGCCGCCGTGCGCAGCCTCTTCGACGGCAAGACGCTCGCAGGCTGGAAGGACTCGGGCTTCGCTGGCGCGGGCGAGACGAAGGTGGAGCCGAACTTCCGCGGCCAAGGCCCGGTGATTCTCATCGAGGCCGGGCAGTCCCTTAGCGGCGTCACTTTCACCAACCCGGTGCCGAAACAGAACTTTGAGATCACCCTCGAAGCGCTCAAGGTGCAGGGCAACGATTTCTTCGTCGGCCTCACGTTCCCCGTCGGCGAGGCGCACGCGACGCTTGTGCTGGGCGGCTGGGGCGGCGCGACCACGGGCATCTCGAGCATTGACGGCCTCGACGCCTCGGAGAACGACACGACAAAATTCCTTGGCTACGACAAGGACAAGTGGTTCCGCATCCGCATGAAGGTGACGCCCGCGAAGCTGGAGACGTGGATAGACAACGACAAGGTGGTGGACCAGGAACTGAAAGACCGCCGCATCTCGATGCGCTTCGGGGAGATCGAGAACTCCGTCCCCTTCGGCATCGCCACCTACCAGACGACGACCGTGGTGCGGAAGGTGGAGATCAAGCCGGTGGAGTAGGTGCTTTCTGCCCGAAATCCGAAGTCCGAACTGAGCTTCAGCCGTTCGTGTGAACCAGCGCGTGTCGGCCACCTTCCCGAAGGCAGCGTTTCGGGCTTCGGGTTTCGGATTTCTTTCGGAGCTCGGATTTCGGACTTCGGATTTTGGGTTCAATGCAGGATCGGCAGGCCGTGGGGCTGGCGGATCAACTCGGCGTCGAGGTCGAGAAAGTAGTCGAGGCGGCGCGAGGTTTCGGCGTCGTCAATCGCGCGGGCCATGAGGATGTAGGCCGCATAGTGGTTGCCTTCGGATTCCACGAGGCTGGCGTAAAACGCGGCCAGCTCGGGGTCGTGCGGTGGTAGTTCGCGGGCGAGGATCTGGAACTTCTCGCAGCTCCGGCCCTCGATGAGCGCGCAGCAGATGAGGTGGTCAATGACCTGCATTCTCATGCCCTTGCGCATCGCGTGCATGAGGCCAGAAATCCACGGGCTGGGATGCGGCTGGCCGAACGGGATGCCGCGCCGCTTGAGCAGCGCGAGCACGAGCTGGAAGTGCTGAAGCTCCTCGATGGCGATGGCGTTCAGCTCCTCGACGCGCCCGAAGAGGTCGCGGTAGCGCTCCAGCGTGATGGCGGTGGTGGCGGCCTTGCGCTCGAGGTGGGCGTGATCCACCAGCACGGCGGGCAGGTTCGCCAGCGTGCGCGGCAGCCAGTCGTCCGGCACTTGGGCGCGGAGCATTTCCATGCGGGGATTGTTCAAGCCCGCGCGCGACCGGGGCAACTGCGAAGTTCACAGCGCGCGGGCGACCGCTTAGGGTGGGCGGAGAAATGATGAACCACTGACCGGCACTGACTGGCACTAATGAAGGGATCGCGGTTTGCAGCGGTTCGGATTAGTGCTGGTTAGTGCCGGTTAGTGGTTGAAGACGTTCCTGCATGACTCCTGAATTACTCGCCCTCCTCCGGTGCCCCGAAACGCGGCAGCCACTGGCCCTCGCCGACGCGGCGGTGATCGCGCGGCTCAACGCGCAGTTGGCGGCGGGGACGCTGCGCAACGCGGCGGGGCAGGGGATCGCCGCCCAGCTCGACGCCGGACTGGTGCGGGCGGATGGCCGGGCGGTGTATCCCGTGCGCAACGGCGTGCCGGTGCTGCTGGTGGACGAGGCGATCCCGTTGGGGTGACGCGCGGCCCGATCAGGGCGGCGGCAGGTCGCTCGGCGTGAAGGTCGTGACCGCCGGCTCGGGGGCGCGCTTCACATGCTTGTCGAGCCACTGGACGGTCTCCCAATGGACGTGCTCGACGCTTTCGCGGGCCTCGTAGCCGTGGCTTTCGTGCGGGAGCAGGACGAGCCGGGCGGTGCCGCCGTTGCCTTTCACGGCTTGATAGAGGCGCTCGCTCTGCATGGGGAAGGTGCCGGGGTTGTTGTCGGCCTCGCCGTGGAGCAGCAGCAGCGGCTCGTTGATGCGGTGCGCGAACATGAAGGGCGACATGCGCGCGTAAATCTCCGGGGCCTCCCACAGCGTGCGGCGTTCGTTCTGGAAGCCGAACGGGGTGAGCGTGCGGTTGTAGGCGCCGCTGCGGGCGATGCCGGCCTTGAAGATATCCGTGTGCGCCAGGAGGTTTGCCACCATGAACGCGCCGTAGCTGTGGCCGCCCACGGCGACGCGGTTCGGGTCGGCGATGCCCATTTCCACGGCCTTATCCACGGCGGCCTTGGCGCTGGAGATGATCTGTTCGAGGAAGGTGTCGTTTGCCTTCTTGGTGTCGCCGATGACGGGCATGGTGGCGTTGTCGAGCACGGCGTAGCCCTGCGTGACGAGGAAGAGGTGGCTCGCGCCGCTGAAGCTGGTGTAGCGGTTCGCGGTCGTGGTGACCTGGCCGGCGGTGTCGGCGTCGTTGAACTCGCGCGGGTAGGCCCAGAGCAGCGTCGGCAGGCGCTGGCCGGGCTGGTAGTCGGCGGGCAGGTAGAGCGTGAAGGAGAGCGGCACGCCGTCGGGCCGCTGGTAGGTGACGAGCTGCTTGCGGATGCCGCGCAACTGCGGCGTCGGGTCGGGGAACTCGGTGATGGCCTGCCGCGTGTTGTCGGCCAGCGTGCGGATGAAGTAGTTGGCCGGCCGCGTGGGCGACTCGCGCCGGGTGATGAACTGCGCCGCGTCGGGCTTGAGCAGGGCGACGACGGACTCGTGCGTGGCCTCGTCGCTTTGGAAGAGCCGCTCCGAACGCATCGAGACCAGGTTGAACGTGTCGAGGAAGGGACGCTCACCGTCGGGCGACGCGCCCGCGCCCACGAGGAACAGGCTGCCGTCATGCACGCGCGCGACGCGGAAGCCGTTGGTCAGCGGGCGGAGCAACGGCGCGCCGGGGTCGCTGTAGCGGTCCTGCGAGGCGACATCCCACAGCAGGCGGGCCGGCTCGGCGGGCGCGTTGGGATTGACGAGCCAGGTGCGGTTCCAGCGGCGGCTGGCCTGGTGTTCCCGCACGAGGGCCACTTCCGGCCGCTCCGTCCACGTCAGCCCTTGGAAGCGGTGTTCCGTGCGCGCCAGCTCCACCGGCGCGTTGGTGAAGGGCGCTTCGAGCATCACGATCCGGTCGCGGTTCGGCACGCGCCGGCGCGGGTCGCCGCCGTCGAGCGCCTCCACCCACGCGAGCGTCGCGGGGCTGGTGGGCCGCCACTGGTAGTTGCGCGGTCCCGTGCGCACGCCGCCGATGGGCACTTCTTCCGCCAGCGGCAGCGCCGCGAGTTCATAGGCGACTTTTCCATCCAGGCCCCAGACCTGCACCAGGCGCGGAAACATGGTGGCCGGGAGCTGATACGAGTAAGGCCGCTGGACGCGGGAGACGAGGATGTGCCGGCCATCGGGGGCGACATCGAGCGTGGCAAAAATGGCCGGCGTGCCGATGGGCCTGGTCTCCCCGTTTTTGGTGGTCACCAGCGCGAGCTGCGCGGTGGCGTAGTAGTCGAACAATTCCTCGTCGTGCGCGCAACTGAGCAGGTCTTGGAAGGTGCGGGCGGGAGCGAGCTTGCCTGTGGATTCCTGCACTTGGGGACCGCCCGGCACGCGCGCTCCGACCGGCGGCTTGGGGCGGCTGGCCGGGACAAGCTGGCAGAGGATCGCCTGGCTGTCGGGAGTCCACTGGAATGGCTCGCCGGTCGCGGCGTTGATGCCGCCGCGCAGCCGGCGCGCGGAGCCGCGCTTGCCGTCGCCCACCCACAACTCGACCTCGCGCGAACCGTGGCGGAGGAAGGCGAACTGTTTGCCGTCCGGCGACCAGGCCGGAGGCGTGATGCGGGAGTTGGTCGGAATGGCAATGACCCGCTCCTTGCCTTCGGGCAGTGGATGCAGGGTCAGTTCGACGCAGCGCGCGGCGCGATGCGGGCCGTTGTTGACGGGGTTGATGCGCAGGCCCGCGAGCCGCAGCACGGGTTCGGCGAGGTCCGCGACCGGCGGATACCGCTCGGCGCGATAGGTGAGCATCGCGTCGCGCTGCGGATTGAAATGCACGGCGGGCGCGGCGGGGGCGGAGAGCAGTTCGCCGATGGGCGCGGGAGCCTTCTGATAACCGTCCTCGGGCGCGGGCGCGGCCAACGCAAACGTCCCCCCCGCGACCAGCAGTCCGAGGACCACCATTCGCCACTGAAGCCATTTGCCGGGGAGCCGGGACATCGGGTTTGGGCTGAACTTAGCGCAAGAATGGCAAAGCGCCAGCGGCACGGCAAGCGGAACCCATGAAAAACTCCCCTGCGCAACGACCGCCGCGCCCGCTCAGGCCCGCTCCTGGAGCAGCGCGGTGAAGCTGCGGCCCAGGTGATCGGGGTGCGTGAGGGTCTGAAACTGGCGGGCGCGCTCGCGGGTCCAGTCGCCGAAGACGGCGGGCTGGCGCATGGTGCGTTGCGCGATGCGCGAGAGGAAGCGGGACTGGTCGGTCAACTCCACCGTGCCGAGGCCGGCCCGCTCGCCGGCCTGCGTGACGGCGGCGAAGTTCACATGGGCGGTGATGTCCTGCTCGCCGGGGGTGGCGAGGAGGTCGGGCGCGAGCTGGTGGTCGCGGTAGGCGCGGAGGGTGCCGTCGGGCTTGGTCGGGTTGATGAACTCGCCGGTGGTGTGGCCGTAGTCGAAGGTCAGCAATTTTCCCTGCCGCAGGCTTTGGGCGGCGATGCCCCACCACAGCTCGGCGAAGGGCGTGCGTTCGAGGACGAAGCCGTCCGGCAGCACGGCGGCCAGGTTGGCCCAGGCGCTCGCGCGCAGCGGCTCGTGCAGGTTGCCCAGCGCGGCGGCGGGCTGCGCCAGCGCGGCGACGTTCGCGTGCAGTCCGGGCAGGCGCGTCCAGATGAAGCGGTCGCCCGCCGCGCGCACGCCCCACTCGACCCACCGCTGCTCCGCCGCGCTCCAGGCGAGGCGGTGGACGGGAAAGGCGTCGAGCAGTTCGTTGGCGAAGATGACGCCCGTCACGCCCCCGGCGGCCTGGATTTCGCCCCAGTTGGCGAACCAGCGCACGCGCGGGGCGAACATGCTCAACCGTCCGCGCTGCCACTCCTGCCGGCGCGGCGAGGGATCGAGAATCCAATACTCACAGCGCAGCCAGAGGTCGGTGCGGCGCTTTTGCAGCCACAGCAGGATGTCCTCGGCGAGCTGCCCGTCGTGCGCGCCCGCCTCGACGATTTGGAGCGGCGCGTCAATCATTCCGCGTTCCGCATTCCGCGTTCCGAGTTCAGCGAGCCACTCGGCGAACTGAAACGCGAGCAGTTGCCCGAACAGCTCGCCCACGCTGACGCTGGTGTAGAAATCCCCGCGCCGGCCGACCACCGAGCGGTCGCGCTCGTAATAGCCCAGTTCCGGGTGGTAAAGCGCCACTTCCATGAAGCGCGCGCAGGTCACGGGGCCGGTGCGCGCGATCTCCGCGCGCAAAAATGCGTCGAGCGACGGCGAATCCTTGCAGTCGCCCTCCGAATTGGCTATGACACGCCTAAACACAAACCGGGACGCTTCTTATGGCCAAAATTGACGCCTTCTTCAACCTGATGATGCAGCAAAAGGCCTCCGACCTGCACATGGCCTCGGGCAGCCCGCCCATCCTGCGCATCAGCGGCGAACTGCGCCGCGTGGATTACCCGCCGCTGGAGAGCGACGCGCTCAAGGCGATGCTCTACGAAATCGCCCCGGAAATCAAAGTGAAGCAGTTTGAGGAGACGGGCGACGTGGACTTCGGCTACGAGATCCCCGGCCAGGCCCGCTTCCGCGCGAACTTCTTCAACCAGAAATACGGCTGCTCCGCCGTGTTCCGCCAGATTCCCAGCACGGTGCTGTCCTTCGAGGACTTCGAGAAGTTCGACGCCCCGCTGCCCGCCGTGCTGCGCAAGTTCCCGATGATGCACAAGGGCCTCGTGCTCGTCACCGGCCCCACCGGCTCCGGCAAGTCCACCACGCTGGCGGCGATGATTGACTACGCGAACAAGAACCGCCACGACCACATCCTGACGGTCGAGGACCCGATTGAGTTCGTCCACCAGAGCAAGGGCTGCCTCGTCAACCACCGCGAAGTCGGGATGCACACCAAGTCATTTTCCTCCGCGCTCAAAGGCGCGCTGCGCGAAGACCCGGACATTATTCTGGTCGGCGAAATGCGCGACCTGGAGACCATCGAACTCGCGCTCACGGCCGCGAGCACCGGCCACCTGGTCTTCGGCACGCTGCACACGCCCAGCGCCGCCAAGACCGTGGACCGCATCATTGACGTGTTCCCCGCCGACCAGCAGAACAAGGTGCGCGCGACGCTCTCCGAGGCGCTCAAGGGCGTGGTGGCGCAGAACCTCTTCAAGCGCATTGACAAGCCGGGCCGCGTCGCCGCGCTGGAAATCCTCGTGTTCACCACCGCCGTCGCGAACATGGTGCGCGAAGGCAAGACGCACCAGATTCCCGGCATGATCCAGGTCGGCAAAAAGCTCGGCAACACGCCGCTCGACGACTCGATCATGGACCACCTCCGCATGAAGCGCATCGCGGCCAAGGACGCCTTCGACAAGTCCCTCGACAAGAAAAAGTTCTTCCCCTTCCTCACCCCGGCGGAGCAGGAGGAGGCGCGGTCGAACGGCGACGCGGACTGAGCCTGGCGCTGAACCATTGTCGAATATGCAACTCTGTCTTATCCCGCGTGGTGCGTGGTGCGTGGTGCGTGACTCGCTCACGAACCGTCCGCCCTCCTTCACGCACCACGCACCACGCACCACGCCCTGACCCATGCGCGCCAACGAACTCGACTACATCCTCACCACGATGTTGGACTCCAACAAGGATGTGTCCGACCTCAACATCACCGTGGAGAAACCGCTCCAGGTGGAGTCCTCCGGCCAGCTCGTCGGCGTGCCCATCAACCCGCCCGTCGAACGGCTCACGCCCTTCCAGACCGAGCAGATCGCCCTCAACCTCGTCGGCGGCAGCCGCCGGCTCACGGAGGACCTGATCCGCACCGGCTCGTGCGACTCCTCCTACGGCCTCGGCCAGAAGGCGCGCTTCCGCGTGAACCTCTTCTCGCAGCGCGGCAACTACTCCTGCGTGCTGCGCAAACTGAACACGCAGATCCCCACCCTGGAGCAGCTCAAGCTCCCGGACGTCTTCAAGACCATCGCCAAGGAGAAGACCGGCCTCGTGCTCGTCACCGGCGCGACCGGCTCCGGCAAGTCCACCACCCTCGCGGCGCTGCTCAACGACTTCAACGAGAACAAGTCCATCCACATCGTCACGCTGGAGGACCCCGTCGAGTTCGTGCATCCGCAGAAGAAGGCCACTTTCAACCAGCGCGAGATGGGCACGGACTTCGACAAGTTCTCCAGCGGCCTGCGCGCCGCGCTGCGCCAGGCGCCCAAGGTCATCCTCGTCGGCGAAATGCGCGACCGCGAGACCGTCGAGCTGGGCCTCTCCGCCGCCGAGACCGGCCACCTGGTCGTCAGCACGCTGCACACCATTGACTGCGGCCAGACCATCAACCGCATCCTCGGCCTCTTCGACCTCAGCGAGCAGGACCAGATCCGCGAGCGGCTCGCGGACACGCTGCGCTGGGTCGTCAGCCAGCGGCTCGCCCCGAAAGTCGGTGGCGGCCGGCAGGCCCTGCTCGAAATCATGGGCAACAACGTCCGCACCAAGGAGTCCATCCTCCAGGGCGAGGCGGAGGGCAAGACCTTCTACGAGATCATCGAGGCCAGCTACACCTTCGGCTGGAAGACCTTCGACCAGGCCTGCATGGAGGCCTTCGAGCAGAACCAGATCACCGAGGAGGTCGCCCTCCAGTATTGCAGCAAAAAAGGCCCGACCTCGCGCGGCATTGACAACATCAAGAAGAAGCGCGGCGAGGTGACCACGAACGTCTCCAGCCTCGGCATGAAGAAGGACGCGGCCGCCCACGGCGCACCCGCCGCCGCCCCGCCGTCACTGACTTTGAAGCTGAAGTGAAACCCGACGAGCAGGATTACGATTAGGATTATGATTAAGAACCGAAACCGCACGCCTTGCTCGTAATCTTACTCCTACTCCTACTCTTAATCTTTCCCCTTCCCACCCATGAGCCAGTCCTTCGCCGAATACGAGTTCATCAGCCCCTCGGACAAGCCCGCGCTGCTCGCCCTGAGCAGCCTCGAAGTCCTCGCCAACGTCCAGACCATCGTGCTGGAGTCCGGCTACAAGATCCACGTCGCCAGCAACCATGAGGACTTCGCCCGCCGCTTCGGCGCGCTGAACTACCAGCTCGTCGTCGTCGAGGAGCTGTTTGCCGCCGGCACGCCGGAGGAGAACACCACCCTGCGCCAGCTCCAGTGGATGCCCATGGCCCGCCGCCGGCACACCGTGGTCATTCTCATCAGCGAGCGGCACCAGACGCTCAACCCGATGCACGCCTTCCAGCAAAGCGTCCACGCCGTCGTCAACAAGGCCGACCTCAGCAGCCTCGGCTCGATCATCCAGAAGACCATCGGCGACAACGACCTCTTCCTGCACACCTACCGCGAGGTCCAGGCCGCCGCCGCCAAGGGCAAGCTCTGAGCGGCGCAGCTCAGTTTCTTGCCGGTTGTTTCAGCGCGATTCGGACCGGGGCGGAGAAGGAGTTGCCGCCGTTCCCCCTCACCCCGGTGCTCTCCCTCGGGGAGAGGGGGAAAGTCAGCCCGCGCTCGAAGTGCTGTGGCGTTCCTGTCGGCCGAAAGCGGAAGGCGTTCCTCCCTCTCCCCGGGGGAGAGGGCCGGGGTGAGGGGGAAGGGGCGCCACCAGTTGCCGACCGCGCCTCAACCAAGCTTTCGGCAGCCTGCAAGAAAGTGAGATCCGCGCAAGCTCTGAGCGCGGCCGGCTTTGCGCTTGCGGGCGGGCGGGGGCGGGCCTACACAGGGCGCGTGAAGGTGCCCGGGCCGCTGCTTCCACTCCTCCTCTGTGCCGGTGTCGTCGCGCCCGGCGTGGGCCACGCGCAGGTGGACCCGGAGAAGCGGCAGCTCTTCCAACTCGGCTACAACCAGGCGCTCCAGGGGCTGGGGCCGCTGGCGGCGTATGCGTATTACTACCTGAACGTGCCGGACTGGCCCCGCGCGGGGCAGACGCTGCGGCTGGCGGTGGCGCCGGTGTATCTGGACGCGGAGCTGGCCTTCCGCGAGGCGCTGGGGCCGCAGACGCATCTGGCGCTGGGGGCGGCGGGCGGGGGTTTTGCGGACAGCCATCTGGAGGTGCGCGGGGGGCGGTTCCTCAAGGAGCAGTCGTTCAACGGGCACGGCGGGGAGTTGAGCGCGAGCGTGTATCATCTGTTCAATCCGGGGGCGCGCATCCCGCTCAACGGGGTGGCGCGCGCGGTGTGGCACCACACGGAGTTCGAGCGGAGCGACCGCACGGGGCCGGGCTTCGCGCTGCCGCCGGACACGGGGTCGCTGCGGCCGCGCGTGGGGCTGCGCTGGGGCGGGCGCGAGCCGTTGCTGACGCCGCGCGTGGCGATGGAGTTGTCGGCGTGGTATGAGGGGGACTTCCGGTTCAACAGCGGGGCGTTCGGCCTGGCGGGGGACCGGCAACTGGAGTCGCGGTCGCACTTGTTCTGGGCGCGGGCGCTGCTGGCCTACACGCTGCCGGAGCGGGAGGATTACTTCTCGGTGAACGTGACGACGGGCACGAGCTTCGGCGCGGACCGGTTCAGCGGCTACCGGCTGGGGGCGGCGCTGCCGCTGGCGGGGGAGTTCCCGCTGAGTCTGCCGGGGTATTATTTCCAGGAGATCACGGCGCGGCAGTTCATGCTGGTGGGCGGGCTTTACACGCTGCCCCTGGACGCGCGCAAGCGGTGGAACGTGACGGGCTTCGCGGCGACGGCGGTGGTGGAATACGTGAGCGGCATGGCGCAGCCGGGTGACTGGCACACGGGCGTGGGCGGCGGGGTGGGCTACACCTCGGCGGACAAGGTGTGGGAAGTGACCGTGGGCTACGCCTACGGCGTGGACGCGATGCGCTCGAACGGACGCGGCGCGCACTCGGTGGGCCTGGTGGCGCAGTATGACCTGGAGGCGCGGCGCACGCGCGCGAAGACGCCCCCGCCGGAGGTGGACCCGCTCAAGTCGCGCGGGCTGCAACGGCTGTTCCGCGGGGTGTTTGGGAACTGAGCGCCCGGCAGGCGAACGGCGCGGCCGGGGGCCGCGCCGTTGCTCGCCGGGGAAGGGAGAGGCTCAGTTCACGTAGATCAACTCGTTGCTCATGAGCAGCGCCTGCGAGAGGCGTTCCCACGGGTTGAACGGGTTGGTCTCCAGCTTCTGCTTCACCGGGCCGCTGAACTCCTGCTGCGCGTTCCAGACGTATTCCTCGCCGGCCTTCACGCCGGGCATGTGGATGATGGGCGCCCAGCGGAAGGCGTCGCTGTCCGACGTGCCCCGGCTGGTGACGATGAAGTCAATCGCGTCGCCGCGCTTGACCTGGATGTCCTTGAGGTTGGTCGCCACATCCGCGCCGGCTGCCTGCCAGGTGCCGAGCTGGCCGCCCGAGGCGCGCGCGATGTAGGCCTCGACACCGTCGCCGGTCTTCGCGTCGTGCTCCAGCTTGCCCTCGATGGTGATGACGCCGTCGCGCGGCGCGATCCAGCGGCGGACGACGGAGTGCTTGCGGTCGCCGGGCACGCCGCCCACGGCGTTGAGGGTGACGGTGAACGCGGCGGCGGTGGCAGTGGTCACGGCCTTCGCCTTGGATTCCTTCTTCGGCTCCGGCCCCTTGCGCATCGCGGCGCGGTCGGCAATCACCCACGAGTCGCGGAGGAACGCGGGGAACGGTTCGAAGCCCGCCACCTTCTTCGCGTCGGGGTCGTATTCGCCGTAGCCGTAATGCCATGCGCGCAGGTCCGCGCCGCCGGTGGCGGGCTTGGCCTGCTGGTCGGCGATGTAATCCACCGCCAGCTTCAACTCCGCCGCCGAGGGCGCGCGCTGGAAGAAAAGCTGGTAGATGAAGGCGACCTTCTCCTCGTCCTTCGCGCCGGAGAGCAGCTCGGGCCGCGCGGCGACGTTGCGGGCCTGCTCGACGACGAACCCGTTGTTCATCAGGTAAAGCGCCTGCAACGGCACGGTGGTGAGCACACGGCCCGGTGCGGTCATGTCCGGGTTCGCGAAGTCGAAAATGCGGAGCGAGTCAGCGATGCGGGCGCGGTCAATGAAGCCGTAAACCGTGCGCCGGTCGGAGGCGTTGAGGTCCTGGTCGGACGGGCCGCCCCGGTCGGCGAGGTCGAGCTTGCCGCCGAGAACGAGCAGCGTGTCGCGCATCGTTTCGAAGTCGAGCCGCTGGAGGTTCTGCCGCCAGAAGAGCGCGTTGCCGGGGTCGAGCTTCGAGTTGGCCGGGTTGTCGTGCGTGGTCTGCTGCCAGGTGGCGGAGAGCAGGATGAGCTTGTGCAGCTTCTTCACGCTCCAGCCGTCCGCCATGAAGCGCGCCGCGACGTAGTCGAGCAGCTCCTGGTTCGACGGCGGATCGGAGCGCAGGCCGAAGTCGCCGAGCGTGCGGACGATGGCGTCGCCGAAGTGCCAGTTCCACACGCGGTTCACGAAGACACGCGCGGTGAGCGGGTTGTCCTTGTTTGCGATCTCGTTGGCGAGGTCGAGCCGGCCCGAGCCGGTGGTGAAGGGCTTGCTGTCCGAGCCACCGAAGATTTCCAGCCAGCGGCGCTTCACGATGGGGCCGCGGTTGTTCGGCTCGCCGCGAATCATCACGAACGAGTCGCGCGCGCGGTCGAGGTCGTTGAGCGCCATCGCGCGCGGCGGGCTGCCGGGGTGGTCGCGCCTCAGTTCGTCGAGCTTGGTGCGCTCCTGCGCCTCGGCGTTGTTCAGCGCGGCGCCAGCGACGCGCCGGAGGCTGGCGGCGCTGAGGCGGGTGGGCGAATCCTTGCCGTGCAGCACGGCGTGCAAGGCTCCGCGCGCGCCCTCGGGCTTCTCGCCCTTGTCAGCGAGGCGCTCGGTCTCGCGGAAGAGCTTGCCGTAGCCCTCGGCCAGCGCGGTGATGCTCTCGGGGGCCTTGGCAAACAGCGGGGCGACCAGCTCGTTGAGCGACTTGTCGGCGGCAAACTTCGCGGCCAGCCCGGGAGCCTTCGCGGCGAACTCGCCGTCCTTCAGCGCGGCGAACGCCAGCCACGGGCCGAAGATGGGGTCGGCTTTGCGCTCCGCGCCCTTCAGATAGTCCTTCCATTGGTCGAAGACATCGAGTTCGAGGCCGCGTGCGCTGCGGATCTGGGCGGTGGTCTTGCTGGTCGTCTGGGCGTCGCGCACGCCGAGCAGATACTTGTCCACCGCGTTGCGGTAGCCATCGAGGATGCGCTCCTCCACCACGTTCCGGGCATTCGCCACCCGCGCCAGGATTTCCTCGGACTTCTTCAGGAACTCCTGGTAGTCCGCCTCGGACTTGGGCTTCGCCAGCATCGGCTCCTCGCTCGGCTCGACCGACGAGCTGAACACGCCATGCAGCGAGTAATAATCCTTCTGCGAGATGGGGTCGAACTTGTGGTCGTGGCAGCGGGCGCACGCGGCGGTCACGCCCATGAGGCCCTGCGTGATGACATCAATGCGGTCGTCAATGGTCTCGTTCACGTTGCCCATGAACCGCTTGCCCACCGTCAGGAAGCCCATCGCTGCGAGCGGGGCCTTGTTCTCCGCGGACGCGAGCCGGTCGCCCGCGATCTGCTCGCGGATGAACTGGTCGTAGGGCTTGTCCTCGTTGAAGGCCTGGATGACGTAATCGCGGTAGGTCCACGCGAACGGGTAGTTGGTCTTGTTGCGCGGATTGTTGTTCCGGTCGCCGCTCGTGTCCGCGTAACGGGCCACGTCCAGCCAGTGCCGGCCCCAGCGCTCGCCGTAGGCGGGCGAGGCGAGCAGGCGGTCAATCACCTTTTCGAAAGCCTTGGCGGAATTGTCCGCGAGGAAATCACCGACCTCTTGCGGCGTCGGCGGCAGGCCGGTGAGGTCGAAGGTCGCGCGGCGGATGAGCGTGCGCTTGTCCGCCAGCGGCGACGGCTCCATGCCCTTGGATTCCAGCTTCGCGAGCACGAAGCGGTCGAGGTCGTTCTTCGCCCACTTGTCGGAGTCGCGCACCTTGGGCACGGCGGGGGCCTTCACCGGCTGATACGCCCAGTGCTGGCGGGCCTTGGCCCAGTCCACCGAGAGCGCGGCCACCGCGCCGCTGGTGTCCACGCGCGGATCGGGCGCGCCCATCTTCACCCACTGCTCGAAGTCCGCGATGACCTGCGGCGAGAGGCGGTCGCCCTTGGGCGGCATCATCTCGTCCTCGTCGGCGGACTTGATGGACTTGATGAGCGGGCTTTTGTCCGGCTTGCCGGGGACGATGGCGGGGCCGCTGGAGCCGCCCTTGAGCAGGCCGGCCTTGCTGTCCACGTAGAGGCTGCCCTTGACCTTCTCGGCCTTCGCGGAATGGCACTTGTAGCAGTGCTCGGCGAGAACGGGGCGGATGCGTTTCTCGAAGAACGCGAGTTGCTCGGGGTTGAGCTTGTCGGCGGCCAGCGCGGGGAGGGCGGCGGCCAGGGCGGTCAGAACCAAGAATCGTGCGGTCATAGTTTCGCGGAGTGTCATTCGCTGCGCCGGTAGATGGGCCGGGCGCGCGAAAGGTTACTGCGCATCTGAGCAGACTGCGCGCGGCGCGCGGACATTCGCGCGCGGGGCACACGGGAATTGACAGACACCGCGAATTTGTTGTCCCGTTCGCGCGTCGTCCGAAGCAACTGTCATTCATCATGCGCACCTCATTGCTCGCCGTCCTGCTCACCTCCGCCAGCCTGCTCCCGCTCGCCGCCGCCGATTGGAAGGCCACCGCCGACTGGCTCAAGCTCCCCCCCGGCCGCCCCACGCTGGGAAACATGCACGGGGACATCGCCGTCAGCTCCAAGGGCGAGGTGTATGTCAGCACCATGGACCCGAAGGCCGGCGTGCAGGTGTATGCCGCCGACGGCAAGTGGCTGCGCAACCTGCCCGACGCGCCCGCCGACTTCCACGGCTTCGTCATCAAGAAGCAGGCCGACGGCGAATTCATCTACGGCCCGCGCCTTGGCGCGCAGACCATCCTCAAGCTCACGCTCGACGGGAAAAAGGTGCTGGAAGTGCCCGCGTCGGCCATCCCCGAGGAGTTCAAGAACAAGACCGGCCCCAGCAAGAAGAAGAACGACAAGGGCGAGGCCATCAAGGATCCCAACGAGGGCAAGTCCTTCGTCCGTCTCACCGGCATGGATGTCGCGCCCAACGGTGACTGGTATGTGACGGACGGCTATTCCACCAGCATCGTCCACCGGTTCGACAAGACCGGGAAGTATGTGCAGTCCTTCGGCGGCAAGAAGGCCCCCTACAACTTCACCACGCTGCACAAGATCGCGGTGGACACGCGCTTCAGCCCCGTCCGCATCATCTGCTGCGACCGCGAGGCGCTGCGCGTGGTGCATCTCTCGACCGACGGCGAGTTCCTCGGCGTGGTGGCCAAGGATCTTCTCGCGCCCGCCGCCATCACCGTGCAGGGCGATTACGCGCTGGTCGGGGAAATCGGCGGCGCGGTCAGCGTGCTGGACAAGGAAGGCAAACAGGTCGCGCGCATCGGCCTCAACACCGTGAAGGAAGAAGTGAAGAACAACCAGACCAAGCCCGCCGTCTGGCGCACCGGCTTCGTGACCGCGCCGCACGGCGTGGCCTTCAACGGGGCCGGGGACGTGTTCGTCGCCGAATACAATGTCTTCGGCCGCGTGCACCGCTTCAACAAGCTGTAAGCGGCCAGGCCGAACCGCGCTTCAGATTCGCCGCACTCCGTGGCTGGGGCTTCTTTCTGCCCCATTCTTTCTGTCAGCAATCGTCCGAGCCTACGGCTGGCACAGCGCGTTGGAGTGGCGGCGCTGACAGAAAGCAGGGGGCAGAAAGAAAGGAGTTGGTGCGAGCACTCTCAGGATTCATCGGATGGCTCCGTGTCCTCGTGTCTGCGTCCATGCCGCGACGAAGGCTCGCAACGAAGGGTTGGCAGGCCGGCAGATTCGTCGCACCTTTGCGCGGATGAACGAGTCCGACCCGCTTCCCGAGCTGCGCCTCGCCCCCGTCGAGTCCGCCGACGAACTGGCGCACCGTTTCGAGCGCGAGCAGCGCAGCGCGAACGTGCAGCGCGAAAGCGAACTGGAGAACTCGCTGGCCCCGTTCCGCGTCGGCTCGGTGCCCTACCTCAACGCCGTGCCGCTCACGCGCGGGCTGGAACGGGAGATCGAGTTCATCCCGCCCGCGCAACTGGCCGAAAAGCTCCGCCGGGGCGACCTCGACGCCGCGCTCGTCAGCGTCACGGAAGTGCTCTTCCACGACGGCTACGACGTGCTCGATGGCATCGCCGTGGCGTCGCTGGGCGAGGTGTTCAGCGTGTTCCTGGCGCACCGCGTCCCGCTGGAGCAGGTGCGCGAGGTGTTCTGCGATCCCGCGTCGCTCACCAGCGTGAACCTGTTGCGCGTGCTGCTGGCCGGGCGTGGGCTGAAGCCGGAATTCAAGCCGCTGCCCGATTACGCGCAAGCCGCGCAGCATGACGCCGTGCTGCTCATCGGCAATCCAGCCATCGAGTTCCGCCGCGCGTCGCACCCGCACGAGATCTGGGACCTCGGCGCGGCGTGGTATGAACTGACGCGGCTGCCGTTCGTGTTTGCCGTGTGGGCCTTGCGGCGCGGCGTGGCGAACGAGCGGCTGCGCCGACAACTCCGCGCGGCGCGGGACTTCGGCCTCGACACGCTCGACCACGTCATCAGCTCGCGCCCCGAATACGACCTCGACTTCCGGCGCGACTATCTCGGCTGGCACATCCACTACCACCTCGGCGCGGACGAGAAGCGCGGCATCGCGAAGTTCATCGAGCTGCTGCGCCAGCATCAGACCGCGCCCGTGTTCCCGCCGCGATTTGTGGCTTGAAATTGAATTCCGACTTCCGAATTCCGAAACCCGAAGGAAGCCCGAAATCCGAAGGCCGAAGCTCGCTTCGGCCGGTCGTTGGAAACATCCCGATCAGCGACCCTTTCCCGCGCGGCGTTTCCGGCTTCGGGCTTCGGTATTCTTTCGGAACTCGGATTTCGGACTTCGGAGTTCGGGATTAGCTTTCGTGGTTTCATTCTTGTCTCCTGGAACTCTGGAGTAGCCTCGCTCGCGAGGCACCTCAAAAAGCTCAACTCCTGACCGTGTGAGCGGAATCCATAAATCGTATGTCATCCCGTTCGGGCGCTCCACCTCAAACACCTCGACGCTCAGTCGCCGCAGAAAACCAAACCGGAAGCTGTAGCGAACAACTCCCTCTGTGTGAGTCAGCGTCGGATCGGGGTAGCCGATGTCGGCGAATACCGAAGGCAGTCTGTCACGCTGCTGCTGATTCATTCTGACGACTAAACGCCCATAGCAGGCTAACGAACAAAGTTCAGCGAACGCCGCTGGAAACGCCCGGTCGGTTGCAACGGTCGCGAGCAAATTATGTGAGGACCACGACGGGCAACGAGCACGGCTCGAACACGGTGAAGATCATCCGGCCGTAGCCGGTGGCGGACTTTTCTCCTCCCTCTCCCTTCATCGGATGAGGGGGAAAGTCAGTCAGGTCTCGAAGTGCTGTGGCGTCCTTGCCGGCAGAAGGCGGTGTGCGTCTCTCCCTCGCCCGCTGGGCGAGGGGAGAGCGGGGCGGCTCGCCTCGCCATTCGCGCGGGTGGTCTTGCGCTTGATGCTGATCCTGATCCTGCTCCCGGTTCACCGGAGGGGCAGGGGAGGAGCAGGATTAGGTTAGGATTACGAGTAGGAGCAGGAGGGAAAGGGGCGCGGGCGGCGTCCGATGCCCCGCTCACTTTCTCACCCGCCCGCTTGCCCTCCCCGGCGGGATATTTGGTGTTTCCAAACCCCGCGCCTTCCGCTTGAGTCTCGCGCCTGCGAACGTCATGGCGAACCCGTTTCAACCACAGGACTTCATCGCCCGCAGCGTGGCCGGCATTCCACGCTCGGGCATCCGCGAGTTTTTCGACATCGTCCAGAGCCAGCAGGACGTGATCTCCCTCGGCGTGGGCGAGCCGGATTTCGTCACACCCTGGCACATCCGCGAGGCCGCCATCTACGCGCTCGAACGCGGCAGGACGACTTACACCTCGAACCTCGGCCTGCTCAAGCTGCGCGAGGCCATCGCCGCGCATCTCGCGCCGCGCTTCGGCGTCCGCTACGATCCGAAGCGGCAAATCCTCATCGCGGTCGGCGTGAGCGAGGCGCTGGACATCGCGTTGCGCGCGCTCATCAACCCCGGCGACGAGGTGATCTATCACGAGCCGTGTTACGTGAGTTATTCGCCCAGCATCGCGATGGCCCACGGCGTGCCGGTGGCGGTGAGCTGCCGGGCGGAGGACAACTTCGCCGTGCGGGCGGAGGCGATTGAGCAGGCCATCACGCCCCGGACGAAGGCGTTGATGCTCAACTTCCCGACCAACCCGACCGGCGGCACGATGACGCGCGCGGAGCTGGAGAAGATCGCCGCCGTCGTGCAGCGCCACAACCTCGTGGTGCTGACGGATGAGATTTACAGCGAGCTGACGTTTGAGGGGGAGCACGTCTCCATCGCGTCGCTGCCGGGGATGATCGAGCGGACGATCTTCCTGCACGGTTTCTCAAAGGCGTATGCGATGACGGGCTTCCGCATCGGTTACGCGTGCGGCCCGGCGGAGCTGATCGAGGCGATGATGAAGATCCATCAATACTCGATGCTCTGCGCGAGCATCATCAGCCAGGAAGCGGCCATCGAGGCCATCGAGCACGGTGAGGCGGACACGACCGAGATGCGCGAGCAATACAAGCTGCGGCGGAACTTCATCGTGAAGGCGTTCAATGACCTCGGGCTGCCGTGCCATCTGCCGCGCGGGAGCTTTTACGCGTTCCCGTGCATCGCGAGCACCGGCCTCAGTTCGAAGGATTTCGCGTTCCGGCTGTTGCAGGAGGAGAAGGTGGCGTGCGTGCCCGGCGGCGCGTTCGGGCCGAGCGGCGAGGGTTATCTGCGCTGCTGCTTCGCGACGGCGATTGACCAGATTCAGGTGGCGACGGATCGCATCGCGCGCTTCGTGGCGAAGGTGAAGCGGGGCTGAACGCGTCCGACGCGCGGAGCGTCTCCGTTTTCCGCTGAATCACCCAGCGGGAGTGCCCGTCAGATTCTCTGTCCCAATGGACTTGAACCGACACCGCGTATGCTGACCATTCTCGGACGCAACCAGGGCCGTTTCTGCGACGGCGTTTCCCGGCGCAGCTTCCTCCGCATCGGCGCGCTCGGCATGGGCGGGCTGACGCTGCCGCAACTGCTCGAAGCCGAGGCGCGCGCCGGCACCGGGCCGCGCAATTTCTTTTCTGTAAATTGAATGAGCATCAAGCAGAGGGTGGGTTTTGGATTTCCATGTTGAGGTAGGTTGTTCCGGTTTCCCATTCATCGCTGGCCTCGGCCAGGAGCGC
>Ga0172372_10002223_pt1 | contig 29718 bp, 23 predicted proteins | sample LakKiv5m_2_FD_114544 | JGI IMG/M metagenome (GOLD analysis project Ga0172372, IMG submission 114544) | Freshwater microbial communities from Kabuno Bay, South-Kivu, Congo - kab_092012_9.5m | ecosystem: Environmental > Aquatic > Freshwater > Lake | place: Democratic Republic of the Congo...
ACTGGGCGGAGCAGGTCGTGCAGATCAACCAGCTCCCCGACGACGACGTGATGGCCTTTCTCTTCGATCACGAGCGCGCCGACACCGGCCCCGTCCGGGCACCGCTCATCGCCCTGCAGGGCGGGCGCTGCTTCTACTGCGCGCGCCCGCTGCAACAGACCGCGCACGTCGACCACTTCATCCCGTGGGCCCGCCACCCGGACAATGGCATTCACAACCTCGTGGTCGCTGACGAGCGCTGCAATGGCGCCAAACGCGATTACCTCGCGGCCGTCACCCACCTCGAGACATGGCGCGCGCGCGCCGTCGCCCACCATGAATCCCTCGCTCGCATCGCCACCGAGACGCGCTGGGAGGAGGGCGCACAGCGCATCGTCGGCGTCGCCCGCGCCATCTACCTCACGCTCCCTCGCGAGATGCCTTTGTGGCAGCGCGCGCGTGAGTTCGAGCCGAGCGATCCGGAGGCGCTGCGACGGATTCTCGTCGCGTGATCACGATCGGCGCCGCCGGGTGTCGTGATGCATACAGGACGTCTCGACGAGAACGTTCAGGTGATCACGTCTCGGCAAGAAAGCGCGTGAGTCGGTCGCTCAGCCAGGTACGGAATTCCGGTGTCGTCGGGGGGCAGTGGTTGGAGTCCTTCAGCAGCTCGGTGTCGGCCAGCGTCGGGAAGAGCTTCCGCGCGCGGTCGAGCAGCATCGGCCCGGGGAAACTCGCGTCGCGGTCGGCGGCGATCACGAGCACGGGCGCAGCGAGCTTGTCGAACTCGCCGTCGCGGGCGAGTCGCGGCACCTTCATCCCGGACATGTCGTAGGCGCGGAAGGCATCGCCCAGGAAGCGTCGCCAATCGTCGTCCTTCGTCGTGAGCAGGTTTGCGACGAACGCGTCGAGGTTCGCCTCGCTCGGGCGGAACAAATAGACCGTCATCGGCCACCCCACACGGCGAAAGCCTTCGAAGAACGGCCCGCTCACGATGCCGGCGGGCACGAGGAGCGCGAGCCGTGTGACCCGCTCGGGGGCCACGGCCGCGAGGCGCTGCGCCACGAAGCCACCCCAGCTGACGCCGACGATGTGCGCCCCCGGCAGCGACAGGCCGTCGAGGACCTCCGCGAGCCAGTGTCCGTAGGAGTCGTCCTTCACCGAGGGGCGCTGGTCGGCGCTCATCACCGATTGGCCGACGACGTCGACGGCGTACACACGGAACGCGCGGAGGAGCCCCTCGAACTCGGCGAGCGCGTGGGCAGAGCTCGCCATCGCGCCGTGGAGCAGCACGAGAGCGGGAGCCGTCTCCGGACCCGCGATCAGCACGTGGGCGTCACCGAAGCGGGTCGGGACGCGGCGACGCTCCGTCGGCGCGCTCAGACGCGCATGGAATCGCTCGAACCATCCGGCCACCTCCGCGCGCGCCGCCTCGCTCTTGAACATCGATGCCATGGGGAATGCCTCCGTTCGACCTGACGCTCTGCGCTTCCGCTTGCGGCCAAGCTTCTCTCCAAAGCCGACCGCGTGATAGAGAATCGACCCATGCAACCGACGTTTGGCAAGGGGCGACGCCGTCGCCGAGCGTGGGTCGGTAGGCGACTGACTGGCGTTCTCTTCGCGTCGGTCGCGTGTGCAGCGCTGGTCGCGCTCCTCGCCGCGCCCACCTCCGCCCACGCCTTCGGCTGGACGCAGCCGCGTGGCGGGCACTATCTGCGCGTCTGGAACCGCCTCAACATCGGCAATCGCGGGATCTTCGCGGACGGTCAGTTGCGGCCGCTCGGCGCGACGTTCGTCGATACGCAGGCCAACTACTACCTCGAATACGGGCTCACCGATCAGCTCACGCTCGTCGGCTTCGGCGCGCCGCTCGGCTTTGCGAGCATGGGTGATGAATCCACCGTCTACACCGGCCCCCTGAGTGGGGGATTGCGGTGGGGATTCGCTGCCGGCGATTGGCGATTCGCGGCGGAAGCCCACTATGGCTATGCACCTTCGCTCGGCGCCCGCGCGATCGGCGCAGGCGTCGCCGAGGGGCGCGTGTGGACGTATGCGCCCGCGGCCGAGACGCATCGCGGCGAGCTCGAGGTGCAGTTCGGGCGCGGCGTCGGTTCACGGGGCTGGATCACGGGAAATGTCGGCGGGCGCGTGTTCTCTGCGGCGGATTTCGGCCCGGCGCTCTACGGCTCCGTGCAGTTCGGCTGGGCGTTTCTCTCGGGCTTCACGGTCTCCGCCACCGTGCAGGCGCATCAGCCGCTCGTGGCCGTCACCGCCACCAACGTCTCGGGCGTTTCCGCGACGCGCTACGTGGGATTTGCCGTCGATGTGTCGTATTGGCTGAATCCCCACTGGGCGCTCAACGCGGGATTCGGAGGTGCCTTTGCGGCGCAGGCCAACGCCGCCGCTGCGCCCATCGTGATCGGATTCGAGCACCGCTGAGAATCCCACGCTCCCGTGGAGCGTGGATGAGCGGGAATGGCACGCTCGGCGCGCAGAAACCCGTGCTCAGCCGCGGCGTGCGAGGCGGAGCAGGGCGTCGCGCAGCGGCGCGAAGCCCGACTCGAAGTGAAATCGCGCGTCGAAGGCGGCGCGCGCCGCGCGGCTGCGGGCGTCGTAGGCGTCCTCGTCGTCGAGGAGTCGCGTGACCGCAGCGGCGACGCTCCGTGGGTCCGTCGGATCGGCGAACGCCACCCAGCTCTCGCCCGCGAGCGCTTCGCGATATGCGGGATTGTCGGGGACGACGGTGGGCACGCCGCAGGCCGCGTACTCGTAGAGTTTGTTGGTCGCGGTCGCGTTGAAGATCAGGTTCGTCTTGACTGGCTGACGAAGCACGAAGCCGACGAGCGCTTCGGGCGTCTCGCGGTTGAGCTGCTCGTACGACGGGATGAAGCCGCTGAGCCGCACGCGCGCCCGGACGCCCAGTGAATCCGCGAGGGCGGTGAGCTCTTCTGCGAAGGCGGGTCGCGCGGTGCCGCAGAGCCGGAGCGTGAGATCAGGCGCGATGTCGGGAAGGCATCGGATCATCTGCGTGATGCCGTTGTCCGGCCCGAGCGCCCCGCGGTAGAGCAGCTGGCGTGTCTCGCGGCGGCGCCGCAGCAGAGACGGCCAGTCGGCTGGCTGTGGGAAGGTCTCACGGCGCGGGTAGTTGGGGACGATGAGCGGTGGCCGCGCGTCGTGCGTCAGCCGCTGGTGGAGCGCCGCGCGCCGCGCCTCCGGAAACACCACGAGGTCCGTGTGGCGGGAGAGGCGAAGTGCGGTGTGCCGTACCCAGCTTTGCAGCGACTTCGGGTTCAGCGGTTCCGGGTCTTCGATCTCATGGCGCTGGTACACGACGCCGCGGCGTCGCCCCGCGAGGAACGTCGCGACGAGCGCGTGCGGCTCGTAGGCGAGCACGAGCGCGGGCTTCTCTTCGGCGATGGCGCGCCGGAGCGCCCGCGAAAAACTGAGGTATTCGCGGAGCCGAAGGAGCGCGGGTTGCACGTCCTTCTCGCGATCCGGGATGGCCGGGCCGACGCGATCGACACGCAGGTCCGCGGGCCAGGTCACGCAGGGTGGCTCCGCGTTCGCCCGGCAGATGATGCGTACCCGAAAGTCGCGCTGGAGCTCGAGCGCCGCGTGGTAGGTGGGTGGGTAGCGGTCGGGGTTCGCGTAGAACGCCACGACGAGGGCAGGACGCGTCATCCCGGCAGGCTCGTGGGCGTGGTCAGCGCTGCGACGATGCGTGCCGCGGGCACCTCGTCGAGCAAGCGCGAGACGTTGGGGTTCGGATGGATGAGCCACAGCGCGCGCGCGTCGGGCGTCTGCTCGAGGAAGTCCTGCAGACCGAGCGCGTTCTCGGCGAGCCCCGTCGGCGCGAAGCGGCCCGAGGCTGCGAGTGCCCGCACGACTGGCGACATCTTGATCGCTTCAGGACGTGTGCCGACGACGACGACGGCGCGCGGAGGCATCAGGGCCGGCAGACTGGCGCGTGCGGTCGCGACGAGTCAAGCGGGCGCGGCGCGCAGCGGCCTGAGCCCCCTCGTGGGCGGCACGTGGCCGCTTGCGCACCACGGCCTCCCGTCGCAAGGCAACGCCGTCTGCGCGCGGAGGTCGACACGACCCCGCGTCGAGGTCGAGAGGACGCATGAGCCTGCGCATCCTGATTCTCTCTGCGAAGCGGCAGCGCGACGTCGCGGCGCGTTCGATCGCGGCCGCGCTCTCGCCGACGCATGAGGTCGTGGAGTTCGATTACGCGTCGGCACACATGCCGCTCTTCGGCATCGTGCCGCTGCGTCGGTTCTCGCACGCCTATCGCCGCGTGCTCGAGCTCGGCGGGCTCGGGGAGACCGCCGTCGCGGACGCTGCGCTCCGGCACTTCGTCGCGGGACGGCGATTCGACGTCGTGATCGTGCAGCGCGTGAACGTGCTTCCGCCCGACGTGGTCGAAGCCCTCCGCGGAACCGGGGCGCTCGTCCTCGGCTGGTTCATGGACGCCCTCGTCAACTTCGGCGCCGCCCGCTTCTTCGAGGCGCCGTACCACCGCGTCTTCTTCAAGGACCGCGTCGTGGTCGCTCACCTGCGCGAGATCACGCGCAGTCCCGCGTACGAGTACCTCGCGCAGGGCTTCGATCCGGCCTTGCATCGGCCGCTCTCCGGCGTGACGAAGACCCTCGACGTGGGCACCTACGGGAGCGGCTATCCCCATCGCGCGGCGCTGCTCGCGCCTCTGCTCGCGCGTATCGATCGCCACGTCGAGGTGCGAGGGCAGCCGGCCCGCATCACCTCCCCCGAACTCCGACGCGCCTACCGTCCCTACGTGCGTGGCGAGGAGAAGCGCGCCGCGGTCGCGCGGTATCGAATTGCGCTCAACGCGGCCCACTTCTCCGAGTTGGGCGGAGTCAACAAGCGCACCTTCGAGCTCGCGGGCATGGGCGCGTTCCAGCTCACGGACGGCGTCGCGGTGCATCACTACTTCGAACCAGAAGTCGAGGTGGCGACCTTCCGCGGGGGGCGCGACCTCGTGGAGAAGGTCGACTTCTACCTGGCGAATCCCGCGCTCCGTGAGCGCATCGCGGCGGCGGGACTGCGACGCGCGTGGCGCTCCCACACGTGGGCCCATCGCTGCAACGAGCTGTTCGAGCGGGTCCCCGAGTTGCGCGGGGTGCCCCGGGTGCCGGTTCCCGAGCAGGCTCCTCCCCACGAAGACGAGCTCTCCGGCGCCGCTGTGCGTCGTTGAGCGCGGATCGCGCCGAGCCGAGACGAGATCAGCGCGACGAGGGCGCGGCAGCGGGCGCCTCGAGCCGAAGCGCCCGCCGCGTCCGGCCGGACGTCCAAAGGACGAGCGCTGTGAGCAGGCCGAGCGCGGAGATGGCGAGTGCAGGCGTGAGCAGCGCCGGGAAGAACCGCAGCTTCAGCCTGTAGCGGCCGGCGGGCACATCGACCGCGAGTCGCCCTGCGTCGTCCACGACCGTGCCGAGGTTCGTCTGCCAGCCCGGATCGAAGTTCGAGTTCCACACGACGCGCATCGGCGCAGGCGAGTCCACCTCGGCGAACAACGTCGTGGGCGTGCGTCGGCTGTCGAGTACCCCGCCTGCCACCGTCGCCCGCGCTTGCGGCACATCCCCGAGCCACAGCCCCGGCGCCACGTTCCAGCGCATCGCGCCCTCGTAACAGCCCGTCGTGCCGAGGTTCTCGCGCGGCAGGCGCGCATAGCGGCTGTTGTAATCGGCGAGGTGCACGAGGTGAAAGGCGTCGGCCGCGAGCGCGGGCTCGATGGGCGCGGCCTTCCAGCGATCGACGATGGGGCGCGTCACCCACGCGATATCCGTCGCTGCGCCGAGCGTGATGATCCACGCCATCACCATCGCTGAGCGTCGCATCGTGCTTCGCGGTGACGCGGGTGACGCGAGCGCATCGAGCGCGAATCCCGCGAGAATCGCGAGGTAGAACGTCGCGACGCCGAAGAAGCGCGACGGCACGCGCAGCGCGTCGAAGACGGGCAGCGCGTGCAGCCACGGCCACGGACGCAGCGGCCCGTTCCCGAGAATCAGCGCGAGAAAGAGCGCCGCGAGCACGGCGTGTGTGCGCACCGCGCGGCGGTGCGTGCGGTCGGTGGACCGCAGCAGAATCAGACTCACGGCTGCGAGCGCGAGCACCGTCCAACCCATGAACGCGCCGTATTCCGGCCAGACGAACTCGTGCCCCGGCCAGCGCCATTCATGGGTGCGCTCCGTGAGCGCGGTGACGAGGTCTGCGAGGCTCATGCGGTCGATGGACGCCATCGTCCGCGGAAAGCGGCGGAGCGCCTCGAGGATGGGCAGCACGCGCACCGCGGCGACGAGCGGGAAGAGCACGCCCACGACGAGCCCTGCGCGCAGCGATGGGAGGCGCGCTTCAGGGCGGCGCAGGAGCCAGAGCGCCTCGAGCGCGAGCGCGAGGCCCATATAGGGCAGGGGATAGGTGCCGCCCTCGGCGACCGTCAGCGCGAGCAGCAGCGCAACCGGCACCGCATGGCGCACGTCGAGGAGCGCGCGTCGCCACGCGAGCAGCAGCCACGGCAGATAGGCGAAGGCGAGGAACGTCCCGTGGCCACCCGCGCCATGCCACGCGAAAAAACCCGAAAACGCCCAAGAAATCGCCGCGAGCCATGCAGCCGGCGCCGACAGCCTGAGCACCTCACGGGCATATCCACGCATCCCGAGCACGCCGAGCGCCGTGTGCGCGACGAGCATCGCTTTGATGCCCGCCGTCGGCCCGATCAGGAAGGCGAGCAGGAACCACGGCGAGAAGTGCTGCGACTCGGGGTTGCCGAGCATCGTCACGCCGCCGCAGTGGTACGGGTCCCAGAGCGGCCACTCGCCGTGTCGCGTCAGCGCGACCCAGCCCACCTCCCAGTTGTGGTGGACCATCTGCCAGTCGCCGAGCCCGGTTGCGCCGGGCGCGAGGAGCGCAGGGGCCCAGTAGGCGAGCGACGCCAGGGTCGCGGCGACGACCGCGAGCGTCGTGCCGCGCGGCGTCACGCGCGGGCGTGCGCGGCGCCCGCGCGCTCGTGGGCGTGCGCGGGCTTGCGGAGCACGGCGATGAGCGAGAGCGGCTCCGTCGGGAACCACGCATCGACCGCGCGCATCGCGGGCGTGATCGCGTTCAACGTGAGGATCTGGAACAAGCCGAAATGCCGCCGCTGCAGCACCTTGCCATTGAGATACCAGGCGACGGTGCCGACGCGGTTGAACTCGATCATCTCCTCGACCTCGAAGCCGGCCTCCGCGGCGACGGCGCCGAGCGAATCCCGCGTGTAGCGCCGCACGTGGCCGAGCACCTCGTCGAGGGTGCCGAAGTTCCACTGCCCCTGCGGGACGAGGATGATCGCGCGGCCACCCGCAGAGAGCGCGCCCTGGATGTTGCGGAGCGCGCCGAGGTCGTCGTCCACGTGCTCGACGACGTTGAGGCAGACGACCGTGTCGAAGCCCTCTGCCGTCTTCGGGAAGGACTGCGGGTCCGTGACGTCGCAGAAGGTGGAGCGCAGGTAGGGGCGGCCGGCGCGGAGCGCGTCGAGCGTCTCGAGATAGAGGGGATTGATGTCGCTTGCGACGTATTCCGTACGCGGAATGAGCGCCTGCGTGAGGTTGCCGACGCCGGCGCCGATCTCCAACACACGCTCCCCGCAATACCCACGGATGGTGTCTGCCATCCATGCATTGAAGCGCGTGGCGCGCGACAGGCGCGCGAGCATCGCAGAGCCGTATTCGTCTCCGGTGTACACCTCGTCCGAGACTGCATATTTGGAGATCGCGGCGAGGGCCTTGAAGCCGTCACGCCAGTTGATCTTCTTGCCTTCCTGATAGGTGCGGCCCGAGTAGCGAATCGGCACCTCGAACACCCGGGCGCCGCGCTTGGCGAGCTTGATCGTCAACTCCGGTTCGAGGCGGAAATCGTTGGATTCGATGGGGATCGACTTCAACAAGGTCGTGCGCACGGCCTTGTAACAGGTCTCCATATCCGTGAGATTCAGGTTGGTGACGAGGTTGGTGAGCGTCGTCAGCAGGCGATTGCCGAGCTCATGTCGGTAGTTGAGGACGCGCCGCGCCGACGAGCCCGCGAAGCGCGAACCAAATACCGCATCGGCCCGCTCGTCGACGAAGACCTGCACGATGTGCAGGAGATCGACGGGGTGATATTCGAGGTCGGCGTCGTGAATGACGGTGATGTCGCACGTCGCGCGCTCGAGCGCCGTCTGGATGGCTTTGCCCTTGCCGCCGTTGCGCTCGTGCCGGAGGAAGACCCACTCGATGCGCACCTTCGCGTCGCTCAGGCGGCGTCGCTCCTCGTCCTGGAAGCGCGCGAGCGCCTCGGCCGTGCCGTCACGCGAGCAGTCGTCGACGACGACGACCTGCAGGCGCGTGAGGTGCGGGCTCGTCTCGAGGATGCGGAGCCGGCCGAGTGACTCGGCGACGAGATACTGCTCGTTGTAGACGGGGACGAGGACGCTGAGGGAGGTCGACACGGCCGCGATTGTGATCGAAGTGCGGCAGTCGATCCAGCGTCTGCGAAGCGCAGAAACGAAACGCCCCGGAGGTTTCCCTCCGGGGCGTCGCGGTGTGTCGGGGCCGTGCGCGTGTTCGGCGCGCGGCGTTCCCGGCTCAGTGCGCGGCGGCCTTCTTCTCCGAGGAGTCCGAGCCGATGCGCATGCCGTAGAACGAGCGGTAGACGAAGAACGCGCTCGCGACGAAGAGCACCGCCGCGATGCCGAGGCGGAGACCCGCGCCCCCCGCGCCCTCACCGAGCTTCTCCGCGAGTTCGACGGCGAGGAGGCCGAAGAGCGTCGTGAACTTGATGACCGGGTTCATGGCGACGGAGGAGGTGTCCTTGAAGGGGTCACCGACCGTGTCGCCGACGACGCAGGCGTCGTGCAGCGGCGTGCCCTTCGCCTTCAGCTCAGTCTCGACGACCTTCTTCGCGTTGTCCCAGGCGCCGCCCGCGTTCGCGAGGAAGAGCGCCTGGAAGAGGCCGAAGAGGGCGATGGCGATGAGGTAGCCGATGAAGAAGTACGACTCGAGGAAGGCGAACGCGAGTGTTCCGAAGAACACCGTGAGGAAGATGTTGAACATCCCCTTCTGCGCGTACTCGGTGCAGATCTGGACGACCTTCTTCGAGTCGGTGACCGAGGCCTTTTCGACACCCTCGAGCTTGATGTTGGCCTTGATGAACTCGACCGCGCGGTAGGCGCCCGTCGAGACGGCCTGCGTGGATGCGCCGGTGAACCAGTAGATCATCGCGCCGCCGGCCATGAGGCCGAGCAGGAAGGGCGGGTGAAGGATCGACAGCATGACCATCTTCGCGGGGGCGAGGCCGGTGAGCATGAGGATGACCGAGAAGATCATCGTCGTGGCACCGACGACGGCCGTGCCGATGAGCACCGGCTTCGCGGTCGCCTTGAAGGTGTTGCCGGCGCCGTCGTTCTCCTCGAGGAGCTCCTTGGCGACGTCGAAGTTGGGCTCGAAGCCGAACGTGGTCTTGATCTCGTTCTTGACGTCCTTGACGTTCTCGATGAGCGAGAGCTCGTAGACCGACTGCGCGTTGTCGGTGACCGGGCCGTAGCTGTCGACGGCGATGGTCACGGGGCCCATGCCGAGGAAGCCGAAGGCCACGAGGCCGAACGCGAACACGGGCGACACGTCCACGCCCTGAATGGTCATGAGAGACTTGCCCACCGAGAGCGCAGTACCCGCATCCAGCGTCGTCACGTAGTAGGCGATGCCCATCAGGCCGACGAAGACGATGCCCATCCAGTAGGCCGAGAAGTTGCCCGCCGTCATGCCCGAGAGGACGTTCAGCGAGGCGCCGCCCTCCTTGGAGCTCTGCACGACCTCGCGGACGTGACCCGACTCGGTCGAGGTGAAGATCTTGATGACCTCAGGGATGATGGCGCCGGCCGCGGTGCCGCAACTCACGATGATCGAGAGCTTCCACCAGAGCGTGTTGTTCGCTTCTGCGCCCGTGCCCACCGTCGGAATCAGGAAGTAGCTGACGGCGAACGTGAGCACGATGGAGACGACCGACGTCAGGATGACGAGCCAGGTGAGCGGGACCTCGAAGTTGAAGCGGACCGCGTTGCCGAAGCGCGCCTTCTGGATGGCCTCGTTGACGAAGTACGAGAGCGCGCTCGCGACGACCATCACGATGCGGATCACGAAGATCCATACGAGGAGGAGGGCGGCTTCGCTCACGTGTGCGTGGTCGTAGATCGCGAGGATGATGAAGGTGATGAGCGCGACGCCCGTCACGCCGTAGGTCTCGAAGCCGTCGGCCGAGGGGCCGACCGAGTCGCCCGCGTTGTCGCCCGTGCAGTCGGCGATGACGCCGGGGTTGCGCGCGTCGTCTTCCTTGATCTTGAAGACGATCTTCATGAGGTCGGAACCGATGTCGGCGATCTTCGTGAAGATGCCGCCCGCGATGCGGAGCGCCGAGGCGCCGAGTGACTCACCGATGGCGAAGCCCATGAAGCACGGGCCCGCCCAGTCGCGGGGGACGAAGACGAGGATGCAGATCATCAGGAAGAGTTCGATCGAGATGAGCAGCATGCCGATGCTCATGCCGGCTTTGAGCGGGATGGCATACACGTCGAAGCCCTTGCCGCGCAGCGACGCGAAGGCGGTGCGCGAGTTCGCGAAGGTGTTGACGCGGATGCCGTAAAGCGCGACCAGCACCGAGCCCGCGATGCCGACCAACGAGAACACGAGGATGACCGCGACCTTGGCGATCTGGTGGGTTCCGAGGTCGACGAACCAACCGTAGTAGACGGCCATGATCGTGCCGATGAACGCGAACAGCGTGCCGATGAACCTCACCTGCGTCGCGAGGTACGTCTTGCAGGTCTCGTAGATCAACTCGCTGATCTCGAGCATGGCCTTGTGGACCGGCATCGCGCGGAGCTGGTTGTAGATCCAGAAGGCGAACAGGATGCCGAGCGCGGAGACGACGAGGCCGCTCATCAGGAGCGTCCGACCGTTCGTGCCGAGGACCGGGACGGTCGAGAAGTCGGGGAGGACGAGGTTGGCCTCGCCACCTGCGTGGCCCGAGCCGTGATCCTGCGCGAGGGCGAGGGCGGGCAGCCCGACGGCGGCGAAGAGGGCGGCGGTGGTGGCGGTCAGGAGCGCGGCGCAGCGCCCCCAGAAGCCGGCGGTCGGCGAGGCGGTGCGCGCGACCTGCGGTGAGGACGGCGAGAGTCGGGTGGACATGAGAGGTCTCCTGCAGTGGACTCGAGCGGTCGCCCGTGGCCGACAGACGCTTTTTGCCGCGAAATCTCGGGCAAAACGCGCGCAATCGGGCCTCCGGGGCCGTCGAAGGTGCGCCCTTCTAGCAGCGGGCCCCGGAAATGTCGAGAGCGCCCCGGGGCGCGGGAGTGGGGGAGATCACGGGATTCCGCGGCCCGGCGAGAGGCCGCGAGCGACTCAGGCGAGGCCGCGATCCGCGCGCACCCGGAGGCACTCGGCATCGCCCGGCTGCACGCGCCGGCAGCCCTGCGGGCGATGTGCGTAGATGGCGCACCTGACCTTGCGGCCGAGCGCGCCGAGGAGCGCGAGGCAGCGCCCGTCGCGGTCGAGGCGGAGGTGTCGCTCGCCGCGCGCGTTCGTGACGATGTGCTTCTTCATGAGATCCGCGCGGCGGAGGAGCGGCTCGTCGTCGCGGACCTCGACGTAGTCGACGAAGCCCTCGGCGGTGTTGGCGGCGGGGTTCGTGCAGCAGGCGCCGCACGCCGTGCAGTCGAGCGGGGCGCTCACGGGGTCTGCGCTGCGGCGCGGCGTCGGACACGCGCGGCTTCGCGGGCGCGCCCTTCGGCGTCGTAGGTGACGGCGAGTCGCTCGGCGAGTGCCGCGTCGCCCGGGCGGGCGCGCAGCTCGGCCTCGAGGCGCGCGGCGCGATCGTGGCCCTCAGGCTGCCAGTGCTCGGTGACGAAGGCGCGGGCATCGACGATGGGCTGCGTCTCGTCGGGGCCGAGTGCGGCTGGGAGCAATGCGGCGACACCACTCGACATCACAGCGACGGCGAGCCCGAGCGCCCACGCTGCGCGACGGCGGCGCACGGACGTCGACGCGCGATGGACGAGGCCCGCGAGCGCGAGCGCCGCGAGGAGGGCGAGGGGAAGCATCGCCGCGCCGCCGTGGACGCCGAGCGCGCCGAGTGCCGTCTTCGGCGCGTATCCGTGCGTGACGAGCACCGCGAAGAGCTGCGGCAGCGGGCGCGTGACCTCCTCGGGGATGTGTGGGTAGTAGACGCTCGGGACGCCCGACGCGACGAGCCCGGCCGCGCAGGTGCCGAGCGCGAGCGCGTAGGCGACGAAGCGCGCCCGGCTCGCCAGCCAGCCGAACGCCTCGAGCGCAAACCACGCGAAGAAGGGCACGGTGAGCGCGAGGTAGCGCGGGCCGATCGTCCAGCCGCCGCGCCAGATCCGCATCACGAGGATCGCGAGGATCGAGAGCGCGACGACGAAGATCGCGGCGACCGCGTCCGGGCGCGACGCGCGGCGCGCGAGCAGTCTCGGCAGGCCGAGCGCGGCGAAGACGAGGAAGGGCGTCATCGCGAAGAGCCCGAAGCCGCGATCGAAGAGCAGCGCGAAGGCCTCGGTGTGGAAGCCGTCGGCGCCGAAGAGGCCCTGCTCGTGGTTCGCGCGGAAGGCGGGGTTCTCGACGAAGAGGTGCCCCGGCGTGAACGGGCTGCCGAAGGCCTTCCACTGGAAGTGCATCATCAAGAGCGTCGGGACGGCGGCGCCGAGCGCGAAGAAGACGAGGCGCGGCCATGGGCGCACGCAGCGCAGCGCGTAGAGCGAGAGCACGACCGACGCGAAGATCGCGGGGTATTCGAGCCAGGTGACGGCCGCGGCGAGGAAGCCCGCGGCGACGGCGCGGCGTCGGCCGATCTGCCCGTCTGCGCGTGCATCCGCGAGCAGCGCGAACGCGCCAAACGCGGCGGCCGCGCTCTGCGTGTGGCTGACGAACATCATGCCGTAGCCGTAGAGCAGCGAGCCGAGCCCGACGGCGAACACCGTCGCGTCGGCGAGCGCGGGCTCCGCAGGGACGCGCCGCAAGAGCCAGCGGTGCAGGAACCAGAGGAACAACAGCGAAGGCAGCACCGTGCCCGTGATGCGGCAGAACCAGAGCGCGACCTCGCGATCGAGCGGGAGGCCGCGCAGTCGCTGGATCTGCGCGTAGAGCCAGTAGCCGGGGACACCGAGCTCGCTCGCGCCCGGTGCCTTCACGCTGTACGCGTGGCCGTCCCGCACGGCCGCGTCGTTGACCCAGCCCCAGCGCGCGCGCTGCGTGTCGATGACGTAGGTGTGCTCCTCGACGAGCGCCGACGTCATGTAGAAGCGGACGTTCTCGTTGGGGTTGTTGATCTCGGGCTGATAGGGAAACGCGTAGAGATACGCGCAGGCGCAGAGCCCCAGCACCCACCCCGTGCGCGCGCGGCTCGTCATCGCGGCGCGAAGGTAGCAGGAAGCCCGTGCGGACTCGCGCGCCGACGCAGGGGTTGCGTTGACCGGGCCGGGAACGCCCTCTAGTCTCCGCGCCCTCATGGGGGCCGGGCGCGGATCAGAGAGGGGCGGAAGTGCGTCGGCGCTCGTGCGCGCGGAGCGGCGCGGTGTCGTGCGTGCACCTGCGCGGAAGCGCGTCGTCGCCGTCTCGGGGGCGAGCTCGTTCCTCGGGCGCAACCTCGTCGGGCTGCTCGAGTCGGACGAGTCGACCGAGAAGATCGTCGTCGTCGACGTGCAGAGTCCGCGCACGGCGGGGCGCAAGACGTCGTTCTACCAACTCGACCTCACGCAGCCGACGGTCGACGCGCGGCTCGCGGAGATCCTCGGCGCCGAGGGCGTCGATGCCTTCGTTCACCTCGCGTTCCTTTCGAGTCCGTCGCAGGCGGGCGCGTGGGCCCACGAGCTCGAGTCCGTCGGCACGATGCACGTGCTCAACGCGTGCCGCGAGCGGCGCATCGCGAAGTTCGTGCTGCGCTCGCACACCGCGCTCTACGGTGCGCACGCGTCGAATCCGAACTTCCTCACCGAGGGTCACGCGGTGCGCGGGCTGCCGCGCACACCCTTCCTCGCCGACAAGATCGACGCCGAGAAGGAGACGCGCAAATACGCGCAATCCGTCCCGGAATCGTGCGTCACCATCTTGCGCTTCGCGCCGATCCTCGGGCCGACGGCGAGCAACTTCCTCACGCGCTGGCTCTCGCGGCGCGTCGTGCCCACGGTGCTCGGCTTCGACCCGCTGCTGCAGTTCGTGCACGAGATGGACGCGCTCGCCGCGCTGACGCTCGCCATCGCGCACGATGTCCCCGGGACGTTCAACATCGTCGGCGAGGGCGTGTTGCCCGTGTCCACGGTCGTGAAGCTCGCGGGGCGCACACCGCTGCCGCTGCCGTGGTCCGCCTTGCAGCAGCTCACCGCGCTCGGCTGGGCGGCGCATGCGGCCGAGGTGCCGCCGTCCTTCCTCGCCTATCTCCGCTTCCTCTGCGTGGCCGATGGTGCGCGTGCGGCGGCCGAGCTCGGGTTCTTCCCCGCATATTCCACGCGCGAGGCGGTGCTCGACTTCGGCGGCGCGCTTCGCCTGCGGGACGCGCGCCTGCTCCACGACGCGCCCTAGGCCCCGCGCCGAAAGAGACCCGATGTCGAACGAACGTCCGAAGCGCCCCACGCGCGCGACCCCCGCGAAAGAAGCGTTGCCTGCGAGGAAGCCCGCTGCGGTGAAGCCGGCGAAGACGACGGCGAACGCAGCCAAGGGCGCAGCGTCGAAGAAGGCGCCCGCGCCGTCTGCGCCGGTCAAGGCGGCGCCGGTCCGCGCGGCGGCAGGCTCCACACCCTCTTCGAAGAAGGTCACCGCGAACGGTCGTCCTTCGCCTGCGCCCGCAGCCCGGTCGGTGCCCGACACGGGCGCGCCCGCCTCCGCGTCGCGCACGTCGACGCCGAAGCGTCCCGGAGCACGTCGGGGCGCAGCGCCGTCGGCTTCCCCCCCACCGACACCGGAGGCCGCACCGTACGTCGCTGCAACCACGCCAGCGGTCGCTCCTGCGGACGTCGTCGCAGCGCCGGTCATCGACGTCGAGGAGGCGGCGCCATCGCTGCGACCGCCGGGCATCCTGATCGACGCGGACGACGCCGAGACGTTCGCCGACGACGTCCCGCAGTTCGCCGCCGAGCTCGCCGCGGACGGCGGTTTCGAGGTTGCGCCGGCGCGCCTCGAACGCCCGGCGCTGCCCGACGTCGCGATCGAGCAGGATGTCTACGCGAACGATTACTACGCACGGCAGTGGGGCCGCGCAGGCCTCCGCGGTCGCTCCGATCACGTCGACGAGTTCGGCCTCGATCCGAGCGTCGACGTGCGCTCGCGCGCCGGCTTCGAGGCGCTCTTCCGCCGCTATTTCCGGGCGGAAGTGAGCGGCATCGAGCACGTGCCGGCGAGCGGACGCGCGCTGCTCGTCGCGAACCACAGCGGCACCTTCCCCTGGGATGGTGTGATGTTGAAGACCGCCATTCGCCTCGAGCATCCGGCGCGTCGCGAGCTGCGCTGGCTCACCGAAGATTTCGTCTATCACTTCCCCTTCCTCGGCACCTTCCTGAGCCGCATCGGGGCGGTGCGTGCGAACCCGGAGAACGCCGAGCGCCTGCTCGATCGGGACGCGCTCGTGGCCGTTTTCCCCGAGGGAATCCAGGGCATGGGCAAGCTCTACCGCCAGCGCTACCAGCTCCAGCGCTTCGGTCGCGGCGGCTACGTCAAGCTCGCGTTGCGCAGCGGCGCGCCGCTCATTCCGACCGCCATCGTGGGCGCCGAGGAGACGAATCCGCTGCTCTTCAAGGTCGGCTGGCTCTCGAAGTTCACCGGGCTTCCGTATCTGCCCGTGACCGCGACGTTCCCGTGGCTCGGGCCGCTCGGGCTCGTGCCGCTCCCGGCGCGCTGGAAGGTCGTGTTCGGGCCGCCGATCGACCTCTCCGAGCACGGCCCCGAGGGCGCCGACGACGCCATCCTCGTCAATCGCCTCAACGAGCGCGTGCGCGCCACGATTCAGACGCTCGTCGACGACGCAGTCGCAGCCCGCGGCTCGGCGCTGTTCGGCTGACGTGCGAGGTCGGAGTGGACGCTGACCTTCAACAGGCGACGCGATTGCGGCCGGCGCGCTTCGCGTCGTAGAGCTTGTCGTCGGCGCGCTTCACCGGGTCGGTGCCCTCGGGAGACGCGGGATCGAAGGCGGCGACGCCGGCGCTGATCGTCACCGGCAGGTGCGTCGTCTCGAAGCGGAACACGGCCTCTTCGACGGCCCGGCGGAGCTTCTCGGCGAGGATGCGGCCGCCCTCGAGATCGATCTCCGGGAGGATCACGCCGAACTCTTCGCCACCTACGCGCGCGATGGTGTCGTCGCGGCGTACCTTGGTGCGCACCAACTGGCCGAGCTGGCGCAGCACCGTGTCGCCGGCGAGGTGGCCGAAGGTGTCGTTGATCTTCTTGAAGTGGTCGATGTCGAACATCACGATGGCAAAGCCGCGTCCATACCGGCGCGCGCGTGAGGTTTCCTTGTCGATCTGGTCGAGGAAATAGCGCTTGTTGTGGACCTCGGTGAGGCCGTCCACGGTCATCAAACGATAGATCTCCTCGTGGTACTGGACCTCGACGTTGCCGCTCGAGATGAACTTGAAGATGGTGCGGCCGACCTTCACCTGGTCGCCGTCCCGCAGCATCGTGATGTCGACGAGCGCGTCGTTGACGTACGTGCCGTTGGTCGAGCCGAGGTCTTCGATCTGGAAGTTCGCGTTCGCGAGCGTGATGCGCGCGTGCTGGCGCGAGGCGCTGTCGTGGTCGATCTGCACCTCGCACTTCGACGCGCGCCCGATGGTGAGCGGCTCGGCCGAGAGGGGGATGCGGCGACCCATGTCGTCTCCGTAGATGACGACGAGGCACGCGTTGCTCGGCGCGATCGGGCGCGGCACGGCAGGCGCCGTGGACGTGACGGTCAGGTGGGGATTCGTCGTCCGCTCCTCGGTCATGCGTGACGGCGGAGGCTACCGCGAAACGCGCTCGCGCCGCAAAGCCTGCGCATCCGCTTTTTTGACCCTGCGCGCGCGGCCCCCCTAGGGTCGGGGCATGTCGCGGAGACTCACCGCGCGGCAGGTCCGCGCCGCCGGAGCCCTCTTCCTCGCGGGCGCGCTCGCGTCCGGAGGCCTCGCGCTCGCGTCGGCGTATGGTCAGTCGCGCACGCCGGTGGCCGCGCGTCCGCGCCCCGCAGCGCGCGCGTCCGCGCCTCCGCGTGTCGTCGAGGGGCGCATCCCGCGGGAGCTCCTCGCCGGTCTCGATCCGCTCGCGCACCGTGCGGCCGCGGACGACGCCGAGGGCGCGGGACGCGTCGCCGATCTCGAGGCCGGGCGCCGGGCCGTGCTCACGATCGAGCCGGGTCTGCAGTCGTTCATGGAGCGGACGCTCGAGCAGTACGCAGTGCCCTACGCGGCGCTCGTCGCGATGGAGCCTTCGACCGGGCGCGTGCTCGCCTACGTGAGCCACTCGTCCGCGAATCCGCACGCGGGCGATCTCGTGCTCGACCCGACGCCGCCCGCGGCCTCGGTGTTCAAGGTGATCACGGGCGCGGCGCTCGTGGACGCCGGCAAGCCCGCGAGCACGCGCATCTGCTACGGCGGCGGCGCGAGCCGTCTGCACGCGAGCGACCTCGAGGACACGCCCGGCCGTGACTCGCAGTGCGCGACGCTCGGCGAGGCGATGGGCGGTAGCATCAACGCGGTCTTCGCGAAGCTCGCGGATCGCACGCTCGAGCCGCCGACGCTCGAGCGCTACGCGTCGGCGTTCGGCTTTGGCCATGCGCTGCCCTTCGACGTGCCGACGCAGCCGAGCCCGGCCGAAGTGCCCACCGAACGGCTCGAGTTCGCGCGGACGGCCGCGGGCTTCTGGCACACGCACATGTCGCCGCTCCACGCGGCGCTCATCGCGGCGACCGTGGCGAACGGCGGGGAGATGCCGCGTCCGATCCTCGTCGACCGCGTGCTCGATGCGCGTGGATCGCTGCTGGCGCGTGCCCGGCCGGAAGGCTTTCGCCGCGTGATCTCGGCGGAGACGGCCCGCGCCGTCAACGGCATGATGCGCAACACCGTCTCGCAGGGGACTGCGCGCCGCACCTTCCACGATCCGGCCGGTGTTCCCTTCCTTCCGGGGATGGAGATCGCGGGCAAGACGGGCACGCTGAGCGGCGAGAACCCCTACCGCGGCTACACGTGGTGGGTGGGCTTTGCGCCCGCGAATCGCCCCACGATCGCGGTCGCCGCGCTCGTCGTGAACACGCCGATGTGGCGGATCAAGGCGAGCTTCGTGGCGCGCGAGGCGCTGCGTTATCACCTCGTGCAGGCGCCGCACGAGCGCGCCGAAGCCGAGCGTCGCGCCGCCCGTCAGCGGGCCACGGACGAGGCGTCTGCGCAGCATGCCGCGCGCTGATTCCCCTTCGCGCTGACTGCCTGTGCGCCGCGTCGGACGCGAGACGTCACGCCCGCACGGCTTGTGGCTGCGGGGCGGTCCGTGGCACGGTCACGGCGTGCGAGACGGTTCGCCAGCACGTCCCAGATGGCCTCGACGCGGACGCGGAGTGCGCGTGTTCGCCTCGTTTGCTGCGCTGACGCTCTGGGTGCTCGGCGCGGAGGTGGCGCCGTCTCTGCACCTCGCGTGGCACGCCGCGCTCGCACCGCACACGCATGACGCCGCGCCGCGCGACGCCTCCGCGGAGGGGCGCTGTCACGACGAGGGGGCGGGCGCTCACTGTCATCGCGCACCGCGTCGCTCGACGCGCGGCTGGGACCGCCCCGCCGATGCGCAGGATGCGGCGCGCCAGCGCGAGCCGGCCCACGGAGACGGGTCGCTCGCCCATCGCGCCCTCGCGTTTCTGCGGCCCGCGCCCGGGATGGCGCCGCTCGTCGAGGCGCCCTTCGTCGCGCTCGCTCCGCCGTTCGTGCAGGCTTCGCTGCGGGGCCATGCGCCTGCGCGCGCGCCTTCGACTCGCGGACCGCCGGGCTGACGCTCGCTCCGGGTGGACGCGTCTGCGCGCCCCTGCGGAGGGGCACGCGGCGCGTCGTGTCGTGTCGGAACTGCCCGCCCTGACGGCGGCGCAGGAGTCGCAGTGCGCGCTTGGATTCGCGTCGCCCTCGCGTGGTCGTGGGCCTGTTTCATTCTGTCGTCGTCCGCGTTCACGCGGGCGCAGGACGTCCCCGCCCGCGAATCCGGACATCCGGATTCGGACGGGGTTCCTGCGTCCACGCCCGAAGAGTCTTCATCACCGCGGGAGAGCGCCGAGACGGAGTCGCGCCACGCGCGATCGGGACGTCCTACCATCACGCAAAGGGGTGTCGAAGGACCGGCGATGGGTGCGCGTGCGCGCGCCCGTTCGGGCACGCAGGAGGCGTCTGCCTCGAGCGACACGGAGCTCGCGATCACGCGCCTGCACGATGTCCCTCGCCTCCGCGCGGAGGAGCTGCTCACGCTCGCGCCGGGCCTCTTGCTCGCGAATCACGGGGGCGCGGGCCATGCGAGCGCGCTCTTTCTCCGCGGCTTCGACGCGGGCGAGGGGCAGGACGTCGAGATCACCGTCGATGGTGTCCCCATCAACGATCCCTCGAACGCACATGGCCATGGCTACGCGGACACGGGCTTCGTCATCCCCGAGCTGGTCGAGCGCCTGCGCGTCGTCGAGGGGCCGTTCGACCCGCGTCAGGGCGACTTCGCACTCGCCGGCAGCGCCGCGTACGCGCTCGGGCTCGCGACCCGTGGCGCGCGCGCGCAGGTCGAGGCAGGGATGTACGGACACCAGCGGCTGCTGCTCTCGTGGGGCCCGGAGGCGATGTCGCGCCAGACCTTCGCGGCCGTGGCGCTCGCGCGGGGCGATGGCTTCGGACCGAGCCGCGCGTCGACGAGCGCGACCGTGCAGGCGCAGCTCGAGGGCGGGCTCGGCGGCGGTCTGCGCGGGGCGCTCTTCGCGACGGGATACGTCGCGGACTTCGCCTCGGCGGGCGTGGTGCGCGCGGACGACGTCGCGGCCGGGCGCCTCGCGTGTCCGAGCGGCACCGAGTCGTTCTTCTGCGTCTCGGACGCCACGCAGGGCGGCGCGAGCACGCGCTTCTCCGCGGGGGCGCGCGCGACGTGGCAGCGCGGCGCGACGCGTCTCGAGCATCTCGTCTGGGTCACGGCGCGGAGCCTGCGGATCCGCGAGAACTTCACCGGGCAGCTCCTCGATCCACGCGGGGACGGGCTCGACGAGCGCTACGACACGACGACGATCGGGGCGCGCGGGAGCTACCGCTTCGGCTGGCGTCTCGGGGGGCTTCCGCAGTCCACGGAGCTCGGCTTCGTCGCGCGTCGCAGCGCCGGCGAGACGGGGCAGGACCGGCTACGCAGCGAGGGAGGAGATGCGTGGGGCACCGTCTTCGACGACGCCATCGCGCTGACGAACGTCGGCGTGTATGCCGCGCTCACGCTGCGTCCCTGGGAGTGGGTCACGTTCCGCGGCGGGCTCCGCGCGGATGCGCTCGGCTTCGGGGTCGAGCGACGCGGGCTCGCGCTCCGCGATCGGGACGGAACGCTCTCCGGCGTCGTGCGCGCCGATGCGCTCGGTGTCTCGATCGCGCCGCGCGGAGCCCTCGCGCTGCGCCTCGCGCGCGGGCTCACCTGGACGACGAGCGCGGGTGTCGGTACGCGGAGCACCGACGCGCAGGCGCTTTCCGATGGGGAGCGCGCGCCCTTCGCGCAGGCCATCGCGAGCGAGACGGGCCTCGCGCTCGCGGTGGGGAGCCCGCGCCACGTGGCGCTCGATGCGCGCGCGGCGACCTTCCTCACGCGGGTCACGCGCGACCTCGTCTTCGACGCGGAGCGCGGTCGCAACAGCGAAGTCGGCCCGTCCAACCGCTTCGGTGCGCTCTTCGCCCTGCATGTGCGCGTGAAGGATCGACTCGAGGCGCGCGTCAGCGGCACGTGGACGGAGGCGCATCTCGTCGATGCGGGGGCCTCGTCGCTCGCGCTCGCGGCGGGCCCGCGGCTCCCCTACGTGCCGCGCTTCGTCGGGCGCGCGGACGTCGCCGGGCGACACACCGTCCGCATCGCGGGTGAGCCCATCGAGCTCGGCGCGTCGCTCGGCGTGACCGGCCTCGCGGCCCGCCCGCTGCCGCTCGGTACCTTCGGAGAGCCGTATGTGCTCGTGGACGCCGCGCTCCGTGCGCGCTGGCGCGGCGTCGAGCTCGCGTGGGTGACGCGCAACCTGCTCGATGCGCGCTGGCGCGCCTGGGAGGTGGCCTATCCGTCGCGTTTCGGTGACGGCCCCGCGTCGCTGCTGCCCGCGACGCACTTCGCCGCCGGGACCCCGTTTTCGACGTTCGTGACGCTGTCCGTCGCGATTCCGACGTCGGGAGACATGGATTCTCGGGAGTCCTGACGCGTGATGAGAAGGTGTTTGGAGGGTGTGATGGATGGGGATTTCATGGGCCGGAGATGGGCAATGAGCATGGAATTCAGAATTCAATTCATCGCGCTCGCGGCGTGGATGTGCCTCAGTGGCTGTGAGAGCGGCACGGAGGGGCGTGCGATCCATTTCGATCTCGCGATCGGAAGCGTCGCGGAGGAGGGAGCCCCCGGTCCCGGCGTCTTCGAGACGGCGACGGGCTGGCGCGTCGTGCTCGACGAGGCGCGCATCGCGCTCGGCCCCGTGTATCTCTACGCGGATTCGCTGTCACTCGTGCGCGGCCTCGAGCGCATTCTCGTGCCCGTTGCACGGGCGCACGGCGGCACGGATCCCTATGCGGCGCGCGTCGTTCGCGGGGAGATGCTCGAGGTCGTGGTGCTCGACGCGCTCTCGCCGGAGCGCGTGATCTTCCGTGCGCTGCCCGGTCGCGCGGGTCGTGTGGAGAGCGTGCGTGTCGACCTCGCGGGTCTGGCGAGCGACGGCGCGGCGGCGCTCCGCGGACACGACGCGTGGGTGCGTGGCATCGCGACGCGCGGCGACGAGACGGTGTCTTTCGAGGGAGGACTGGATATCCCGGAAGACGGTTTGACGGCGAACGTGGAGGGGATTCCGTGCGATGGATTCGTCGACGACGGCACGACGATCACGATCGATGTGCGCCTGCATGCTTGGTTCGATGCTGCGGATTTCACGCGTCTGCCGCCCGCCAATACGGAAGGCGTGCGCGTGATTTCGCCCGATTCGCAGGTGCGCAATGCCTGGTATCTCGGCGCCCGCAGTCTCGGTGCGTTCGCTGCTGCACTCATGCCTTGATGACTCGATTTCATGAATGGAGGACCCGTGAACAACGCGAAGATTCGGTTTCTGATGGGGATTCTCACCGTTCCTTTCTGGGCTTCGTCATGCCTCGAATCGGGCGGAGGCGAGGTGGGTTCGCTGCGTGTGACCCTCTCGGGAGAGCAGGGCGCGAAGGTGGGATATCCCTTCACCGTCGATGGGGAAACGATCGGATTCGTCGATGGTTGGTCCCTGCGTTTCGATGAGGTCGTCGTCGGCGTGGGAGATTTCCGGCTCCGAGGCGCCGATGGCGAGGAGGCGCCGCTCGTCGCGGACGACGTCGTCGCGTCGTTGCGCACGGACGATCCGGTGGCGTGGGAGTTCGAGGGCCTGCCCGCGCGCCGCTGGGATCGCCTGAGCTACGCGCTGCGCGTGCCTTCGGACGGGACGCGCAACCTCGGCGGGGTTCCCGAGGCGACGCTCGCGCGCATGCGGGCGCTCGGCGCGGCGTTGTACGTGACGGGCACCGCCACGTCGGCGGCGGGGCGTGCGGTCACGTTCGAGCTGCACCTGCCCGATGCCGTCGTCGCGGACCGCTGCGAGAGCGGGCGTGACGCGCGTCCGGGCGTCGTCGTCACACCGAGCGCGCGCACGGACGTCGAGCTCACCGTGCACCTCGACCATCTCTTCTTCGATTCGCTCGTCGTGGAGACCGCCGAGATGCGCTTCGAGGCGCTCGCTGCGGTCGCGGACGACGGCGGCCGCATCACGCTCGACGCGCTCGCGGCCCAGCCCCTCGCCGATCTGCGCGATGCGACGGGCGCGCCACTCCGTGACGAAGCCGGCGCGCTGCTCGTCTACGACCCGGGCTCTGCGCCGCTCGCGGCACCCACGCTGCGCGAGTTCGTCCGCGCGAGCCTCTGGACGGTGGGGCACCTCGACGGCGAGGGGCACTGCGAATACGCGCGCGAGTGACGCGGCTCAGCCGAGCGCGGCGCGCGCCGTCTCGACGCTGATCGCGCCGCTCTTCACGAGATCCTTCAGCGCCATCTCGAAGGTCTGCATGCCGTAGGGGTGCGTACCCCGCTCCATGACGTCCTTGAGCGGGACGTTGCCCTCGGGGCGACGCAGCGACTCGCGCGCGGTGCCGGTCACGACGAGCACTTCGGCGGCGAGCACGAGCCCGTTGCCATCGAGGCGCGGCAGCAGGCGCTGCGCGATGACCCCGCGCAGGTTGTCGGCGAAGCGCTCACGCGTCTCGCTCGTCGGGCGGTTGCCCTCGGCCGTGAGCGCGAGCACGCGGCCGATCGTGCGCGGGACGTCCGGCGTGTGCAGCGTCGAGAGCACGAGGTGCCCCGTCTCCGCGGACTTGAGGGCGATGTCCATGGTCTCCTCGTCGCGGACCTCGCCGAGCAGGATGACGTCCGGGTCCTGTCGGAGCGCGGCGCGCAGACCCGACGCGAACGACTCCGTGTCGATGCCGATCTCGCGCTGGGAGATCGCGGCGAGGTTGTCCGAGTGCAGGAACTCGATCGGATCTTCGATCGTGACGACGTGGACGCGCTGCGTCTGGTTGAGATGACCCACCATCGCGGCGAGGGTCGACGACTTGCCGTTGCCCGCCGCGCCCACGACGAGGACGAGGCCGCGCTCCATCTCCGCGAGCGCGCGCGTGACCGGCGGCGCACCGAGCTCCTCGAAGGTCGGAATACGCAGCGGAATCGAGCGCATCGCGACGGCGAGGGTGCCGCGCTGCCGGTACACGTTCACGCGGTAGCGCCCGATGTTCGGCACGCCGTACGCCGTGTCGAACTGCTGCATGTCGTCGAGCTTCCCGCGGAAGCGCGAGTTGGTGAGGACGTGCTCGGCGATGCGCAGCGTGTGGTCGGGGCGGAGCTTGTCGCCTTGGAGGTAGTGCAGCTCGCCGCCGATGCGGAAGGCGGGGGGCTGCCCGACCTTGAAGAGCACGTCGCTGGCGCGGTGCTGCTCGCCTTTCTGCAGCAGCGCGTGGAAGGTCGCTTCGTCCATCAACGCGCGAGGATAACAGTGCGGGCACCGGGAGCGCGCAGGACTTCGCGGCTCCGGGCGCCCGCAGCAGCGGACGGTGATGTGCGTGGGGCCTACTCGGCGGCGCTGCGCGCCTCGTCGGGGCGGCGCACGACGATGGTCGCCATGCGCTCGCGCGCCTCGAAGTCGCGTCGGAACGCCTCGGCGGCGTGGAGCGTCTCGAAGGGGCCGATGCGCACGCGGAAGTGACGACCGCGGCCGGGGATGTCGGCGCTCGTCGTGAACGCGTGGTGACCGCGGACGCGGAGCGCGGCAGCGAAGGCCTCGGCTTCGTCGCGCTGGTTGTAGGAGATGACCTGCACCGTGTACGCGCCGTCGCTGCCGGCGTGGGCCGGCGTGGGGGCGTCGCCGCGCTCGACGGTCGGCACCTGGGCAACGAGCGCGTCCGCTGCGGGGCGGGCGAAGACGCGCGCTGCGTCGCCGGCCGCGACGGCGGCTGGGAGCGTGGCGGGTACCACCGTCGCCGGAGCCTCCGCACGGAGCGCGGCGGCCTCCGCGCCTGCGGCGGCGAGCGCGGCATCGACCTCAGGACGCGCCTCGTCGTCGGTCAGCGCCGCCGGGAAGGTGAGCGACTCGCGGGCGAGGGGCGGGGGCGCGGGCGCCTGCGTCGCGGCAGGCGCGAGGCCCTCGAGCGCGTCGAGGCGCGCGAGCGGGTCCTGCGTCGGGCTCCGGGCCGCGCCCGCGCGGTCGGTCACGAACGCGCCGACGGCAAAGATCAGCCCGGCGGTCGCAACCGTGCCGAGCGCGTACAAACCGAGACGCCGCCCCGCGCTCTCGTCTCGCTCCCGGATCTGCTCGAGGTTTCGCATCGCCATGTCCATCTCGCCTCCCGTGTGCTGCCTTGGAGGTACGTGTAGGACAAAAGACTTCATGTCGTCAAAATTTGCGACCAGAGAATTCCGGCCGGCGTGGACACGGGATGCCCCATGCCGCCGCGGGCGCAGGCTGCGCATCTGCGGCCGCGCCCTGCGCGTCAGCGGTCGCGTACGGTGCAGTCGACGCAGAGCTCGACGTACGGGCCGAAATCGTTGCCGCGTTGCTGCCAGACGAGCAGGGAGTCGCCGGTCTGGGCGGCGATCTCGAGACGGAACCGGCCCGTGGCATCGGCGCGGACGATGAGCCCCGCCTCGCTCCGCACGTTCAGGCACGAAACGTAGGCCTCCGGCAGCACCTCACCCGTGACGACGACGAGGCCCGTCGCAGGGTCGGGGCTGGTTGCGGCGAGCGCGGCGGGGGGCGGCAGGGGCAGTGTCGGCGCGGCACAGCCGTCGGCGCCGGCCGCGAGCCCGAGGAGCAGAAAAGCGAGCGCCGCGAGGTGCAGACCCCGCGCGAGCGTCGCTGCGATCTCCCGTGCCCAGCGTTCGCGCCGTGTCGCCATCGTGCCTCCCGGGGCGCACCGCGCCCGACGCTCACCAAGCAAGCCTGATTCCGTCGAGCGCTAGCATGAAATCGCAGGGAATTTCGACATCGATGACGCAGGCCTGCCAACAATATTGGCAGTGCGTCGCAACTTCGTTGCAGGCGGGCGCCGCCCCCTGCGCCGCGGGTCTCACCTCTTTATTCCGCGCGCGTGCGTGCGTGCGTGTGCGAGCGAGGGCTGCGTGATAGCGTCGCGCCGCCCATGACCGACCCCGCGCAGAAGATCCCCGTCACGATCGAAGAAGAGCTCCGCTCCTCGTACCTCGGGTACGCGATGAGCGTCATCGTCGGCCGGGCCATCCCCGACGTGCGCGACGGCCTGAAGCCCGTCCACCGCCGGATCCTCTACTCGATGCAGGACCAGAAGGTCCTCTGGAACCAGGCGCACAAGAAGTCCGCGCGCGTGGTCGGCGACGTCCTCGGCAAGTACCACCCGCACGGCGACCAGAGCGTCTACGACGCGCTCGTCCGCATGGCGCAGGACTTCGCGCTCCGCTACCCGCTCATCGACGGGCAGGGGAACTTCGGCTCGGTCGATGGCGACCCACCCGCGGCCATGCGTTACACGGAGGTCCGCATGGCGCGGCTCGCCTCCGAGCTGCTCGCGGACATCGACAAGGAGACCGTCGACTTCGTCCCGAACTTCGACGAGTCGGAGGAAGAGCCGAGCGTGCTGCCGGCGCGCTTCCCGAACCTGCTCGTCAACGGCTCCGGCGGCATCGCCGTCGGCATGGCGACGAACATCCCGCCGCACAACCTGAGCGAGATCCTCGACGCGACGCTGCGCCTCCTCGAGGACCCGAACATCGGCATCGACGCGCTGATGGTCGACGACCCGGCGACGGGGCGCCTCGGCGTGAAGGGCCCCGACTTCCCCACGGCGGGCTTCATCTACGGCACCTCCGGCATCCGCGCGGCGCTGCACACCGGGCGCGGCCGCGTGCTGATGCGTGCGCGTGCGACCGTCGAGCCGATCCCCGGGGCCCGCAACGACCGCGAGATGATCGTCGTCACCGAGCTCCCGTATCAGGTCAACAAGGCCGAGCTGCTCAAGAAGATCGCGGAGCTCGTCCGCGAGAAGCGCGTCGAGGGCATCAGCGATCTGCGCGACGAGTCCGACCGTCAGGGCATGCGCATCGTCATCGAGCTCAAGCGCGACGTCGCGAGCCAGACGCTGCTCAACCAGCTCTATCAGCAGACTGCGCTGCAGACGACGTTCGGCGTGAACGCGCTCGCGATCGTCGCCGGGCAGCCGCAGGTGCTGAACCTCAAGCAGGCGCTCGAGCACTTCCTCGAGCATCGGCGCGAGGTCGTCACGCGTCGCACCCGCTTCGATCTGCGCGCCGCGCTCGCGGCCCGCGAGATCGTCGAGGGCCTCGGGATGGCGACGACGGAGATCGACCTCGTCATCCGCACCATCCGCGAGTCGCCCGACCCGGACGTCGCGCGCGAGCGCTTGATGCAGCTCCCGCTGCGCGGCCTCGAGGAGTTCGTGCGGCGTGCGGGCCGGCCCGAGGCGGAGATCGAGGCGGCACGCGAGCGCGTCGACTACCGCCTGAGCGAGCGGCAGGCGAAGGCGATCCTCGAGATGCGCCTCGCGCGGCTCACGGGCCTCGAGCGCGAGAAGCTCGCGGGCGAGTACGGCGAGCTCTCCGATCGCATCGCGTACCTCGAGTCGATCCTCGCGGACGCGGCCGTGATGCAGAAGGTCATCGCCGACGAGCTCCTCGAGATCCGCGCGCGCTACGGCGACGCGCGGCGCACGGAGATCGTCCCCGAGGAGGGCGACCTCGACGCCGCGGACCTCGTCGCGGACGACGACGTCGTCGTGACGGTCTCGCACGCGGGCTACATCAAGCGGGTGCCGCTCACCGAGTACCGTGCGCAGGGGCGCGGCGGCCGCGGGACGCGCGCGATGGACACGCGCGACGAGGACTTCGTCAATCAGGTGTTCGTCTCGACGAACCACTCGCACCTGCTCGTGCTGAGCGACAAGGGCAAGGCCTACCTCAAGAAGGTCTACGAGATCCCGGCGGCGAAGCGCGTGGCGCGCGGCCGCGCGATCGTGAACTTCGTCGGGATGGAGCAGGGCGAGAAGGTCGCCGCGATCGTGTCGGTGAAGGAGTTCACCGAGGGCGCGTTCCTGCTCACCTGCTCGAAGCTCGGCACCGTGAAGAAGACGAGCCTCGACGCGTACTCCCACATCCGCCAGACGGGCATCATCGGCGTGCTCATCGACGAGGGCGACGCGCTGCTCGCAGCGCGCGTCGTCACCGAGAGCGCGCAGGTCATCGTCGGGACCGCGCGCGGCATGTCGATCCGCTTCGAGGCGACGGATGTGCGCGCGACGGGGCGTGTCTCCGCGGGCGTGCGCGGCATCGAGCTGCGCGAGGGCGACACCGTCATCGGGATGGACGTCGTCGACGACGAGGCCACGCAGCAGGTCCTCGCCGTCAGCGCAAACGGCTACGGCAAGCGCACGCCCGTCGGTGAGTGGCGCCTGCAGAACCGCGGCGGCGTCGGCATCATCGCGATGGACGCGAGCGAGCGAAACGGCGACGTCGTCAAGCTCTGCCTCGTGCGACCCAACGATCAGGTGATGGTCATCACCGACAAGGGGCAGATCATCCGCACGCACGTCGCGCAGATCCGCGAGACGGGCCGCAACGCGCAGGGCGTGCGCGTGATCCGGCTCGGCGAGGGCGAACGCGTCGTCGATCTCGAGCCGATGGCCGACCAGAACGAGGAGGAGACCGCGTCGGTCGCGCCGTCGGGTGCGGAGGCGAGCGGCGACTCCGAGACCCTCCCGGCGGACACCCTCGTCGCCGATGGTGTCGAGGCCGCCGTCGAGGGTGCAAGCGACGATTCTGACGCGGGCGGCGACGCGTAGGCGCGGGGACGGCGCATGACGGCCGACGGCGCGACGGAACGCTGCGGGCCGTATCTCGAGGCGCTGCGCCGCGAGTTCCCGAAGCTGCGCGTCGTGCACAAGGAGCACGACGCGCTCTCCCGCGCGATCGATGCAGCGCTGCGAGTCGTGACGATCGGCGGGCAGTCCGCGTACCTCACGCGCTACGTGACGACGCTCGGTCAGACGCTCTACGTGCCGAGCGATTGGGACGCGCGCGACGATGCGGCCCGCTACTGCGTGCTGCGGCACGAGGCCGTGCATCTGCGCCAGTTTCGTCGCTTCGGGCGCGTCGGCATGGCGCTGCTCTATCTCGGGCCGTTCCTGCCGCTCGGACTCGCGTACGGGCGCGCGCGGCTCGAATGGGAGGCGTACGCCGAGACGATCCGCGCGACGGCCGAGGTGTACGGCCGCGAGGCGGCCGCCTCGCCCGCGCTGCGAGCGCACATCGTCGCGCAGTTCACGGGGCCCGCGTACGGCTGGATGTGGCCGTTTCCGGGGGCTGTCTCGCGCTGGGTCGACGGGGCGGTCGCGGCCGTGGGTACTACCGTAACGGTGGAGTCCACGTCCCGGATTGTGTAGAAATGCGGGACCGCGATGACTGAACCCGTCCTCGGCATCGACCTCGGCACCACCAATTCCGTCGTGGCCGTCGCCGAGCCGGGGGGCGTTCGCGTCCTGCGCGACGCGGACGGGAATCCCCTCGTCCCGTCGGTCGTCTCCTTCGGCGGTGATGGGGATGTATACGTCGGCTATCCCGCCCGCGAGCGTCGCCTGCTCGACGCGAAGAACACCGTCTACTCGGTCAAGCGCCTGATCGGGCGCCCGTTCGCGAGCCCGGAGGTCACGCGCGCGCGGGAGCGTTTCCCCTTCACCCTCGCATCCGGTCAGCTCACGGGGATGACGGTCGTCGAGGCGCGGGGCGAGACGTATCCGCTGCCCGAGATCAGCGCGTTCGTGCTTCGCAAGGTGCGCGAGGTCGCGGAGGAGGCGCTCGGTCGCGCGTGCACGCGTGCGGTCGTCACCGTGCCGGCGAACTTCAACGAGCTGCAGCGCAGCGCGACCAAGGCCGCGGCGCGCATCGCCGGGCTGCCCGAGCG
>Ga0172372_10002224_pt1 | contig 29718 bp, 53 predicted proteins | sample LakKiv5m_2_FD_114544 | JGI IMG/M metagenome (GOLD analysis project Ga0172372, IMG submission 114544) | Freshwater microbial communities from Kabuno Bay, South-Kivu, Congo - kab_092012_9.5m | ecosystem: Environmental > Aquatic > Freshwater > Lake | place: Democratic Republic of the Congo...
CCGTGTTCGTGTTGTAAGGAAGCCAAAAGGGCTCGAGAATCGTTCCCACGTCTCGGGTCGCCTCTTTCCAGGGTGGGAAGTGTGTGAGAATGTACACTGTCTTATGAGACTCAAGCGCCTCTTCGAGCCTCTCTTCGATCAGATGCGCGCTGACATGTGCCATCGATCTCCACATGTCCAGACGCTCGGCGTGAGTTTCCAAATGTAGGAAGTCGAACGTGCGAAACCAATCAGTCGTCAACTTCAAAAGCTCAGGGTCCCCCAGCGCGGCGTCATACCAGCCCTCTGCGCCGATGACTGCGACGTCCTCCGTGAGACTCACAATTCCAGCGTCGGTCATCCACACGAGATTTGGGTGTTCACGACAGAGACGCCTAACGTCTGAGTGAACAGAAGCGATGTGTCGTCCATGGTAGTCGTGGTTGCCTAGAACGAAGTAAATCGGACCAGGAAAGTTGCGTGCGAGGAAACTCAGGTCAGACTCGAGCCATCTGCCTGATGACACATCACCTGTTATGAATATTCCATCGGCAGCCGCTTTTCTGAGCCCAAGCAGATGGAGTCGCTTGAGGAAAGGCAGAGCCGACAGGTTCATATGTGTGTCACTGAGCCAGGCGTATTTTCGCATGCGACTAAGTAATCGAAGTCCATGCAGGGATCTGTACCAAAGCCGTTACAGCTTTGGCAGATGGGAGTTACAACGCCGGGTCAGCCCTTAATACCAGCCAAGTGAAGGATGCGCCTGAGTGTGGGATCCAGCGATTCCTTCTTGACTGCGGATTCTTTTTCCTGCTCGAGCTCGGGGTTCGCAGGCGTCGCCTTGCTGGGACTCTCAGGATCGGCCTCGCCATGTGCAAATTCACCGGGCCCATAGATGAAGGTCTCGGCTGGAACTTTACCGCTCACTGCAGTGTCGACTTCCTGTGTGTTCTTAGAGAGGTCGTCATAAAAGTGAACCTCGCCCGGCTGCTTATCTGGCGATCGACCCTTGAAGAACTTCTTCACGATCTCATCACCCTTGTTCGCGCCCTGGACGCCGAGAACGCCCTGGGTTGGTCCCGCTCCCTGTGATGAGAGGAACTTCTCCATGTCCTCGGCGTTCGAGGGCTCGACAGGTTGGCCGGAGAAGCTGACACCGGGCTTGCTCTTGTCTGAGGCGCGGGCCGTAATCACCATCGTTTCGGACCCCTGTGAGTTCGCCTTCTTGAGCTTTCCTATCGTCGAGCCGATCGGATCCGTCGTGTTGACGTCCACAAAAGCTGAAGGTGTAAAGTCGATGTAGAGAGAGTCTCCCTTCTTATCAGTGGGAGCCTTTGGACTGACTGACTGCTGTTCACGCGGAATCTGCTTCTGGAGCTTTGCGAGGCCCGCGGAGTCGATGTATGCTGCCGTGCCGTCTAGGCCTGAAGGCTGCTCAAACGGCTCTCCTCCGGGTCCCTTGAGCATGTTCTTGTCCGACACGCCCATCGACTTGAGCCAGGCTGCTGCTTCCTTGGCGGACTTGTGGGCGGGCTTGCCGTCCTTGTAGAGCATCACTCCGTTGGCGTTCTTTGTGAGGCCCAGTGTGTCGTCGAAGTCGAAGACGTGCGCTTGTTTTTCAGGCGCTACATCGCCTGGAACAGGCGATCCTGAGGTCATGACACCCTCCTCTTCGTTGAGGATGGCCCTGATAGTCTCTCTCAATAGGCGCTCTGACATGTACATTTCCTTAAGTATTTGACTGATCAGTAATCAGCATTGCCGACCCACGACAAAACTCGAGTGTACGAAGGCGGTTGGGGCAGGTCGAGGTTGTAGAGAGAAACAGCGGTACCAGTGGCTCTCGTCGCTCGGGGACCAGACAGTTGCGACACGAGCCTGAAGTCGCCTCCGCCGGCCTCAGTGACTGAGAATCTAGAGCCCAAGTAGGGATCCATGGTTGTCGTACCAACGACACATGTGGGCGTCGCAGCGATCGCCACTCCCATTGCGATCGAGTTTAGGGACATGTCTGTGAAGTGTCGATCGAAGACGCCGCTGTTCGGGGTAGACTCGAGCGCGGCAAGAGGGAATGGAGACGTGATCGTTCCGACTGGATCATATCCCGTCGCGTGAGGTCCGGTCCTAAGATAGTCCACGCCCCAGATCTTGCTACCACCCCACTGACATGCGTCAGTCGCCGAGGAGGTCGAAGAGAATGTGCTAAAGTAGACCCGCGACATGAAGAGCTCCATGGGTCCGGTCACCTGCTCTCCAGGCTTCAGGCGAATTTCCCAGTTGAGCACCGGTGCATAGGACGCGACGCCGGTCGCAGACCATGTAATTCTGTCGGTCACTGACACCACACGAAAGAGGTCCTGCCCTTCGAGGTCATCGATATTTCCTGTGCCCACGATCACAACGACCTGGCCCTCGTTGTCGACACTGAGGATGGGAGGCTCCTGGGAGCTAGCACCGTCCAGCGCGCTGTCAGCCCAATAGAGATCGTGGATCGTCTCAAGAGACCATGCATCGGGGTCTCTGCTCGACATGTCCAGGCGCCAGAGTGCGCCATCGGCGTCGACTGTGTAAGCGCGGTTTGCGATCGTACCAGTGTCTCCAGTGTATAGAGAAACACTGCCCACCATCGGAGAGGTAATGATGTCAGCCCCAAACTCTCTGATCACTTCGCCGGTCGCGATATCGACGACATAGAGTCCTCGACCCTGATCGTTGAGCCAGCACCTTCGGGCTGATCTTCCTGGGTAGGCTACGATACCCCGGCGCGAGGCCCCTGGAGGGATCGAGCAAGACCCCCAGCCCCGTGAGGGTCCAGATCCTGTGACGACTAGTTCGCCTCCGCCGGCTCCAAAGACTGCCACAGCCCTTTCCTGGAGCACACCTTCGATCTCCACCAGGACTTGCCCAACGCCTGCCCTGCCAATTGTGGGTCCCATCTCAGGTCGCGTGAACTGCCACAGGAACTTCGGGTCCAAGGGGTCCGACACATCCATCGCGATGTAGAAGGGACCGCCGCCCCTGAGACCCTGGACGAGGACGGTGTGATATGAGTTCGCGCTCGGGACGTCGCCTGGGCGTCGACGATAGAACACATTGCGAATAACCGGGGTCCCATCCAATAGGAACTGGTGACTGTTCCTGGCAGACTCGACACGAGAGAGTATGGCAGGAGGAACGAAGCCCCACAGTTCATCGCCGGCACGAATGTTTCGACCGCTGAGCGTAGAAAAGTTCTCGACTGCGAACGCGTGCAGGATGCCATCATTGGTGCCAACGTAGATGACCGGCGGACGGTCGATGACGCTCTCGGTCTGGCGCCAGAGGTTGAATGACTCATCTGCAATATCAGCGACGGGAGGCGAGCTGATCACAGGATTCGAGTGATAGATGTCCCCCATCCTCGCTCCGGGCCGTGTGATGCCGTGAAGCCAATTTAGGGTTGTGGTTCTGCTGGCCTCGCGTGTCGAGGCGGACCCTGTAAAGAACCCCAAGTGCGCTGCGGTCACCTCTGTCGTTGATAACACTCGAGTAATATTCTCGTCGGTCAGTCTCCTGGACCCCCGCGTGGGAGATGTAGGGATCGCATACACAGGGTCGTACTGTCCGATGATCACCCCGGTCGAAGAGTTCCAGTCGGCGCCGACGACGGTGATCAAGTCTCGGGGGCGGATCGCCAGATCTCTCGTGTTGAGCAGCTCGTGGAACTGGTCTTCAGGCGCGAGGTCTTCCATTGTGGGCGGCGTTCGGGGGCCCGTGCACGTGTATCTGGTCCTCTCGAGGATCCCGGTCCATGGAGACCCTATCCTAAATCCTGAAGTGAACTCGTATTGTTCTCCAACGGTCGACGCCCCGGGCCTGTAGACTCGACTCGTGCCGATGTACGCAGTCGTCGTGCGGGTCGTCGTGCCTGTGGCCGAGCGATCGAGAGCAGCTGAGAGCGAATCGAGGAGCGCCGCAGTATTCGAGGCCTCATAGGCAGACCCGGTACCGCCGACTGAAGCGAGGTCGTTCATGAAGCTGCGACCGGCAGGAGACGAAGAGGCATAGCTCACAGCGTAGAAACCGTCGAGCAGACCGGTGCACTCGGTGCCATTGTAGGCACACAGCTCGCGGACAGTCTCTGATGACCTGTCATAGGGACATACAGAACCTGATGCTTCGCATCCAAACCTTCGATATAAATCATCTCCCTCTCCATCAGAGATTAGGATCGCATATCTCGACCTGCATGCCGCAAGGGGATCTGATCCAGATCGCACGTCGTCGTCCTGCTCGAGCCACACCTGAAAGTCGCCCAGCAGAGCGTCGATCGTAGAGCCGCCGTATGGCCGCAGGGCGAGCAGGGTCGACTGGATCTCCGCGTTCGTGACTCGATAGTCTGCTGAGTCGGCGCCGACAGAGATCAATCCGCCCAGAATGGCCTCACCGGATCCGGCGGCACGTCGCGCGCCGCCATTGACGACGTAGCTAGTACCACAGCCGGGCCATGAGACAGGCTGGCGATCTCCATAAGAATAGCCTCCTGGTGCACCAATAATATCTCGAATTCGTGCGGTGTAGATCGAAGAGGGAATGAGATAGTCAAGTGTGCCTGATGTATTCGCGATCCCATACGTCGAGTCCATCGTCATCAGGCCAAACTTGATCCTGTCGAGATAGGTGTCGAGGAGCCCGTTCGTCGCCTGGGTTCCATAGGCTTGGTAGTGTGCGAGATGGTAGTACTGGTCGGCCGCATCCCTGAAGATCCTGCGATTGACCGTGGAGCAGAAGTAGTTCGAGCCGTAGGTGCCTGTCAGCGCCTCGACGAGAGCAGTCCACCGGCTCCTCGTGTTTCGAGGGTTGACGTTGTTCAGGCACACAGGCAGTCTCGAGGGCGCCGACACGTCATACTCCATAGAGCCTGATGTGTCGAGGATGAGCATCACCGCCGGACGAATCTCCCGGATGTCAGGTTCCTGGCCGTGAGCGGGAGCAGAGAAGAATAGAAGGGCGAGAAAAATGAGGGTAGTAACGAGTGATCGCATGCAGGTCTCCATAGACAACTATAATAGTAGAAGCTCTAATTGATCGCAGTCGACTTCTTCTACTCCCAGTAGACTTCCTCGCCGCGGCTGTAGTGCTTTAGGTTCTCTCGCGCAGGGGCATTGGTGAAGTGCTTGTCCTGGTATGTGGCGAAATTATTGGGCAGGAGTGCAAACTGCCCACTCTCCAATTCAATCAGGTTCAGGGGCTTGTGTTCCTGCGGGTAGCGACTGTAGCCATCGGACCAGTCAATCATGATGCCCGTGTGCCTGCCAGATCCCGTGAATGGCTTGTGAATCGAGCAGGACAGCCCCTCGAGGTACTTGGCGAAATAAGTCTCGGTCGCCTCGCCCATGCAGAACCACGGCATCAACAGGTCCATGGGCATGCTGAAGTCCTCGGAGGTCGAGAGGGCGTGCAGGGGCATGCCGCTCCAGTGGGCGCCGGACTCGAGGAGTATGTGACAAAGGAGGACTTGGTGCTCACGGGCATACACCCCGTGCCAGATCCCCCTCGTAACTCCCGCAGGCATGTTTGGACCCAGGAACTTGTTACTCACATTGACGTACAGGTGAAAAGGCAGGTTCGAGTGTCGGCCCATCTCAACTAAGTATGATGGTGATTAAGCTCAGTATCCCACCAGGTGCCGATCGCCCCTGAACTCCGTGGCCACCTCCCATAGTAGGGGCAACAGGCTCCGGTTCGTGTGGAGCCAGCCTGGGATCCCACCGTACGAGCACACCCAGCAGGCCCCGGGGCTGATCACGCCCGGGCGCTCACGGAGCAGGGTGATCCCGAACAGGCTGAACCGCATCACATCACTCATCGGCATCTCCTTTCGCGCAGAGCTCCAAATCACTCCCGGATCTCCTCGAGTGTGGCCGCGAAGCTCGAGTTGAACACTTCCACCACACCCATCTCCCGTAGGAAGCACCACGAGTCCGGATCGCCCCCAGATCCCCGGTCCTTCACCACCGCGCTGCCCCGGCCCAGGTACAGAAGCACCTCACCTAATCCAGGTCGACCCTCGGAGTAACTCGCGCCGGGCTTGAACCAGGCCACCCAGGCACTAATCTCATCTCTCGCCTGCCGGTACAGTGAGCCGGCTCGAAGGTCACGCAGGTCGGTCATCATCTCCCTCGTGCTGCTCCTCCTCGAACTCCTGGTCCTCTACATCCACAGATTCAGATCCCCATCGATCTGAGCCCTTCTTGAGCTGCACTCCCTCGAGTTCGATCCAGAAGTTCTCGATGTGGTAGCCCCAGAGGGTCTGACCCGTTTTCTGGTCCACGAAGGTGCCGTGGCCCGGCATGTTCGAGATCTCACCGAGGTAGAGGTACCCCTCGCCGGGAACGAGCTTCGTGCCCTCGTACGCCTTGCGGGCGTGCTCTGGGGGATCGAACACCACCGTCACATTGGTGAGGCGCAGGTTTCGGGTGTTCCTCTCATCGAGGTTCAGACGCAGGGTTGCCATCACTTCTTCTCCAGGATCGGGTTGTGGGGCACACGTGGGAGCGGGTGGTGCTCCACGAGCTCGTAATCGTTGAACTCGCGAAGGAGTGAACCCTTACGGAACCGGTGCTTCCCACGCTGGATATCCCAGTATGCGCCCTTCCCGCTCGCCTTCAGCTCGGATTCTCGCACGTAGCTCTTTGCCTCGGCCTCCAGGGTGAAGGTTGCCAGGAGCTCGCGGATCACTTCACGCTCGAAGCTCCCACCAATCTGGTGCTGGTGCCACTCATACCGGATGCCCCACAGTTCGATCATGTTCACTTGCCCCTCGCGTACTTCTTGATCGCCTTCCGGTCGCCGCGCTCCTCGGGCGGCACGAAGTCCATCTTGAGCAGGTCGAAGAAGTCCTGCTCCTCGCGGAGGGGAAGCTGCTCGCCCTTGGGAGTGGTGGGCTGGGCGCCGGTCATTCGGCCACCACCACTCAGCTTCTTGAAGCGCGCAAATATCCCGGGCACGAAGCCGGTGAAGGGGCTGCCATCGGGCCCCACGGCGCCGCCGGTGCGCATGAGGTAGAGGCCGCCCCAGTTGAGCTCCGAGGCGATGAACACATCCAGGTTGGCGCCGGAGGGGAGCCGCATGCGGAGGTACCGGGCATCCGGATTCGGGTCCCAGGGCACCGCGCCGGGCACGCCGGGCTTAATGAACTGCCCCACCTCGCCCAGGAGCGCCACCATCCGCTCGCGGTCCGAGGGCAGGGCCACCAGCTCAATGTCTCCCACCACGGGCTGCGGCGCCGGATGGAGCCGGCCACCTCGATGCGGGCCATGGAGGGCCGCACGTGGGAGAGGATGTCCAGGGCGATGCCCTCAGCTTGGTCCAGATCGATCTTGCCGATTCCCATGATTCACTCCTCAGCGGTACAGGTCCACGATGTGGCCGAACTCTCGGTCGAAGGTCTGCAGCAGGCACTCGTAGTCAGCCAGCCGCATCTCGTCCAGGATCAAGTCGATGTGACGTCGGTCATAGCCGAGCCTCCGACCCAGTGACTCTGCGGTTGCGAGGAGCGCGAAGGCATTGCCTTGGGGGCCAGTGAGGTCGACCTCGATCTTGCCAGTGCGCTTGGTGAGTTGTTTGATTGCCATAGTGTTAGGATACCATAGCGAGAGACCAAATGCACGAGGAGGTGTTCTGTGTCACATAGCTTCTGTGCCTGAGATGTACAGCCGCTTAGGCATCGGGGCACACCTCGAAGCAATCGAGCAGATCCCGAGTGCGCCAGAGCTGCACCTCAGCCTCGCCCTCGGCGTGGGTGATGAGCACCTGGAAGTACTTGAGCCCGTGCAGGCGGGTGGCGCCGAGCACGAGAACGGTGCAGGGCACCCTGAGCCCGAGGCGGGCGTCTGCGACGGCGTCTCGACCACGTGCGCGCTCGTGGATGGGAGTGAGCAGGCACCCGGCCCGCACGAGCCTGTGATCGCCCTGCATCAGGCGCCCGCTTCCAGCGGCTCGAGGAATCGCAGGTTGGTGATGAATATGCGCCCCTCGCCGAGCACGAGGGTATCGAGGTGTGATCCCTCGCGGGGCAGCTCGAGGAGCATGAGGAGCAGATCCGATCGGCATTCGTGGGGCCACGGGCACCGGCAGGCCCACCGTTGGTGGGCGAGCGCGTTGAAGCGCACGAGATCTCCCTCACGCATACTGCAGCACCTCGAGCTCATCCGCAGTGTCCCCACCGAACACGAAGCCCCACCCACGTAGGAAGAGTTGAATCGAACTTCGAGTCCCACGTTATCCATTCGGATCCATTGGTCATGATCCAACCATATCCAGTGATCCCAGATTTACACAGGAGACACATCATCGTCTTCTCCGATGGTCAACAGGGTGAACAGGGAAGTGTTCAGGAGGATCATTCTGTTGTTCATGAGGACCCTGTAGTGCCACACTGTGGGTATCGCGTAGAAGAACTTATCACCAACAAGAATGCCCTGCTGATAGTCCTGCAGCTCCTCGTAAGTGACGCCTTCATCCTCGGGGACCGCAGTGCCCAAGTAGACAGCAACGCCCAAGTGATTGCTGTCCTCGTCGAGGACCTGCACGAGGTCACCCTCACTAAATCTTTGTAAGCTCACTCTCGAGGTAGTCATATTCAACAACGTGTCCGTCCATCATGATCGACACGTACCTGTCTCTCACATCATCGTCGCCCTCCTCAAATCCGAGGACAATGGCGAACTTACTGCACGACTGCCACTCCATCTGTGTCTCGTCGAAGATCACGTGAACAGTCACAAGATCTCCCACAGACAGCCGATTAGGAAAAGAGAGACGGCGTCCCACTCTCGCAGAACGCCGTCTCAATTTCTCAGTGCCCATTTCAGGGCCTCAGATCAGTGTGACTCGGTCACAACAGCGCTAGCAGCAGGCTCAACGGCTGCTGGCTCAACGCTCTCAACAACTGGTGCCACTTCAGCAAGAGCCTCAGCAGGGGCCGCCTCAGATACAGCTGCTGTCTCAGAAGCAGGAGCCTCAGCAGCGGGAGCGCAACAAGCAGCAGATCCTGCATCAACTGCCTCATCGCCTCCACCACAGCCGATGAAGAGAGCAACAACAAACGCTACAAAAAAACTGAACTTCTGCATAATCAATGCCCTTCCTTTTGTCCCTCTTTGAGGGGTGTGAACATTATAGTCAAATGTGTTCAGATGTATTTATGCGCCGACTAGAAATCGTTCTCAGACACCGGGCGGAACTTCAAGCTTCAGAGCGGCTAGGCTCTCCTTGAACTTCTGCATCACCCTCTCGCGCACTGAGGAGTCGAACTTAAAGTTTGTTCCCACGATCTGTGACATTAAGTCCTCATATGAGTCTATCGCTGACCATGACACAGGCTTTTTTAAGAAGTGCCCAGAGATCTCATTCGCATTCTCTGTGACCTTCTCCTTCACAATTATCACAGCGGGTGATGCAAGGGGCTTTCCCTTCTTGCCCATCACCTGCTCCTCGTAGTAGAGCCGGTCAATTAGACCGCGCCTAAAGTTCACCAGGTACCTCTTCTTTAGAACGCCCTTCGGTGCGGACTTCATTTCCTCGTCTGTGATCTCAGCAGGAATCACAGAGAACAGCGCGCCCATGAGCGCGTTTCTGTACACAGCCTTGTACGAGCTTCGTGGAGGCGATCCTGAAGAGGTGTCGACCATCCACTTGAGGCTTCCAACAAACACGTCGAGCTGTGCCATGCCCTCAGTGTCTTCCTCCTCATATGTCTCAGCGTTCACCGCGTTTGTGGGTCGTTCTTTCTTGTCAACAAGCGGAATGAGCATGTGAAACTGGCTCAGTCCTGGAATGATTCTAAATGTCATGTCCTTTTTGGTTAGATGCGCTTCGAGAGCCTTCCAGAGTCCCTTCGAATCAACGTCATCTTCCACTTTCAACGCGCGCCGAAGCTCAGACTCATCCACTGCAGTATCGATGTCACCAAAATAGTCCTTTGTCTTATTTCCCACAATCTCGTACTTCATTCCTTCAAGTCCGCTCATCTTGAAGGCATTTTCAATACTTGATTTAAGAAGCTCTTTGGGAACAACAGTGTTGACCTCAGGAAATGCATGTCCTCCCTCAGTGAGAACGGTTCTTACGATTCTTCTCTCAAGTTCTTCTCTTATGAGACGTCGAAGTGACTTTTCTAGAATTTTCATTTATTCTCCTGAGACTTAACAGGTAACTATTTTATACAGTGCACTAGCTTCTTGAGATTTTACTCAGGTACTTGTCATCATAGAACATTATGAATCTTCCCTCAACAAGCACCTCGTACGACTCCTTCATCGGACGCCCGGTGTCGAAGGGCACGACAGAGATGCCCATCTCACTCACGTGCGTCACAACGCCTGATTTCCCCTCGAGGTCCTCTCCAAGGCGCTTGACGTGAAATTCTGGAGTGCTTATGAGCACGAGATCACCGCGCCTGATTCGCTTTGTTGCATTTTTCAAGCACTGCCTCTGTTGTCAAACACGACGTGTTATAGTGTAGTCGCCGTAGCGTGTCTCAAATATTCTAACAATCTTTCCTTCAACAAGGGTGTTGTATGACCACACGCCTCCCACGTGGTTTATCCACTCCCTGCTCGCCCCCACAATGATTCCCGTGAGATCAGACTGATTCCTGCAATTTACAAAAACCAGGTCCCCGGTGCGCCACATAGGGGGCGCTACCTCGCAGCTGGGCTCGAACATCTCTCAGGTGCCCAGTAGATCTGAGTCCGGGTTGCCCCAGATCTGTATAACAGTACAACCGCAGGAGGACTCTTGATTTACCTGGTTATTTGAGTGTGACACGGGAATGATTGCTTTTCTGAGGACGACTGTGCCGTCCCCTTGAATCTCCTCAAATGTCTTCTCTACGTAATTCACTCAAGATCTCCTACAGACTATAAGTATCCAAGTGACAAGTGTTGTATATTTCTCTAGAGGGATGACCCTAACTTTTTAAGTGCTCCATGGGAGCTATTGGTGAGCTCTCCGTTGCTCCACAAGATTGCAGCCTCAGGAGCGTAGGACCACTTACTTGGGTCTCTCGATGTGCCTTTCGAGTCCCAGTCCATGAGCATCCACCTTGAGTCTAGCACTAGACCAACCGGATTTTGACCGAATCTCTGAGCAAACCAAGAATCCTTCTTGTACCAAGTGACGAGGTCTCCGATCTTGACCTTGGGTGTGTTGACAGATGGAAGTCTAAGGCTTTCCTGATGCTCAATAGGTACCCGTCGTGGGTAACCGAACTGATCGTCTTCGTACACATCCAGATGCCGATCAAGATCATTCATCTGACACGTGCTCCAGATCCCCATGCCATTCCCATGACTCATCACCATCGTGCCATAGTACCCTGTGATCTGACCACTCTGTGTCATCCTTCATGGGATACTTGGTCTCCAGAACGGTACCATATCGATACATGCTTACCCTTATTATACCAGGATGGTGAACAAGAGTTCGAACGAGGGCACCGTCATCGATCTTCTTCTTTTCCATCGTCGAACTCTCGACCCTGCTCTTCGGCGTGCTTCTTGCACAGTGTCTTGATCCAGCCGCCCTTTGTTCTCTTCCCAGGAGCGCCGCACACCTCACACACATGCGCAGTGAAGCTCTCTGCCATCTCGATCATGCCCGCGATCTTCTCGTCGCCACCGTAGGCATAGAACCTGAGAGTGCTGAACTTCTCCTTGATCTGTTCGGCCACCAGCTGCGGCACCGACTCGCCCTCCTTGCGGCCATACTTCGCGTACTTGCCCTCGCCATTCTTCCAATCGATGTGGTGCTGGATCTGGCCGCAGAGAGAGTCGAGAATGTCATACCACCCGTCTCCCACATCCAGGTAGACTTCGACGCCGTTATTGGTGAGAATCTTCGGGTATTTCAAGTACAGGTCGCGTGCGAGTGCTTCGTTCATGGGAAATCCTTTTCTAAATGATAACATGGACTCGCGCAGCTTTACACTCACATTGAGCTGTCAGCAACACGAAGATCAGTGTCTGTCTCTTCGATCACAGGTGCATCTTCAATTTCTGGAAGTGACCAGAAGTCATTGAGAGTCTCACCGCAGCTAATGAGCCTCCAGCCATTGCTCAAGTGTAAATTTCTTCTAAATCCTCTTGCGCCCCAGTGATCAATTCTCATGCTGCAAGGATTGTCGGGACGCGTTCGAAGAAGAGTGCCAACGTGCTCATACACAGCTTGAAATCCGGGTCTTCGCGCGCTCCATGGAATTGTAACCGTCTCTCGCCAGCCTCGAGGCTCACTGAAGTTGTGGTTCAGGTGAGGAATCCACCGGTGATTGTCAGTGCGTTCAGTGTCAAAAGATCTACCTGAGTAAGCTCTCATTATGCCAATTGTGATCTCACCTGTGCGGCTTCTTGTTCTAAGTGCGTGGTAGATGAGAGTGCAATCGTTCGTGCGAACCTGAAAGCCTGACTCACTCACACAAATTCTTGCAAGTGCAAGTTGAATTCTTCGAGGCGGCGGCGTGATCGTCTCCTGATTTGGTGCACTCAGCGGCATATTCTGAAAAAAACTGGGCACATAATCATTATCTACGCTTGGTGCGATCCACCCGATGGGCGGTGAAGGTGGCTCACTTAGCGCATGCGAGAAACAGCAAAAAATGACAGTAATAATCGACAGAATAAGAACAACCAATTTCTTGGAAAACGACCTCATCAATCTCTCCCGGTATTAACCAGGTCAGCTAGATGCCTTCTCGAGGACGTCAATTGCGTCCCACGGTAAACTAACCAGGTTTTTATTGTAAAGCACTGTAAGGCCAATAGGTATGCCCTCAACGCACTTAATGGAAAGAAGGGTACCTACAGCATTAGCGCCAGATAACTTGAAAAGGTCGCCGCCTTTCCATGAATCGCCACTCATAGTCTCTCGATTGAACATACTAAGGCGCGAGCCTTTACACGCACGGCTCGCGCGCTGTGTCGCGCGGACAAAGTCCTCAGTTGGGCTCATGTACTCAGTGTCAGTCACTGCGTTATCGTACAAGCAGAGATCGTATAATCTTCCAGAAATGACTGCTGGATTTTTAGCAACTGCGGTCAAAGAGTGAATGCTGATAATACTCTCTTCACCTTTTCGTCGTCCAAGAATCTCAACACCGCCGCCTGCGTAAACATGTCCTGCCGTAGGAATACGGACCTGTTGCATCCATTCTGACAGCTTTAGCTCAAGGGTCCGCGCGGCGAGAGAATCTTCTGCTATGATCAGCGTTCTCATGCCGCTGTAGGCCGCCTCGAGCGCCTTGAGAAGCACCCTGAATGTTCTACCTGTCTGTCGCTGGTATCCGCACTCTCTCAGGTCTCCAATTACATTTTGCTCAACACGTCGTCGAGCAAAGTCAATGGGATCCTCGAGGCGACATGTCCCCCACCTGACGTGTGTGAATGAAATATCACGCCAGAGCGGGTGGACTGACGGCGTCACTTGTATCCGTCCTTATACCATCCAGACCCCTTAAGAATAAAGGCGGGCGCGCCTGAGATAAGCCGTGTGACATTGCCGCCACACTTCTCGCATTTCTCAAGTGGTGGGTCTGTCATCTTCTGCTCTTCCTCAAACTCTCTGTCACAGTGATTGCATTTATACTCGTAGAGCATGTTTAGCCTCCTTCTTCAATGGTGTCCAGATATGACTCAGGCTCTGTTGTGGTGGATCCATTCTGCCAAATGATGTGCAGGCGATCCATGTGCTGTTCTCTGTCGGCTGAAAGATTATAGAAGCCTTCATCAATAGAAAGGACAAGTCCAATCATCCGATTGGTGTTTTCGATTGTGGGACCATAGCGTGGACGCACTAGAGACCCAACCTGGATTGACATCACTTCTCTTTTTCTTTTAGTTTAGCAGCATGAGCTGCATCCTGTCTTCTAACTTTTGAGATGATTTTCTCAACTCCTGACCGAAGCTTGCTGTCAGGCTCAGAAGTCGTTGTCGTGAACAGTGCCTTTCTAAACTGGCCTGTTGCATCGCAGATAAATGTGTGATACGCGCCGACAGACTCGCCTAGGTGAATTTTTGTGATCACACCTCTACTGGGCGCGTTATCGGGAAATCTAAGGCAGTAGACTGTGTCGCCCAGCTTAAAGCCCTCATGCTCCTTGACTTCATTGGGATCAGTCTCGACTTCAAACTTTTTTCGCTGCATTTAGTTCTTCTTTCTCTGGCGCTTAATGACTCTACCCTGTTCAAATGCATTTTCAGACATTGACTTCACGTCTTCGGATTGAATTTTATTAGGAGCTTCTGGTGGTTTAAATGCCAGCGCAGGTCTAGGCGCAGGAATCTTAACGGTGTCCTTCTTTCCTAGACCTTTCTCTCTATCCAGCCTGGCGAGCCGAATTAGCTCCTGGCCCACAGACTCGGCAAGATCAATTGGAACGTGAACCTTCCAGGTTGGGTTCTGCATATCGGCTTTTAGCGTGCAGCCCACGGACACCACCTTGCCCGTCTCCTCACCGTATGCGTCATCAAGTGCAACGACGGTGATGTAGGCCTTTGGCCTGTTGCTGTACTTAAAGCACTTCATCTAGTTCCTCTTGGTCGTGCGGCAGGTGTTACCCTTCAACGACGACATTGTAATTTTAGCTTTGTGTTTGTGACTGTACACTTGAAGATGCAACGCAGATAGGACACATCAGAGTCATGCCGCTAGGGCCGACTGTCACGTTCCATGTGTCTAGTGCGCCTGGTGATTTTGGATCAAATCCCTTGTAACAGTTGCTGCAGGAGCGGGGCATGCTGTTGAGCGCTTTTTCCATTGCTCTCATTGACTTGCTAGAAGCCTTTCTAATTTGAAGCTCCTGCCGGCGCTTGATCTTTCTCTCAATATTAGACACGTCATTCACCTCATCAAATCATAAAGTAGTTCCACACAGCGCAGAAGTGAATCACATTTCCTGCCATAACAAGAACATGCCATGCTGTGTGAAAGAATCTCTTGTAGTGCCACATGTAGAACACAAGTCCAAAAACATCAAGGGCACCAGAGACAATAAAAAGATCTCTAGAGTTAGCGATAGGACCCGTGCTGAAAGTTAGAAACAGCAGCGCACCGGCGACTGAAAATGCTACATAAGACGTGAGCGAACCACGCTCAGGCTGATTTCTATTTCTAGCCTTGTACGCAATTCCCCAGATGCACGCAGCCCAGACAAGAGCCAAAAGAACAACATTCCAGGGACTGGGCACACCAATCGCAAGCACAGGTGTGTAAGTTCCTGCAATTGCTGCATAGATTGCAGACTGATCAAGAAATCGAAATCTCGACTTTAGGGGTGGGCTCTCTGTGTAGTGGTAGGCAACAGAAAACAAATAGACCAAAATGTGTGCGATGCCATAAGCGAGGCCTGAGAACATGTGTGTGTCAGAGAGCGAGGCTGCCCTCCAGCACAGGGCAGACGTCATTGACACAGCGAGACCCAGCCCAAACACGTGTGTAAGGGCATTGAGAATTTCCTCGTCCCGATCACGAAGGAAACGATTTGCGAAGAAAGAGAGTCTCATCTAATTTTTACATTTTCTTGCTTCAGTGTCCGCTGTGAATCTCTCGGTAAGCGCCCACCGTGATGGGCCACAGGTCCGTGGCGATCTCCAGGCATGCCTTCGCAACCTGCTGGATCTCCCACTGCGCCCCCTCATGGGTGCGGAGATCAATGAACTTCAGGAGGTTTTGCAAATTTGTGCTCCCGTAGTACTCGGTGTAGAGGCAGTTGGGCAGCACGCCCCTTGCCTGTTCCCGGCACACACCGGCTTCAGTGAGCGCGTTGTAGAGCTGGACTGCCGAGAGGTTGTGCTCCAAATAGGCCGAGCTCGCATCGAGCTTCGAGTGCCCGTGCACGATGTGGGGATTGATGCGCTCGTTGGGATTGCTTGCCTGCCGGTTGCTCGTGTGCTGGGTGCGGAAGGCGGCAGGCTCGTAGAACCTGATGTTCTCACTCGAATATCTTTTCGAAGTTTCATTGTAGCTCCACGTGCGATGTCGATGATGTTGACTTCGAACATACAAGGGTACTATGAATCTAAAGGTCACGACATTGTGCTCAAGTGTAGATGTGTGTTTATGAGTAATGAGATATTTGATGAGCTTCTCGTCCCGCTCGTCCAGTACATCCTTGTGTTTGCCGAAGCTCACCCGGGCGGAGTTTACCACGGTGAGGTCGGTGCCCATGTGTTGGACGTACTCGACGGCGCCGATCCCATCGCTGTAGAGCTCGATCCGACGGGAGTACGGGGTCACATGTGCTCCGTGATCTTCGCCGCGAGGACCCTCTCGTTGGAGACGCCGGTCATCGTGTGGACCACCTCGCCGCCCTTGTAGAAGAGGAGGGTGGGAATGCTGCGAATCCCGCGCTCCCGGGCGAAGTCGGCGTTGTCATCCACATTGAGGGCCACGAAGTTCACGCTAGCGAACTCCTCGTCCTTTGAGAGCCCCTCGAGCCGGGGGGTCAGCATGCGGCAGGGACCGCACCAGGGCGCCCAGCAGTCCACAATAGTCAGGTTGCTCGACGCTGCGAGCGTCTTTACATCATCGGCGTTCACATTTCTCATGATTTCTCCTTTTGTCAGCTTCCCGTTGATCCAAATCCGCCGGCGCCGCGCTCAGTCTGATCCAGCGCGCTGACAGTGTCAAATGCCGCCCTTGCGACAGGTGCAAAAACAAGCTGAGCGATTCTGTCACCTCGCTTGATTCTGAACAGTCCCTCGCCGTGGTTGAACAGGATCACCTTGACCTCACCGCGGTAGTCTGAGTCGATGGTGCCGGGCGCATTCAGTACTGCCACGCTGCTCTTTGCAGCCAGTCCAGATCGAGAGCGGACCTGCGCTTCGTATCCTTCTGGGATCGCGATCGCGATTCCGGTGCGTACCATTGCCGACTTTCCCATCCAGATTTCAACATCTTCAGCGGCATGAAGATCCATGCCGACAGATCCAGGCGTCTGGTATCGGGGAATCACAGCGTTTTCGTGCAGCTGCACAATGCGCACGCTCAAAGGACTGCTCATGTCTTTCTCCGTTCTTGATATATTATTGACGTCTAGGTCAAGCTGTTTACAGACAGCGCTCACTACTGATGATCACTTGCTCGTAGAGATTATGAAACAGACTGTGCGAGTCTCCCGTGTTGGGAGCGTCCGCCAGCACCCTTAGACTTCCTGTGATATCAAAGTACCCAATCGTCACAAAGTCTGGACGGTACAGTGCAAAAGCGCCCGATGTCACACTCGACTGTGCGTAAGACACAAGGCACTTTAGCTGCTCCTCAAAAGTCTGGGCCTCACCAGACAGAGATGCGCCGCACTCACCGCAGACCACGTGCTCTTTAGTCATGCCGCCAAAACTCCCTTCGCGCCAAAGTCCTTGATGTACTTAAATAGCGCCCTCTCCTTCGCTTTTGCCTCGAGCATCACGTCGACGCCGCTGGCAAACTCAGGGAAGGGCTTGAAGTAGTAGTCGCTGTGCGCGTTCTCTGCGACAGTGCTGTCCTCGTACAGCCGCTTGGAGTTCGAGTGGTGGCACACGGGCCGGATGCCCTTGGGCCAGGAAGCCTTGGCCATCTCGAACGCCTCCTGGGGCGTGCTGTCCTGGGGACCGAGCTCGTCGTGGTGGGAGTCCCAGACGATGGGCACACCGACGCGCTTGAAGACGCCCTCGTACAGCATCTTGGAGGAGTAGAGGCTGCGCTTGTCGTCGTTCTCCACGGTGAGCCGGGAGCGGACGGACTCGGACAGGCCCTCGAAGTTGCGGCACCAGCGCTCCATGCTGGCCTCGGGTGAGCCGTAGGAGGCGCCGATGTGGATGTTGATCTTGCTCCAGTGATCGCGCGGCATGCCCAGCAGGTCGAAGATCTTGCCGTGCATCTCGAGGTCTACGTAGGAGTTGTCCACCACCTTCTGCTTGGGGGAGGTGAGGATGTTGAAGGGGCCGGGGTGGAACGAGAGCCGTTGGCCACCGTCGCGTGCCAACTTGCCGGCGTGTGCGAGGGCCTTGGCGATCCGCTCGAAGTCCGGGAGCTGCTCGAGCGCGTACTCGGAGCCCCAGGGGAACAGGCATGAGGTGATGCGGAACGCCTTGATCCCCATGCTGTTGTTCCACTTGATCACCCGGGCGAGGTCGGTCACGTTCTGCAGGGCGAGCTTCGAGGCGCCGGGGAGGCCCTGCTTGTCGAAGGTGCGGCGGATCATGCCACGGGAGCACTGCACCTTGTCCTTGGACTCCTGCAGTTCCATGTTGATGCACGCGTAGCCGAGCCGAATGTCGTTGTTGCTTGTCACAGTGCCCTCAGATCCTGCTCATGCGAATTGCTTGAGCAAGGTTTTGTGTGTAGAATGAGTTGAAGTCGTCCACCTCGGGCCTGTCAGGCCGGCTGCCGTGCACCTTGAAGGTGTCAGTGGTGTCACCGCTCTTGTAGAAAGAGATCGTGCCGCGCCCGGAGATGCTAATCCAGCACTCATAGTCTTCCGATTGGGTCTGGGGAAGAAAGCCGCTCTTGAGCAGCTTATTTTGTGCACGACTGACAGAAAACATCAGTTCATCTCATGCTTATCGAGCGATCCGCCGTTGAGGTGCCACAGGCGCTCCTGGCCCACCCTGCTCAGGAGAAGCCAGGTGTTCCCGTGCTCGTCTCGGGTCTTGATCAGGTCACCCCGGTCGAACAGGGCGTGGGCGAGAAGGCGTTCATCCTCGCTAAAGTTTCCCTCGTTCACGCGAGTGTGACACCCGATCATCCGAAGAATTGTGTGCTCTGTGCTCATGTTGTTACCTCTCTTTGTGGGGGCGAAGTTGCGCCACACACCACAATCTTACCACACTCGACGGTGTGTTGCACGGCTCAGAAGACCTTTGTGCTTCTCCTCGTCTTCTTCTCCCTGACCTTCCGCCTCGTCTTCTTCTTCACGTCCTCAATCGGCTTCTTTGACAGCTGCTCGCCTGTCATGAACCTGTGCTTCTGATCAGTTGAGTCGTACACATCAATTGCGGTGTCGAACCCCTCCTTCTCGAAGAAGCCCACAACCCTACCCATCCTGGACAGGCCGTCCTTGAGCACAAACCACACGGTGTCACCAACGCTAAAGTCTCCAAGCTTCCCAGATTCAGACATTGTCTCTCCTCCGGAGGTCACTAATGCACCTCCTAATCTCGCTGTACATGTGATGGACTGAGTCTGCCTTGAACAGGCGACGATGCATGTGCATCGTGTCGTATTGAGCCCGCACCACAGCGTCGGGGGAAAAGGGCTCACACGGAATTTTATCGATCCCAGACAGCTCACCTGCGGAGCTGAGAAGCCCTGCACCGAAGGCCCTGGTTTGTCCCTGTTCGCACACGAGCCCGAACTCAACCGAATACCAATACAACCTCTCAAGACAGCACAGAGACTCATCTGGGAGCACCCGCGCTGCTTCTCCGATCTCTCGGTTCAGAGCACAGTAGTCACTATCAAAGAACATCACAACGTGGCCAATGAGCTCGTGCACAATGTCTGGCTCCGGAGTGTACAGCGGCACAGAGTGGTGCCTGATGTACTGCGTGCACAGCATGCGGCCCTCGGCGAGGGCGGACAGGAACACTCGCGGTGAGACGAGACCCTCGACCGGAACAAGTCTAAAACCTGTCTGGCGCTCAATTCTTCTGCTCACGTCTGACAACTGTGGAATCCTTGTGGTGCTCAGCTGGGCTATCGGCCTCGTCTGAAGAAACACATCACACGCAAACTCAGCGTGGAGGGGAGCTAGAATTCTATTCACATCCTGCCACACTTTGTGCTCGTCAGATGTGTACTCGACAGTGGGAATAGGGCTGGATTCGCGCCAGGTTTGAGCTTCTGCCGCTATCTTGTCCCTGCGCTGCCGATACTCTGGATCGTGAAATCCAGGATGGTCTACATCAAGCACGCACAAGTGTACTCAGAGATCTCCCACTGTACAGCTCAGTACTTCGCTTTGGCGGCCGGATCCCAGGCGCTGGGAATGGGCTTACCATCTCGCCACGTCTTATCGCACTCGGTCTTCAGGCCCAGCTGAGTGCAGCCGTACTCGAGGACGACGTGCTTCCAGATCTGGTACCCAGGATCGCTGGGCTTCTGCCCGTTGGTCTGCCTATGGGCCCAGATGTGCTGGATTGGCATGCCCCGCTTTCTGCCCTCCTCGACGAGGTACTTGAGTGCAGCCCGTGAGGTCTCAATCGCGAGATCGTCAAAGGGTGTGGGAGTGCCTCCCCACGTGCTCTTGATGTCCTCCCTGATGGGAGTTGTGGGATCATCGGCCCTGCCTGGGTACTGCCCCTCGATCTCGAGGCCCAGGGTGAACGCGTTGAGCTCATTCCCATGGTACATGTACCACTCAAGAGGAAATGCGGTCGCGAAGACACCGTCCCTGAAGGCGACTGCGTGGCAGGGCACACCCAGCGCGCGGCGGTGGCGCTTGTTCAGGTCGTTGGTAGGTCCGAACACGCAGGCTGTCTGATGAATTCCGATGCCCGTCACTGTCTTTGGATCCCTCACGACGACCTTGCCCGCCTTCACCAGCGCGATGTTCACACGCTTGCCGTCTGCGCCTGTCTTCGGTGCCGGTGGGTTCTTCTGCTCTCCGCAGAGGTCTAAGTGTCTAATTGCTGCTGTCATGGTGTCTCTCCTGGTGAGGTTTCAGTCGACATCTCAACTGGGTGTCTACTGGAAATTCTGCCAAGTGCCTCATTGAGGGGCACTAGATCGGGCATTCTTGAACTCCCGAGGGTCCTTGTGCCGCCAGAGATTGAACTCGGCCGAGAGCGCTCTGCTTCCATGACTCGACCGGTGTAGTCCAGACGTGCCTGTATGACAGACAGCACAATCCTGATGTCGTTCATGTCCTCTGCCGCCCTCAGCTCCGCGGAACGCGCCATGCGGTCTGCCTCAAGGACACGATCCCTGAGAGCTGTGATCTCTGACTCAAGGCTCTCAACCGAACCCCTGATCTCCCGTGCATCACGGTCGCGATCTGTCATGGCAAAAGTGAATGCCCAGCTCAGCGCGCCTGAGAGCATGCCTATGATTCCGGCGAGGGCGACGAGGGTCTTCCAGATCTTGTCGATCTTCTGGGAGAAGTCTGGGCTCGAGGTCTTGGTCATCTGACGACCCTAAGCGACCTCTTTCTCCCCTCAGACATTGATTCATCTGCCTTTTGACGCCAAGAGTCCGACATGCTGTCAGAGGTGATCGGTCCGCCAGCCGCCCACGTGTAGCAGCTTCGAGCGCTGTGGCACTTGAAGTGGTGCATCCAGCAGTATCCGAGGCTCTGCCACGGCTTTCCCTCCGATATCGCTGCAGAGATCTCATCTTGGGGCATAATCTCACCGGGCATGCACTCCTGCATCTTTGGTGAGATGTCGAATGCCGCGCAGGAGCCGCACCTTGACTGCTTCGCAACATCAGGAGTGGTGCCCCAGTGATCGGCGAGGTGCTCCCAGTACTCCTCGTCCGCGAGATTAAGAGGACCGTACTCAATGTGCTCGGCCTTGATTGCAGCATTTCGATTTCTAGTGTTGAGCTCTAAGTTCTGAGTGGCAGCTGGGCAAGCTCCCTCCATCTCCTCCGCCTCACGAATGATCCGCTTGATGGCCTCCCTGAGGAGCTTGGCGTCCTTTGTGCTCATGTTTAACACTCACGTCTCCACGCAGCCTGCAGCCGCGACCTGCAGCCGCGACATGAGTAAATATGTTGAGCAGTGTCAGTGTTATAAAAGCATTTCGGCCCGGTCAAAGACCGGGCCGAAACCTCTAACACAAGAGAATGTTAGAACTTACCTGATTCAGTCCTCGATGGTCTCTGCGAGGAAGCTCTGGAGCGCGCGCGCCTCCTTCACGGTGAGGGTGAGCGACACCGACGGCACACTGTAGCCACTCTCATCCCGGCGCGTGTTGATCGTGACCGAGTTGCAACCTGCCTGCTTCGAGACGTTGTCACGACGAACGGTGTAGCTGTAGCGCGAGATGTTCTTGGTACGGGTGAAGTTGTTCATTCTGTATCTCCTTTGATTTCCAGGTTTGTTTTCCTGTCCTGGTTGAATCAATATTAGTCAAGGAGCCCCCCATGTACAAGGATTTTTTCGTCGTATCAGCGTTTACGACCCCGACGCGCTTTCATGAGACGGTAGCCAAACAGACTGTCAAGGCGCGGCTTTATTTCTTTGATCCAGTCTCCCTTTTCAGGTGTCTCATCTGGATCAAACTTCTTGTTCTGATTAGTGTCAATTAAATTATGTGTAAAGTGCGTGCTCCATCACAGGCCCTTGAGGACTGACAGAGGGTCTGTGTCCTCCTCTTCCTCGGGTGGCTCGGGAGTGGGTGCAGGAGTGGGCTCGGATGCCTCCGCATCGTCCGCCGCCTCAGCAGCGGGAGACGCAGATGCGGAGGCCTTGGGACTGTATGGGATGCCGTCGACTGTGAGGATCTTCACCATGTCAACAGTCTGCAGCCCCATGAGCACATTTCTGAGGTCCTCAACCCTCATGCCGCTTGAGGGATCGTACCCGATGTTGAGGCTCACCATGTTCTTGTTCTCAGGAGCGTCGATCATGGGCTCAGACTGGCGCACAGTGATCACGTTCTTAGCGCCCCTCAGGTCTGTGAGAATGTCCGCCATCGAGGGATCGTTGGGCCGATTGATCTGAACACGGAGGCGCACCTTCACGTACGTGATGTCAGAGAAGTCCTCGTTGAGGGCACGACGCAGCGTCCTCCGAACGATCTCCCTAAGCTTTGACTCACGCATGAGCATTTATGGCCTCAAAGATACTCTAATAGTAGGTATAATTTCTCCAACTTTTGTAACAAGTAAAGCAACTAGGTCTGATTCAGAATACCCATTTGATAGAGCGGTTTCAAGATCTCTCTGGTAGCCTTGAGCAGTCTTTATAGCAGAAACAGAAGCTCTTCGTGCATCATCATTGACCAACAAGTGTCGTTTATGATCAAGAACCAGTTTACTTATTTCATTCTTAAGTTCATCCTCAAGCGACACCATCGAGGCCGGATTAAATCCCAACAGCTCATCAAGCTGATCAATCGGATCTTGAGATGCTAAGAGTGTGGTGTCATCAGGGCCCTCAAAGTCATCAGGGTCCTCAATAGTAGCACGAGGATTGTATTCATCGCCTACAAGACGTCCGATCTCTTCTGAGATGAGCCTTCGAAGCTGTGTCTGTGTGAGTCTAGGCATTTAGAACTTTCTATTTCTTTCTTGATACACAATTATTTTAGAAAGGCGTTCCATCTGGATTTTGCACTTTTTCAAGCTGCATTTCAAGAGCAGCCATCACATTCGTCCATACCTTGGCTTCTTCTGACGTGATGCTGGAAGTCGTTTCTTTGGCCATTTTTTCGTATTGAGCTTTAAGACTTTTTAATTCTCCTTCATCTTGAATTGCCTTAATTTGCTCAATTGACTTAAGTGACTTAAGACGCGCTTTCAGAGGAACCGGAGGCGGACCCTCATTCAGCAGTGCAGCAAGGTCGACTGTGAAGACCCGCTCCTTCACTGTTGGGCGGGCCTTCCTAGACTCACGCTGCCACATGGGAGCATTTCCTCCGCGGCCGTATGGGTCTGTGTCGTAGATGTCCTCCGGCGCAGGACCGATGTCTGACGCCATGACAGCCTCTTCGGATCCAGGCTCATCAGCGACATTGTATATGAGCTCCTTGGCAGCCTCATGGGCGGCCTCGGACGCGAGCTCCTCCTTGAACTCGTCGAACGTCCTCACACCCGAGTCCCAGTAGGCGCGGGGATCGGGCACGATCGCAATGTCCCGAAGGAGGTCGAGCTCCGCTGTCATTCGCCGGTTGAAGTCGTCCACGGCTGCCTTGAAAGCCTCCCACTCGGGACCCTGCGGATCTCCGCTCGGGAGGGCGCCCGAGCCGCCTGGGACCGGCCCCATCTGCATGGGAGGCTCAGGAGATAGGTCGTCGCCGGCAGCCTCCCTGAGGAGGCCTGCGAGCTTAAGCATTCTCTTCTCGTTGTACTCTCTCATTCCGCCCATGATCAGCTCTCCTTCACTCTCTGCTGTAGCAGGTAGATGTATCTGGTGTAGTCGTTCGCCGCTGAGGCGAGGAAGTCATTGAGTCCCAGCGGAAGGTCGCCCGCTGCCTCGAGGTCACCGAACAGCGTCTCAACGTGGTCGTTGAGGTCCCGAACGATCTGGAGCGCTGTTCCTGCGATCATCGCTGGGCTCGCGCCGGCGGGCGAGGGGTAGGTCAAAAGCTTCTCGAGCGCAGCGGCGGTCACAGTCTGTGGGCACGCGACGCCCTCGTCCTCTGTGATGCCGATCGCCTTCTCTGCGGCGCCGTCGTAGTCCTCGATGAGGGCCTCATAGATCTCGCCGTAGATGTTGACGTGGTCTCCCGCAAAGCCCGTGCCCTTCGTGAGCTGGTGGGCGGCGTGAAACCAGATTCCCGCGCACCGGAGGCAAGAGAGCAGGCTGCTCATCCCGTCCTCAACTGATGTGTGCTCGCTCACCTCAACCTCGTCGAACAGGGGCACAACCTGAATTGCTCCCCCGCCGAGCGCAGCGCCCAGCTCTTCCTTGATGATCCTGTTTAGCTGTCCCTTTGTAAGCTTCATATCTTGTTCCTCTCAGGTCCTGCGCCCAGCGCCTCGAACTGTCTCTCTCACAATCCTGCGGAGTCCGCCGCGAGCCTCGTAGACCGGCTCACCGCTGTCGTACCTGGTCATCTTGTAGTCCATGTAGTCGCTTATTGTGGAAATTGTCTGGTAGGCCATAGTCACCTTCGCCTGAAGCCACTCTGGGAGCGTGTCCTCGTCGGTGAGCCTGTCGTGTAGCGACTGGGCCTTTCTTGCGATGTTGAAGAGCTGACCCTTCGCCATCTGGGAGTCGCCGCCCGCGCCAAAATTTCTTCCCACGCCCTCGGGGGGCTCGAGGTGGGCGACCATCGCGTCTGCAGGCTCACTCATGTCAACGGGCATGGGATCTCCGCACTCGCGCATCATGTCCTGCTCGTGGTGTGCGGGATTAAAGTCTCGCTTGAGGACACTGTACATGATGTAGTCGTGGATCGCGTCGATGTGCTCAGCGGCAGAATTGATCTTGCTCTCTATCCAGGGCTCCGCGTCGTCCCAGGGAGTTGCGAGTCCCGCGAGGTCCTCCGCCTTTGCTGCGAGCTTCTTCAGGTTGCCCAACAGCATGTAGCCGGGATGCTCCTCGTCGGGGGCGTCGAAGGGACCGCTCTCCTCTGTGCCCTCCCACTCCTCCTCATGGTCCATCACGTCGTCAGAGTGCTCTGGCTCGTCATCCCAGTCACTCTCGTACTGGACGTCGTCCATTCCGCACTCATTGAGCGACTCCTCGATGATGCTCTTTAACATTTCTCTAGTGATCTTCATATTAAACGCTCCGAGCGCTAATGAACATCACTAAATATGAGTCTGCCCCGTGAAAGTGTCACATTTTGAGCAGAAATTCAGGCGGAATCATCTTAAAAGGCATGCTGATAAGGGATCGAAGCGAGGGATCAGTCACACCAGCGGCATCTAGGGCGGTCTCTATCATGCTGCTGTAATCATCTTTACTTGCAGGCATTCTCTGCTTGACAAGCCTAACGAGCTCCGCCTCAAATCGACGCTTGGGTGCCTCCTTCTCCGCGACGTAGGACTTGCTAGCGGAGGCAGTGCCCTTCCAGGACCACGTGAGGCCGCCCATTTGATCTGAGTCTCCTGGCCCCAGGGTCCTCCAGTCAAACTTTGAGTCAATTGCGTTAAAGACCTCCTCGATCTCAGGGTACATCACTCGAACTTCCTCGTGCGGCACATACCAGTGTGTGTCTGTGGTGCGCACGAGATAAGGCCGGTCAGGCCCATCAGTCACGTAGATGGGTGCAGCAGCAAGCCTGCGTCCTGTCGTGCTGTCAGACACGAGAATGTATCCCGAGTACGTGTCGGGGCCGTTCACAAAGTTGGGCTCTGTGGGTGTCGGACGTGGGTCCTCGTCGCCATCCCAGGAGGTCTCTAGTTCCTCTCTAATCAGGCGACGGAGCTGAGAATGTGTGAGTCTCACAGTGTCAACCTATCACTTTCTGTGCTTTTGAACTCTGCGCCACTCAGACTTGTCGACGCTGCGGGTCTTGCCGCCTCGTATGAAGCTGTTCACTCTCGCCATCGCCCAGGCGTGCTGTGGAATTCCCTGGCGGTGTCCAGTGAGCCAGGCGGCGAGACCCTTTCGATAGACAGATGTGAGAGCCCCAAGGGGCATGTTTGCGTTGTCTGCCTTCTTCTTAAGAGTCTCACGGGTCTTGCTGCCCAGGCCACCCTTCTTTTTCTTCTTCGCCTCGTCCAGGACCTCAGCTAGGAGCTTGTCGAGCTCAACTTCCAGTTCCTCATTTGTCCTTGCCTTGCGAGACTTATTATAGGTCTTGTCTGCAGTCCACTCATCGTAGCATCGGGCTGGAGGATTGGGCTCAGAGCAGATCCCTATCTCATAGGACATTTGCTTATTGCTCTTTCTCGTGCCCTTGTAGTAGTTTGGGTTTCCTGGGCGTCGTCGTCGGCGTCGACCCTCATCAACGTCCTCCGCAAGGAGGCTTATGACGGCTGACGCCATCGTGTCCTCGTCGACAGACACGATCTCGACAACAAGGTCGGACGCGTCGGCGTCTGCGTGAAGCCTGTGCCACACCTCAGCGGGAATAGGCTCAACTGATCCCACCTCAAGCACAACTGGGAGGCTATTGTCCACTTGCAGGGACCAGCCCTGCCCCTCGACAACACGCACGAGCCTGTGGTCCCTGTCTCTGTGCCACACAAGCTCCTCGTGCGTGAGTCCCGATGAAAAAGTCCTCAGGCGGGCGCCGCTGGGGAGCTGGGTCTCACTAAACGGCATCATCATAGTTCACCTCATCTGCCTCATCACACCCAAAGTCCTCAGTGTCGTGATCGGGCACAGTGGACTCAGGAGGGCCGTAGTATGCGGCATCCAGCCACACCTTTCCCAGTTCCTCCCTAATAAGACGCTGCAGCGCTGCCTCTGTTATCCTCATAGATCACCACCAGCCGGGAATGTTTCGGCCAAAGAACTTTGTGGCGCGGCAGGCCCAGTATCCCGCCTGCGTCCGGTCCTTCTTGTCTGCACAGTTGTGCCTGTTGCCAAAGGACTTGCGGCGCTTTTTAGCAGCGTCAGAGTCGCCCATCGCATCGGGCATCGATGATCCGAAAGAAACCTTCTTCACGTTGCCTGTCTTGGGATCTCGGACGTAGACATAGGCCTTGCCGCCGCCCCCGTGCTTCGGCTTTCCCAGCTCAACGCTCTTGCCCTTGTACTTCGCTTCTGGGATGACAGACTCGCAGATCTCACAGGGAGACTCCCAGTCTCCCGTCTCAACTAAGAAAGGAAAGTCGAGAGGAACGCGTTTGCCCTCGTATAGTGCGTACTCACCCAGATCGGTCTGAAGGAGCTCCCTCTCCCACTCAGACCTTGGGCTGTAGGCACCCCCGCTGTGCAATCGCCGAACCTCATAGACAAGATCGAAGAACTCAGGAGTTCCTGGCCTGTAGATGGGCCTGTCTATTCCCACACCCTGACGCAGGTGGTAAGATGTTCCCTGGGAAAGTCCCATGCCAGACGGAGACATCTGGTCCATTGTCTTTGTGAGGGTCTGGCCCTTCTTCCAAGTGGGCCCACTGTTCGTGCAGTAGTACTTCACCGCAGTGCCCGTGTCAGACGGAAGCGAGATGAGATCTACGACAATTCCACGCGATCCCTTGTGCTTACATCCAGGGTTCGTGTTGACCACCGCGTCACCGAGCTGGGGCTCCCAGGTGTGGGACTGAAAAGTGTTATCAGAATGATGCATGTGACACTCTCTGCGAGAATACTGGTAAATATGTTGCTAGCACACCAGTGATTCTGACAATGTTGTGGTGTCACAGGTGTGATTTTACAGTGCCTTTATCACATTGTCAATGTAAGGCAGCAGTGCAGCATCGGCGCGTCGGCGCATCTCTGCCTCAAAGACCCTGTCGCGCAAAGCTGAGGAAGAGTACGCGTGCCCTCGAGTGTTGAAGATCACGCGAATAGGCAGCTGCCATCCAGTGAACTGCTTGCCCTTCCAGTCAGCACCGACAATTCTGACATCTGGCTTCACAATGTCGAGAAGTGTGAGAAGACCCGCTTCAGTCTCGTAGGTGTGAACAGCGTCCACCCATCGCATTGATCGCACCATGATGAGTCGCTCATCGAGAGACATGATGGGCTTGTTTTTCTGCGGCCTATCGATTGTGGGATCAACCTGCACGCCCACAACGAGCTTGTCACAGTGACTTTTGGCCTCCTCGAGCATGAGCGCATGCCCAGGATGCAGCAGGTCGAAGGAGCCACACGTGAAACCGACGGTCACGGAACCTTCCTCGTGTACTCAAACGGATCGATAAATTGGGTCCAGTCCCTCTCGCTTGTCCCCTCGCTCTCGTTAAATACGAAGAAATTTCTTGCGTTGTGACCCGGCACAAGAGCGATGACTTGAGAACCCTCGCCTAAGTTGGATTCAATCTCTCGCCTCGCAGTCTCAGATGAGAAACTGCCAAAGTGGTTCATAACAGCAAATCTGTCGTGGTGAGACACGACTGCTGTCCAGCACTGGTTTCCAGTTGTCATTCTGTCTGATCCTTTGCATCATTTGCGACACCCAAAATGGCGTATCCGCAGATATCTTTCCACGGCGACTCTCCAAAAGCATCCTTCTTGTTTGACAGGCGAAACAGCTTGTCGATCACTCTTGTAATAGCTAACGCATCCCTGTACTGTGGGGGCTGAATGCCATTGGGATACAGCACCTCGAGGATCCTGCATGCCTGGCCGAAGGAGTCACCGTAGGCCTCGTTCTTCTCCTGGACGAGGCATCCAATCTCCTTTCCGATCTCCTCGTACTTCTTTCCTGCGCTCATACAGGCGCCATCACATTCTTCTTGTACCAATCGAGGATAGTCTTGTAGATCGCCTCTTCCTCATGCGAGAAGTCGAGCAGGCGCTTCGAGGTCCAGTCGAAAAAGGGCATCATGAAGTAGTAGTTCGCTGAAGTGAAGTTCGACTTGATGATGCTGTAGGACGTGAGGGCAGGATCCCAGCCCTTTAGGCGACCGAGGGATACATTCGTCTTGTAGCCGCGGACCTCGATCCACGCGCGTCCGAGCGCAGGAAGGGGCGCGAGGAACAGCAGAAAGAACAGGCACAGGAGCCAATGGAGGTTCCAGATCGCGAAGATCGAGAGGAGCGAGAGCACTGCGAGGATCTGGGGGAATAGGTACGCTAGTGTGAAGGGCACAGTGCCCAGACGCTTGCGATCGTGCTCGTGCACCGTCTCATGTGCTAGGATCTCGATCACGGAGTGACCGTCCTCGAGAAACTCAGTGCCCTCAGCGTTGAAATAATCTGCAGGGAACCAACACTGGCCGTTAATCACTGTGATAAAACGGGTGTCTATCTCCTTGTTGAAGAGACCCACCACCTTGCTCACGATCGAGTACAGCCCATCAGGCTCCGCCTTGTTGCGAATCGTGAAGTCTGGATTCACCTTCCACACGACTTCTTCCATAAACTTCTGGACGTTACTGGGTAGCTTGATTTCCTGTGCCATGTTCACCTTTTCTTTCGCGTCCCCAGCAGGATTCGAACCTGCATAATCCTATTACGGTACCGCGATTTAGGAAATCGGGCCGGTATGGGGA
>Ga0172372_10002225_pt1 | contig 29717 bp, 25 predicted proteins | sample LakKiv5m_2_FD_114544 | JGI IMG/M metagenome (GOLD analysis project Ga0172372, IMG submission 114544) | Freshwater microbial communities from Kabuno Bay, South-Kivu, Congo - kab_092012_9.5m | ecosystem: Environmental > Aquatic > Freshwater > Lake | place: Democratic Republic of the Congo...
GCCCGAAACCGTTAGCTCTACCACCTATCCTTTAACCAATAAGCGACACGTACCATTAAGATTAAAGCGGGTACTTCTACCAACGGACCGATTACACCCGCAAATGCTTGGCCACTGTTAATACCAAAAACTCCTATGGATACAGCAATTGCCAATTCGAAATTATTTCCTGAGGCCGTAAAGGACAAAGCCACATTGTCTTCATAGTTTGCACCAGCCCATTTTCCGAGGAGAAACATTAAAAAAAACATACATCCAAAAAAACATACCAAAGGCAAAGCAATACGCAAAACATCAAACGGAATTGAAATTATAAGAGCGCCTTTCAAGCTGAACATGAAGACAATTGTTAGCAATAAGGAAATCAAGGTTAGGGGTGAAATTCGGGGAATAAAGTTCTGATTCAACCACCTCTCCCCTTTCCATCTCAAAACAATGAATCGTGTTAAAACTGCTGCCATAAATGGAATTCCCAAATAAATAAAAACAGTAAATGCTATTTCTTTTAACGAAATATCAAACGCAAGCGCATCAAAACCGAATACCGGTAGAATAATCTCCATGTAAAACCAAGCGTAAAGACTAAAGAAAACTACCTGAAGTAAACTATTAATACCCACAAGTCCGGCCACTAATTCTCTATTTCCACTGGCTAATTCGTTCCAAACGATTACCATGGCTATACAAGGAGCCAAACCTATGATGATCAATCCTGTCATGTAATCCGGATGGTCGGACAGAAACAAAATCGCAAACAAGAACATCAAAAATGGTCCAATAATCCACGTTACAAAAAAAGAAACCAGCATCAATTTAGTTTTGGCAAAAACATTTGGAACCTTCGAAAACTGAACCTTAACTAATGGCGGATACATCATTATTATTAATCCAATCGCTAACGGAATATTTGTAGTACCGTCGGAAACTTGATCGGACCAGTTAACCATTTGAGGAAAAACATTACCTAGCCATATACCGATCAGCATTGCTAAGAATATCCAAAGTGTCAAAAAACGATCTAAGAAACTAAGTTTTTTTCGTGGCGCGACAGGTGCACAAGTTGAATTTTTCATTTATACTATTTGTTTAATTAAAAAAATACAACTATTTATTAATCAATGAATAAAGGTATAAACATTCTTGACAAATTAGGAGGCTAGTCTTTACATATTCCGAAAGCTCTTCAGGTGTGTCGTCATATCTTTTTGGATCTTCGTAAGTTGTTGAAATCCGCAAACTTGCTGTTGGAATAAACGGACAATTTTGTTCTGCTTCTCCACACACCATTACGGCAATAAATTCATCCTGTGGATTGAGCTCATGGCTAACCTCTTTCGAAAAACAAAGGATCGGGGCAGAATTATTAAAATAGACTTCGTACCTTGGATTTTCTCCATCACTTATATTATTAATTTCAAACCCGATTGATTTAAGCGCTCTTATTGCACCTGGATGAAAAGCAGTGACCTCCACCCCACCTGAAAAGGTAGTAACATTAGGGATTTCGTAATACGCTGCAGCAACTGCTGACCAAATCTGACCAAAATGACTTCTTCGCGCATTGTGCGTACACACATACATGAGTTTAATTTCCTCACCCTTTGCTACCTTCTCCTGAATAACACTGGCGATTTTTTGTAGAATTTGTTTTCTTTCAATTGAAATATCACCAAAAAACTCAACCAGTTCCTTACATTTTTCGTAAATTAAATCCATAAAAAAATTACTCTTTTTATTCTGTGTTTTACTTGCATTTTTAAGTTAATTTTTTTGATTACAAAATGAAATAAAAACATCTGTTAAAACTAAAAATTATTTAACTTTACTGTGAAACATTTGTAATATTAAGTATGAAAAATTTTATTCTTTTTCTATCGTTCTTCATTTTAACAAATTTAGCTCTGAGCCAACAAAAAGGAGGTATTTATTATATTTCCTTTCGGCTTGACGAACTTCTAACTAACGATGTTAAAGTTACATTTAATGATAATAAGTTTTTTAGCTCTTATTCAGAGGCACCGATTTTTCCCGAAGGTTTGGTCGATTCGATAAAAATAGCAATCGAAGATAAAATGAGTGAAAAGTTAAATGCAAATGTAAATTGCATTTATAGTAAAAACAAAAATGGAAAAACTATTACAACAATTGGATTAGCGGGGGAACTTGAGGGTATGCCTGTCAACTCAAAATCGGCAGCTATAAAGTCAAACGAACGAGATATTTATATTCGATTTGATGTTAATATTACATCAAGTGGAGGTTACACAATTACACTGGCCAATAATTCCAAGTCCAAATATAGACCGAAACTTTCCATCAGAGCTGTAGCTTTCGATTCAAGTGGAAAGAAAATTTTCAGTGCAAAGAAAACAACAAAGGATTTTGGTAAATTGCGTAGCAAAGAGAGAACAAGTGCAGATGGTTCTGTTACCGTTCGTAAGGCTCAAATTTTATATCCAGAGGATATTTACCTTATGTTCACACAAGCACTCGGTCAATTCTAAAACTTGTCAGTTTTACGTTTTATTTTACCTATCTTTGTGGCCTTAATTATCAATTATGGCAACAACCGCAGATATTCGAAATGGCTTGTGTATCAAACACAACGATAAATTATTTCAAATCATTGAATTCCAGCATGTAAAACCAGGAAAAGGACCAGCTTTTGTTAGGACTAAAATGCGTCAGATTGAATCGGGAAAGGTAATCGACAACACCTTTTCGGCAGGACATAAAATTGAACCTGTGCGCATTGAAAATCGGGAATATCAATATTTGTATCAAGAAGCTGAGTCTTATGTATTCATGAATAATGAAACTTTCGAGCAAGTGAATATTCCTGTAAAAATGGTTGAAAAACCTGGCTTTTTGCAAGAAGGAATGGTAGTAAATATTTTGTTTCACGCAGAAGAAGAAACGCCGCTAGTTGTAGATTTACCGATGTACATCATTTCAGAAGTCACGTATACAGAACCTGGAGTGAAAGGAGATACTGCAACTAATTCCATGAAACCTGCAACCATCGCAACTGGAGCTGAGGTTAAAGTTCCTTTGTTTATTGATAATGGAGAAGTTATAAAGATTGATACGAGAACTGGGGTTTATGTGGAGAGGGTTAAGAGTTAAGAGTTGAGAGTTAAGGATCAAGATTGAGGGTAAAATGTATAATTGATAATTTAAAATTGAAAATTATTGGGTAAGAACCAATTTCTAAATTCTACATTCTAAATTCTACATTCTAAATTCTACATTCTAAATTCTACATTCTACATTCTACATTCTACATTCTACATTTTAAATTAAAAACATGAAAAATACCGCACTAACACAAAAACACATCGCATTGGGAGCTAAAATGGTTCCGTTTGCAGGGTACAACATGCCGGTTCAATACGAAGGCGTGAATGCAGAACACGAAACCGTTAGAAATGGCGTAGGAGTTTTCGATGTTTCACATATGGGAGAATTTTTGTTGTCTGGTCCAAATGCACTGGCATTAATACAAAAAGTTACGACCAATGACGCTTCCGTCCTTTTCGATGGAAAAGCTCAATATTCCTGTATGCCAAACGGAAAAGGAGGAATTGTGGACGATTTAATTATTTACAGGATAAGTTCAGAAGAATACTTTTTAGTGGTGAACGCATCAAATATTGAAAAAGATTGGAATTGGATTTCATCTCACAACGATTTGGGGGTAGACATGAAAAATCTTTCCGATGACTATTCTTTATTGGCAATTCAAGGACCAAAAGCAGCTGAAGCTATGCAATCTTTAACCGATATTTCGCTATCGGAGATGGTTTACTACACCTTTCAATACGGCAAATTTGCGGGAATTGAAAATGTAATGATTTCAGCAACAGGCTATACAGGTTCTGGCGGATTTGAAATTTATGTAAAGAATCAAGATGTTGAATTATTGTGGGATCGCGTTTTCGAAGCAGGTAAAGATTGGGGAATAAAACCGATTGGACTTGCAGCAAGAGACACGTTACGACTTGAAATGGGTTTCTGTTTGTACGGAAATGACATCGATGATACCACTTCTCCTTTAGAAGCAGGATTAGGTTGGATCACTAAATTCACGAAAGATTTTGTCGATAGCACTTCCTTACAGCAACAAAAAGAAGCCGGAGTGTCTAGAAAGCTCGTTGCGTTCGAGATGGTTGACAGAGGAATCCCTCGTCACGACTATCAAATACTGGATAAAGATGGTACTGTAATCGGAAAAGTAACCTCAGGAACCATGTCACCGAGTATTAAACTGGGGATAGGATTGGGTTATGTCACCGTTGAACATTCAAAATTAGACAGTGAAATTTACATTGAAATCCGAGATAAGGGTGTTAAAGCTAAAGTGGTTAAACTCCCATTTTACAAGAAATAAAAAAAGCGGCTTATGCCGCTTTTCTTTTGTCGTTTAAAAATATCTATTAGACTTTTCCGAGCATTTTCTTCTTTAACTTTTCATCCGCCGGATTAGTTCCCAACCAAATTGACCAAAGAGCTTTTTTGAAATCTAAGTTACCTACAACTCCTTTATATTTTCCGTTAATCATCACGGCAACACCTTTTTCAGGCTTGTAAATTAATAGAATGTCATCCTTGTTTTTTATTTCATCCGAAAAATAACTCTTGAATACTTTTTTCTGTTCTTCAGTTGCCTTTCCATGACTAGCTTTAGAAAAGCCCTCCGAAACAGATTCATTAAACTTGTCACGTGTAACTTTGCTGGAAATAATTTTAATGTTGATTGCTTGAATATCATCCGTATTGATGATTTTATTGGCATCTGAAGATTGATTTTCTAAGTACAACGCTCCAACATACAGATCAAATCCGTACTTCTGGCGTAATCCTGCACCATTAAACGTTAAAACATCTCCCTTAATATCCAATTTCTTTTTAAAGCTTGCACCTGAAACGGTGATGTCTTGAGCGCTTACACAAACACTCAAAAACAGAAATGCGAATCCTACAATTTTTTTCATGATTTTAAATTTTCTCTTTTTAAACAATTATCATGCTAAAGTAATGATTTTATGATTTTTTTAGCTATTTTCGAAAAAAATATTTCTTTATGACAACTTCTTTACTTCTCTTTTTAGTTGGTGGTATTACGCTCATCGTAATAGGTATATTATTAAGACGCGATGGAAAAAAATCGTCCGATCAAAAAAATCATGGATATGGACTAATTTCTATTTATTTAGGTTTGTATTTACTTATAATTGGTGGTGCACACTCTTTTTTGCACAAAACAGCTTGGACTGATGATAGTAAACAGTTGTTTTTATTTATTCTTATAGGGACTAGTTTGTTATTTGCCCTTTTATTCGGGATAAGCTTATTACTACATTCGTTAAAATCAGGATCAAAAATTGGTTTGAGCGCTTCTGCCATTTGGTCAATTGCTTCTATCATTATTTGCATTACAGGTTTTTCAAAAGTGGCGAGTATGAATGACGGGTGGACAAAGCAAGGAATGAAAGAACAAGAAGATAGATGTAAAAGTGAGGGTAAGTATGATTGTGATTGTAAATTAGACTATATTATCAAAAACTATCCTAACAAAGAAGATTACAATGAAAAAATGGGTGATGAATCAAAATACCAGGATAAAGATAAAATGATTGTTTACTTAGAAAAAAATTGTTTGAAGTGTGATACTTTAAAAATGAAACGTGAAACACAGAAAATTGGAGACGGCGACGGAGGTTTACCTGCCGACTTTTAGTTTATTAAATAGTATTTGAAAGAGAAGGGTCGAGTAATTGACCCTTTTTTTATTCTGTTATCAGTTCTCCCTCGCTTCGTGCAATCACCGCAGAGGCTAAACAATTACCGAGTACATTTACTGAGGTTCTCGCCATATCCATTAAAGCGTCTACAGCTAAAATAACACTTGCTTTCTCAGGATCTATTCCCATGGAGGCTACCGTTCCGGCCAAAATAACGAAAGATGCTCCCCTAACCCCTGCAACTCCTTTACTAGTCAACATCAACACTAAACAAATGCTTATTTGTTCGCCAATAGACAAATCCATTCCGCACATTTGTGCTACGAAAACTGCTGCTAAAGATAAATACAAGGTAGTGCCGTCTAAATTAAAGCTGTAGCCTGTTGGTATTACAAACGCGACAATCTTTTTGGGTACACCGAATTTCTCCATATTCTCAAGTGCTTTCGGAAGTGCTGCCTCACTACTCGCAGTCGCAAAAGCAATCGTAACCGGTTCTGTAACTGCCTTAATAAATTTAATGACAGAGATTTTTGCGATTAATGCAATGGGTAACAGCACGCAAAACACGAACACAAGTAAAGCGACGTACAAGGTTCCCACTAACTTCATGAGGTTGTACAAGATATCAACCCCAGATTTCGCAACAGTTGAAGCAAGTGCACCAAAAACAGCAAGAGGCGCTACATACATTACAATGTCCGTAAACTTAAACATCACCTCTGCCAAACTCTCGCTAAAATTCAACATGGTAGTTTTGTGCTGAACGTTGGTAACCATGCCCAAGCCAATGGCAAAAATCACAGAGAAAATTACAACTTGCAACACCTGATTTTCGACAATTGATTTCGCAAAATTCTCCGGAAAAACTTCTACCCAATGATCTTTTTTACCAAGCTCCATATTAACAACATCCTTCTTCATTAGGGTGATTGTTGATTGTAATTCAACATTTCCTTCATTTTCTGGGAGTTTCGCTAAAGAATCCAAGGTGTTTACTAATTTTTTACTCCCGTCGATATCATTGGCAGTAAGACTGAAGGCCCTGTTCTTCTCGGATTTTCCCGCTTCTACTTTCACGTCAGCACCAGCTTGAGAAATATTAATCGCTAAAAGTCCAATTACTAAAGCTAGAGTGGTTACTATTTCAAAATATAAAATACTTTTCAATCCAATTCTACCAACTTGTTTTAAATTGGAATGCCCGGCAATTCCAACGACTAAAGTGGCAAAAATAAGAGGCGCAACCAATGATTTAACCAACCGCAAAAATATTTTACCGAAGCGTTCCATTTCCTTGGAAAATTCTGGAAAATCGATTCCAACTTCCACTCCGAGAATCATGGCAGAGAATATCCAAAGAGAAAGCGTTTTTTTCTTAAATGCAATTAAAAACAAAAACGCAATAAGTGCATAACGTCCAAATGCGAATAAATCTCTATTAACCTCTGGTAAAGCACTTTCCAACATAAATAGGAATCCAACGTTGAAAAAAGCAACGATATACCAGAAAATTGAAAAGATGTTTTGTTGTTTTACTTCCTGCATGAAACAAAAATACAATTTAATTGTCGTTTTACAATTCGTATATTTGGGACAAATATTAGAAAATGGCAGTATCCGAGAAAGAACTAGCATTCAATTTCAACGAAGATCAGATGCGCTTAAAAATAAGTGCACTCGAGGCAGAATTGGCAAAAATATACGAAGGCGGAGGTAAAAAAAGAATTGAAAAACTTCACGAAAGTGGCAAAATGACAGCTCGTGAACGTATCGAATTACTGTTGGACGCAGGATCACCTAGATTTGAAGTTGGCGCATTGACTGGCTTTGGCATGTACAAAGAATACGGTGGATGTCCTTCAGGAGGAGTTGTGGCAGTTATTGGTTATATTAAAAAACGCATTTGTATCGTTGTTGCAAATGATGCTACAGTAAAAGCCGGCGCATGGTTTCCAATTACTGGAAAGAAAAATTTGCGCGCACAGGAAATTGCAATGGAAAATAAAATTCCTATAATTTATTTAGTTGACTCTGCCGGTGTTTATTTACCGATGCAAGACGAGATTTTTCCCGATAAAGAAAATTTTGGTAGAATTTTTAGAAATAACGCCATCATGAGTTCAGAGGGTATTCCTCAGATAGCAGCGGTAATGGGAAGCTGTGTAGCGGGCGGGGCCTATTTGCCAATTATGTCGGACGAATCACTTATAGTGGATAAAACTGGAACAATCTTCTTGGCAGGATCTTATCTTGTGAAGGCTGCCATTGGAGAATCAATTGACAATGAGACTTTAGGTGGTGCTACTACACAAACTGAACTTTCGGGAGTTTGCGACTATAAAGTTCCAGATGACAAAACATGCTTGGAAACGATTCGTGATTTGGTTAGCCGATTGGGAAAACGTGCTGAAGCAGGTTTTGACAGAATTGAGGCTGTAGCTTCTCAATTTGAGCCAAAAAAAGCTTACGGGATTATGCCTGCAGATCGTTCAAAACCATACGAAACGATGGAATTATTGAAATGTATCGTCGACGGATCAGAGTGGACCGAATACAAACCGACCTATGGAAAATCTATTATCACAGCTTATGCACGCATTGACGGCTGGAGCGTAGGTATTGTAGCCAACAATCGCGAAATCGTAAAAAATGCTAAAGGAGAAATGCAATTCGGTGGCGTAATTTATTCTGATTCTGCGGATAAAGCTGCTCGATTTATCATGAATTGTAATCAAAAGAATATTCCATTAGTCTTTCTACACGATGTAACAGGTTTCATGGTTGGATCAAAAAGCGAACACGGGGGAATAATAAAAGATGGCGCCAAGATGGTTAATGCCATGGCAAATAGTGTGGTACCGAAATTTTCCATTGTTTTAGGCAATTCATACGGAGCTGGTAATTACGCCATGTGCGGTAAGGCTTACGATCCGCGGTTAATCGTAGGATGGCCGACGGCTGAAATTGCCGTAATGTCGGGAGCAGCGGCGGCAAAAACACTACTTCAAATAGAGGTGGCCGCTTTAAAAGGAAAGGGGGAAGAAATTACTCCTGAACGAGAATCTGAAATCTTTAACAAGATAAAGAATAAGTACGACGAGCAAATTTCACCCTATTATGCTGCAAGTAGATTGTGGATAGATGCCATCATTGACCCGGCTAAAACACGTGAATTTATTTCGTTAGGAATTGCGATGGCGAATAAAGCGCCTATAGAAAAAAGATACAATGTTGGGGTGATTCAAACCTAAGATTTATTCGCTGTCTAACCAAGGTTCGGACTTTTTACCGTTAAAATAAAACGTATAACCAAAGCCAATGGTGAAGGCTCTTGAATTCGATTTTGCCGTTGTTTTATCATAGACACCTGGCGTATTGTTATCTCCCGATGAAGAAGTAGAATAGACCCAACTCCCCTCTCCTATTGTCCAAGGTTGAAATTTGAAATTATAAAATGGAAAGCCAAGAACAAATCGTATGCTGCTGTTTACATCCATTGTTATTACATACGAAATCGTAGGTTCCACAAATACTCCGTTCATTCTGCGAAAAGTAATGTCCTGAGATTTTAATAAATCACTGATTACGAATAATTCAGAATATCCTATTTTTACCCCTATATCCGTTCCCATTCGTTCCGACCAAAATTTTTCGTGACCAATTTTAAAGAAACCTACCCCTTGGTGCATGCCTCCAAATATTTTCTGGGTGACTCGAAATTGATTTATAGCGAAATAACTATAATTTGCACCGACACCAAAACTGAGTGAATTTTTAAGTGTGTATTGATAATAAGGAGAGGCACTGACTACTCCTTGCATAATTTCTCTAAACGGTTTATTAACAGTAGAATTAGGCAGGCACAACTCAAAAGTAAACGAATCATCAGGATCGATTTTCTGTGCTCTTATTCCAGCTACACATGCAATAAAAATAAACGTCGCCAGTATTCTATTCATTGTTGATTTAAACGCCTCCTTATGTTTCTCGTTGCCTTTTATTTTTAAAATTAACTATAAATTTCTGTATATATTGTGTGGATTCTTTCTCCAAGTTTAAACAATATACAGGAACCATTAGCGCTAACACTATCATTAGCCATTTGAAAAAGATAGGGAAAATTTGATTTGAAAATTCAATCCAATCAAGAAGATAAGAATCAAATGCTAACATTAGACCATAAAAACCAGCAAAATATACTAATAAAAATAGCTGCTGTTGGTTCAGTGGATGTAATTTGTAATAATGATAAATATACCAGCATCGCAAAACATTATATATGACATAAGCCAAAGACGTGGAAATTGCTGCACCTACAACTCCATAGTCAGGAATTAATAACATATTCAAATAGAAAACGGTAGCACAGAGGAAAACAGAAAAAATTAAATCGAATTTATATTTGCGCGATGTCGAAAAAATAGTGCCGTTTAAGCCACAAAACATATCCACCATTCTACCTATCATAATAAAAAGAAAGACGTAAATACCTTCACTGTACTGAGGAATAAATGAAAATATTTCGTTCACTGGAAACCAAATCACTGAAAAGCTAAGCAATGCGAAATACAAACCTACAGAACTTGATTTTGCATAAAGATTTTGCAAGGCAGGCATATCCCTATTTTTCCAATGCAAGGCAACTAAAGGAGAACTCACTCTTATCAACGACCTGTACGGAACCATTACCGCACTTGTAATGTAGATTACAGTAGTATAGATTGCTGTTGCTTTTAGACTGATGTAATGAGCAATCATCATAGCATCCATAGATATCACCAACAAAACAGCCAAGGTATTGATATAACTGAATCCACTAAAGTAGAAAATTAACCTTCGAAATCGTTTGGAAATTTTAATAGACTGAATGGAAAGTTTAAGCTCGCCTCCACGAATTAAATAGAATAACAAAACAACTGTTGGAAGAAAATAAAGGAGTGCATGAAAAATAAAAAACTCGTGAAAATCTATCCATTTCACATACAAGAGCAGCAAAAGCGCTGTTACCATTATTCTTAACACAATTTCATTTAAGAAAACGGAAAAAGCATTTTTATGCAAGCCTCTCAAGTAATTATCGAATAAAACATAATAAACATGAGCAATACCTATTGGAATAATCCAAAGGTAATAGTCTACAAATAATTCAGATTTGTCCTGATAAAGATAAACGATGGTATCCCGGAAAATAAAAATAACAATCGACATCATAATTACGCCGAATAGCACAATAAGCATGTTGAGTAACAAAAAGCCATAATGCCCACGCTCTTGATTTCTGAAAAATGGGAAAAAACGCCAGACACTATAAATGGTTCCCAAATTTGCAAATTGAGAAAATAACAAACCTACGGTCACTGTTAAATTAACCAAGCCAACTTGTTCCGGTGAAAGAAGAATAAGAAACAAAACAGCCTTATTCACATAACCTAAAACCAAGCCAAGTGATGACAAAATGGTGGTTTTTAAGGTCTCGCGCTGAACTAATCCCATTTTCAGAAATTTCCTAGGTAAACTGGCAAGCGCATAAAAGTCTGTTCAAAGTATGGACTATTTGCGTAGATATAATACAATTGGTCCCATTCGCTTGAAGCAAACGCCGGATCTGATTTAAGCTTTTGTTCGAAGGATTCTTTTAATACCGGATTTTTATCAAATATCTCATCTATTTTATCCTTAAACACATAGGATGAAAAATACTCTTTTTGTTGAAAGTAAGAATCGAAAAAATTCCAAGAAGTAAAAGAATCTTCAGCCTCAGGCCAGAGAACAGAATGAATGAAAAGTGCATTTTCTTGTTTTGTAGGAATAATCCAATCTCCTTTTTTTAATTTAACGTATTGTGTGGAAATTCGCGCGAGTTCAATCTGAGTATGTTTAAAATGTCCTTCATAGGGCTTGGTCAGACTTTTGAAATCTTTCACCACAAGCACACCCAGTTTTAGTAAGGTATCGTTTTTAAGTTCAGAATATTCGATTCGATTTAAGGCTAAAATTTCTTTAGCTTTTTTTTCCTGAGCACAAAGCACATAGTAATCTGGAACTTGAATTGAATCTACGGCTTCATGTTTATTATAATGCGGAATGTATTTTTCATATGGTTTAGATTTATTGTAATTCAAATGCGCTAATTGGGTAGTTTCGTTTTTAATATATTCCGCTTCATACCCCTTAAACCAAATTGAATCTTTTGCATCCTTAAGGTTAAAATTAAAGTTAAACTTAGGTAATGCTTTTGTCCACAATTTGGCTTTTTCCCTGTCCGCTTCAATGGTTTTGGAATGACCTCCCATCCAACAAATTAATTCATCTAAGAAATCGTGGGTTGCCTTTACACGTTCGGGAAAAGGTTTTAACATGTGTGTTTCAACGGTAAAACTAATTGAGTTGAACAAACTCGCATACCCCATCGCATAGCGCGGAAGGTCATTAAATGCTACAATACCCTCGTCTGGAGTTTTACCCTTCAGTTCGACATAAGGAAACAGCTCCCATTTATGTTTTCTGAGCACTTTTGTTAGGTATGGAATTAACTGTCCATAGGTGAGTTTGCGCAGACTTGGTCCCATTCGCTCTTTTACAGATGAAATATAGGTTAATGTGTATGGGTAGTCAGCACCATTACTTACATGATTGTCTACAAACACGTCGGGATCGAGTGCATGAAAAATTCGATAAAATGTTTTCGTATTTTCTGCATCAGCTTTTATAAAATCACGATTCAAATCAAGATTCCGTGCATTACCCCTAAAACCATATTCTTCGGGTCCGTTTTGATTTGCCCTGCTGGTAGACGATCTATTGTACATCCCACCAACATTATAGGCAGGAATAATCGCTATGACAGGGAGTTCCTGTGTAAGCTTTCCTTTTTTTAACCAATTTTCTATCCAGATAAGGCAAGCATTTATACCATCTGGTTCACCAGGATGAATGGCATTATTAACCAATAGTGTTGTCGAATTTTTCGCTTTTTCAAATGTTCGAACTGAATCGCCTGCTCCATTAATAATTACGACGTAAATCGGTTCACCATAATCTGACTGACCCATTTCATACATTTCAATTTCGGGATGAAGCGTTGAAAGTTTTGTAAAATAGGTAATTAAATCTGGATAAGTTGGCGTTGTATTTCCATGCCATTTAGTTTGCGCCAAATTCACATGGGAAACGAAAGCGACTAAAAAACACAACAGAAACCTAATACTAATCCGAGGCCCCATTGTCATTAAAATTAGTTTTCTTATTCGAAATTTCTAGCTTCCCGAATTTGTAGCTAACGGAAAAATAGTAGCGTCTGGTTAACCATTTAAAGGTAGAAGTTTGTTCAACTGTAGGTCGATCAACTTTAAAATAAAACCCTTGAACATTAAAAACATCCGAAACTCGTGCTCCAAGTGACCATTTCCCTTTAGCTAAGCGCTTTTCAAAAGCAATATCTGTCGGCCCCTGGCGCTGCGCAATCCCTTGTACTGTTACCCTTTTTCCATTGTAAGTAACACTGACTTGAAGTGAAGCCGTTTTTTTCCAAAACTCTATGGATGAATTAAATTTAAAATTATGGAAATATCCTTCTCTATTTGGTAAGGCCTCCTGATTAGTCAAATACCAAATGTAATTTCCATTCCAAGAAATGGAAGATCTCAACCACGGCGTTGGCTTCAAATTCAACATTACATCGGATCCTAAGCTATGTGTTTCTGCAATATTCATGAATGTTACCGCACTTGTGTTATTTTCATAATATTCTTTCACTCGACTAATAACACCTTTAGAATTTCGGTAGTAAAGACTTGATGAAATATTGTAAATCTTTCTTTCGTGCGTGTAATTCATATCATACGAATCTGTGTATTCTGGCTGCAAGTATGGATTTCCAACTCGTAAGTTAAACGGATCAGAATAATTGGTAAATGGATTCATATCCGCAGAGGAAGGCCGAGTTATTCTCTTGCTATAGCTTAAGCTGAGCTCAGATTTTGGGACTATTTCATAGCGCAAATGAACAGAAGGAAATACATTGAAATATGGTGGATTATCGATGTTTATCCCTTGCGAAACGAGATTAGGTAATTGATATGCTTGCTCAAAGCGTAAGCCTCCTTGGTACTTAAATTTGCCTAACTGCTGACCAAATACTCCGTATGCGCTAAAAACTCTTTCTTTATATTGGTATAGAAAATTCGCTAATGTATCGTGAGCGTATGCATTCAATAGATAATCAAATGTCTCAGAATTGGTATTCACTTCTTGGTCACGAAGAATTGCTTTAACTCCGGTTTCCATTCTTGCAGAAAGTTTAGGAAAAAGATAGGTTAAATCAGCTTGAACTGTGGTAATGTTGTTTTTCTCCTTATTGTCAAGTTGTTGTTTCAGTGCATTTTTTCCAATCGAAGGAACAGAATCAGGCTCGAAATAATTTTCCTGATAATATCCTTGAATACCTTCTTTTCCAAAGGATTGCGTTGCATCAAAAACAAAATCACCTTTATCATTTTTAAAATCATACCGGTAGTTTGTATTGACATCAATATTTCGCTGTTGAGATGGATCATAACTCGTACGTTGCCATAGATCCGTCCTATTTTTCAACGTGTCGTAAACAGAATTCCAAAGATCACCTGTCCTATCTCTAACACCAATACTTCCTGTGGCAGAAAACCCGAGTGTTTGACGATCCTTCAAGTTGAAATCTACTCCGGTTCTGAACGTATGACCTGCATTTAAATCACTACCCATTCTGTCCTGATCCAAAATAAACCTACTTCCATCAGCATTTAATTGATTGATATTTGAATAGTTGTTTCGAAATCCATCTAAGTAGCGATAACTGTAAATTCCATAGACATTAACTGCTCCATTTCGGTAACTCAACGACAAATTTGATTCCGCTACATTCCCGTTTCTAATATTCCCTGAACCAAGATTTGACGTAATGGCGCCATTAAATCCTTTTAGCTTGTTTTTCTTGAGTACAATATTTATAATTCCTGAATTTCCATCCGGGTCGTATTTTGCAGAAGGATTTGTTACAATTTCAACGCGTTCTATGGAACCAGCAGGCAATGCATCTAACAATGTTTTTCCATTTCCACCAGAAATTGAACTCGGTCTACCGTCTATTAAAATTGTAACAGTACCTTCACCACGAAGAGAAATTTTACCTTCTTGATCCAATTCAACGGATGGCAATCTTGTTAAAATGTCATTCGCCGTACCGCCCTTTACGGATAAATCTTCTGCAACATTGTAAATTTTCTTATCTATTCCCGCTTTAAGAACATCTAAATTGGAGGTAAGATTAATTTGATTTAGGCTTTTGGCATCAATTTTTAAACGAAGAACAGCGCAGTTATATAGTTTCGCAGTTGCGGAAAGAGAAAGAATTGGCGTATATAAGGTTTGAAAACCAGTTCTTGATATTTTCAGTAAATACTTGCCATAAGGTAGGTTTTCGAATTGAAATTTCCCGGAAGCATCCGAATAAGCTCCAATGACTACAGATGAGTCTTTAGCTTTTAGAACACGAACTGACGCATATTCGATTGGCTCAGAGGATACGTCATCCACAACCTTTCCCAAGAGAATACCGTCATCAGCTGCTTTTTGTGAAAGAAGCCAACTACTCAAGCACATAATGGTAATGGAGAGAAAAATTTTCATAGATAGCAAAAATACGATTTTAATGTCAATGGTAGTGTTGTGTTTACTTGGTTTTATCAGACATATTGTATACTTTTGAGTATATGAAGTTTTTGTTAATTGGACTTTTAATTTTAATCTTTCATTCAAGTTTTGCACAAAAGAACAAATTATATAGTTGTTTAGCAAAAGCGAATAAAGCGTACGAAAAAGGTGATTATTCAAAAGCTAAAAATTTCTATACAAAAGCGTTATCCTATGACTCGATTTATGTGAGGGCCTACATTCAATTGGCGAATATAGCTCTCGAAGAAAAACGATTTGAAGATGGCCTTAAACTGACAAACCGAGCAATTAACCTCGAAAGAAAAACAGAAAATGACGAGCTCCAATTGGCCTACTTCTATTCTATTCGTTCTTTTTGCTATTACAATTTAGATAAAACCAAAGAATCTATGGAAGATATTTCTCTTGCTATAAAAATGAATCAAGAAAATGCGTCGTATTATTTTATGCGAAGTCTTATGCGTCGAATGCTTGGAGATATTAAAGGATGCTGTCAGGATTTAAAAAAATCATCTGAATTAGGAAATATAACTGCGGTTGAATATTTGAACATATATTGCGAAAAATGAAATACAATTTATCCGAGATTACCGAACTAATCCGCAATCGAAGAACCATTTATCCTGAACAATTCTCTTCACGAAAGGTGCATAAAGAACAAATTGAACTCATTTTAACCAACGCTCAATTCGCACCTACTCATGGCAATACTCAACCCTGGCGATTTCACGTTTTTATGGAAAAGGGACTCGAAACATTGAGTACTTTTCTGGGAGAAACATACATGGCCATTACCCCTGAGGAGAAACAAAACACCCAGAAATTAGCCAAACTTGTTCGTCGTCCAAATTTGGCATCTGCGGTCATAGCTGTATCGATGAAACGACAAGTAGATGAACGAATTCCTGAAATTGAAGAAATCGAAGCTGTCGCTTGCGCCATACAGAATATGCATCTTTCTTGCACGGCATATGGTATTGGTGGGTTTTGGTCAACGCCAGCCTTAATTTATCACGAAAAAATGAATGAATTTTTAGGATTAGAGCAGAAAGACAGGTGTCTAGGATTATTTTATATTGGTTACCCCGCTGACAAATGGCCAGAAACGTTACATAGAAAACCTCTTGAATATAATACACACTGGATAATTGATTAAATTGAGATATTATATCGTTATTTGTTTCTTCACGGTATTTTCAGATAATTGTTTTAGTCAGCGAGAATACAGAGAAGAATTCAATGAAGACTTGCCTATCTATTACGGCATGCAAATTCGACTAATTTTACCTGGTTTTGGAAGTAATACCCCTATGACCCTTGCGGATTCTATGTATAGTTCCACATCGAAATTCCTACCTGGATATTCCTTTGGAGGAATGATCAGACGGGATTTTGAAAAAGGTTTTAGCATTGAGGGAGGCATAAACTATACACAACGACATTTATATGTTCAAATGGAGGTTCCTGATTCCTCCATTTCACTCGATAATACCATGACATTTATCAATTATGAGTTTCCGTTTCAAGGATTGGTTTTTGTTAAAATGACCAAGTCAATATTTGGATCCGCAGGTCTAGGTGCATCTTTTTTTTATAAACCAACCAACGTACGCGTAAATAATTATACGGATGGAAAGAGTAATTTTGTGCATTATGGGTATGCGAGGTGGAAATTTGGAGCAGAGATAAATGCTCAAGCAGGTTTTGAATTCAGAACAAAAAAAATAGGTTATTATTACCTCGGCGCTTCTGCTAAAATTCCACTTTCATCGCTTTTCGAATACAACGGTCTATATTTTTATGGGACGCAACTCAAAGCAAATGATTTTACGCAAGCAAGTGGCGCATTTTTATCTGTTGATTTTCGCTATTACCTGCCAAAAATTAAAAATGCCGGTCGTCAACCTTTAATAAATCCAATTGAATAAATGAATGCACGAGTTAAAGAACTAGTTGAAACACTTCAATTACATCCTCATCCGGAAGGTGGTTATTATAAAGAGACGTATCGTTCAACGGAAAATACTCAAAATGGTCTTTCCTTGATGACTTCTATCTATTTTTTACTTACTTCAGATTCACCTTCGCGTTTCCATCGTATTCAAAGTGATGAACATTGGTATTTTCATGAAGGAAGTCCTTTGAGTATTCACATATTAGACCAACGTGAATTAACGACCCTACATCTTGGTCTTGATTTAACAAATAACGAAACTCCACATGCCTTGGTAAAGGGAAATACAATTTTTGGAAGTGAAATAAAACAAAACGAAGGCTATGCATTAGTTTCTTGCGCCGTTTCTCCTGGTTTTGATTTTTCTACATTTGAACTGTTCACGAAGGAAGAATTGTTGCATGAGTACAGCGATTACGAAGAAGTGATTGAAAGGCTAACTTAAAAGATGAAACTGCTATTTTTTATCTGGCTCATGTTGGGTTGTCATTTTTCGCAAGCTCAAACAATAATTGAAACTTTCATGAATATACCGGATAGTGTTTGTCCTGCTTCAAAAGAACACCGCTCAAAAGTCTATCAACAATTTGTATCAAATCTATACGACGTGAATTATCATTCATTCAAAATTGAAAAAATAAGCGCTAGTTACATGCTTCTTACTGGATTATTCGAAGGAACTTGGGAACTAAAAAAATGGAAAATAAATAAGCATGAAAATTTAGTTGGCGTTTCATTAACTACTTGCGGACCTATTTGCAGTTCAGAATTGTACTTTTTTCGGGAAAAAGCAGCTACCTATGAGTTTCTTCCTACCGAACAAGTGTTTCCAACAATTATTCCGGATGATTATTACAATATCAGTGAAATGAAACGCTTAAACCAATTTAATTCCAACGACTTGCAAATCTTTTCTAGTTATTCATGGACCGCCCATTTTCAGCTTCGCAAAAAATATATTCGTATTAATTTTGAAGAAATCGATAGCTTTGATTCACAGCAAGTGAAAGTAGTTTATACCAAACAGAAACGTCAGTTACTCTTAAAAAAAAGAAACAACATCTTCATGAAAGATTAAAAACTAGTCTATTGACAAATCAACGTATCGTAAGTAGGTGAAAATCCTGCCCAAATACCTAAAGCGCCACCGATAATATTCGATGGTATATTTACAGGGGTCGCAAATGGGTTTCCTCCGCTGTAAATCTGATTATATTTTTTATCGTAAAACTGGAATTCCTTCTGTCCTAGTGTAGAGAATTTTACCACGATAGTATCTCCTTGCTTGTAATACCCGCGAACTTCAGGTGCTAATGTTGGGTCAAAACTCATTGGATTTTCATAGGCAAATTCGAATGTCAAACCATTATAAAATCGGTCATCAGAAAATGGTCCAAAAGGCTTAGAAAATGGAACCTGGGATGCATACTTTACTTCCCAACGATAAGCATTACCTGTTGCGGGTGGATCCGTAAGCCTAGCCCATGAAAAACCATATCCCGGAACATCTGCTTCCTCTCTCCAAAATAAACTATCTAAGTATTTAGGGGTCAATATACTCGTTTGGGAAGTATATGTTTTTCCTTCATTTTGAATGGTTAGATTATAAGTCTTTCCGACTTCACCAACAAGTTGATCCGAGACATAAAAACATAAATGTAAGTTCACTATTTGTTCAACTGGCAATCCAAAAAAAGCAGCAACTGTTTCTTCCGTTCCTGGAGGTAAATTATCCGTGCACACTTCAAGCAAGGTATCTGTAACTGTACCGTTGGAAACAATTACGGTAGCCCCTGATACAAAACCATCAATATAATTTTGAATATTGGTTCCAGCATAAATATCATTCGTTTTACTGAGTAATACAATTGCAGGGAAATCAGTTTCAATAAAACCATCTACCACCAGTTGCTCCTTGTACCCCGGAATATCAATTTGCACCTCTTTCGTGCACGACGTAAAGATGAACGACATCATCAATCCAAACAACAAATATTTACTTATCTTTTTCATTAAAATTCAAAATTCCATGTTACACTTGGGATGACAGGAAACAAGGTTACCTGTTTAACAGATATTTTAAAATCACCATTTAAGAAATCACCATCGTTGTCTACATACAAGAAAAAGGGATTTGCTCTATTGTAAACATTATAAATTGAAAAAGCCCAATTGTGTCTGAAGCGTTTCTTGACCTTAACTTCGGTGCCTGTTCTCGGATCAACCATCGTTTTTTCGGCTTTATCGTACCAAGTGGCGGATAAATCCAATCGGTGATAGGCTGGCATTCTGGTAGAGTTACGTGCGCCATAATTGAACAATAAATTTTGCTCTTGGACATACCACGATGACGGCAAGGTCAGGGTATTTCCGGTAGCATATATAAATGAAGAGCCAAATGTCCATCTATCGTTTAACTTATAAGTTGCAACTATACTTAAGTCATGTCGGCGATCATATTTTGCTGGGAATGGGTTACCTTCATTTAAATCTTCAAACTTTCGCTCTGTTTTGGCCCAAGTATACCCTACCCAACCCGTAAACTTACCAAAAGAACGTTTAACAAAAAATTCTACCCCATAAGCCCATCCAATTCCGTATACCAAAAGGTTATCCGTGTTATCGTTTACATTATCGCCTGGCAAAGCTCCTTCTTTGTATTCGATTAGGTTGTTCAATCCTTTGTAATAAACTTCAACACTTGTTTCCCATTTATCGTCATCAAAATTTCTAAAATATCCTAACGAAACCTGATATCCTTTCTGAGGTTTTGCTAAATCCGTAGTTGGAAACCAAACATCCGTAGGTAGGGAAACTGCACTTAAAGATGTTAAATGCACGTATTGATAATTATAGGCATATCCAGCCTTAATCGAACTTTTATCAGGCAATAAATAGCGTAGCGAAATTCTCGGCTCTAATCCGTTATAAAATTTAATGATATCCCCTCTACCATACACAATTGTTGTATCAGGAGTTCCAATATCTCCTTTGATGTACCGTGTAAAAGGACCTGTAAATGCATAAGCACTATAGCGTAGTCCTACATTTACCCTGAGCGCATCAGAAATATCAAACTCATCCAAAACATAGGCAGCTGCTTCATGCGATTTAAGTTTCTGTGCCAGACCTGTATCAAAAACCACGCTGTCGGATTGAGCAGAAATACTTGTTGGTGTAAAGGTGTGAAAAGTGTAATCTCCCCCCCACTTCACGCGATGCTTTGAATTTGGGAAGTATGAGAAATCAACCTTACCGCCAACATCTCTCACACCCGAAAGCAAACTGAATTTAAATTGATCTTGTGCTGAACCAAACTCGAAATTATAATCCGTAAAAGTTCCGGTGACATTCATGAACAATTTATTCGTAAACAAGTGATTCCAGCGCAATGCAGCAATTCCATTACCCCAAGGCATGTTCACCGAAAAGTCATCTTCACGCGAACCAAATGTGAAAACATCTTTCCCATAATATCCACTTAGGTAAAGTCGATCTTTGTCACCAAATTTATAATTTGCTTTGAAATTAAAATCATAGAAATAATAACCGCTTCCTGAAAAAGGTGAAGAATCAGGTATTGCCGCTTTTAGTAGAATATCAATATACGTTCTTCTTCCTGAAATGATGAATGAGCCTTTGTCTTTTTTAATTGGCCCTTCAACCGTCAACCTAGAGGAAATTGCGCCAATACCACCTGTAACTTTTAGTCTTTTATAGTTTCCTTCGTTCATGTTGACTTCTAATACCGAAGACATTCTACCGCCAAAATTGGCGGGCATACCACCTTTAATTAGGTTGACACCTTTAACAGCATCGGCATTAAAAACAGAGAAAAAACCAAATAAATGCGCGGCATTGTAAACCACCGCTTCATCCAGAAGCACTAAATTTTGATCTGGACCTCCTCCTCGCACATAGAATCCTTGCCCACCTTCTGACACCGAGGAAACACCCGGAAGTAATTGAATTGTCTTAATAACATCTACTTCGCCCATAAAAGCAGGTAAGGTTTTAATGGTTTCCATTTCAAGCGCTACTTGACCCATTTGAGTCGAATTTACATTCTCTCCTTTTTTACCGCTTAGTTTAATTTCGTTAAGATTTTTTGTTCCAACTTCAACATTTAATTTCACGTCTTTTGTCAGTTCGACCTCTTTAATTTCTGTTGAATATATTCCTGTTCGGAACTCCACTTGGTATTTCCCTGAAGGAACCGTTAGAGAGTAAAACCCATAATTATTAGTTGCAGCGCCCTGATTCAGCGAAGGAATAACAACTTTTGCTCCTATCATTGCCTCACCACTCTTAGCTTCTGTTACATAACCACTTATCGTAAATTTAGATTGTGACTTTAATCCTCCAGCAAGAAAAAGGACAATAATTAGGCTTTTTATTTTCATATTTCGATACAAAGCTAAGAACAACTGATGACTAAAATGGTTTTATTCTTGTTATTTTTACTTAAAATTAACGGACGAAAAAAAATGAAATACGAGGATATTCCCATTTGTATTTTCAACAGCAACAACGGCGAACGTATTATCGGTTTTGAATGTGAGGACTTTTACCAAAGTTCACGTTTTGATCGAAACGAAATCGAACAATTCTTATCAAATAATTCCGAAAATTACGTTTTCACAGCCTTGTCTTTCGATCTTAAAAACCCTTTGCTTGGATTATCATCTCGTCATGTAGACCAACAAAAATTTCCATTGATTTCTCTTTGGGCTCCGAAAAATGTCGTGAAATTATCATCTGAAGGACATGAATTTTTGAGAGGCAATAAGTCTAGTGAATCCATTGAATTTTTAGATTGGCTTATTGAAATGGAAACTAATGAAAATTATCATACGCATTCGATTGAACTCAAAGCCAGAACTTCAAAAGAAAATTATTTAGCTAACATTTCAAAAATTAAAGCTCATTTGCAACGTGGAGATATTTATGAAATGAATTATTGTCAAGAATTTTTCGCGGAAAATGTTGAAATTTCAAATCCTTTGGACCTTTACTTTAAATTAAACCAATTAACAAAAGCACCTTTTTCTGCATACCTACAACTCAATGAACACTTACTTTTTTGCACGAGTCCGGAGCGATTCATTCAAAAAAAAGGAACTCATTTGTTATCACAACCGATTAAAGGAACAGCAAGAAGAGGAAAGGATGAAAGAGAAGATCAGGAACTTGTGGATTTGCTAAGAAATGACCCAAAAGAAAGATCAGAAAATATAATGATTGTGGATTTAGTCCGAAATGATTTATCAAAAATTGCAACAAAAGGATCTGTGTATGTCGATGAACTTTGCGAAATTTATAGCTTCCCTGCAATTCACCAAATGATTTCTACTATTTCTTGTGAATTGAAAACTTCAAAATTTACAGAAATTCTTGAGGCTTTATTCCCGATGGGATCGATGACAGGAGCTCCTAAAAAGCGAGCGTTGGAGCTTATCGATGAGCTTGAAGATTTTAATAGAGGGCTTTATTCCGGTTCAATAGGTTATATCGATCCAAAAGGAGATTTTGATTTTAATGTAATCATTCGAAGTTTGATTTACAACAAAGAAAAAAAGCGTTTGAGTTGTGGTGTTGGCAGTGCAATTACAATTTCTTCGGATGCCGAAAAAGAATTCGAAGAATGCATGGTTAAAATTGAAAAAATAAGAAATGTCATTGCTAGTTGAAGGTATTAATAACCAGCTAAAAGATATTGGCGCTGCACATTATTTTATTGCTATTTCTGCGGGAAAAGATTCTGTTGCTTTGGCGCATATTGTTCATTCTCTTGGCTTTCCCATCACCTTGTTACATGTGAATTATCATTTAAGAGGAGATGAGAGTAATGAAGATCAGCGTTGGATTGAGCGTTTTGCAAAATCTATCGATGTTCCATTAAAAATCTTTGATGTAAAAGAAAACAACCTTGATTTTTCAATTGGAAATCTTCAGCAATTAGCACGTGATATTCGCTATTCATTTTTTGAAAAAGAACAAGCAAAAATTAAAAATTCAATTATTCTCGTTGGGCATCAACAATCAGATCAAATAGAAAATTTTTGGATACACCTTTTTCGTAATTCCGGAAGAAGCGGTCTCAAAGGCATGTCAACAAGGAAAGGAAATGTTATTCGTCCCATGCTTACTTTTCACCCTGAAATCATAACTTCTTATTTAAAAGAGCGAAATATTTTATGGCGAGAAGATAGTAGCAACGCTAAATCTGTGTATTTACGAAATTTTATTAGAAACGAGCTTATGCCTTTTCTTTCCAAGAGTCATCCGAATATCGAAAAATCTATTTTACTTATACAGGAAAAATTCAAGGAAGCCGAAGTTGCTGAATTAGCTGAATTAGATGTATTTAATCAAAATCACACCACTCAATTCCCTTTAGAAAAACTTAACTCATTTACAGACGAAAAACTGCTGTTATTCATGAAGAAATTTGGCTTCAAGGGTAGTCAGTTGGAATCTTTTCGTATTTTTCTTAGCGCACAAACAGGAGCGCAATTTAAAATTAACACCACAAATTACTTTTTTAAAGAAAGAAATCACATCGCTTTGGCTGAATTGAATACATCTTTAAACTTTCCAATTTTAACTATTGAAGAGGTAAGTTCTTTACCCGAAAATTTCGACAAGAAAACTATATTCGTTGATAAAAATAGAATAAAAGGAAATATTTCCATTCGTTACTGGAAGCAAGGAGATCGCATTTCACCAATCGGCGTAAAAGGGAGTAAGTTAATCTCAGATGTTTTTACCGACGCAAAAATTTCTAATACTGACAAAAATAATATTCCAATAATTGTTGACGATGATCATATTTTATGGTGTTATGGCTTGTGTGTTGACCGCAGAAAAATCGCTACAAATGAAACTAAGGAAATTATAAAAATCACAATTCAAGGATGAAAAATACTCAACTCACCTTTCCTGAAGAATTTGCAAAAAGAATCAGCTTAAATTATCCGTTTGCCGAAACTCTTATGGATTCGTTGAATTCAGCTCCGCCTATTTCAATTCGCTTACATCCTGAAAAAGAAATAGAAGACTTTTCATTTAAATCAGAGATTCCTTGGGCAAAAAACGGTGTTTATTTAACGGAACGGCCGACATTCACGCTAGATCCCAACTTTCACGGTGGCGCCTACTATCCGCAGGAGGCCGGATCAATGTACCTCAGCACAATTTTAGAAAATATAGTGCTAAAAGAGGACCCAATTGTATTAGACGCATGTGCTGCTCCAGGTGGAAAGACTTCAATTCTTGCTGAGAAATTGAACAATGAAGGTGTTTTAATTAGCAATGAGATAATTAAATCGCGTGCAACAGTGTTAATGGAAACCACGACGAAATGGGGATATTGCAATCAAATCATTACTTCAAACGACACTAAATCCTTTCGAAAATCAAGGATAAATTTTGATCTTATCGTTATCGACGCACCGTGTTCAGGAGAAGGAATGTTCAGAAAAGATCATAAAGCAAGAGAAGAATGGTCAATCGCGAATTGCAACATTTGTGTAACAAGGCAAAAAGAAATATTGGAAAATTTATTGCCTTCACTAAACGAAGAAGGATATTTGGTTTATTCCACTTGCACCTTTAATCCCGCCGAAAATGAAGAACTGTTGTTAGACTTCATTAACAAATTTGATTTAGAGGTTTGTAAAATGCCTCAATACGATGGAATGTTGCAAGACAAAGAAGGAATTGGTCAATACTTTTTTCCAGGATTTACGGAAAGTGAAGGGTTTTATTGTGCCGTTTTGAAAAAGAAAGGTCAGGTTGAAAAAGATAAACTGAAAATTTCAACGAATTCTACTATTGCAGCTCCGAACTTTATCAAAAAAAGTAAAACAGAAATAAAATACTATCAAAAAGAAAATTTCATTTACGCTTGCCATCCATTAACGCAGCATGTTTCTACTCTACTGAAAGAAAATCTTTTTGTCCTAAAAACCGGAACATTAATTTCACAACAATTTGGAAAAAAACAAGTTCCTCAAATAGAATTGGCACTTTCTCCCTTTATAGAAACGGATTTTGAACAACTAACGTTGACGAAAGAATTAGCACTTAAATACCTAAAAGGAGAAACATTTGAATTGGGGTCCACTCCAGGTTTTAAAGAAATTCTTTACGGAAAAATAACCCTAGGATTTATCAATCATCTTGGAAATCGGTTCAATAATCTCTATCCTAACGAATGGCGTATAAAAATGAAAATTACCTAGGAAGCATCCTATTATCTATCAAGTGATGTGTATATTGTTGATAAACAGCTTTCATTTTTTTAACTATCTCATAATTTTCATTTGACACATCAGTCATAGATTCATTCCATACAATAGGAGCTTTTCCAGCGCGAAAATGAATTAGATTTTCTTGATCATACACGATATTTGGAATGTTTTTCTGTTGAAAATAGGATGTTCCCATTGCAAAATAAGATTGATTCGAATTTACCAAATCTAAAATAGTCGGTAAAATATCAAGTTGCTGAAAAGCATGATTCACCGGAACTTTTGGAAGTCTTCCAGAGGCATGATAAAAACCAATAGGTATCCTATGTGACCATTCCATTGTAGTTCTATCCGAACGTTGAGTAGGTCCAACATGATCCGCTACGAAAACAAAAAGGGTATTGGAAAACCAGTCTTGTTTTGAAACTTTATCCCAAAATTCTTTGAATGCCAAATCGACATATGATAACGTCCGACAAATAGGATCTGGACCTTCTTTAACTTTTTCTTTGTATCCTTCGGGGACAATAAAGGGATGATGAGACGAAATGGTAAAAATAGAGGCAACAAATGGTGATTTTAACTCGTTCATTCTGTCAATGCTCCAACTCATAAAGTAATGATCTGAAATTCCCCAATTTCCGTCAAAATGAGCTTCATTGTTGTATTCATTCCTACCAAAGTAATTGGAATAACCTGCAGCTTTTGAAAATGCGTCAAAACGCATTGATCCATTGTTGGCACCGTGAAAAAATGCAGAACTATATCCTTCCCTAGATAATATTTTTGGTAAGCCTTCAAATTGATTCATACTGTAGGATGACAAAATAAAGGACTCGTTCATCCATGAAGGGATAGAGGACACGACAGCTGGAAGTGCATCCATGGAAGTTTTCGAATTAGAAATTCCGTAATTAAAATACATTCCTTTAGAAAGAATCGAATCTAAGAAAGGCGTGTAACTTTCCTTATTTTCAGGACCCACATACATGGAACCAAAACTTTCAAAAATTATTACCACCACATTTGGTTTGCCATCAAGAAGATTTAACGGTTTCGCATTTTGAATAGGAGAAAATAGTTGATTTGCCTCTTCAACGGAAAAGTAATCTTTCTTTTCTACACCTTGATTATTGAACGTTTTAATTATGGTGAAAGCTGAATTTAACACGGCAGGAGCATTTTCAAGGGAAGTGTAATTTGTGGCCTCTAATACCCCGATAGGTTTTAATTGAAATCCACCGCGACCAATGACGACAAAAACTGAAATACCCACAATTAAATTAGCGTAATTTTTCCAATTCTTATGAGACACTACAGGTCGAGGAAGCAGAGTGTATATAAAAATTGTAGCACCAAGCACTAAAATAAAAAACAACAATAGCCACCAAAATTCGGAAAGGAATTCACCCGCAAGACTTCCGGCATTGTTTTCTGATATCATGAATTTAAAATAATCATAAGAAACTCTTTTTCTTGTGTAAGAGAAATATGCAATATCCCAAGCATTGAAAAAATAAACCAAAAAGGTTGTTAATGAAAAAACAATTGTCAATATCCAATGCCGAATTTTCTCGAGTACTTCAGGAAGCGGCAATAGAGACAGACTCAAGTATGGTAGAAAATAAAGAGCAATTGTAACAAGATCAAACCAAGTTCCGACGCAATAATCTTGGAAGCTTATTTCTGAAAAAAAAATGTTGTTCTTCAATAAAAAAACTACACGAAAAACAAGCAAAGCAAGCAATAGTAGTCCAAATCTTAAAATTAAATTCAGGAGAAGGTATTGCTCTATTAAGGATTGTGCCTTTTTAAAAAAGGGAAAGTTTCTTAATGGCTTCATGTAGTCTTTCCTGAGGTAAAAATTGTTCTTCAAGATTCACTGCAAATGGAACAGGAGTATCTAAAGACGCTACGCGAAGAATTGGAGCATCGAGACTTTCAAAACAATTTTCGGCGATAAGAGCCACCAATTCTCCACCAATTCCTCCTGTCATACAATCTTCATGTAAAACAATGACCTTTCCTGTTTTTCTTACAGCGCTGAAAATTGCTTCCTTATCTAGCGGTAAAAGTGTTCTAAGGTCTAAAATTTCTGCTGTCAAATCCGGATATTCTTTCATAGCCTCGGTTGCCCAATGCACTCCCATTCCATAGGTTATAACAGTAAAATCATTACCGGTAGAAACTGTTGCGGCTTTACCAATCTCCACTGTGTAATAAGCATCTGGAATTTCTTGCTTCAGACTTCGGTAAAGGTACTTGTGTTCGAAATAAATTACGGGATTTGGGTCTTCGAATGATGCGTTGAGCAGACCTTTGGCATCGTAAGGATTGGATGGATAGACTACTTTTAATCCCGGTGTATGCACGAACCATGCTTCATTACTTTGCGAATGAAAGGGACCTGCTGCAGTGCCGGCACCTGTTGGCATTCTTACCACAACGTCAGCATTTTGACCCCAACGCCAATGAATTTTTGCCAGATTATTCACAATTTGATTGAATCCACAGGTAACAAAATCTGCAAATTGCATCTCTACCATCGCTTTCATACCATTAATTGAAAGACCAAGTCCGGCACCTACAATTGCGGATTCACAAAGTGGAGTATTTCTTACTCTACCTTTTCCAAATTTATCAACAAGTCCTTCTGTTACTTTAAATGCTCCGCCATACTCTGCTATGTCTTGACCCATGATCACCAATTCCGGATAACGTTCCATAGATTGAATCAATGCATCTTGAATGGCATCAATAAATCTCTTTTCTGTTTTATTGCCTTCAGCATGTACAATTACCTGCTCATGAGGTGCATAAACATTTTCTATTTCTTGATTTTCACTTGCGATAATTGCTGGCTCAGCATTGGCTTGATCAAAACCATTTTGTATTTCGGACTTAAAATCTTCTTTTATTTTTTGTTCTAGTTCATCGTTCAAAACACCAATTTCCTTCAAGAAAAGCTCAAAATTCACCACAGGATCTTTACTTGCCCATTCATCTTGAAGCCCCTCTGGATAATACTTTGTGCCAGAGGATTCTTCATGTCCTCTCATGCGGAAAGTCATCAACTCAAGAAGGTAAGGTTTTGGTTTTTTTCTTATTTCTTCGTTAATGGAACGTACTGCGCGGATCACTTCTAAAATATTATTGCCATCCACTTGTATAGCTTTCATTCCATACCCAATTCCTTTATCGATAAATTGCTTACATCGGAATTGTTCAACAGAAGGCGTGGATAATCCCCAGCAATTATTTTCAACACAAAATATCACAGGTAAATCCCAAACAGTGGCCACATTCAAAGATTCGTGAAAGTCTCCCTCTGAAGCACCACCATCTCCTGTAAAAACCATGGTGGATTGACCGTTTCCTTTTAATATATTTCCAAGTGCGATTCCGTCAGCGATTCCAAGTTGCGGACCTAAATGAGATATCATGCCCACTAGCTTGTGATGTTGTGTACCAAAATGAAAGGAACGATCTCGTCCTTTCGTAAAACCGGCCGATTTACCTTGAAATTGCGCAAATAAATTTTTTAATTCAATGTCGCGAGTTGTGAAAACACCCAAATTACGATGCATAGGAAGGATATACTCATTTTCATTCATTGCATAAGCACATCCCACCGAAATACCTTCTTGTCCCCAACCAGAAAACCATTTGGTGATTTTTCCTTGACGCAAGAGAATCAACATCTTTTCCTCGATCATGCGAGGCTTCAATAATCTCTTATATATTTCCAATAGTTCACCATCATCAAATCCTTCTCTATTGAATTGAATTGTTCTTGTGTTGATTTTTATTTCTTCCATTTTGTTGGTTTAATAAGAATACCCTGCTTTTAAATTTTCACGAAGCAGAACATTTTTCTATAGTGGGCAGTTAGAAAAAATGATATGTTTTTGAATCTCAGTAGTTAAAATGACAGCTACACTTTCATTCCTTTTACGACGCGTTCTTTGCGCTTGCTACGGTCTAAACGTTTTTTAACAACAAGCAAATGAACATTTCTAGGATCACTTGTAACATTTGTTCGAACTTTGTAAC
>Ga0172372_10002226_pt1 | contig 29700 bp, 15 predicted proteins | sample LakKiv5m_2_FD_114544 | JGI IMG/M metagenome (GOLD analysis project Ga0172372, IMG submission 114544) | Freshwater microbial communities from Kabuno Bay, South-Kivu, Congo - kab_092012_9.5m | ecosystem: Environmental > Aquatic > Freshwater > Lake | place: Democratic Republic of the Congo...
CGAAGGAAATTCAGTTGAGTTGAATTTTCCGAAGGAAATTCAGCGGGGGAATTAGAGTAACACCCTCCCCCAATGCGCGCAGGCAGACCGCTGGAACTGCGGGTCTTGAGAGCGCTGTTCCCATCGTCGGCCGCATCGAGTGCTTCGGGGGATTCCAGCTGGACAATCAGCAGCGTGTGCTCGTTGGCCGCCTGCAGATACGCAGGCATCGGCATCGAACAATACGGATTGTCGCCGTTGGCCCCATCCACGCCACGTCGCCCCTGCGGGGCAAACCTGGCCCAGCGAACAACTTCCCTCGCCTCGTCGGCGGATTCACAGCGCGGATACATGATGCCCTGAGCACCCGCTTCGAGAATCCGACCCATCCGCATGTACTCCCATCGCGCCGGACGAGCAATGATGTCGGACACTCCGACGCGCGCCGCACGCATCAGTCCGGCAGCCGTCTCCAGACTGGTCGCGTGATGCTCAAGATCCAGCCAGATGCCGTCAAACCCCAACAGACTTACCAGCTCGTACACGCTGGCATCGGTGAAGTGACAACACGTAATCAACGCCGGCTCACCACGACGAAGCTTGCTTTTGACGCGACTGAATCGCATGAGGTATCCTGGTCAAAGGGAGAGAAGGACGAAAGTCGAATGCATGGGAGCCCCCCGGGTGGGCGACCAATGGCAGTCACTTGCGCCGTCGAGGGCTGGTAGAGTCGTCTTTCGCTCCGCGAAAGAACGGTAAGAGAAATCCTTTCGCAAAGCGAAAGTCAACAAAGTCACTGCCATTGGGTGGGAGCCCCGCGGGCAAAGAGTTCTGTTGACGGGCCGGGAGGGCTGGAGGTTGCGTTGAGTGCGGGAGGTGGCAAGTGAGAACTTCATGGAAAACGCAGCGACGATTGCCACCACGCCCTCTTCATCACTCAAATTTCATCGAATACAAATCTGCCTCCTGCAGCTGAAACCTGAGTCTTACGGGCTGTCCGTCGGCGATTGCTGGAGTTTTTCCGGACTTCCAGGTGACGACTTTTTTGATGGCGTCGCCTTGAAGTTTTTCACAGTCTGCAAGGCTTAGTCCGGGCAGAGGCAGGCCATCGGCCGACTGCACTTCCACACGTATACTTCCCGCTGCTTCCGTGCGGAAGTTGAGCTGCAGTGACTGGCCGGAAAACCGGAGGAGCTTTGTCAGGACGTCCCCAGGCTGCGACTTGGCCTGCAGCGACATAAACCCGTCGGTGCGAAATACAAATCGCCGTACGCGGCTGCCTGGACCCGCGTAATAAGCTTCCGTGGCGTAGACGGACAAAAGTCCCGGTTCCGTTGGCAGCTGCAGGAGTCCTGAGGTCATGTAGTTGCTGCGGTTCCCATCACGATCCTGCGGCGCATCGATGGGGATGAGCGGTTCAGGCCAGCGGTGGAAATGAACGCCATCGCGACTGGTCATCAGAACAGGTTCGACCTGCTGATTCTTCGGCTGGAAGCGTGTGGGGAATCCGAGGTACAGATGTGGAGCTCGAACGTAGGGCATGACAGCGTTGGTGTAGAGATGTTCGGGCGGGGCTTTGTCATAGGCGAGGTCTGCTTCATCCTTCCACGTCAGAAAATCATCTGAAGAAGCCGTGCGAATGGCACGAACACCACTGCCAGCCTCGAAATATCTCCAGTAAGCGCGGTAGCGCCGTGTAACGGAATCCCAGAATGCCAGATTCTGCGAATCGAAGGCACCGTTGGTAATCACGGGAGTGTCGCGGATCAGAGACCAGCGAACACCATCGGGCGACTGCCAGGCCAGTAGGCCCTTGCTGTCGCCGGCGAGCGCCTTGTAGCGAGCCTCGGGTGGGCAGTCGGGGCGGGTATCGCGGAATGGAGTGAAGTTATGGGTACCGGAACCGGTGAGGACAATATTGTTGGCTTTGGAGCCATTGAATTCGTGCAGCCCCAGTTCGGGCTTCACCCATGTGATGCCGTCGCGGCTTTCGGCATAGCAGGCGAATTCCGGGTGTGTGGATCGTTTGGCCTGTTCGTTCCAGTGAGCGCCGCGGTAATACATGCGGAAGATGTCGCCGTCTGCAAACAGGGTGTAGTAGGCCGAGATATTACCTTCCCACGGCTGATCACAGACGATCGCCAGATCACGAGCTTCCGGGCGGTGCATGGCGAATGACGCCCCGCTTCGTTGTTCGATCAGAGCACTATCGATGAACAGTTCACGACGCTGACCGATGTCGATGGGATCATCATCAGCAGCCGACGGCAGGGCGAGGCAGCCGAGCACAGCAGCGGTCAGCAGGCGCAGACAGGGCAGTTTCATGGCGCGTTGCTTTCGGAAGGAGGAGTTGGTGGATGGGGATGAATTGAGGAGGACGTCAGAGCGCTCACCAGAGTCCCGGTTGTGATCCCCAGCATGAGTGATACAGGCATGATCAGGGTGAAGCTGAGCCGCATTTTGTCGGGGACTCCCAGTTCAGGGCCGTAAGCGACGAACACAGCGGCGAAGATTGCTGCGGCCAGTCCGCACCAGGCTCCTGTGGCATTGGCGAACCGCACGAAGAGTGCGAGGAAGAAGAGAACGAAGAGCGGTGCGGTGAGGAGATTGATGATCTTGAAGCAGCGTTCAAGGAGATTGCCGACGAACAGAAGATTGAGCATGCTGAGCAGCACTGCGGCGAGGGCTACGAGAGTGGTGAGCAGTTGCAGGCGGCTGATGGCGTCTGTGGCGGAGTCACCGGGGCGGAGGGATCGGCCGAGCTGGGGGAAGTCGCGGTCGAGGACGGCAGCGGCGGAATTTAGGCCTGAGGAGAGACTGGAGAGGGCGGCACTGAGAAGCGCGGCGACGAGAAAACCTGCGAGTCCGCCGGGCATTTCCTGCATGATGAACTGCGGAAAGAAGCGATCTCCTGCGGCGTCGAAGGTCTGTCCCTGCGGGATGAGTGTCTGGTGGGCAGAATAAAACCCAAGCAGCGCGACGCCGGTAATGCCAAGCAGCAGCGACACTGAGACGTCGGCAAGCTGGGACACCAGCAGAGTGCGGCGGGCTGCAGCAGCATTTCGAGTTGAGAGGAATCGCTGGATGGACATCTGGTCGGAGCCATTTGTGCAGACGTACCACAGCGTGGTAGACAACAACAGAATTCCGAAGGAGACTCGTTTCGAGAGATCAAAACCCCAGCCTGGAGCCTGCCAGTGAGCGGGCCAGGTGTCCGGCCACCATGCCGCCACACCACCCATGCGATATGTGATGACAGCAAGCGTCAGCAGGGCACCGCCGAGCATTGTGACGGACTGGATGGCATCCGTGATCACTACACCGCGAATCCCGCCGAGCGAGGCATAGATGCCGGCGGTTAGTCCAAGGATCGTACAGAGTGCAGCGGTCCAGAGTGAGGCGACACTGTCGCCGGTGTCGAGTCTGAAAAGCGGCAGAAGCACGACGCGACTGGTTGCGAAGAGGATTGTGGCCAGCCAGCCGCAGCGCAGGAGCAGAAAGACCAGAGCACCTGCTGAACGAATGCCGCTGCCAAGTCGTGTCTGCAGCAGTTCGTAAGCGGACTGCACCGGCTGATTCATGATGCGGGGAATCAGACAGTAACCTACGATCAGATAGATGAGCGGGTGTGCGAGCGACTGAGTGGCCATCATGGGACCGTGAGCGATCATTTCGCCGGGATTGGCAAGGTAGGACAGAGTGCTGACCAGCGTGGCGAAGAGACTGAGCCCGACAGCAACCGGGGACATGCGGCGGCCACCGAGCACGTAGTCGTCAGCCGTGCGATTGCGATGAGAATAGTACAGACCCACGCCCAGCATCAGCAGGGCGTAGACGGCGAGCACCATCCAGTCGAGCACTGTCATGGCTGGTCTCCGGTGTTTCTGTGGCACAGTCCTGACACATCCAGAGGTGGCTGTTGGACGGCCACCAAAATAAATCCTATTTATTGACATCTGAAGGGGCAACTCTGTAAGCTTTTGAAATTGGAGAAATAAATAAATGGCAGATATTTCAGCCACCCCGCGCACTCGCACACGGTCGCTCCCACAGGCCCAGAAACTGGCTCGCGTTGTCCGTCGCCGTATCCAGCGCCTGCAGCTTCCCGATGGCGCTTTCTTCATGACCGAAGCTCAGCTGGCCACGCGTTACCGCGTTTCCCGCACCGTCGCCCGCGAAGCCGTTTCACAACTCAAAGCCCTCGGACTGCTCGAATCCCGCAAACGCAAGGGACTGCTTGTTCGCCGCCCTGATCCACTCAGCCTGCTCTCTACCAGCCTGCCCTCTCTGGCAACCTCCCCTGATGACTGGCAGGAACTTGCACAGCTTCGCTATGCTCTTGAAGTCGGCGCGATCGAGCTCGCCGTCCGCAATGCCACCTCAGACCAGATCAAACGCCTCGAAGTCATCGAACGACAACTCGAAGCCGCCATCGCCGCGAATGTCAATTCTCCCGAAGCCGCCCGACTCGATATGCAGTTCCACGCCTGGATCCTCCACATGACCGGCTCACGACTCATTGCCGGCATGCAACAGGTGCTCGAACAGTTTTTCCGCATCGCCCCCCGCGCCCCGCAAACGCCCGCATCCGCCCAGCGAATCACATGGGAGCACCGTGAGCTGTTCCTCGCCATCCGCGACCGCGATGTCGAACGCGCACGACTCATGATCCGAATGCAGTTCCAGTCCACGCTGGCCGCAGGTTCGGCCAGTTCCGCCACCCGCAGAAAGGTCAGGTCCCGCACATGCCAGTGAACAACACCCGCTGCTCGTACCCCCAAATCGCCATAGTCACGTTCGCCCTGTCCCTGCTGCTGGTCTCGCTGTGCACCCAGTCGTCAGGCCGTGCGGATGACTGGCCACAGTTTCGCGGTCCTAACTGCTCCGGTAACTCCGTCGGTACCGCCGCCCTCCCACTTAAATTCTCCGCCACTGAAAACGTTCGCTGGACACAGCCTGTCGGAGATGGCATTGGAAGTGCCGTTGCCGCCGCCGGGCGTGTGTTCGTCTCCGGCATGACAGCACCCCGGCAGGTGACTCTGGCCGCATTCGATGCCCTCTCCGGAAAACCGCTCTGGAAACGGCAGTGGAACACAGGATCGCTCCCGGAAGTTCACCAGACCAACAGCCACGCCAGCTCTACCCCGGCTGCAGACGAACACCGTGTCCATTTCTACTTCAGCACGCTCGGATTGCTGACGCTGGATGCCGCTACCGGTGCCGATCTCTGGAAACAGGAACTGCCGGTCCCGTTCTTCGTCTTCAAGTGGGGGGCCGGTATGTCACCGGTGCTCTGCGAAAACCTTGTTCTCTTCTGTCAGGATGATGATCTCAACCCGGCCCTCTATGCCTTTGACCGCGTCACGGGACAGCTCCGCTGGAAAGATGATCGCAGCGACATGGCCGTCAACTACTCACATCCCATCGTCAATGTTGTCGATGGCCGCAGCGAAATTGTCGTCGCCGGCACCGGACTGCTCATCGGCTATGATCCACAGACCGGGCACCGCCGCTGGCACGCCCGCACGCTCCTGCGCAACATCAAGACCACTCCCGTCTGTCGCGACGGTGTAATCTATCTGTCCGTACAAAGCGGTGGAATCGCCAACCAATGGCTGGTTGCCGTCGATCAGGCCGAAACCGGCAACCGCGATGGTCGCATCGACCGCACGGAAACTCAGGCCTGCCTCGGTACCACACCAGTCCCCGAAGCTTTCTTTAAACGCACCTTCGGTCGTGGGGACAAAAATGGCGATGGATTTCTCGAAGGCCGGGAGCTCGATCTGGCCTTCCTGCACCCGGACAACTTCGCCGGTGCGGAGTTTACTTCACTGGGAGATGCCGCGGCAGAAGAATTCGTAATGGCCGTTCGCGGCGGCGGAACCGGTGACGTCACCAGTTCTCACCTGCTCTGGAAACACGCCACTCGCCACACCGACCACATCGTCTCGCCCTTCCTCCTCGAAGACCGCCTGCTGCTCATCAAAAGCGGCGGTATCTGCACCACGCGAAATCTGCAGACAGGCGCACTTGAAGACGGCCCCCGCCGCATTGGCAACGCCGGCACCTATTTCGCCTCCCCCGTTGCTGCTGACGGCAAAATTTTCCTCGCTGCTGAAAATGGAACCGTCACAGTCCTTGAGAACAGCCGCCAGTTCCCCCAGCTGGCGGACAACGACACAGGCGACAGCATCATCGCCACTCCCTCCATCCACCGCGGCACCCTCCTGCTCCGCACCCGCACCCAGCTGCTGTGCGTCGCAGCACCAGCAGCCCAATGACGCTGCCAGAAACTCGCGATGGCGTGCAACCGATGGGTCCGCACCAGTAAAAAGACTGGCAATTCGCGTCAAGGTGCATGGCACCTACAGCGTCAGGGTGCATGGCACCTTGACGCGGCACCTTGATGCGGAAAATTTCTGGACGTGAAGGTGCTATGCCGGCTGGTTTGCGTGGAAGTTACACTCCATGGCGGTCGCGGCTCGGCTGGGGTGTCAGGTGGTGGCCGTTCGACGGCGGAGTCGGCGGATTGTCTGGGTGGCGAAGATGACGCCGAAGAGGGCGCCGAAGAGGTGCCCTTCCCAAAATACGTGAGTGCCGGCGGTGGGAAGGAGTCCCCAGAAGAGGGGGGCGTAGAGCACGGTAACGAGCACGGCGGCGGCGATGGGTATGGGACGGCGTTCGTGAATACCTGCGGTGATCAGATAGGCTGCGATTGAGAAAAGGACTGGTCCTGCTCCGAGGTGCAGATCGGGGCGACCGAGTCCCCAGATCAGCGCTCCCGCACCGCTTTGCAGGCAGAGCAGAATGCGCCACGGATTTGGTCGGGTCGTCTGCAGGATCAGGAGCAGCACGGTGAGCGGCACGGTATTTCCGAACAGATCGCTGAGATCCCGATGCAGGAAAGGCATCGTAACAAGTCCGGCAAGTCCGCTGAAGGTGCGCGGAACCAGACCCCACTGGCGGAGGTCAAGCACGAGTGAAAGGAGGAACACGAGCCAGATCAGGCCGACCAGTGCGAGGACTTTGAGGAGCTGATCAAGGAGTTTGCGAACGGGGCCGGTCATGGCGGGATCCGGGGCAGGGCTTCAGAGCGAATCGAGGAGTTCGAGGAGCAGGTTGATTTGATCTTCGCTGAGTGGGGTGTCTGAACCATGGTGTCCGGACTCGAGCACCTCGCGGAGCTGGGTGGCGCGGCCGTCATGAAACCACGGACCTCGCTGACTGACTCCTCGGAGCGAAGGTGGATTGAACTCGGTCACACCTTCTTCGTCGTGAATCCCCACGTCCACAATTGCGGCACTGGTGAGCGATGAGCCGGAGTGGCAGCTTTGACAGTTGGCTGTCTGAAAAAGGCTGCGAGCGCGACTGAGGCGAGCGGGATCAGGGACAGTGTCGCGAGCAAACTGGAGCGAAGGTGGTGGAGTGGTGGATCGGAGGAACGCCGACAGAGGCTCAATCGGAAGCTGGTCTGTTGGCAGCTGTGACTGCATGGAAATAATGAGTGAAGTTTTGATCTGGTCTTCGAGGTGTGTTTTGCTGCCGTTCCACGCCCACGGTGCGGTGTAGCCGGTTCCAAGGAGCGAAAGCACTTTTTTGGGAGCTCCGCGATCTTCGTCGCCGAAGGTATCTGCAAGAAGTCCGTTGGTGTGGCCATCGGTGTGGCAGGAGTGGCAGCTGAACCAGCCGTCGAGTGAGAGTGAGGCGTCATAGAACAGGTGTTCGCCGGATTCTTCGGGAGTGGGCTGGCGGAGCGTTCCGAGTGGGATGGTGGCAACAACGGCTGGGGCTGCAGCGGTGAGGTCAAGGACTGTCAGGGAGTCGTCAAAGCGATTGGCAATGAAAGCCCGTGATTGATCGGAATTCAGGCAGAGCGATTCCGGGCGACGACCGGTTGGCAGGCGTTCAAAGGGGAGATGGCTGGCGGCGCGAAAGGCGACCTGGTTGGTGCCGGAAATGAGCAGCAGAGTGGTGTCGTCGGCTGTGACCAGCATGGCACCCGGATCGCCGGAACCGACGGAGGGTGTGCCCAGCGGATAGCGCTGAGGTGAGCTGTAGGACGACCCGTCGTACTCGGGTTCATCGTAGGCATCGAGGCTGCCGTAGCTGCTGTTTGTGGCGGGCTGCGTGGCGGGCGGAGTGGAGGCGGGAACGGGGCGAAGGAGTGATTGGAGTGGGAGCGAATGGAGTCCGTTCTGCATCAGTACGCCCCAGAAGATTCGTTCGTAGGTGGTGAAGGTGCGGCTGTCGAGTGTCTGGCAGGTGACGAGCAGTGCGTGAGTTTGCGGGTTGATGGCGAGGCCGCGAATATTATGTCCGTGCAGAGACTGGTGGCGAATGATCTGCCCGCTGTCGTTGTTCACGACGCAGAGCTCACCACCGAAGTTATCAGCCACGATCAGGTGATCTGCATCAGGATGAAGCACCCGACGCGGAGCGAATGGGAGCGGTATTCTGTGGGTTTCGTGGAGTCTGCCGGCATCATCGAGCAGGAGCAGAGTGAGCATTCGCGACCAGAGTGAGGTGACCGCGATGGAGTGTCCGTCGGCAGAGACTGTCAGATCTACCGGGTAGCGGGGAACAGGGGCGGATGCCACGTGTTCCAGGGAGCACAGTCCGTTGGCATCGCGGTGCGTTTTGAAGATCTGCAGTGAATGGCGGGAATGATCGGTCAGGAGCAGGTACTGGCCGTTGGAATCAACAGCAGAAGGGGCGCCACCAACGTGAAATTCGCCGACCGGTTGCAGGGACTGGCTGTCGATGATTGAGAGCGTTCCGGTTCGGGAGTTGGCGGTGACAATGAGTTGCTGATGGGAGGTGATGTCGAGGGGTACTCGGAGGGCCGGGACGGCGGGGTCAACGGCTGCGGGAGTATTGGATACCGGATCCGTATTGGGGGGCGACGCGGTGGCGGTGATTGCAGAGAGGGCCGCGAGGAGGATGGTGGCGACCGAATGCAGCGAGCGGAGTCGCGGGAGCATCGGAGTCTCCGGTGGGTGGCGGTTTGAGGGTGAGTTGAGGGTGGGCGTGGGCAGCGGGGAAGTTGTTTTGGAATTGATCGGACATCCTAACCGAAACGGCGAGGAAAGGGCGAGAAAAATCCGGAGCAATTTGAGTTCAGTGAGCTGGCGGGGATTGGGTAAGCCCTAAGAGTTGAGCGAGGGTTTGGGCAATTTGTCCGAGTGCTTCGTCGGATGGGAGAGCAATTTTGAGCATTCGTCGGCCATTTTCGTCGGTTTCGGCGGCGTTCGTGAGCTGTTGCTGGATGAGGCTGACGACTTCGGGGGCTGGGGGTGTGGCGGAGGCGTTGGCGGGAAGCATTTGGGACAGGAAGCCGAAAGCAGCGGACAGTAGCTGTCCGCCCGCGGCCGCCATTTGTTCCCGCTTCCGGGCAAGCATTGCCGTTTCGGCCTCGCGTTCTCGTTTCAGACTTTCGTCGGTGCGGGCTTCGGGGACGGCGCCGAGGAGTACTTCGAGTCGGGACTTGAGTTCTTCCATGCTGCTGGTCCCGAGCATGACTTCGGTGACTTCAGAATCGCTGTCGAGCGCCGCCATGGCCAGTTCCTTTTTCTGGCTGATGGTGGTGAGCATTTGTTCTTCGAGCGTTCCCTGAGTGACGAGGATGTAGACGTTGACGGGGCGTTTCTGCCCCATGCGATGCGCTCGGGCGATTCGCTGTTCGAGGACAGCCGGGTTCCATGGGAGATCGACATTGACGACGGTATCGGCTGCCTGAAGGTTGAGTCCGGTGCTTCCGGCGTTGGTGGAAAGAAACACGCGGCAGTTGGGATTTGTCTGAAACTCATGTACGAGCTGCTGTCGTTTTCCCTGGGGCACGCTGCCTTCAAGTCGGACGTAGTGGACGCCGCGTTTATCAAGGAGTGGTTGAATCAGATCGAGCATCGAGGTCCATTCGCTGAAGAGCACCGCCTTGTGGTCACCGTCCACAAACAGCTGTTCGAACAGTTCATCGATGGCCTGAAGTTTGGACGAGTAGCCGGGGGGATTTTTATCGACGAGTGCGGTGCTGTCGGCGGCCATGCGGCACATGAGGAGTGCCTGTCGCAGTCGCAGCAGATCCATTTCGGTGAGATATTTTTTTCGGACGATGGAGACGACAACGCGGAGGTGTGCAGCGTGAAGGGTTGCCTGTTCCTCTGTCGCTGCGACATGCAGAATTTCTGTGTTGCGGGGAGGGAGCTGTTTCATGACGAGTTCTTTGGTGCGGCGGAGCAGAACCGGCCGCAGTCGTTCGCGAAGTTCATCGAGGTGCTGATAGCCGAGCACTGCACCTTTTTCATCCTGAATTCGGTAGCGGTTGAAGAATCGAAACGCTGGTCCCAGCTGACGTCCATCGACGAACTGCATCACGGAGAACAGTTCATCCAGCCGGTTCTCCATGGGAGTTCCGGAGAGAACGAGGGCAAAGCGTGAACGCAGGCTTTTTACGATTCGCGTTGTTTGTGCTTCCCAGTTGCGAATGCGCTGGCCTTCATCGAGGATGATCAGGTCCCAGCGGTGCTGTTCGATGGAGAGGACATCCCGGAGCACCTGTTCATAGTTGCAGATGGTGAAGAAGGCGGGGTTGGCATATTGATCCGGCCGATCTTTTGCACCACCGGCGACGAGGTTGGCGGTGCGGGAAGAGAATCTGGCAATTTCACTGAGCCACTGGGACTTGAGCGAGGTGGGGCAGACCACGAGTACTCGGCTGATGCCGGCTTCGCGGGCGAGCAGCTCAGCTGTGCCAACTCCCTGAATAGTTTTGCCGAGCCCCATGTCATCGGCGAGAATGGCGCGTCCGGCGCCGGCTGCGAAAGCGACACCATCCAGTTGATATGGCAGCAGTTCGGTGCTGAGCAGCGAGGTTCGCAGGGGGTGTGCGGCGGGGTCCCTGCGAATTTCGGCGACGAGCGTTTGGATGCGTTGCTGATGAAGCTGCTGCTGAATGAATTCTTCAGCATCCGGGTAGACGATGACGGGTTGTCCAAGTCTTTCAAGTCGATCGATGCGACGGATGAGGTCGCTGACATTGGTGATGTCGGTGTTGCGGAGCGGCCCGATAATTTTTTCCACGGGTTCGCTGGTGCGATCGGGTGCACCCAGACGCAGGGCAAGTTCGACTCCGTAACGCAGATGCACGTTGGTGTCTTTTTGCCGGCGTTTTTTGTTGAGTGCATCGGCACCGAGACGGCGCCGGACTTTAATCAGTACATGCAGGATGTGCTTGCAGGTTCCGAGGGTATTTTCGCGGTAGTCGGGGCAGGTGCAGTAGGATTCACCGCGTTCGGTGCCACGGAGGGCGACACGGTAGGATCGACCGCTGAGCCGACTGGTGACGAGGTAGTCGCACCAGGCACTTGAGGGATCACCATCGAGGACGCGGACTTCCATCTTTTCCTCGCGGGCACGCTGTTCGCGATCGCGGAGAGCAGTGGCTGTGAGTTCCTCTTCGTTCAGCGGTTTAACGGGTTCGCGTTCGGGCGGGAGTGCAGCGAGCCCGAGGGCGATGCGGTTTTCGAGCAGGACGGAGAGTGCTGTTCCCATGTGCTCGCAAAGCGAATCGCACTCAGAACAGAGCAGCTGAAGGCGATCGCGTCGAGCGTCATTGAGTTGCACGGTGACGACGATATTTTCCCTGGGCAGAATGAGTCGGAAGTGGTCGCGGGTGAGCTGTGTTTGCTCCTGAATATTGTCCAGTTGCAGCTTTCCGCCGGCGAACAGTCGCTGCCGGCCCTCGTCGCGTCCCCCGAGGAGGTCGCAGGCCTGAAGAAAAGTCAGCCGTGAAAGGCGGTCGTACAGGGTGAGTTCGTTGAGCTTACGGACTGTGACGGCCATGCCGGAGGACTCCGCGGAAGTCGGTCGGGGAGGAAATTAACGGGGTTCAGGGGCGGGAGTGTAATGATTTGTGAAGTGGAATCCGAGCAACCGCGGGTGCTCCGGCTGCTCGAAAGCGGAAGACCGCCGGTTTTTTCGGGGTGTCGGCTGGAAGCAGACGGACAAGGGGGGTAAGGTGTGAGGGATCTTTCTTTTTCCTGCCGACGTTCAGCAGAGAGTTCTGCAGCATGCGTTTTTTTCTCGTCAGCGATGATGAAACAGCCGGCTCGGTGATACGGTCCGTGATTCTGGACCGCGGGCTTGAATTTCCCGGCGGCAATCAGTGCCGCATCGTCGGCGTCCCCGGGCTTCTGCGGACGCTCGCTCAGCCATCTGCTCCCGCAGACGCTCAGACGACCGTTATTCTGGTGATGCCTGAGAACGCCGACGCGGGAATCGAGGCTGCGGCGACGATTTGCGGGATGGCCGGTTGTCGGCTGTTGCTCGTCGGCAGCATTGCAGACAGCCGGGTCGTTCTGCGAGCTATGCGACTGGGGGCCGCTGAATACCTCGATCTGGCTGAACTCGCCAGCGAACTGAACAATGCTCTGGACCGAATCGACCAGCGACGAACAAAGGCTTTCACGATCGGAGTCTTTTCCGCCAGTGGCGGTGCCGGCTGCAGCGTCGTGGCGGCCAACCTCGGCTGCGAACTTGCCAAAAAGCCCGGATCCTGTGCACTGGTGGATCTCAAAGCAGAAGGTGGCGATCAGGCAACTCTGCTGAATCTCAAGTCAGCTCACACCCTTGCCGACCTCAGTCGCAACGTCGATGGACTCGACCCGTCGGTGCTGAAAAACTGTCTTGTGCCGCATCCCAGCGGAGTCCTCCTGCTGTCAGCAGGAGGTGACTTCCCCGGTTTTGCTCCAGTGGATCCGCGCGCCGTTCAGCGATCGCTGTCATTGCTCAGCCGCCAGGTCGATTTTGTTGTGCTGGACCTGGACCGCTGTTTAAATCACCTCACATTCACGACAGCTCAGACCGCAGACGCACTGGTGCTGGTCATGCGACCGGATTTCCCTGCTCTGAGGCGAGCTCGTCTGATGCTGGACTGGATGGTTCACTCCGGTGTTGACCGCTCAAAGTTCCGAATCGTACTGAACCGCACGGGGTGGTCCGGCGAAGTTCCCGCGACACAGGTTACAGAGACGCTGCAGATGAAATTGGCCATCGACATTCCGGACGATCCCAAACCGCTGCTGCGGTCGGTGAATTCCGGAGAATCCATGGTGATGGCTCTTCCGTCGGCAAAGTTTTCGAAGCGAATCGTGCAATTAGCCGAGGAGTTGCGGGGGCAGCAGCCCGGCGCAGCGGTTGACTGGCAGCGAATTTCCCGGCAGGAAGGCCGTCTTCGTCGCCAGAATCCGCGAATTCCACCTCGGCAGCTCCGGATTTCCACCTGCATTCAATCCGCAGTGTTTTCACCGACGAAATCGACTGGTATGATTTTTCGCCAGACTTCCCACGGTTTTCTTCCCTCGAAAGTCGATGTCAATGGCTCTGAAAACTTATCTCGCTGTGGATCTGGGCGCTGAAAGCGGACGAGTTATGGCCGGCCAATTCGATGGCCGTAGGGTATCACTTCAGGAACTTCATCGTTTCAGCAACGGCCCGGTTCGTCTCGCAGGCACCCTCCGCTGGAATCTCATAGGTTTGTGGACGGAGATTCAGAACGGTCTGCGAAAGGCAGCAACCGAGCACGGTGCGGCGGTCTCATCCGTAGGTGTAGACACCTGGGGCGTCGATTTTGTGCTGATGAATCGCAACGACGAGCTGCTGGGCCAGCCCTGGAATTACCGCGATTCGCGGACGGAAGGCATGCTTGATCGAGCGTTTGCGCGCGTGTCGCGGGCCGAGATCTTTGCTCAGACCGGTCTGCAATTCATGGAAATCAACTCTCTCTATCAATTGATGGCCATGTGCTGGCGAGACCCGGAACTGGTTGCTCAGGCGACGCGTTTTCTGATGATTCCCGACTTCTTTCATTGGTGTCTGTGCGGCAGTCGCGTGGTTGAATTCACCAACGCCACCACGACACAGATGCTCAGCGCCTCCTCACGCAACTGGGCCACAGAGATGCTGCGGAAGCTGGATATTCCCGTATCCATGTTTCCCGAGCTGGTCACACCGGGGACGCCGCTCGGAACGCTGCGGCGGGACGTGGCTGAGACCGCGGGGCTCAGCGGTGTCCAGGTGATTGCCCCCGCGACTCACGACACCGGTTCGGCCGTAGCCGCGGTTCCCACAACGCTCACTGGAAACCCCGAATGGGCCTACCTCAGCAGCGGTACCTGGTCGCTCCTCGGTGTTGAAGTTGCCGACGCAGTGCTCACTGAACAGGCTCTTAAATACAACATCACCAACGAAGGCGGCATCGGCGGCACCTATCGACTGCTCAAAAATATCATGGGCCTGTGGCTGGTGCAGCAGTGTCGTGCGGCGTTCGAGCAGCGTGGAGTGCAGCTGGACTATGCCGAACTGACACGTCGCGCCGCCGCCGCTCCTGCGTTCCGGTCGCTCGTCAATCCTGACCGACCGGAATTCCTGCGACCAGAGGACATGACGGCGGCGATTGCTGCCGAATGCCGTCGCACGGGTCAGCCGGCGCCCGGAGATGAAGGCCAGTTCATTCGCTGTGCACTGGAAAGCCTCGCTCTCAAGTACCGTATGGTGCTCGAATGGATGCAGCAACTCACAGGTGTCCGCATCAAGGTGCTCCATGTCGTCGGCGGTGGTTCCCGCAATGCACTGCTCAACCAATTCACCGCAGACGCCTGCGGAATTCCTGTCATGGCAGGTCCCGTGGAAGCCACGGCACTGGGGAATGTGCTGGTGCAGGCCATGGCCGCTGGTGATCTGGGATCGCTGCAGGACATTCGCGAGGTTGTGCGGCAGTCTGAAACCATCACCGAGTTTGCTCCTGCCCGCAACAGTGGCTGGGAGGAGGCGTGGCACAGATTCCAGCAGCTGCAGTAACGGCAAAGTCTTTTTCATACTCATCGCCATCGTAACCGTACGCACCCTCCAGGAAGACCCTTCAGTATGGGCCTGTTTGATCGCCTGAAACGTGGTCTGGAAAAGACCAAACAAATCCTGCGAACCGATATTCGCGACCTGTTTCGTTCCGGAGAGATTCTCGACGAGAAGCTGCTGGGGGACTTTGAGTCGCGGCTGATTCGCACCGATATGGGAGTTGCCGCAGCCAGCCGCATCATCTCCAGACTCCGCCAGGATCACGGAGGTCGTACGGTGGATGTGGAGGCGATCTGGAAAACCGTTCGCGAAGAGCTCACCGCTCTTCTCCGCGGGCAGAATGACGTTCGCTGGGACCTGACGAATCCGCTCTCGCCGCTGGCCCGAGCCACTGCCGGTCCGACTGTTGTTCTGGTGGCCGGTGTGAATGGTGTGGGCAAGACCACATCGATCGCGAAAATCACCAATCTGCTGCAGAAGCACGGCCGTCGTGTCGTGCTGGCGGCAGGAGACACGTTCCGAGCAGCCGCGGTGGAGCAGCTGTCCATGTGGGCTCAGAGGCTGGGTTGCACGATTGTTCGCAAAGAGAGCAATTCAGATCCGGCGGCCGTCGCCTTTGAAGGTGCTCAAAAGGCCGTGGAAATCTCGGCCGACTACCTGATTGTGGACACGGCCGGCCGCCTGCAGACTCAGAAAAACCTGATGGATGAGCTCACCAAGATCCGCAGGGTGATTCAGAAAGTGATCCCTGAAGCCCCCCACGAAAGTTTGCTCGTACTGGACGCCACCACTGGGCAGAACGGACTCAGCCAGGCGAAGAGCTTCTCCACGGCCGTGCAGTGCACCGGACTGGTGCTCGCAAAGCTCGACGGCACCGCAAAAGGTGGCATTGCCGTCGCCATCCGGCAGGAGTTGGGGATCCCGGTGAAATACATCGGCGTGGGCGAACAGGTGGACGACCTTGAGCTGTTTGATCCGGAAGGCTTTGTCGAGGCGCTGTTCAGCCGCTGACGGAACCGATTCCGGGGCTTGCCACGCTGTCACACTGCGGGAAGAAGTCGGAGCGAGATTCGATTTCTATCGGATTGATTGATGCGACGTGGACTGCCCGCTATGCGGGCGTGCTGAGCGGTCGTCTGCAGAAGCTTTTTGTTCACCCGAACGGCCACTGCAGAAACCCGGGGTCCAGCAGTGTGATCGACTTTTTACCAAACAAAGATTATGGGCCGACTTGTCGCGTTATCGTGCACCCCGTTATCCATCAACGCAGAGCCCTCGACTGTTTTGCAAGGACGTGCATACGAATGCGATTGGAGAGACTAAAAGCCAGTTGAAAGAAAGAGAGCGAAGGATCCGGACAGGAAAAAATGCCCTTCGCTCCACCTTTCCGGGGCGACAACAGAAAACACGCCGAGTCGTAAAGTCTTTCCCGAAGCAACCGTGTGAGCAGAATCTGGTATCTCGCAGAGCAGGACGCATTGACGAATTCAGGAAAAACGGGAAAGTGGGGAGTGCTGACAGCGACGGGTGATGTGGATTTCTCACAGTCTTCCAGCATCATCATGTATCCCAGCCACGGTCGTTCAGAGGTACGGAGGATTTGCTGATTTTCGTCTCACGGGCTGCAAAGTGTGCTGGAGTTTGGCGATTACACCTCACTTACTCGCGCGAGATCATTTCATCGAGGTTCAGCAGCAGATTGGCGGTCATGGTCATGGCTGCCAGTTCGGGGGATGGGAGTTGTGGGCGGGGCGTGGTGCCGACGGCGAGCAGTTTATCCGCTTCTGCGGGATTACTGCGGTAATGTTCAAGATGCTGATCGTGAATTCGTTGAACGACGACCAGTTCCTGTTCGGTTGGGGTGCGGGCCGTGCACAGTTGGAAGCCGAGCGTGAGTTGTGAGGCGGAATCGGAGCCGGCAGAGAGCATGCGGGCAGCCAGAGATCTTGCGGCTTCGACGTACTGTTCATCGTTCATCAGCACGAGTGCCTGCAGGGGTGTGTTGGTGCGGGCGCGGCGGGCGACGCAGGTTTCGCGGGAGGGTGCGTCAAAAGCCATCAGTGACGGTGGCGGTGCGGTGCGTTTCCAGAACGTGTAGAGGCTGCGGCGGAAAAGTGCGTCACCCGAGTCCCGTTTGTAGTATTGGGTGGTGCTGCCGACGAAGGCCACTGCCTCCCAGATGCCTTCGGGTTGATAGGGCCGCACGCTGCGACCACCGATTTGTTCGCGGAGCAGACCGCTCACGGCCAGTGCGTTGTCGCGGACGACCTCAGCATCAAGTCGATACCGTGGGCCACGAGCCAGCAGTTCATTTGCGGGGTCGGTCTGGAGCTGTTCAGGAGACACGTGCGAGGACTGGCGGTAAGCAGCGGACATCAGTACTTGTTTCATAAACCGCTTCACATCCCAGCCGGACGAGACGAAGTCAACGGCGAGCCAGTCGAGCAGTTCCGGATGGGTTGGCCACTGGCCCTGCGACCCGAAGTCTTCGGCTGTTTTAACGATGCCGGTTCCGAACACCTGCTGCCAGAAACGATTGACGGTGACCCGGGCAGTGAGCGGATGTGCGGGATCAACGAGCCAGCGGGCCAGTCCGAGTCGATTGCGGGGGGCATCGGCCGGAAGCGGTGGGAAGATGGAGGGCACGCCGGGTTCGACCTTTTCGCCTTTCAGCGTATATTCGCCGCGTCGGAGAACAAACGTTTCGCGGGGAGTGGGCAGGTCCTGCATGATCATCGAAACGGGGATGGAAGCGTCGAGTTCGCCCCGCTGTTTGGTGAGGTCATCGATCTGCTTCTGGATGGGTTCCAGCTGAGCGCGGCTTTTAGCGTAGACGGCTTTAAGGAAGTGGTTGCGGATGAGTTTGTTCTGTTCGGGTGAGCGTTTGTCGAGTTCCACTTTGATGGCATCACGCACGGGCTGCGGTGTGGGTGAGTTGCTGAGAGCTTTATCGTGGGCTTCCCATGCCGCGAGTGATTCGAAGGTCTGTGAGCCCTGAGGGGTTTTGGTGACGCTGCCAGCGTGGTCCCAGTAGACATGACCACCGAACTGTGTGAAGGCCCAGCCATTCAGCAGGGCTCCGGGCTTCAGACCGACGTGGGCGGCGGGAACTTCGAGCCGCACCCATTTTCCGGCTTCCGGGAGCGGACCCATGTTGCGATGGTTTTCGCCATCCCCCGATCCAAACGGAATCTTGTCAGCTCCCCACCACGCACGGTGCTCCCATCCGCCGTCGTTGAACTGCAGCATGATGGTCTGTGGCAGATTGGCGGGATCCAGCCAGACGTAAGCGAAGAGTTTGTCGCCTTCGCCGATCTTGAGCGGCACGGAGGCGCCGGTAAAGAAGTGCTGGCTGAGTGCCGGTGCCGTTCTGTGTGTTGAGCGGGTGCCGCTATGAACCGGGTGTTCCGGGGCCGACACGAATTCCCAGGGAGTGTCGCCCTGAAGCTGTGCGCCGGCAGGTGCCTCGTCTTCGATCCAGATAAAATCCTGATGTTCCGTTGGAATCGTTTCTGCGGCCGGGCCGGGATCGGTATAGGCAAACTGCTCGGTGGCAGTATCCAGTGATGTGCGGAGGCCGGAGATTTGCTGATCGAGTTCGGCGAGTTTTTGAGTTTGTTCGGTGGAGGGGACGCGAATGGTGGGAGGTGGCGCCAGAGCGTTCCCGTCCATGGCGGCATCGGCAGAGGCGTTGTAGAAGGCGTAGAGCTGATAGAATTCCTTTTGAGTGACCGGATCAAATTTGTGGTCGTGGCAGACGGCACAGCCCAGCGTCATTCCCATAAAGATTGTGGACATGGTTTCTGTGCGGTCCACGGCATAGCGGACAAGTACTTCTTCGTTGATGGAGCCACCTTCGCTGGTGGAGACGTTGCAGCGGTTGAAGCCGGTGGCGACCTGCTGGTCGAGCGTGGCATTCGGTAGCAGATCGCCGGCAAGCTGTTCGACAGTGAAGTCACTGAAAGGTTTATTGGAGTTGAAAGCCTGAATCACCCAGTCGCGGTATTTCCAGAGCGATCGTTCGTTGTCCAGATGCAATCCGTGGGTGTCGCCGTACCGCACGAGGTCCAGCCAGTAGCGGGCCATGTGTTCACCATAACGCGGCGAAGCAAGCAGGCGATCAACGGCTCGTTCCCATGCGTCGGGAGAAGAGTCCCTGACGAAGGCACTCACTTCCTCGGGGGTTGGCGAAAGCCCGGTGAGATCCAGCGTGGCGCGGCGGATCAGCGTTGTGCGATCGGCTTCCGGAGACGGTTGCAGTCCCGCTTTGAGGCTGTTGGCGATCAGAAAATTATCGATGGGGTTCCGCACAGTGACGTCGGCAGGAACCGACGGGACAGGTGGCAGCTCGGGTCGGAGAAAGGACCAGTGACCGCGGTATTCTGCTCCCTGATCGATCCAGCTTTTCAGGACTTCAATCTGCTGGGGCGTGGCCGCCTTTCCGGTCGATGGTGGGGGCATAACGACGTCGGGATCGGTGGACAGAAGTCGTTGAATGAGCGGGCTTGCGGAGGAATTGCCCGGGATAATTGCAGCATGCCCGGATTCCAGCAGCGTCCGGGCTCCCTCAGAGGAATCCAGCCGCAGACCCGCCTGACGTTCATTGACGTCGGGGCCGTGGCACCGGAAGCAAAGGTCTGACAGGACAGGTCTCACCTGTCGATTGAAATCAATGGGGTCAGCAGCAGCAGCGATGATCGCCTGAGCCAACAGGACGGTCAGACCAGTGAACTTGGCGAGGCCGTGAGGACCGAGCATGGCGGGTACCTGTATCCGGATGACTGGTGGGCGGAAGTGGCCGGAAAGACCGCAGCGACAGCGGACCTTTGGATTGCATCCTGGAGAATCTTCCGGGGAAGTCAAGACCCTGACTATTGGATGGGAAACGTTCATCGTGAATTGCGGAATCTGCGATGGAAAAGGCGGGCACCGGCAGGCGTGCGTGTGCATGTCTTTTCGTACTCTCGTTCCACCTCCGGGATCTGGCACGTAAAGTGCTCCGGCGAAATCTGCCGCCAAAATCCCATCGATCAGGCATGATCTGCTAACGAAACAGGCACGTTAGCTCAAGATTTAAGCAGATCGGTCAGGAGTTCTTTTGATGTCCGGGTCGGGCATCACCTGGGGAGCTGTGTCGGAAAAGTTTCTGCAACGGTGTACTTTCGGGAGAAAGAGAGCTTCCGATCAGCAGTCACGACCAGGAAGTTTCAGAGCACCGTTGTGGATCGATAACCCATCGGGAGGAGTTTTTAGACAATGGCGAAGAAATCGAAGTTGGAGTACATCTGGCTGGACGGCACCAAGCCCACGCAGGTGCTGCGATCCAAGACCAAGATCGCGAGGGATTTCGGGGGCACTCTGGAAGAGTGTCCAGTGTGGTGTTTCGACGGCAGCTCAACCAATCAGGCTCCGGGCGGGTCTTCTGACTGTTTGCTCAAGCCGGTGGCGATCTTCACAGACCCGGGTCGTCAGGACGGGTTCCTGGTGATGTGCGAGGTGCTGAATCCGGACGGTTCGATCCACGATTCCAACGGACGTGCGACGATCGAAGACGACGATGCGGATTTCTGGTTTGGTTTCGAGCAGGAGTACTTCCTGTGGGATCGTGAAACCAATCTGCCGCTGGGTTTCCCAATCGGTGGCTACCCCTCGCCCCAGGGCCCGTACTACTGCTCTGTCGGTGCCAAGAACGCGTTTGGCCGCGAGATCATTGAAGAGCATCTGGATCTGTGTCTGGCCGCCGGGCTGAACGTCGAAGGCATCAATGCCGAAGTGGCGACCGGTCAGTGGGAATTTCAGGTGTTCGCGAAGGGTGCGCAGCGTGCTGGCGACGAAGTTTGGGTGGCCCGCTACCTGCTTGAGCGAACCGCTGAAAAGTACAACGTCTGGATCAACTGGCACTGCAAGCCACTTGGTGACACCGATTGGAACGGATCCGGCATGCACGCCAACTTCTCGAACACGGTCCTGCGCACCTGCGGCAGTCGCGAGACCTACGAGAAGATCTGCAACGCGTTCCAGCCACGTATTAAAGAGCATATCGCAGTCTACGGTGCTGACAACCACTTGCGTCTGACCGGTAAGCATGAAACACAGTCGATCGACAGGTTCAGCTTTGGTGTGTCCGACCGCGGTGCATCCATCCGAATCCCGGTGGCTACGGTCAGCAACGGCTGGAAGGGCTGGCTGGAAGATCGCCGTCCGGCCTCCAACGCAGATCCTTATAAAGTGGCTGCTGAGATCATTCGCACGGTCAGAGCCGTGAAGATCTGAATCTCCAGGGTCACACCAGAGTATCGACCACTGATCCAGTCGCCCCGTATCCGGGCCAGCCCAGACCGGTGCGGCTGGAATCGGGAGTCACTGCTGATCGTCGGAGCAATCCTTCGGTCATCCTCCCGGGCTGTTCGGCCTCCCGCCGAACAGCCTTTTTGCTTTCAAACAGCTCTGTTTTCACTGCTTAGAAGCAGCGTGGCAAAAACAATCGCAGCGGTTTCGGTCCGCAGAATTGCCCCGGGCCAGTGAAGTTGGAGCGCACCCGCGTCGAGGGCGGAGGCAACTTCCGGATCCGTGAAGCCTCCCTCCGGCCCAATCAGCAGCAGTTTTTCACCAGTATCAGCCATTCCACCCGCAACAGCTCCGGTTCTGACCACCGTCTGCTTCGCAGCAGTGCCGCAGGATGCGTTCTCTTTCAGCGGATGCGCGATCACAATCGACTGTTGTAACTGCAGCGATTCAGAAAGTACTTTGCGGAATTCCGACAGGGGCTGCAGATCCGGAATCCATGCCTGCTGTGATTGTTTGCTGGCAGCGGCTGCTGTGCTGCGAAGCTTTTCGAGGCGAGTTTCGCCTGGTTCTGAAACTGTACGCTCACAGCCAAGCAGCTTAATTCCAGCAACGCCAAGTTCAGTCAGCTTCTCGATCATCCATCTCAGACGGTCACCTTTCGGGGGCGAAACGGCAACCGTCAGCCGTGTCCGGGACGCTCGGGGCAGCGACCGGCGTTCCAGTACACGACAAAAAACACTGCGACGACTTGTCGATTCGACGACAGCGTCGGCCACGTTTCCGGAACCATCGAACAACACCAGCTGTTGCTGAGTCCTGACTCGAAGCACATGCAGCAGGTGGTGAGCCTCGCTCTCGGTTACCTCGATAACATCCGGCTGAAGCTGATCAACAAATGTCCAGACCATGACGCGGACTCACGGTAGCCAACAGCAAGACTCCGGGAGGATCTCACCTGCTCCGGAGTCTGCGAAGATTTCATTTAACTGCCGAGACTGTTCAGCCCTCTGCAGCTGCAGGCAGCACGACTGAGGCGACCGTTGCGGGAACGGTCAGCGGGCTGACAGCTGGAGACTCCAGCCACCAGTCTGTGCTGTTCCACAACTCCATTACGGTATCCACTTCGCGAATCACCTGCTGTGAAACGACTGCTGCATCGGCTGCAAGGTCATTCACAACGACAATATCACTGCCTTCAGGGGTGACGGGCAGGTGAGGCCGTTTCTGCGTGCCGTTCAATTCAGATGTCAACTCAGGATTGATCTGTGCAGCATCGAGAACGGCCAGAAGAATGTCACTCACGGAGTTCTCGGGGGTCGGGGCTTCACTCGCCGCGATCTTGAATCGCACGACCGGACTCCAGGCGGAACGTTCGCCGATGATGCTGACGGCCCGCAGCCAGATGCGGTAGCCACCCGCAACCAGCGGTGCTCCGAACTGGAAGGAGGTTCCTCTGATGTCGGTTCGATTGAATACGGCGTTGTCAGAATCCCGCTGCAGCCAGATTTCGTAACTTTCTGCGTCACCGACAGCGGTCCACGAAAATTTGTGGTTCGCTGTCACAACAGCATTGGCAGCAGGGTTCAGGAGCGTGGGAGGAGCACCGATGGAGAAGTTTTTGACGGGTGACCAGACGCTGACGAGCTTGTCGCCAACGGCTCTGACCCAGATGGAATAGTCGCCTTTAGCGAGATCCTTAACGGCCTGGAATGACGTCCTCGGAACTGCCTGATCGCGGATCACAACCGTTCCATCAGCTCGGTTGGAAACATAGATGTCATAGAAACGAGCACCAACGACGGAGGTCCACTCGAAGAATGGTGTGGTGTCGAACGTACTGTTGAATTCCGGCCGAGTCACAGTTGGTGGAGCGAGTACGGTGAAGCTGCGGAGCTGACTCCAGTTTCCAGCTTCGTTGACTGCATTTACAGCACGTACGAAGACGTTGTATACGCCGGAACCCATTACTGCTGTTTCGCGGTAAGTTGTGGACCGCAGATCCGTCTTGTAAATCACTCGTGTGCTGCCGTTTGTTACGTTATTAACCCAAAGCTCGTAACGGACGGCATCAGCAACCGCAGTCCAGGAGATATCCGGGAAGGCAGCGAGCGCAAAAGTGGCCGAGGTGACGGGCGCGGTGATGCCTGGTGCAGTAACGACCTGGAAGTCTCTTGGGAAGCTCCAGAATCCCGGCACCTCGAACTGATCATACGCTCGCACCCAGACTCGCCATTTGCCGATCCCCAGATTCTCGGGTGGAGTGAAGGACGTGGTTGTCAGTCCGGCGGCAAAGATGAAGCTTGGGATCTTCAGACTGAGGTTTGCCAGCTGCAGGTCATAACGAACCGCGCCGGGCAGGGCACCCCAGCGGATTGTGTCGCGGGCATTAGGCGTTGTTGCAGCGGGTGAAGTGACGACAGGGGGCTCATGATCCAGCACCGTGATATTGACCGAACTGCCAAAATAGGAAGCCGCGGAAGCAGAGACGGTCACCAGTTGAGCACCATCGAGAGCCGGGTCGTTAATTGCAGCAATGTCGAACGAAACCGATGTCGCGCCGGCCGGGATGGTAACCGAGGCCGGTACGGTAAGTTCGGAGGTATCCGATGAAGTAAGAGTGACAAGCAGAGGCAGTGCGCGATCGGTGTTGCTTCGCGTCACCGTTCCCACTGCAGCTTTGGCACCCGCGTTTTCAAGGAACGAAGTCCGGTTGACCGTGAGTGTCACTGTTTCGTAATCGAGCACAGTGATGTCGAGGCTTCCCGTGATGAAGTTCTCGGCGGCACCCGTAATTCTGACAGACCGATTTCCCAGCACGTCATCGTCAATCACCGTGATCGGAATGCTGATTGATGCGAGACCATCCGGAATGATGATGACTGGAGGCACCACGAGAGCGGATGATGTGCTGTTGACGGTGGTGAGGGTGACGGTCAAGTCACCGACAAGGCTGGCGTTTGCAGCACGCTGGATGGTGATCGAGATGCTGCTGGAATCTTCGCGAGGATTTGGAGTGGACGTGGTGATGAGGATTTGTGGTTCCTGATCTTCGACAACCACCTGTGCTGTCTGGTTTCCGCCATATTGAGGAGAGACGACAGTGATCGTCACGGTTGCATTGCCGTCGATCACAGAGTTGTCAATGGCATCCATGGCAAAGGTTGCAGTGTCAGAGCCGTCGGCAAAGGTCACGAGGTATGGGAAGCCGGGAACCACGCCGGTGAAATTCAGCTTATCATCGCGGGAGGTCTGAACTTCAAGGGCGATTGAACTAAGGTCAGTATTGAAGCGCCGGAGTGTTCCAGTCAGGGCACCAGTACCGTCTGATTCTGAAACAACGGAGCGACTCACTGTGAACTGCAACGTTTCCACATCGGTGACGTCAACGGTATCGAATCCTAATGTCAGTCCCGGAACGTTGACATCTGTGGCGTTGACTTGAGCGGTCTGGGTGCCATCGAGCAGCGTATCATCAACAGCATCGAGGAACACAACGACCTCACCCTGGTTGGCCGGAATGATGACCTGCAGAGTGTCTGAACCGCCGAAGGAAACTTCCGAGGTATCGAGACTGCGGAGCGTGATCCGTGCTTCCGGGAGTCCGATTGTGGTGATATCGATTGACCAGCCGAGCAGGGCACCGAATTCACTGATATTGTCATCTGTGACCTCCAGCCGCCATGTCCCCTGCGCCTCCTCGCCGTCGAAGGCACTCAGCAGGCCCTCGGGCATAAACGATCCCGTGTACGGAGCCTTCCCATGGACGATGCCCAGCGGCGCTTCATCGTCGAGAACTGTCGCGGTCATGTTCCGCTCATTGCTGCTCAGATCCGTGAAGAGTTCAACGCGAGTGCCCTTCGGGCTGATGAGGAACACGTCGAGATCAGGCAGCCAGTCATGACGGAAGTTAACGGTGACGTTCACATCGCTGACGCGGGAAATCTGGGATGGCACAACGATTGGTGAAATGGTGGTACTGCGGTCACGCAACTGATACGTGAGAGTGTTGCTGAAAGTCTGGACGGCCTCGTAATCAAAGGGACCTTCCAGGTCGGTGCGACGAACGCGAACGGCCGAGGCGCTGGAGCCGGCGTTTTCGGCTATGGATGTCTGGATGACGTCCACTTCGATGGCTTCATAGTCTTCCACCACGACGTCCTCGGAATCACCGACATAGCCTGTGGCATTTGCAGTGATCGTCACCAGCTGCGGACCGTCGCGGAAATTGTCATCGACCGCGTCAAATGGCACGGTCACGGACTGCTCTCCCTCGGGGATGATCACGGTTATCGGAACACTCAGTTCCGAGAGATCGGAATTGGTCAGCTGGACGACAAGTTCGCCACGGTTCTTCGTGATGTGTTCCCCGAAGGAAATGAACGCCGGCGAGGTGCGTCCGGAGCTGTAGATGTCGATGGACTGCAGCGCTGAAGTTGTGTAGCCGAAGCTGCCATCGCGACTGCTGACAAGGATCGTACCAGTGATGTTAATTTCGATATCGGAGACGAAGCCGACGGATGAGGCGAGCCGACGAAGTTCTGTGCCAGACTGATCGAGAGCCACAAGTGTGCCATCATCCAGACCACCGTAAATTGTTTCTGAGGAATCCACTGCGATCGCCTGCATGTTGGTGGGAACGCTGATGACGGCGACAGGTGACAGGTCGGAAGCATCAAACTTTCCGACGATTCCTGCGGTTTCATCAAGTGCATACACGAACCCGTCAACTCCAACGGTCACATCGCGCCAGCGATAGGTGGAATCGACCAGTCCCGGAACACCATCTCCACCAAGCCCAAACATCGAAAAGAAGAACGGCGAGGGAATGGAGCCCTGCTGATTACCGTCGAAATCATAGATGAAGATGCGTTGGTTGTTGCCCGAGGATTCGCTGATGTAAAGGCGGTCTCCGACCGTGGCCATCCCCTGAGCCGGGATCCCGGAAACGAAAAACCCGAGATTGCCGCTGGGTTTCCGCACGATCAGCCCGGTGGCGGCGCTGATTTCGTAGACTTCGTTGTTGAAGGTGGAGCTGACGAACAGGGAGTTCCGCTGTGGGTTCGCAGCAAGTCCACCAGAGAGATTCAGGTTGCCACCCTGACCAGGACTCACATTATCTACGCCGACTGTCAATCGCCGGGTAACGGCGCGGAGTGCCGGGTCAAAGACCACAATTTCGTTCGTGAGGAACGGATCGAGCAGATAGATCAGACCGTTCAGATACGCAATACCTTCGTAGCTGCCGTTGGTGGAGGTACCCGTAAAGAAGGTGTCCACAATCGCGCCCGAGTCGGCGTCGATCTTGTACATCGTGTTGTTGTTATCAACGAGGTACCAGATGAACTGACCGTCAAAGGCCATACCGGCTCGGGTGCTGCCTGCTGCCGGAGTGTTGTAGGTTTTCAGGATTGCCCCAGTGGTTGGGCTGATTTCATAGACACTGCCCTGTGGCCACGAACTGCCGAAAAGCCGATCTCCGAAGGTTTTGGTGACAACACGGTTGATTGCTGCTGCGCCCGTCAGCGTGGTATCATACTGTACAATTCCGTAAGGGTCGCCACCGAACGTCTGCAGGTCACTGATATAGATAAAGTTGCCGCTGCTGGCGATGCCGCCGGTTCCGGAATCGGAAGCGGAGGCGGTGGCACCGGAAATCGGCTGATGAATCCAGATGTCGGTGGTCTGATTGTAGATCGAGACGTAGACGGTGTTCACACCGTTAAAGACAGCAATCCGGCCGTCTTCCATGACTGTCACATCGCGGACATTGTCTGTTAGGGGGCGAAGGCCGGATGGCCAGGGAACCGGCACGCGACTGATTTCCGCGCCCTGACGATCGAAGAAGACCAGCTCGTTACCGACAGCAATGACTCTGTTCGGCGGAAACAGGTCAGTGTTACTGCGAGTGATTGTGAGCGTTCCGGCGCCGACGCCTGCGCTTTCCAGCACGGATGTTGGATCGACAGTCAGCGTGAGCGTTTCGTGGTCGGTGACATCGATGGCGATCGTCTGCACGTCGCTGCCGTTGTACTGCAGAGTAATCAGGACTGTCTGTGTTCCGTCGAGGAGCGTATCATCGAGGGCGTTGACTGGCAGATTGATGGATCTCTGGAACGCTGGGATGGTCACGGAAGTTCCGGTCAACCCGCCAACGAACAGCTCAGTGGCGTCGCTGACGATCACATCGAGAGTCAGTGGCTGATCGATTGGGAAATTCACTTTGCGAAGAGTGATTCGAGCGGCATTGTTACCGGCGTTTTCGGCGATAGTGCTGCGATTTGAGGCAATCGAAGCAACTGAGAGCTGCTGCAGCGCACCCCTCAAGTTCAGCCTTGCCCCGGTTGATACCAGGCCAGCGAGAGATGTCAGTGGGTCGGCGCCCTGATAGATGGCGTTGACGATTTCTGTGTAATTGTTTGAAGGGTACATGCTGCGAAGCAGCGCGATCGCCCCTGCGACGTGGGGCGATGCCATCGATGTGCCATCGCTGAATGCATAGTTCGGGGGGAAGTCCACAGAGCCGCCCGTCGGTGTGGTACTCCAGATGTTGACACCCGGTGCAGCAATGTCGACAGTGTTCACGCCGATGTTGGAGAAGAAGGCCAGGTTGTCAAATTGGTCCGTGGCCGCAACTGAGATGACGTTGTCCTGCGTGTAAGATGCGGGATAGAGCCCGAAAATGTCGTTATCGATGGCATCGTTCCCGGCAGCACACACTACGATGTGACCCTGCGCCTGAGCAGCGATGATGGCGTCTTCTTCAAACTGGATAAACCCGTAGCCGCCATAACTGTGGTTTGAAACGGTGGCCCCCATCGCTACCGCGTAATTGAGTGCCTCGACCGTCGCCGAGACCGGGAGTCCGCCACTGGCGTCAGCACCCTTGAGGGCCATGATCGAGACGTTCCAGTTGATGCCGACCGTGCCGATCGAATTGTCCCCGGACGCTCCGATTGTGCCGGCCACATGCGTTCCGTGGCCTCCTGCATCCGACGGATCCGCATCGCCATCCGCGAAGTCGTATCCATTAACGTCGTCAACGTACCCGTTACCATCGTCGTCCACGCCGTTTCCGGCAATCTCACCCGGATTGACCCAAATGTTTGCAGCCAGATCGGGATGCTGCACGTCCACGCCAGTGTCGATCACTGCGATGAGCACATTGCGGGATCCGGTCGTGGTGTCCCAGGCGAGTTCAGCATCGATGTCTGCGCCCGGGAGACCGTTGACGAAATTCACGAACTGGCCAGTGTTCTTCATGGCCCACATCCGAGGGTAGGCCGGGTCGTTGGGAACCGCCAGTGGCTGCCGGATCCAGTCCGGTTCGGCATACCGGATGCCCGGTTTTCCCCGAAGTAATTCAATGGCCGAGGGCACCGTACGTCCCTGCGGAAGTTTCATCAGGAACAATCCGTAGTCTCCGATTGGGCGAGACTCTGACCCCGGGACTATTGATTCGAGGTTTGCCACAGCAGCCTGCGGACTGCTGTAGCCTGGCTTGAGTCCCAGCAGAACATGGTCTGGCACGTATTTTGCCGAGAGCACCAGTCGCTCTTCCAGCGACTCGGGCTGAGCCAGAGCGCGACTTTGCTGACGCCGCTGAGACGGCTTTGCAAAGAAAGAGCCGAAAAGTCCCCGGATGCCCTGTGCCCGCTTGTTTCCACGCCACATACTGATCGTGTCCTGAAACTGCGATCTTGTAAGGTCCGCCAATTGCCGCGTTGGTGCAGAAGGAAAACTGAAATCATCCTGCGAGCAGACGCATGGACGAAGGTATTCCAACAGTTTCCGCGGCGCAGAGAATGCCCCTGGCAGGAAAAACTTCGACCTTGCAGCCCGCCGCAATCAGTCTTTCCCCGGTTTTTAATCCCGTCATGATGCACTCAGGCCCGCTTTTCCGTCAACCCGGCGCTAATCTGCATCCGACGAGCACAAATTTCTCGGATTATCTTGAGTTTTGCCAAAGAGGGAAGTGAAAGCCCGGCGAAAGCGGCAAGCAGCCAGGAACCCGCGGCGAATCCAGCGATGGTCGCGTTTGCACCACCTTGGCGAGTGTTCTGTTGGGCGACTTTGCTTGCGTAATACCATCCAATAGCGTCGAAGTTCTCTGGAATCCTGTGAACAGACGGGTGAAGACCCGGGAGAGCAAGGCTCCTGCCGAGCCACCGAACGCTGATCCGCGCTGTGAGCGATTGCCAGTGATTCCAGCCGCATGGCGGCAGCCTGCGGGCAAAGTCCCCCGCCACCGACCCGCCACCGACCTCGCCAGCGCGCGCACCTTCGGTGCAAAACACAGCCGGGGGGCTTCGGCCCAACCGCTCAGCCGAGTGGCTGCCGCCCAATGGCGTTGAAGTTCTCTGGAACCCCGTGAACAGACGGGTGAACATCGACCTTAAAGGTGCATGGCACCTGCAGCGAAAATCCCAGAGATTTTATTGGTATTCGCATCATTCGGGGCAACACCGGGGACAGTCCCAGCGGGCACGGCGGCAGGCGTGCAACAGCGGCCGCTGGCTGGACGGAAGAATCGTCACAATCCGCGGAGTCCGCAGAAACCGCAACGACGGTGCCGTAGCCGGGGAC